>Ga0207652_10000534_pt1 | contig 38545 bp, 29 predicted proteins | sample KBSC63BmetaG_FD_184334 | JGI IMG/M metagenome (GOLD analysis project Ga0207652, IMG submission 184334) | Corn rhizosphere microbial communities from Kellogg Biological Station, Michigan, USA - KBS C6-3B metaG (SPAdes) (version 2) | ecosystem: Host-associated > Plants > Roots > Rhizosphere ...
CCAATGCGCGATCGAGCATCTGTCCGGCCGGACCGACGAACGGCTCGCCTTCGATGTCTTCGCGCAGGCCGGGCTGCTCGCCGATCAGCATGATTTCCGCATCGACCGGGCCGGTGCCGAAAACCGTCTGCGTGGCCGGCTTCCACAACGGACACGCGCGGCAGCCGCGCGCCTTGCGTTTCAGTGCCGCGATGCTTCCGCCCGGGATTTCGGAAACGGGTTTGGCGAGGGGGACGGCGGGTTCGACGATTTTGCGCGGCATGGCACGTCCGTGTGCTTGTCCGATGAACCATGCGCGGCATCAAACCTGCGAAGGCAATCGCCCGCGCACGTTTTCGGCGTCGAAGGGACCCGGCAACGCGATCAGGTTGCGCGCGGCATCCACCTGGCCCCAGGTGTTCCACAGCAACACGCCGTGCACGCGACCGGCGTCGAGGTAATACACCACGCCTTCGCGGAATGGCGTGACCCACTGTTCCACGGTTTCGAGGCGCGAATCGAGGACGCCCACTGCCTCGTAGCCGAGATCGAACAGGTCGGAATAGAAAAACGGCAATTCGTCGTACGGCGCGTCCTGCCCCGCCATGCACTTGCCGGCACGCGTGCCCATGCTGATCGCGGCATTTTCGTGTTCGACACGCAGGCGGTGGCCCAATGCGGGCGCGGGAAACAAGGCGACGTCGCCGGCGGCGTAGATGTCGGGGTCGGAGGTTTGCAGGTGATCGTCCACCACGATGCCGTTCTCGACCTTCAAACCAGCGTCCTCCGCAAGACGCGTGTTGGGAACGATGCCCAACCCCGCGACCACCGCATCGGCGCGCAACGTACCGCCGTCGGACAGCTCGACCGCCACGCCCTCGCCGTCTTTCGCGCCACCCTTGACCGTCACGCCGGCACGCACGTCCACGCCTTTCTCGCGGTAATACGCGGTCACCGCGTCCGCCAGTGATTCGGGATAGACCCGCGCGCCAATTGCGTCGTCCGGGAACAGCATCGTGACCTTGCATCCGTTCATCGCCATTGCCGCTGCGATTTCGCTGCCGATGAAACCGCCTCCGACCACCACGATGTGCGCACCCGGTTTCACCCGCTTGCGCAGCCGCTGGTAATCGTCGAACGTGCGGTAATAGATGAAATCGTCGGCACCGGCGGGCAACCTGCGCGGCGCGCCACCGGTGGCGATCAGCAACTTGCGGTATTGCCAGGTGTCGCCCGCCTCGTCGTGCACGAGATGCGCATGGCGGTCGACCTTCGTCGCGCGCCGCGAAAGCTGCACGTCTGCGCGCGCCTTGTCGATCGGCCGCCAGATGTCCGACTCCTTGCCGTCCTTCCACAAGGCTTTGGTCAGCGGCGGACGGTCATAGGGCGGGTGCGATTCCTCGCCCAGCATTCCGATGCGGGCGTTTGCGTCGGCTTCGCGCAGCGCCTGTGCCGCGGCTTCGCCGGCCATCCCCGCGCCGACGATCAGGTAATCGAATGCGTGTTGCATGACGGCAGCCTTTTTCGCGCGTGGAGTCCGCCGAGGATATCCGGGGCGTCGCGCGTCCACAACGCGAGGTGTGTGAACCACCCGACGCGCCAACCGGCTCGTCCTACTGGCGCGTGCTCCGCAGGTTTGCAAGCATCGCCGCAAAGCCGGGGGTGGCGCGCCACGGATTGATGTCGATGCCGCCGCGCCGAAGGAAACGCCCATACACCAGCAGTTGCAGCGGCGCGCATTGCCGCTGGATGTCGACGAACATGCGCTCGACGCACGCTTCGTGGAAATCCGCGTGCTCGCGGAACGACACCAGGTAGCGCAACAAACCGGCGCGATCGAGCGGCTTTCCGCGATAGCGAATCTGTACGCTGGCCCAGTCGGGTTGGCTGGTGACCGGACAACGCGAACGGAACACGTGGCTGACCAGCGCCTCCTCGACGATCCGCGCATGCGGCTGCACGCGCAGGTGCTCCACCCGCGGTTCCGCGTAATCCACGATGTCGAGCGCCTGCTCGTCCAGCGACTCGCCGGCGAAATCCGCCGCTTGCAGGCGATCGAATTCCGTCGGGCTCAACAACGCGACCTGGATTTCCGCGCCCACGCACGCAGACACATCGCACGCGATGCGCTCGCGCACCGCGGAGACATCATCAAAACGCGTCATCGCAAAGCCGTTGAGATACAGCTTCAGCGATTTCGACTCCACGATGTTGGGTGAATCGCACGGCACCCGCAATTCGGCCACTGCGACGCAGGGTTTGCCGCGCATGTCCAGCCACGACAATTCCCACGCATTCCAGATGTCGGCCCCGACGAAAGGCAGGTCGCCATCGTCGATACCCAAGGGCCTGCGCGCCGCAGCACGCGCGACCGGAAACAGCACCGAAGCATCGACCTTGGTCGGGTATTCGGCATTACGTCCGAGAGGAATCCTTGGAGCAGTCATACGTCGTGCCAATCGAAGCGGCTGTTGTGGAAAGTCAGGCCATGGATGGCCGTTCTGGTGCCGAACGACCGACCTACGCGTCACGCGGCAGCGACTTCCCTGTCGCCGCGATCACGGACGATCGCACTAATCAGCCGCCGCGACGATGTACTGCTCCAGCTTGCCATCCGGCCGCACGTACGTGGTGATCGAAAGCTTGGTCTTCGGGAAAGTCAATGTATAACCGCGCATCTGCATGCCCCCGCGCTTGCGCGCCGCGCGGATGGCGAACGATTCCGGTTTGCCGAGTGGCGCGAGGCTGGTCTGGTAGTCGTGCAGTGCGGTGGAATCGAAATAGCTGTTGGCGTTCGCGGTGAACAGGCTGCGATCGATCCTGCCGGTTTGCAAGCCCGCGAAAATCGTCTTGGCTTGCGCGAGCGCCCTGGTCGCGGCGGGATCGTGCACCTCGAACAAGGCCTTCGCGACGTCCTTCGAGATCGCACTGAACGTGCCGACCGCATCCTGGTTCGTCAGCACCACCACCGCAACCTTGTCGTCGGGGAAGATGGTGTTGCCGGCGGTGAAACCCATCACTTCGCCGTCGTGCGAAATCATCCGGTGGCCGTCCATCTTGCCGACGAACACCCCGAGGCCGTAGCCGGAACCGAGTCCGTTGTCCAACAACACCTCGGTTTGCATGGCGCGCCACGAGGCCGGCTGCAACAGCGTCTGCTCGATCATCGCGATGTCCCATTTCGCAAGATCGCTGGCCGTCATCGCCAGTTCGCCCGCGCCGAACATCCAATCCACGCCCTCCTTCTGCGAGGGGCGCAACGGACCCAGTGCGAAGCGCGAGTAGCCGCGGGCGTCCGTGTCCGGCAACGCATGGACGTTGGTGTCGTAGGCGTCGGTGATGCCGAGCTGCGGGAATACATGCTGCTGCAGGAATTCGAACGGGATCTGGCCGGTCACCTTCTCGACGATCGCGCCCGCGATCACGTAGCCGGTGTTGCTGTATTGCCACTGCGAGCCCGGCGGGAAATCCAACGGCTTCCTGGCCCAGACATCCATGATGTGCCCGGGCGTCGTCGACTGCTTCATCATCGGCATCAGGTAATCCTGCGGCCAGAAATCCTGGTAGCCGGAGGTATGCGAGAGGATCTGCCGGATCGTGATGCGGTCGGCGTCGGTGAGATCGGGGAAGAATTTCGCGATCTTGTCGTCGAGGTTCAACTTGCCCTGCTGCTGCAGCATCAGGATCGCTGCCGCGGTGAACTCCTTGCTGATCGAGCCGATGCTGTAGCGCATCGCGGAGGTGGCCGGCGTTTCCGGATCGAGCCGCGCGTGGCCGTAGGCTTTCGCGTACGCGAGCTTGCCGTCGCGCACCACCGCCACCGACGCGCTGGGCACGCCGGATTTCGCCAACGCGTCATTCGCGATCTTGTCGATCTTCGCAGCCAGGTCGGCCGGCAGCGCTTCGTTCGCGAAAACGGGCACGCTCGCCAGCGTCAGCAAAACGGCCAGGATCAGGCAACGCAGGATCGTTCGCATCGAGAAGCCTCGGCACGCGGAAGGAAGATGAGCACCATAACATCGCACCCGCCGCCACGCGGCGCGAAACCGCACCTACCAGAAGTACACCTGCAGCGACGACGGTTTCGGCTTGGGCGGGATCGCGCGCAGGAATTCGCGGTGGTCGGGAAAGTTCATCGCGCTGCGATCGAGCAGGGTGTCGATTTCGGCCATGCTGTAGCGCGCTTCCTGCGGCGTCGGCGCGCGCATTTCGCGACGATCCGGAAACAGGCCCACGCCCGCCAGCAGGCTGTACCACGACATGATCGGATAGCCGCGCCCGAAGGTGCCCTTGGCGATGCCCGCGGTGATCGGTTTGCTCGCCAGCCAGGTGCGCAGCAATTGCTGCAGCGGCGCGGACAGGTGCGTGTTGGCCGCGTTGGCGCGCCAGTAGTCGGTATCGGTGCGGGTGTTGGTCTTGAAATGGGTGACGATGTAATCGCGCGTGCCTTCGACGCGGGCGTTCAGCGTGTCGTTGAACTGCTTGCGCGCGCCCTCGCCCAGATCGCCCTTTTCCAGCACAGCCACGAGCATTTCGGCGGTACGCTGCACGAACAGCAGCGTGGTGGCTTCGAGCGGCTCGATGAAACTCTGCGCGAGTCCATTGGCGACACAGTTGCGGTTCCACGGCTGCGCCACCCGTCCCGGCCGGAATTTCAGGTGGCGCGCGGAGACATCGGCATCCAGCAGGCCGAGGTGCCCGCGCAATGCCTGTTCGGCTCTGTCCGGCGTGCAGAAATCCGAGCTGTAGACGTAGCCGTAGCCGTAGCGCGTCGTCAGCGGGATCTTCCACACCCAGCCATGGCCCAGCGCGGTCGAAATCGTCTTCGGCATGATCGCGCCGTCGTGCGGCTTGGTGATCGCGATGGCGGCATCGTTGAACAGGTTGTCCTTGAAAGAGACGAAAGGCGTGTCCAACGCCTTGCCGGTCAGCAGCGACGCAAAACCCGTGCAATCGACGTAGAAATCGCCGGCCAGCGTTCCGCCGTCCTCGAGCGTGAGCGACGCGACATCGCCGGATTCGTCCAGTTGCACATCGATGACATGGCCGGCGACATGCCGCACGCCACGTTCGACGGACTTCTTTTGCAGGAATTTCCCCAGCAGCACCGAATCGAAATGGAAGCCGTACCACACGTCGAATGGAAAGCTTTGCTGCGGCCGCGGCGCCTTGCAATCGCGCGCCAGCCGCGCGGAAATGAAGAACCGGTCCGGATGTGCGTACACGTCGGCGCGATCGAGTCGCGCGTGCACGTTGTCGATGAAGGGCGCCATCGTCATGTTGTCGAGCATCGACGCGAACGAATGGAAATAACTTTCGTGGCCCGGTCGGGTGGACCATCCATCGAAGCTGATGCCGGCCTTGTAGGTGGCGTGGCATTCGGGCATCCACTCCGCTTCCTCGATGCCGAGGCTTTCAAAGAACCCGCGCAGCCACGGCGTGGACCCTTCGCCCACCCCGATCACGCCGACCTGTGGCGACTCCAGCACGGTCACCTTGAGCCGCGCGCCGTACGCGGAATTGGCCAGCAGCAGCGCCGTCATCCAGCCGGCGGTACCGCCGCCCACCACCACGACGTGCTTGACCGGCGGTTCGGCATCGGTGCGTGCACCCGGCCGCTGCGCGACGACGTTGTGGTTGAAGACAGTGGCGGTGGCATCGGACATGGAACACCCTTGTAACCGCGCGGGCGGCCGTGTCTCGATGGTCGCGCGTGGACGTGCAAGCGCGAACGATAGCACCGCCGAGATGGGCGTCGGCGGCGGGGCGTGATTGCAGGGCGCCGAAACGAAAACGGGGCAGCTTGCGCTGCCCCGTCGATCCCACCCGCCGAACCAGTTAGTCCGGCAGCGGCTCGGGCCGCGGCAGCACTTCGATGTCGCCGGTGTCGTCGCTGCGTTCGGCGTGGTGGTCCTGGCCGAGCAGCAAGTACATCGCCGGCACCACGAACAGGGTGAACAAGGTGCCGATCGAGATGCCGGTGAAGATCACCAAGCCGATGCTGTGGCGGCCAGCTGCGCCTGCGCCCGCGGCAATCACCAGCGGAATCACGCCCAGCACCATCGCGAACGTGGTCATCAGGATCGGGCGCAGTCGCACCGCGGCGGCTTCCTCGATCGCATCGCGCTTGCTGAAACCGTGCAGGCGCTGCGCGTCGTTGGCGAACTGCACCATCAGGATGCCGTGCTTGCTGATCAGGCCGATCAGCGTCACCAGGCCCACTTCGGTGTAGATGTTGAGCGTCGAGAGCCCGAGGTTGATGAACAGCAACGCGCCGAAGATCGCCATCGGTACCGAGACCAGGATCACGATCGGGTCGCGGAAGCTCTCGAACTGCGCCGACAGCGCCAGGAACACGATGATGATCGAAAACATCAGCGTGAACAGGAAGCCGCCGGACTCTTGCATGAACTGGCGCGATTGGCCCGCGTAGTCGACGGAGTAGCCAGAGGGCGCGACCTGCTTCAGAGTGTCCTGCATGAACGTGAGCGCCTGCCCCAGCGAGACGCTCGGACCAATCACGCCGCCGATCGTCGCCGAGTTCAACTGCTGGAAGTGATTGATCGACTCCGGCACCGTCTGGTAGGTCAGGTGCGCCACGGTCGAGGCCTGGATCATCCCGCCCGAAGGCGTCTTGATGTAGTAGTTGTCGAGCTGCGCGGGATTCAGGCGATCGGCCTGCGCGACCTGCGAGATCACGCGATAGGCGCGTCCCGAGATCGAGAAGTAATTGACGTAGTTGCCGCCCAGTGCCGCCGACAATGCCGCGCCGACGCTCTGCTGGGTCATGCCCAGCGCCGCGACCTTGCTGCGATCGAGCGTCAGCGTCGCCTGCGGCTGGTCGATCTTGAGGTCGCTGTCGACGTAGAAGAACATGCCCGACGCCTTGGCCTTCGCCACGACCTGCTGCGCGACGCCGTCGAGGTTCTGCAGCGGCTCGGTGGTCTTGACCACGAATTGCACCGGGAAGCCGAATGCACCCGGCAGCGACGGGAACTGGAACACCGCGATGTTTGCGCCGGCGATCTGGCCGACCTTCTGCTGCACCTCCTGCTGGACCTGGTCGGCGCCGCGGCCGCGCTCGCCCCACGGCTTCAGCATGATGCCGGCGAACGCACTGTTGACACCCTGGGCGCCATCGACCTGGAAGATGTGGGTGTATTCGGGCAGCGATTTGGCGATGTCGAACACCTGCTTCGAATACATCGCCATCTGGGTGATGGTGGCGTTCGGCGGACCTTGGGTATTGGTCAGCACGATGCCCTGGTCTTCCTGCGGCGCCAGCTCCGACTTGGCGGTCTTGAACAGGTACACATTGCCCAACAGGATCAATGCGCCGAACACGATCGCCACGATCCAGGTGTCCAGCGAGGAATGCAGGATCCGGCGGTAACGGTCGCGTACCGCGTCGGCCACCCTGTCGATGCGCTTGACGAACGGTTTCTCGTGGTCGGCTTCGCGCAGGAAGCGCGAACACATCATCGGCGACAGCGTCAACGCGACGATCGCCGAGATCGCCACCGCGCCGGCCAGCGTGAACGCGAATTCGGTGAACAATGCGCCGGTCAGTCCGCCCTGGAAGCCGACGGGCACGTACACCGCGACCAGCACGACCGCCATCGCCACGATCGGGCCGGCCAGTTCGCGTGCGGCCAGCAGCGCCGCCTGCAGCGGCGGCTGGTTGTCCTTCATGTGGCGATCGACGTTCTCGACCACGATGATCGCGTCATCCACCACCAGGCCGATCGCCAGCACCAGCGCCAGCAGGGTGAGCAGGTTGATCGAATAGCCCAGCAACAGCATCACCAGGAACGCGCCGATCAACGACAACGGCATCGCGATCACCGGGATCAACACCGAACGCAACGTCCCCAGGAACAGGAAGATCACTGCCGTCACGATGATCAGCGTTTCGGCAAGCGTCTTGACCACCTCGTCGATCGAAGTCCGGATGTAGTCGGTGCCGTCGAACACGATCCGCGCAGTGATGCCGGTCGGAATCTGCGCCTGGATCGACGGGAACACCTGGCGCACGCGGTCGATCACGTCCAGCACGTTGGCATCCGGCGCGGCGTTGATGCCCATGAACACCGAGCGGTTGCCGTCGAAGGCGACGTTGAAGTCGTAGTTTTCGGCACCCAGGGTGACATCGGCGACGTTCTTCAGGCGCACGATGTCGCTGCCGTTGGCCTTCACCACCAGGTTCTTGAACTCGTCCACCGTATGCAGGTCGGTGGCCGCGGTCAGGTTGACGCTGACCATCTGGCCCTTGGTGGTGCCGATCGCGGAGAGAAAGTTGTTGGCAGCCAAGGCCTGGTTGACGTCGCTTGCGGTGACGCCGTGCGCGGCCATCTTCACCGGGTCCAGCCAGGCACGCAGCGCGAAGGTGCGGCCACCCAGGATCTGGGCGTTCTGCACGCCCTCCACCGCGTTCAACTGCGGCTGCACCACGCGCGTCAGGTAATCGGTGATCTTGTTGGTGGGCAGCTTGTCGGAATAGAAGCCGAGGTACATCGACGCGACCTGCTGGCCGGTCTGCAGGGTGATCACCGGTTGCTGCGCCTGCTGGGGCAACTGGTTTTTCACCGAGTTGACCAACGCGGAGATTTCTGTGAGCGCCTTGTTGCCGTCGTAGTTCAGGCGCAGCGTCGCGGTGATGAACGACACGCCGGGCGTACTGGACGAGGACATGTAGTCGATGCCCTGCGCCTGCGCAATCGCCTGCTCGAGCGGCTGGGTGATGAAGCCCGCCATGGTCTGGGCGTCGGCACCGTAGTACACGGTCTGCACCGTGATCGTCGCGTTTTCCGTCTTGGGGTACTGGCGGATCGGCAGCGAGGTCACGGCGCGCAAGCCCAGCACCAGGATCAGCAGGCTGACCGTGGCGGCGAGGACCGGGCGCTTGATGAAGAGATCGGTGAATTTCATGCGGAGACCTGCTGAAAAATTTCTGGGCGGCAACTTCCCCTGTCGTCATTCCGGGGCATCGCCGGCTTCATGGCGATGGAACCCGGAATCTGCTCCACTTTCCCAAAGCAGATTCCGGATCGCGGCTGCGCCACGTCCGGAATGACGAAAATACGCGCTACTGTTCCACCGGTTGCGGATTCGGATTGAACGCCGGCTGCACCTTGTTGTTGATGTTCACCGGGGTGCCATTCTTCAGCTTCAACTGCCCGCTGGTGACGATCACGTCGCCTTGCTTGATGCCGCTCTCGATCGCGACCTGGTCGCCACGGGTCTGCCCGACCGTCACGACCACCTGCTGCACATAATGCGAAGGACCGTTCTTGTCCTTGGCGGCAGCCTTGGGTTCCGCAGCGGGCTTGGCCTTCACCGGCTGTCCGTCGGCGTCGGTCTCGGGCGGCGTGCCCTCGTGCACCACGAACACGGTGTCGCCGTAAGGTGCGTACGAAATCGCGGTCTGCGGCAGGGTCAGGTAGCGCTGGGTGGCGCCCGAATCCACCGCCACCTTGGTGAACATGCCCGGCACCAGCAGCTTGTCGGGATTGGACACCCGCGCCTCGACGCCGACGTTGCGGGTGGACAGGTCGATCTTCGGATCGGTCGCCGACACGTCGCCCGGGAAGGTCTTGCCCGTGAAGGCATCGGCTGTGACTTCGACCTTGCCGCCCACCTGCAATTCGTCCAGCGACGATTGCGGCACCGTGAAATCCACGTACACCGGATCGAGCTGCTGCAGCGTCACCACCTTGGTGCCGACATTGATGTACTGGCCGGGATTGGCCGTGATGATGCCGATGCGGCCCTCGAACGGCGCGCGCAACGTCTTCTTGTCGACCAACGCCTGCTGCGCGGCGGCGTTCGCCTGCGCACTTTTCAGGTTGGCCATGTCGGCGTCGTACTGCGCCTTGCTGATCGCCTGCACCGCAAGCTGCTGCTTCGACCGATCGGCGGTCAGCCTGGCGAGTTGCGCGGTGGCCTTGAGCGCTTCCAGCTTGGCGCGGTCGTCGGCGTCCACCAGCTTGATCAGCACCTGGCCCTTCTTCACGTCGGCCCCGGACTTCACGTTCACGCTCTCGACCAGGCCCGCGACATCGAACGCGAGATCCGCACCGTGCACCGCGCGCACGTTACCGACCGCCTCGACGTGCGGCTGCCATTCCTGGTATTCGACAGCCATGGTGCTGACCGTCTGCGGCGGATTGCCCATGGACTTCATGAACTTGCCGATCATGATGCCCTTGAAGGTGTTGAAGCCGATCAGCAATGCGAACAGGATCGCCACCACCAGGATCACGATGATCAGGCGCTTGCGTTGTTTGGGACGCGCGGATACGTAGGTATTCATGGAATCATCTCGTGGTGGGCTCTGGCTTTCGCGATGCGCGCTTTATTTTTGCGATCGCCCCTGATCGCCGCGATCGGGTTGGCGAAGGGTGGTGGAGGGGCTGCCCTGCACCGGCGCGGCACCAGAACGGTCTTCCGTGGTCTGGCTTTCCGGGGAAGCCTGCCATCCGCCGCCAAGGGCCGCATACAGCGCGGCGGTATCGGCGAGCCGCGACGCGCGTGCATTGATGGCGGCGATGCGTGCCTGCTGGTACTGGCGCTCGGCCGAAAGCAGCGTCAGGTAATCGACCGCACCGACCCGATATTGGGCGCGCGTCAGCGACAGCAGTTTTTCCGCATCGCGTTCCGAAATGCTCTGCGCCCGCAAGGACTGCGCGTCATAGTCGAGCGCCTGCAGCGCATCGGCGACGTTCTGGAATGCGACCAGCACGGTCTGCTGCCAATCTGCCAGCGCCGCATCCATGCCGGCTTCCGCAGCTCGCTTCTGGTGCAGCAGCTGCCCGCCGTGGAACAACGGCTGCAGCAAGCCGAGCCCGATCGACCAGCCGCCACTGCCGGCGCCCAGCAAACCCGATTCGGTCAAGGACTGGCTGGTCAGACTGCCGTTCAAGCTGAGCTTGGGCAGCATGTCGGCGGTGGCGACGCCGACCGCGGCGGTCGCGGCATGCAACTGCGCCGAGGCGGCACGGATGTCCGGCCGCTGCGCGACCACCGTGGACGGCAGGCTGACCGGAATATCGGTGGGCAGCGTGACGTCGGCCAGGGTCACCGGCTGCATTTGCAATTGCGCCGGCGTGACGCCGAGATACGTCGCGAGCTGGTTCTGGGTGGTCGAGAGCTGCTTCTCCAGCGGCGGCAGCGTCGCCTCGGTGGCCGCGAGCTGCGAGCGCACCGCGAGCGTGTCGGACAACGACTTCGCACCGATCGCCTGCTGCTTCTGGGCGATGTCGAGTTCCTGTTTCAGCGAATCGACGATCTCGTGCGTGGCCTTGACCTGCTCGCGCAGCGAAGCTTCCTGAAACGAGGCGGTGATGACGTTCGCGGCCAGCGTCAGGTAGGTCGCGTCGAGCTGCGCGCGAGTGATGTCGGCCTGGGCTTCCTGCGCTTCGATGCCGCGCCGCACGCCGCCGAAGATGTCGAACACGTAGCCGACGCTGACGCCTGCGTTGTAAACGGTGAAAGGTTCGGAGGCGATCGCGCCGGCCCCCAAGCCAGCGAACTGGGCGCCGGACTGCTTCTGGCGGGTTGCGCCGACGCTGGCATCGAGCGACGGAAACAAGCTGCCGCGCGCGGCCTTGGCGGTTTCCTCGGCCTGGCGCAACGCGGCCTGCGCGGCCGTGATCGACGGGCTGTGCTGGAAAGCCTGCTGCACGCGGCGATCCAGTTCGACATTGCCGAACGTGGCCCACCAGCGCTGCGGCACGTTTTCGCCCTGGAGGAAACGCTGGGCATCGCCGCCGGCGGTAGCAGCGGAGGCGGTGGACGCCGGCAGTGCGCTCGCCGTGAAGCGATCGACCTGCGGCGACGCCGGTTCGCGGAAATTCGGGCCGACGGCGCAGCCGGCCAGCGCGAGCGCTGCCAACAAAACAGGGATCGCCACCGCGGTCCGCGGAAAGCCGGACTTCAATTGGGTCTTGGGAAAGATCATTCAGGCTGACAACGGTCTGATGCGCGTCGAGAGGCGCCGCAAGGGCGATTCATATAACTGAACTGCGCGGTATTGTATTTACGCCGATTCCGCATTGCAACATTCCTAGTGGGAGCACGAACCGGGCGCATGGAATGAAACCACCGACCTGCGCTCACTATTGGCCCGCGTGTCCCACAACCGGTACGCGCGTGCCTCGTTGCGGACAATATGTATTCCAAACCGGAACGACTGCTGTTGGCTAGAGTCGAAAGTCGTGCTTTTCAACATGACAATCGTCAGATGAGGGTCGTCACTGCGGCATCGACGTTCGACGTTGCACGATTTCGACAATGGCATGCGCTTCTGCAAAGCCGCCGGCGATCGCCAAGCTCGAACCCGAGACCGCGTGGCAAACGGCAGACGCTTGGCGGGGCGATGCAGCCCGGTTCAGCCGGACGGCACACCAGACGCAGCATCCAGACGATGCGCCTCGGCAAGATATTCCCGGCTCTGCATCTCGATCAGCCGGCTCGCGGTGCGCGCGAATTCCAGCCGCAGACGCTTGCCGTCATACAGTTCCACCGTCGGCGCCTGCGCGGTGACCGCCAGCTTCACGCGACGGTCGTACAGTTCGTCGATCAGGTGCACGAAGCGTTGCGCGGCGTCTTCGTTGAAGGGCGTGAACTGCGGCAGGCCCGAAATCAGGATCGCCGGATATGTCCGCGCGAGCTCGATGTAATCGGCCGAGCCGTACGGCCCGTCGCACAGCGCCGCGAAATCGAACCACGCCGCCTGCGCGCAGACGCGGCGCACGCGGAAGGTGCGATCGTTGATGTTCAATGCGGCGTTTTCCTGCACCGGCCCTTGCGCCAGTTCGACGAACAGGCGTGCCAGCGCCATCTCGGCATGCGCGTCGTCGGGCGTCAGGTACACCGGCGCGCGGGTCAGCGCGCGCAGGCGCCAGTCGTGCGGCGAAACCAACTCCAGCACTTCGCAATGTGCACCGAGCAGGTCGATCGCAGGCAGAAAACGTTCGCGTTGCAGGCCTTCCTTGTAGAGATCGCGCGGCGGTGTATTGGACGTCGCCACCAGCGTCACGCCGCGGTCGAACAAGGCCCCCAGCAGGCCACCCAGGATCATCGCGTCGCCGATGTCGGTGACCATGAACTCGTCGAGGCAGAGCACGCGCGCGCGCGCCGCGATGTCGGCGGCTACCCGCAACAATGGATCGCGCACCTCGCCCAGCGCACGCAAACCGGCGTGCACATCGAGCATGAAACGATGGAAGTGCACGCGCTGCGCAATCCGCGCGGGCAGCGAGGCCACGAACCGATCCATCAACATGGTCTTGCCACGCCCGACCGGGCCCCACAGATACAGCCCGCGAACCGCATCGGGTTTCCCGGCCAGGCGCGTGCGCAGGCGCTGCAGGCGACCAGGTGGCGGCGCCAGCAGCGCCGCATGGATGCGATCGAACGCAGCCAGTGCCGCGTGTTGCGCGGGATCGTCCTGCCAGCGCCCGCCGGCAATGCCGCGAGCGTAATGTTCGCTGGGCCGAAAAACTTCCGCGTCGGTTCCGGCAGCCACGCTCAAGCAGTAGTCTTGCCCGGCAACCAAGGCCGCACCGCGTTCTTCACCGCGCCGCGCAAATCCATCAGGCGGCGATGGAAGAAGTGCCCGGTTTCCGGCATGCGGATCAGCGTCGGTTTCGGGTCGAGTGTTTCGATCCAGTCGAACACGCCCTGCGGATCGACCACTTCATCGTCTTCGCCCTGCACCACCAGCCACGGACAAGTCGGCATCGCCAACTCGGCGAATTCGTAGCGTCCGGCCGGCGGTGCCACGGTGATCAGCGCATCGGCGCCGAGCGAGCGCGCGGAACGCAGCGCGATGTAACTGCCGAACGAAAAACCGGCCAGCCACAAGGCATCGCCCGGACGCACCTGGCGCACCCATTGCGCCACCGCGACCAGGTCACCGCTTTCGCCATCGCCGTGGTCGAACGCGCCGGTGGACGCGCCGATGCCGCGGAAATTGAAGCGCACCGTCGCCAGGCCGGATTCGCGCAACGCGCGCTCCAGCATCGTCACCACCTTGTTGCGCATGGTGCCGCCCTGCTGCGGATTCGGGTGGCAGATCACCGCGGTACCCGCCCGCGCCTCCCCCGCCTCCGGTACGGCGGTCGCGACTTCCAGCGTGCCGGCAGGACCGGGCAACGCGAACGTCGCCGGGACATCGGGAAAGCCGGACGGGGCCGGCGGCAAAGCATCGCTCATGGGTGGATGATAATGGAAGACAGCCATGAACCACCTTGCCCATGCCCTGCTCGCCGATGCCGGTGGCATCGAATTCGCGCTGGGCAGCGCCCTGGGCGATTTCGTGCGCGGACGGCCGGACCCCGCATGGCCCGTGCCTCGTCAGGCGGGGCTGCGTTTCCATCGCGCGATTGACGCCTTCACCGATGCGCATCCCGAAGTCGTCGCGGCGCGCAACCTGTTCACGCCGCCGATGCGCCGCTATGCCGGCATCATGCTCGACGTGTGGTTCGACCACCTGCTGGTGCTGGACTGGGACAGGTATCCGACGGACGAACCGCTCGCGCGGTTTTCACGGCGCTGGCTTGGCTTGCTGGACGCACGCGCCGCCGAGTTGCCGGTGTCGCTGCGCGCGTTCATTGCGTGGATGCACACGCACGACCTGCCGGCGGGTTACGGCGAAGAGATGACCCTGGATGCCGTGTTCCACGCGCTGGCGCAACGGCTGTCGCGCCCTTCGCCCATCGCGGAAGCATTGCCCGCGCTGCTGGCCCGCTCCGGCACCCTGCAGCGGCATTTCGATGCATTTTTCCCGGACCTCGTCGACTACGCCCGCGACTTGCGCGTACGCCTGCTGGCGTGAGTGTTCCGGTCGCGATCGGGTCAGTCAGGCCCTGCCGTCGTTCCCCAGCAAAACCGGCAACGGACAACCGAGCGTCGCACACGTGACGCGCAACAGTTCCGATTCGGCGACCGTGACCTTGCCATCCGCGGCGATCGCGCGGGTGACCGCGTGCACGGCCAACTCCTTGCCTTCCGGCCGCAGCCGCGACAACGTGTCGAACGCGCGGTCCAGCGCCGACTGCCAGTCCTCGGGCAACGCATATATCACGCTCGCGTTCGGCAGTGCATCCTGCATCGCCGCCTGGAACGCACGGCGCGCGCTGTCGTCGTCTTCGTTGCCGAAGTGCGCCACCAGTGCGGCAAGGTCGCGCAGTTCGTCCCGCGCCTCCGCGAGTTTCAGCGTGCCCGGCTTGAAGCTGGCGGACGGGTCCAATGCCGCGACCACCTGAGCCTGCACCAGCTTGGCGAGGCAGTATTCGTCGAGATCGACGCGGCCGTCGGCGTGGATCATCGCGTCCAGCGCCTTGACGCAAGCGGTCACTTCCGGGCGCGGCCGGCGCTTCAGCGCCGGGAATGCAAGTTGCGCCAGCGGCAGGCGCAGCATCGGATGCAGGTCCGCCATTTGCAGAGCGAGACCGCGCGCGGCCTCGGCGAGGGCATCGTCGAAAGCCTGCGCAATCGCCTGCACCTGTTTCGCCGACACCTCGGGGCGCGCGGAAAGCGCAAGCGCGAACACCGTGGCCAGCGCGCCGCGTGGATCGCGTGCGGCGGTTGCCAGCGCCGGCGGAATCCGTGCGTGGAGGTCGGCCGCGGCGTGGTAATCATCGGTGCCGGGCGAGCCGACTTGCGCTGCGACGGCCGCGGCGGCGATCGCAAGTTCGGCCCCGCGCGCCGGTATCGCGCCACCGACGGCACCACTGGGCGCCGCGCCCGCCGGCGCGGCCGGCGCACTGCGGATATCGACGTCGCCATCGGCGCGCGCGAAATCGTGCACCGCCTTTTCCCACGGTTGTTCGGTCGCGTGCAGTTCGATCGAGTTCGGGTCGCCACCCGACGCAAGCCATTGCTTGACGTAGGCATCCAGCTCCTCGGGCTTGAACGAGGGATCCAGCGCCTTGATGCGTTGCATGATCGGCGGGTGCGTGGCGAACCAGGAGCTGCCCTCGGCGTCACCGAACAGCATGTGGCGTACCTCATCCCGGCGGGGCGCCTGCAACGCCGAACCTTCCTCGAACACCGCGATCTTCTTGAGCGCGTTGGCGATGCCCGAAGTCTGGCGCGTGAACTGCACCGCCGACGCATCCGCCAGCGATTCGCGCGAGCGCGACACCGCCGCCTGGATCAGGCGCCCGAAGAGCAACCCGATGGCGCCGATCGCGAGCAAGGCGATGCCCGCCAGCGCGACTTGCCCACTGCCGCCGCGGCGACGGTTGCTACTCCCGTCGCCGACGCCGAAATAGCCGCCCCACATCAGGAAGCGGCCGATCACCCAGATCGCCATGATCCCGAACAACAAGCCCATCAGGCGGATGTTGAGCCGCATGTCGCCATTCAGTACGTGGCTGAACTCATGCGCGATCACGCCCTGCAGTTCATCGCGATTCAACTTGTCGAGGCAGCCTTGCGTCACGCACACCGCGGCGTCGGTGGGCGTGTAGCCGGCCGCGAAAGCGTTGATGCCAGCCTCGTTCTGCATCACGTAGATTTCCGGCACCGGCACGCCGGACGCGATCGCGATTTCCTCGATCACGTTGCGCAGGCGCTGCCACTGCGGGTTGGTGGTGTCGGCGGGAACTTCGATGGCATTCATCTCGCGCGCCACTGCCGAACCACCACCGGCGAGACTGGCCACGCGGTACGCGGAACACAATCCGATCACCGCGATCACTGCAAGCGTGATGCCGATCAGCGCGCCGGGCCGGAAGCCCACGAGGAAGAAGGCGCACACGAGGTCGACCGCGACCACGATCGCCAGCACGGCCAGCACGAACAGCCACACCAGCGTGCGGCTGGAGCGTCGGACCTTGGCTTGCTGGGCAAAGAAATCCATATAGTTGTCAGTCGCTCGCTGCAAGACGCGCCTTCGGCGCTGCAAAGAGTAAAGCGTAAAGAGAAACAGCCACCTGCAGTACGCTCTTGCCCATGACAGGCGGCGCAGCCACTGACTTTACCGTTTGCAGTTCGCGCGAAGCGCGAGCGACTTTACGCAAAACTGACCTTGGGTGCTTCTCGCTTCGCCGGATCGTCGATCGCCAACTGCTCGGCTGGCGCGAACCCGAACGGGCCGGCGACCAGCGTCGAAGGGAACACCTGCACCTTGTTGTTGTAGTTCATCACCGAATCGTTGTACGCCTGGCGCGCGAAGGCGACGCGGTTTTCGGTCGAGGTGAGTTCTTCCGAAAGCTGCATCATGTTCTGGTTGGCCTTCAGGTCCGGGTACGCCTCGCTGACCGCGAACAATCGGCCCAGCGCCTGCGTCAACTGGTTTTCGCTGCCGGACAACTGCTTCATCGCAGCCGGATCGCCCGGCTGCGCCTTGGCGGCGGCAAGTCCGTTCACCGCTGCGGTGCGCGCAGCCGTGACGGCCTCCAGCGTTTCACGTTCATGCGTGAGGTAACCTTTGGCCGTCTCGACCAGATTGGGAATCAGGTCGTGGCGTCGGGTAAGCTGCACGTCGATTTGCGCGAACGCATTCTTGTACGCGTTGCGCGACGTCACCAACCCGTTGTAGATCGCAATCAGGTAAATCACAATGATGGCGATGATGATCAGGAAGATGATCAGACCCGTCATGTCGTCTCCTGGCAATGCCTCGGCCGAAGCCGCTGTTGGTGAGAAGTCAGGGCTTGGACGCCCGTTCTGGTGCCGGAGATGCGGAAAACCTGCAAAGCGCCGGCACCGTTCAGCGAAGCAGCGTTCATGGACGAACGCACAATTTTGTCAAACTCAGGCCATGGAAGGCCGCTCTGGTCTTCGCGCGCCATGACGGCGCCGTCGGTCGACCAGCCCACCATTGCGGCGATCACGCGTGATCGCACAACGATTTGAGCATAGCATGCGTTCATCCGCTTTCTGCGCAGCATTCATCTGTTTCATTTTCTCAGGCGCGGCGCTCGCGGCGCAGCCTCCCGGAACCCACAGCAACCCGGTGCCGCCGGAACCGACGGTGGTGCACACCGGCACCGATCAGGCGAACTTGCCGGAGGCGCGCGTCGAGGCCGCGCTCAGGGATTACGATCACTGGCTCGATCAGCTCGCCGCGTCCGATCGCACCGCCGGGCTTGCGACCGCGGTGGTGATCAATGACAAGGTGCGTTACGAGCGCACCCTCGGTTACGCCGACGCCAACACCGGCGCGAGGGTGGAACCCGACACCGTGTTCCGACTCGCCTCGCTGTCCAAGGCGTTCGCCACCGCACTCACCGGCATGCTGGTCCGCCAGGGCGTGGTGAGCTGGGACACGCGACTCGCCACGGTGTTGCCGTTCTTCAAGTTGCGCGACGCCAACGCCTCGCAGGAAGCGACGGTGCGCGACATCCTGAGCCAGAGCATCGGGCTGCCGCACAATGCCTACGACAACCTCCTGTCGAACGGCGTGTCGTACCAGGAACTGGAACGCAAGCTGGCGACGGTGCCGATGACGTGCGATCCCGGAAGTTGCTACGGCTACCAGAACATCGCGTTCTCGCTGATCGGCGACGTGATCCACGCCAAGACCGGACAGTTCTTCATCCGGCTGGTCGATCGCTACCTGTTCCTGCCGCTGGGCATGACCACTGCCAGCTACGGCCGTGACGGACTCGAAGGCAGCCACAGCTGGGCGCGTCCGCATTACAAGCATGGCCGGGGATGGGTCGCGTACGAACCGAACGAGAATTTCTACGTGCCGCCCGCGGCCGGCGTCAATGCCAGCATTCGCGACATGGAGCAGTGGCTGATCGCGCAGATGGGCGGCCGTCCGATGGTGCTGCCCGATGCGCTGCTGGACGTGCTGCACGCGCCGGTGATCGCCACGCCGACCGAGCGGATGTTCTCCAACTGGCGCCGCGCGCGCGTCGACAAGGCGTCGTACGCGCTCGGTTGGCGCGTGTACGACTATGAAGGCGAAACGCTGATCTTCCACGCGGGTGCGGTGCAGGGCTACCGCTCGATGATCGGATTCTTCCCGAAATACCACGCGGGCGTGGTGGTGCTGTGGAATTGCGAAAGCAATACGCCCGCGGGCCTGATGCCGGAACTGCTGGACGCCTTGCTGGGTGTGCCGCATCAGGATTGGGCGGAACTCAATCGTCCCGACCGGCCCACGCGGGCGAAGCCGCGGCACACGCGGCGCGCCAAGCGCAAGCACTGAGGCAAGGCGCCGGCATGTAGGTTGGTCTGACGCCGGCTTTATCGGCGGAAGCCAACGTTGTCGCTGCGTCATGTTGGGCTTCCCACGATGAGGCCGTGGTCAACCCAACCTAAACGCTATTCGCCCACGATGATTGCCAGGCGCAAACGCCGCTGCTCACCCGCCGAACTTGAAGTCGATCCGGCGGCGAACGACGCTGGCGACGGGCTCGCCATTGCGCAGCGCGGGATCGAACTTCGACGCTCTCACGGCCTGGATGGCCGCGCTGTCGAACACGCGGCGCGGTGACGAATCGATGACGTGGGGATTCTCGACACCGCCGCTCACGGAGACGGTGAACTCCACCACCGCGAAACCGGACGTCTGATTGCGTGCGGCCTGCAGCGGATAGCTCGGCGAGGCAGCCTGCACGACCTTGGCGGCACGCGTCTCGCCGACCGGCTTGGGTGCGGGCGCCTGCGCAACCGGCTTGGGCGGCGGCGCGGTCTTGACGGCCGCGGCCTGTTGCTGCGCGGCCAGCTTCGCCGCGGCTTCCTTCTCCGCCGCGGCCTTGGCGGCAGCCTGTTGCGCGGCGACAAGTTCGGCCGCCTTCTGCGCCTTCAACTGGGCTTCCTGCTGCTGGCGCGCCTGCAGCTTCTTTTGCGCGTCCAGCTTGGAACGTAACAACGTCAGCGTGTAATTGGTGGGATCGGCTTTGGAGAGTACGTCGATCTGGCGACCGGCTTCATCGAAATTGTTCTGCGCGATCGCCTTCTCCACTTCGGGCACGCTGAACGGGAAGGTTTCCCGCAGCGCATCCTTGGCGACCTGGTTGTTCGGATCCTTGGCCAGCACGGCTTCGTAATATTCCATCGCATTGTCGCCGGCGGGCGACACCAGGCGATGTTGTGCGTAGGCTTCGCGCGCGGCGGTGAGCAGATCGGACACACCCATCGTCGACAGCTTGGCCTTGGCTGCATCGACCGCGGCTTGCTGCGCCTGGGCCGCGCTCGCGGCAGCGGCCGGCGATTGCGCGGGCAACTGCGCTGGCGCGGAAGCGGGCGCCGATGTCGCCACGCCTGCCGAAGCCGGCGGATTGCTGCTCGCGGCAGGTGCGGAAGCGTTGTTCTGGCCCTGGCCACATCCGGCCAGCAGCAGGGCCATGCCGGCCGCGACCGTGGCGCCACGCAAGCCGGCAGCCAACCCGAACGGTTCCCAGGAACGGAAGGATGATGCGAGTGTCATCGTGCGCCCACCTGTGTACGAGAGAAGGAATTGGCCCGCTCGTGGCATGCACGAATCGTTCCACCTCCACGCTGCGCCATTTCCTTCGGCCCAAGATGCCATCCGGCACCGCGGCAATATGTGACGGATTCGACATCCGCGACCGTTTTGCAGCGGTAGACCCCATCCCGCGGCCGCATGTGCGCGGCATAGCAAGGCCACGGACTGTTGTGAGAAGTCAGGGCAGGAAACCCGTTCCGATGGTTGGGGTGCGCGACCGGGAGAGTGGCGACACCGTTCAACGAAGCCGCGACCATGGACGATCGCACGCGCCTTCGTGAAAAGTCAGGGCAGGAAGCCCGTTCTGGTACTGAGGTGCGCGAACCGGGAGAGCAGCGACACCACCCAACGAAGCCCGCGACCATGGACGATCGCACAAAAATTGAAGCCCCGGCAAAGCCGGGGCCAACGCTAAAACTCTTGCCCGCAATCTCCCCGCGCTGGGCGTCGCGGGAAGAGCAGGCTTGTGGTTATGAATGACGGTGTGGCGTTACCGCATTGCAGCGGAATTACTTCTTCGCACGCTTGGTCTTGCTGGCGCGCGAGGTCTTGGCCATCACGGCCTTCTTGGCGGTGCGCTTGCGGGCCGTCTTCTTGGTGGCGCGCTTGCGTGCCGGTTTCTTCGCTACTTTCTTGGCCGCCTTGCGGGCGGTGGTCTTCCGCGCCGTCTTGCGCGCGGTGGAGGTTTTGGCTTTCGCCGACTTGCGTGCCGCCTTCTTGGCGGGTTTCTTCGCAGCTTTCTTCGTAGCCATGGTTCGTCTCAGCTCCTCATCAGTTGGCAGTGGTTGCCCAGTGAACGCATGCAGAAACGCCTCGCACAAAAGATCACTGTTCGTGGCGTGCCGCAGGTTGGACACTTGACGACGTGTACGCTCGTCGGAAAGTAGCCGGAGTACATGCATCGGAATCGAGACGGTTATTTTCCGGACCTTCTCGGACTTGTGACCGTGCTCGATGTACGGCTTGATGTACTTGGCAGTCGGCATGTTTCCGTTGTGCTACATGTCGTCGGGCGAAAAGCTATCCCCATGCATTCGTGGTGTCAATCAATATTTTGCGGCGAATGAAGCCCTTGCGGGCGCCCCGCACGCCGTCGCAAACCACCCGCCCCCGCTCCACCCATCGCCTGCCGCGCTTTCATTTCGGACGTATGGACGTCCAATCGCATTTCAGGACTGCGCAACGCGGATGCGCTGGAACCCGCATGCGCGTTGATTTGCACGCACGCAGCGCGGCCACGGCATCACGACATGCCGCGCGGTGTCCGTGGCTCGGCGCGCATTGGATCTTCGCGCCAGCGGATCGCGAAACACGGCTGAATGCCGCACAACCCGGAGCAAAAAATTTTTTGCGCGACGATCGCCGATTGCGCACCGAACGATCCCCGAACGCGGCGACGATGGTCGTTCCCGTCGATCGTCCGCGTCGCTCGACGGGCTCCGTCGAGCAACGATCACGACGTCAGCTTTCGTCGCTCTCGATCAGTTCCGCGTAATCGTCGGGACCGAGCAACGCATCCATTTCTTCCGGGTTGTCCGCCTTCACCACGAACAACCAGCCGTCGCCGTACGCATCCTCGTTGATGGTTTCCGGCTTGTCGGCGAGTGCCTCATTGACCGCCACCACTTCGCCGCTGACCGGCGCGTAGACATCCGACGCGGCCTTTACCGACTCCACCACCGCGCAACCGTTGCCGGCCTCCACCCTGTCGCCGACGTTGGGCAGCTCGACGTACACGAGGTCGCCGAGCAGGCCCTGGGCGTGATCGGAAATACCGATGCGTATCTGGCCCGCGTCTTCGACGCGTGCCCACTCGTGCGACTTCTGGAATTTGAGATCACCTGGAATCTCGCTCATGTTCGTGTCCTCGGGTGGTCGTGAAACCGATGATTCTAGCGCCGCGTTCGAAGCGGCTGTTGCGGAAAATCAGACGCCGGAGCCCTGGCCATGCAGGCGACTTTGACCGTCCGATGCCGACGAACGTCGCGCCCCATTCAGGGTGGGACGCCAAGCCCAAGCAGCGATCACGGATGCCCGCTAAATGCAGCTCTTGCCGTCCCTGACGAACGGATATTTCACCACGCGCAGGGGCAGCTCGCGGCCGCGAATGTCGACCCGCAGGTTTTCGCGCGCGCCGGCCGGTACCCGCGCGAATCCAATGGCCTTGCCCAGCGTCGGCGAAAAGATGCCGGACAGGATTTCACCTTCGCCCGCATCGGTAATGACATGCTGGCCGTGGCGCAGCACGCCCTTGTCGTCCATCACCACGCCGATCAGTTCGCGCGGCACGCCTTCGGCCTTCTGTTTTTGCAGCGCGGTGCGACCGATGAAGTCACGGCCTTCATCCAGCGATACCGTCCAGGCAAGCCCCGCTTCCCATGGCGTGATGTCCTCGTCCATGTCCTGACCATAAAGATTCATGCCGGCTTCGAGGCGCAACGTGTCGCGCGCCCCCAGCCCCGCGGGATGCACGCCGGCCGCAGCCAGTGCATTCCACAAGGTCGCCGCAAGCGATTCCGGCACGATGATTTCGAAACCATCTTCGCCGGTGTAACCGGTGCGCGCGACGAACAATGGCATGCCATCCGGTCCGTGCGCCTCGGCGGCGGAGAAACGGCCGAGCTTCTCCACGCGCTCGCGATCGTTCGCATCGAGCAGCGCCAGCACCTTGCCGCGCGCGTTCGGCCCCTGCACCGCGATCATCGCGAGTTCGGGGCGTTCGGTGACCTTCACGTCGAACGCCGCCGCCTGCTTTTCGATCCACGCGAGATCCTTGTCGCGGGTCGCGGCGTTGACCACCATCCGGAAGAAATCTTCAGTGAGGAAATAGGTGATCAGGTCATCGATCACCCCGCCGCGCTCGTTGAGCATGCACGAGTACAGCGCCTTGCCGGACTTCTTCAGCTTGCCGATGTCATTGGCGAGCAGATGCCGGAGGAACTCGCGGCAGCGCGCGCCGTGCAGGTCCACCACGGTCATGTGCGAAACGTCGAACATCCCGGCGTCGCGGCGCACCGCATGGTGTTCCTCGATTTGCGATCCGTAATTGAGCGGCATGTCCCAGCCGCCGAAGTCCACCATTTTCGCGCCCGCGGCGCGATGGGTGGCGTTGAGCACGGTCTGCCTGATCATCGCGATGTTCCATTGTGGAAACGGCACATTATCGCCGCACCGGGCGTGCGCCGCGAGGCCGAAGCATTTTGACGCGGATTGACGCGGATGACCGCGGATACGGCCAGGATAACCTCTCCTTCCGCACTGATCCGTGCCTGTCGGCTTTGAGAGCTTTGTCCGCATCGATCCGCGTCCGAAGCTTTTATTGGCTCTCCGACCGCCTTGCGGAGACGGCGATCGCATAGCCAACCCATGCTAAATTGCACGAATGAACCGGTCCGCGACCACGCCCGGCATCGTGGAATGGCTGCCGCTGGCGGAAACCGGCGAAAACGTGCTGCGCTTCACCGGCGACTGGACGCTGCAGCACTTCGCCGCGCTCGAGGCCCAACTCGACGCATTGAAACCGGCGCTGCCCGAATGCCCCGACGTCGACTTCAACGACGTCGGACGCGTCGATACGTCCGGCGCCGGACTGATCGCGGTGGCGCTGGGCCCGAAGGCGCTGCAATGGCTGGCCGAACACGACCGCGACGTGCCGCACGAACTGCGCGGGTTGCTGGACACCGTCAGCGAAGCGGTCGCGGAAATCTACGCGCACCGGCCCAAGCCGCCGCGCAACTTCGGCTTCGTGGACATGCTGGCCGACATCGGCAGCAGCGTCACGCACGTCGGCAGACTCGGCGCCAAGCTGCTGGCCTTCATCGGCATGACCCTGGAGACGCTGGCGCGCACCATCTGGCGCCCGGCGCGCTGGCGCGTCACCTCCCTGATCGCGCACATGGAGCAGACCGGGTTCCACGCCGTGCCGATCGTGGTGCTGTTGTCGTTCCTGATCGGCGCGGTGATCGCGTTCCTCGGTGCGACCGCGCTGCAACGTTACGGCGCCACCGTGTTCACGGTGGACCTGGTGAGTTACGCGTTCCTGCGCGAACTCGGCGTATTGCTCACCGCGATCATCCTGGCGGGCCGCACCGCCAGCGCGTTCACCGCGCAGATCGGCTCGATGAAGGTGGGCGAGGAAGTGGACGCGATGCGCACCATGGGCCTCGACCCGATGGAACTGCTGGTGCTGCCGCGGGTGCTGGCGCTGATGATCGTGACGCCGATGCTGACCTTCCTCGCGATCCTTGCCGGCGTGGTCGGCGGCGCGCTGGTGTGCTGGTTCGCACTGAACATCACGCCCAGCATGTTCATCTCGGTATTCCAGACCGACACGCCGTTGCGTTACCTCTGGCTGGGTCTCGCCAAGGCGCCGATCTTCGCATTCCTGATCGCGGTGATCGGTTGCCTCGAAGGCTTCAAGGTGCAAGGGAGTGCGCAATCGGTGGGCGAGCGCACCACCTCCAGCGTGGTGCAATCGATTTTCCTGGTGATCGTGGTGGACGCGATCGCGGCATTGTTCTTCATGGAGATGAACTGGTGACCGTCGCGGTGACCGCCACGCCCCGCGACACGCTGGTGGAGGTGCGCGGCCTGCGCAACCAGTTCGGCGAACAGGTGGTGCACGAGAATCTCGATCTCGACATCTACCGTGGCGAGATACTCGGCGTCGTGGGCGGCTCCGGCAGCGGCAAATCGGTGCTGCTGCGCACGATCCTGGGTCTGCGGCGGCCACAGGCCGGCAGCGTCAGGCTGTTCGGCGAAAACCTGCACGAGTTGCCCGAAGGCCAGCGCGTCGCCATCGAAAGTCGTTGCGGCGTGTTGTTCCAGAATGGCGCACTGTTCTCGTCGCTCACCGTGAGCGAGAACGTGCGCGTACCGCTGATGGAACACACCTCGCTCAGCCTGCACGATGCGCTGCGGGTCGCGGCGCTGAAGATCGCGCTGGCGGACCTGAGCCCCGAGGTGCGGCACAAGTACCCGGCCGAACTTTCCGGCGGCATGAAGAAACGCGCCGCGCTGGCGCGCGCGCTGGCGCTCGATCCCGACATCGTGTTCCTCGACGAGCCGACCTCCGGGCTCGACCCGATCGCCGCGGCCTCGTTCGATCAGTTGATCCGCACGTTGCGCGACGCGCTGGGGCTGACCGTCTTCATGATCACCCACGATCTCGATTCGCTGCACGCGATCTGCGACCGCGTCGCTGTGCTCGCGCACAAACGCGTGATCGTGGCCGATTCGCTGGACAAGGTGGAACGCTTCGACGACCCTTGGATCCGCGAATATTTCCAGGGACCACGCGGCCGGGCGGCACAATCCGTTCGCGCCCTTGCATGAGAGCAACGACATGGAAACCCGCGCCCACCACGTACTGATCGGCGCCTTCACCCTCGTGGTGGTGGCGTTGGCCGTGCTGTTCGCGTTGTGGCTGGGCAAGACCAGCCTCAATCGGCAGTACAACCATTACGACATCGTGTTCACCGAATCGGTCACCGGCCTGTCCAAGGGCAGCCCCGTGCAATACAACGGCATCCAGATCGGCGAAGTCAGCCAGTTGAAACTGGACCCGAAGGATCCGCGCAAGGTGCTGGCGCAGATCCAGGTGGCCGCCGACACCCCGATCAAGGTCGACACCCGCGCCAAGTTGGGATTGCTCGGACTCACCGGTGTCGCGTTCGTGCAGTTGACCGGTGGCGCGCCGTCCAGCCAGCCGTTGATGCCGACGCCCAGCAATCCGATACCGGAGATCAAGTCCGAAAGCTCGGCGCTGACCAAGTTGCTGGCTTCGGGTACCGACGTGGTCACCTCGCTCAACCTCATCCTCGATCGGCTTGGCCATATCATTTCGCAGCAGAACGTCGATCGCATCTCCAACACCCTCGAGAACATCGACCAGACCACCACCGCACTCGCGGCAGAACGCGAAGATCTGCGCAACCTCATCCAACAGGGCGCGGCCGCCGCCAAGGAACTCAACCAGACGCTGGCCGGCGCCAACCAATTGGTCAACGGTCCCGGGCGCCAAACCCTGGATCGCGCGGCCGCCGCGATGGCGTCGCTGCAGAAGACCACGCAGACCCTGAACGAGCTGCTCACGGAAAACCAGGGCTCGCTGCAGTCCGGCTTGCGCGGCGTCGACCAGATCGGGCCTGCGCTGCGCGAACTGCGTTCGACCCTGCGCGACATCCATCAGATCACTTCCCAGTTGCAGGCCAATCCTGCGGGTTACCTGCTGGGTCGGGATCACGCCACCGAATTCACGCCCAAGCATTGAGGACGGATCGACCATGACCGCGCCCAAATCGTTCTCCGCCGCGCGCACGTTGCTCGCGTTGTGCGCTACCGCGCTACTGGCCGGCTGCTCCGTGCTGCCCAAGGCTTCGCCGGTACAAGTCTGGCAGCCCCAGGAATCCGGCGCGCCGGCCACGGACGCGCCCCAAGGGAATTTCAGCCTGCGCGTGGATACGCCCAACACCACCGGCGCGCTTGACCAGGGCGGGATCATGGTGATGCCCGAGCCGGGCCAGGTCAGCTCCTACAAGGGCGCGCGCTGGAGCGAACCGCCCGCGTTGCTGATCCGCCATCGACTGGTCGACGCCTTCATGGCGGCAAAACTGCCCGCCGTCACCACCGACGACGACCACTTCGCGTCCGACTACACCCTGTCCGGCGACCTGCGCACGTTCCAGTCCGAATACCGGGGCGGCTCGCCGGTCGTGGTGGTGCGTTACGACGCGCAATTGCGGCGCGGCGGCGCACGCAATCTGCTGGCGACGCGCAGCTTCGTGGTCACGCAGAATCCATCCGGAGTGGACGTGCCGCAGATCGTGGCGGCGTTCGGCGCGGCCGACGACGCGCTCGCGCAGCAGGTCGTTGCCTGGACGATCGAAGTCGCCACCCGCGATCGGGCGGCGCGTCAAGCCAGTGCCGACGACGAACCGGCGCAGCGAGGCTCCCGATAAGGGTTCCGCTTGGCGCGCGGGGTCGCCGCGCTATTCGCGCCAAACGCGCCCGCGGATTCGGCTTGCGCCGAATGGCGCGCGAATCCGGGGGCCTCACATCTTCCACTCGATCTCGAGATGCGTGTTGTTGAACTCGGGATCGTCCAGCGAACCACCACGCTCGATCTTGAAGCCATCGGGCAATCCCTCGACGTCCACCGTCGAACCGTCGCCGAAGCGCATCCCGCGCGCCTGCAGGTCCGCCAGCCGCGCCGCGACCGCACCCGCGCGCTGCACTTCCGATTGCGGCACGCGTCGGATGCTGATGTCGGGGCGCGCGAACTTGCGCATGCCGCGGGTCTTGATCCACGCCGTGTCGCCGGTGTCGTCCTGGCACAGCACCAGCACGTGACTGCGCGGCGTGGCGATCGCGTCGTCCTTGTAGCGCGCGCGCCAATCGTCGGCGGAGAACATTTCCAGGATCTGCGGATCGACCACCGCAACGCCGCCGACATCCAGCAGCGCCGCGATGACGCCCAGCGTGTCGCGCAAGTACGCGAGTGAATCGGCATCGGCCAATTCACCGCGCAACATCAGGCACTCGGGCGCCTTGCGCGCGGACTCGAAGGCGCCGGGGTTGCCTTCGCGCAGGATCCCGCCGATCGCGCCGCGCAGCGGATGGCCTTGCCAATGCGCCAGCCTGTCCTTCGGAATGCGCAGGATTTCGACGCCCGTCGGCAAACCGTGGCTGCCGTGCGCCGTAAGGTCGAGCTTCGGCTCGGCGGGAAATTCGCCGAACACGAAATAGACCAGCATGGCCTTGGCCTCGTCGCGGCTCCAGTGCGGGCGCGTCCAGTCGGGTGCGGCCATGTGTCGAAGTCCTCAGGGAAGCGAAAGCCGACACGGTAACATTGTCGGCTGTTTGCCGGATCGAACCATGCTCAACCCCCAACAACGCGCTGCCGTGGAGTACGTCGACGGCCCCCTGCTGGTGCTGGCCGGCGCAGGCTCGGGCAAGACGCGCGTGATCACCGAGAAGATCGCGCACCTGATCGAGCGCGGCCTGGTGCCGGCCGCGAAGATCGCCGCGATCACCTTCACCAACAAGGCCGCACGCGAGATGCGCGAGCGCGTGGCGAAACGCATCAGGGGCGACGGAGCGGAAGGCCTGAGCGTGTGCACGTTCCATGCGCTGGGGCTGAAGTTCCTGCAGATCGAACATGCACGCGCCGGCTTGCGCCGTGGCTTTTCGGTGCTGGACGCCGACGACAGCGCGGGCCTGGTGAAGGAACTCGCAGGCGCGGCGGTGAAATCCGACAAGCTGTTCCAGTTGCGCTCGCTGCTGTCGCGCCTGAAAAGCAACGGCCTCACGCCCGAACAGGCGCTGGACGCCGCGCGCGCGCCACGCGAACTGGAAGCCGCGCAACTTTACGCCGCGTACCAGAAGCGGCTCGCCGCGTTCAATGCAGTCGATTTCGATGACCTGATCCGGTTGCCCGTGGCGGTGCTGGAGCGCGACGAGGAAGCGCGCGCCGCATGGCGCGAACGCATCCGCTACCTGCTGGTGGACGAATGCCAGGACACCAACGCCGCGCAGTACGCGTTCCTGAAACTGCTGGCCGGCGAGCGCGGCGCGTTCACCTGTGTGGGCGACGACGACCAGTCGATCTATGCGTGGCGCGGCGCCGATCCCGGCAACCTCGACAAGCTGTCGCAGGATTACCCGAAGCTGCGCGTGGTGAAGCTGGAGCAAAACTATCGCTGCGCGCAGCGCGTGCTGCGCGCGGCCAACGTGTTGATCGCCCACAATCCGCACGCGCATCCGAAGAAGCTCTGGAGCGCGCACGCCGACGGCGAACGCATCCGCGTAATGGAATGCCGCGACGCCGAGCACGAAGCCGAGCGCGTCGCTTCGCAGCTCATGTATCTGCGCGACAAGCATGGACTCGCGTGGTCGGATTGCGCAGTGCTGTATCGCGGCAACCATCAGGCGCGGCCGCTGGAAAAGGCGCTGCAACTGAGCCGCATTCCGTACCACTTGACCGGCGCATTGAGTTTCCTCGACCGCGCCGAGGTCAAGGATGTGCTGGCGTACCTGCGGCTCGTCGCCAATCCCGACGACGATGCGGCGTTCCTGCGCGTGGTGAACGTGCCGCGCCGCGAGATCGGTGCGACCACGCTGGAAAAACTGGGCGAGCTGGCGCAATCGACACACCTTTCGATGCTGCGCGCAGCCCACAGTCCGGCCGCCTTGCAGCAACTGTCGGCGCGACCGGCCGCTGCGCTGGCGGGTTTCGTCGACCTGGTCGATTTACTGTCCCGGCACGCGAAGCATGCCAAGGCCACCGAACTGGTCGAGGAGGTCCTGAAGCGCACCCGCTACGTGGAGCATCTGGCTCAAGGCACGCGCGATCCGGCGCTGCAGGAACGCAGGCTCGGCAACGTGCGCGAACTGACGGACTGGTTCCGCGCGATGGATTCGGGCAAGGCGCGCGCGGGCGACCTGGCCGCGCAACTCGCGCTGCTCAACCATGCCGACAAGGACGATGGTGGCGACGCGGTACGGATGATGACGCTGCACGCGGCCAAGGGGCTGGAATTCCGATCGGTGCACATTATCGGCTGCGAGGACGGCACGTTGCCGCACGAGGGCGCGATCGACGAGGGTCGGCTGGACGAGGAACGCCGACTGCTGTACGTCGGCATCACACGGGCGAAGGAGTTGCTGCATCTTTCCTACAGCGCACAGGGCCGGCGTTACGGGCAGACGTTCAAACAGAAGCCGTCGCGATTTCTCGACGAGCTTCCCTCGGCCGAACTGCGCCGCGATGGCGCCGATCCCGAAGCCGACGCACAGGTGCGCCGCGACGTCGCGGCCGCGCAACTGGCGAAGATTGCGGCGATGCTGGGTTGAATTCGTAGGGCGGGTGACAACCCGCCATCGGGTCACTTGCGGCGGGATGCGCTGCGCTTCTCCCGCCCTGCCGCAATCCACTGGTTGCTATCATCGCCCGCCATGTCCGTGCCACCGCCGTTTCCACGCAAGCTGCTCGCGCCGCGCCATTGGCCGGCGTGGTTGGGCATCGGCTTCATCCGCGGGGTGGTGTGGCTGCCGGCACGCTGGATCATCGCACTCGGTGCGGCGTTCAGTGCCGCGATCTCGCCGCTGTTGCGCACGCGTCGTCACGTGATCGCCCGCAACCTCGAGTTGTGTTTTCCCGAACTCGACCCGCCGCAACGCGAGACGCTGCGCCGCGAGGCGACCCGCGAAATGGGCCGGATGCTGGGCGAATTCGCGCTGGGTTGGTTTGCACCCGATGCCAAGCTCGCGCGGCTGCACGTCGAAATCGACGGACTGGAGCATCTGGAAGCCGCGCGCGCGCAGGGCCGTGGCGTGCTGCTGGTGGGCGGGCACTTTTCGCATCTGGAATTGTGCGCGCGCTTGATTTCGCGCCGTGTCCGCATCGCCGGCATGTACCGGCGCATGGATTCGGACGTGTTCGAGTGGAACGTCCTGCGCGCGCGCCTGCGCTACGCCGACACGATGTTCGACAAAGACCAGTTGCGCGCGACCGTCAAGTACCTGAAGCGCGGCGGCACCGTGTGGTACGCACCCGACCAGGACATGCGCGGCAAGGATTCGGTGTTCGCGCCGTTTTTCGGCATTCCGGCGTCGACGATCACCGCAACGCATCATCTGGCGCGACTCTCGGGCGCGGCGGTGATGCCGTTCTTCCACCGCCGCACGCCGGAAGGCGGCTACGTATTGCGTCTGGAAGCACCGCTGGAAAACTTTCCGGGCGACGACGTGGTCGCCGACACCGCGCGCGTCAACGCCGCGGTCGAGCGGATGGCCCGCGAAGCGCCCGCGCAGTATCTGTGGGCGCACAAGCGGTTCAAGACAAGGCCGGAAGGGATGCCGCCGGTGTACTGAACGGGAGTGGAAACCGGAGCCGCAAAAGCGCGGCTGCGCAAGCTACGGGCTGTTCCGACTCTCCACGCCCGTTTCCCGCTTCCCGGTCCTTCGTGCTTCGTGCAGTTTGGCGTACTTCAGGAATACGTAGAACGATCCCAGCACGCTGGCGACGAAACCGGCCCAGCCTGAAAGAAAATAGCGCTTGAAGACGTATTGCCGCACGAAGAAGATCGGCGGATACACCAGCATCATCGGGCCGCTGAAGCGTTGCTTGCGTGCGAGCTTGTCGGCCACCATCCCGGACGAATAGCGGTTGATCTTGGCGACGCGCGCGGCGATGTTGTCGTCGCCCATGTTGACGAAGTCGGCGTGTGTCAACGTCGCGACCGGACCATCGACTTCAACCGCCGCGTGTACCGGCACCGCGTTCATGCGCCCGCGCCGGCGATCGAACAGGCGCAGGTGGCCGTTGCGATGGCTCCAAGGGTGCTGCACGCTCCAGAACATCCGCTCGCGGCGCGGCAGGCGATAACCTGCTGCGTGCGGATTTTCCAGCGCGTGTTCGATCACCGCGCGCGTGCCGGGCGACAGGATTTCGTCAGCGTCGAGGTTCAATATCCAGTCGTGCGCGGCCATGTCGATCGCGCGCTGCTTCTGCGGGCCGTAATCGTCGAACGGGTGCGTCGCGGTGCGTGCGCCGTGGCGCTTCGCGATCTCGACCGTTGCATCGCTGGAACCTGAATCCAGCACCACGATTTCGTCCGCGAAATCCGCGGCGGCAAGGCAGTGTTCCAGCGTGTCGGCGTTGTCGAGTGTGATGATCACCAGCGAAAATTTTTCACGCGCCATGTGCCAGGTCCTTCATCCGAACCCGCGGCAGTTTGACGGGGGCGCCGTCCGGCACATCCACGTGCAACGCCGCGCACCACAACGCCAGCAGCCACCAGAACAACAAACCCCACCACGCCGAATAGAACGCGAGGTGCGTATTGACCGGAAACACCGTGACCGCCAAGGCGACGGTCACGGGAAACGCGCGCCGGCGTGCGTCGGGCCCCACGCTGCGCCACGCGCGCAACGCCAACACCAGGGCGACCAACCACAGCGCAAGGCCGATCGCGCCGGTATCGCTCAACACTTCCAGCACGATCTGGTGCGGATGGCAGGCGCCCTCCCCCACGCCACAGGCCTCTTCGGTGACGAAATGATCGTTGGGCGACGCATAGCGGGGATACGCTTCGCGGAAATCGCGCACGCCCACGCCGACGATCGGATGCGCGGCGATCATCCTTGCGCTGACGCGCCAGATGTCGAGCCGTCCGCTGCTCGCGTAATTCAGTCCATGGCGGGTGTCCTGCAACGCGGCGAAGGTGCGATCCATGCGCGCATCGAAGCGCGCGGAGGTTTTCCACGCCACGCCGATCGCCGCCACGACGACCACGCACGCCGCGAGAATCCAGGCCAAGAAACGCAGCGGCGTGCGCGCTTCGATCCAGAAGAACGCCAGCAGCGCCACGCCGTAGGTGACCCACGCCGCGCGCGAGCCGGCAAGCAGGATCGGCACCAGCAGGAACAGCATCGCCGCAATCAAACCGGCGCGACCGAAGCGTCTTCGCGCCGCCCACAACACGAAAGGCGACAGCGACGCCAGCACCGGCCCGAGCTTCAGGTTCCCCGCACCGAAAATGCCGGAAAGCCGCTGTGCTTCGGCGTGACCGCCCAGGCTGTAGCCGGTCAGCATCTGTACCCACGCATCCAGCGCCCACAGCGCCACCACGATCCCGGTGGCGAGGCACAGCGCGTTCAAGCGCGTCGCGCGACGCACTGCGAAGCACACGTAGATCCCGAAGGGCGCGAAGCGCAGGTACGCCGCCACGCTGTTCCAACTGCGCGCGGGATCGATCGCGCCGGGCGCCGAAACCAGCGCGGCCAGAAAGTACGCGGCCCACAACCACAGCAACAACCGTGCGCCGGCATGACCGGCCAGCGCGCGGCGATCACGAAAGAAAAGAATGATCGCTCCCAGCATGCACAGCAGCGTGCCCAATTCGCTGGAACGCCCGAACGGCAGCAGGAACACCACCAGCCAGATCGGCGTGAGCGGCGAACGCAGGACCGTCATCAAATGCGTGCGGATGGATTGGGACATGGCAAGCGGCGAGTCGAGAGCGCGCCCACGATAATGCAGCACGTGATCGGGGCATACCGGGCGCCGAAAACGGGACCGCCGGCGATCTACACCCCGTCACGCAATCCTTGCAGCGCCGCGTTGAACGTCGCGCTCGGCCGCATCGCGGCACTTACCCTGCCCATGTCGGGCCGGTAGTAGCCGCCCAACTCCACCGGCTGGCCTTGCGCGCCGTTCAATTCGCCGATGATGGTGTCCTCATCGGCTTCCAGCTTGTCGGCCAAGGCGGCGAATCGCTTCGCCAGCTCGGCGTCGTCCTGCTGGTCGGCCAGCGCGCGTGCCCAGTACATCGCGAGGTAGAAATGGCTGCCGCGATTATCGATCTCGCCGACCTTGCGCGCGGGCGACTTGTTGTTTTCGAGGAAACGCCCGATCGCCTTGTCCAGCGCCCGCGCCAGCACGTTCGCGCGGGCGTTGTCGTACGTGCGGCCAAGGTGTTCCAGCGACGCGCCCAGCGCCAGGAATTCGCCCAGCGAATCCCAGCGCAGGTAATCCTCGGCCACGAATTGCTGCACGTGCTTGGGTGCGGAGCCGCCCGCGCCGGTCTCGAACAGGCCGCCACCGGCCATCAGCGGCACGATCGACAGCATCTTGGCGCTGGTCCCGAGCTCCATGATCGGAAACAGGTCGGTCAGGTAATCGCGCAGCACGTTGCCGGTCACCGAGATCGTGTCCCGGCCCTCGCGGATGCGTGAAAGCGAATGCCGCATCGCGTCTTCGGGCGCCATGATGCGGATGTCCAGTCCCGACGTGTCGTGATCCTTCAGGTAGCGTTCGACCTTCTTGATCACCTCGGCGTCATGCCCGCGGCGCTTGTCCAGCCAGAAGATCGCGGGCGTCGCCGAAATGCGCGCGCGCGACACCGCCAGCTTCACCCAGTCGGCGACCGGCGCGTCCTTGGTCTGGCACATCCGCCAGATGTCGCCGGCCTCGACCTTGTGCTCGAAAATCGCGTTGCCGTCCTGATCGCTGACACGCACCACGCCGCCCACCGGCATCTGGAAGGTCTTGTCGTGCGAGCCGTATTCCTCGGCCTTGTCGGCCATCAGGCCGACGTTGGGCACGCTGCCCATCGTGGCCGGGTCGAACGCGCCATTGGCCTTGCAGTCCTCGATCACCACTGCGTAGATGCCGGCATAGCTGCGATCGGGGATCACGGCCTTGCAATCCTGGCGTTCGCCATCGGCGTTCCACATCTTGCCCGAATCGCGGATCATCGCCGGCATCGACGCATCGATGATCACGTCGGACGGTACGTGCAGGTTGGTGATGCCCTTGTCCGAATCGACCATCGCGAGCTTCGGACGCTTGCCGTACTGGATTTCGATGTCGTCCTTGATCGCGGCCTGCTGGTCTTCCGGCAATTTCGCGAGGCAGGCGTAGAGATCGCCCATCCCGTTGTTGGGATTGAACCCCGCGCGCTTCAGCACGTCGCCGTGAGCGGCCAGCACATCGCGGAAGAAGGCCTCCACCACCACGCCGAACATGATCGGGTCGGATACCTTCATCATGGTGGCCTTGAAGTGCACCGAGAACAGCACGCCCGAGGCGCGCGCATTGGCGATCTGTGCATCGATGAAGGCGGCCAGCGCGCGGCGCGACATCACCGCGGCATCGACGATCTCGCCGACCTGCACCTTGATGCCTTCCTTCAGCACGCGCTGCTTGCCGTCGTCGCCATCCAGCACGATCTTCAAGGCACCGGCCTTGGCCAGCGTTGCCGATTTTTCGGTGCCGTAGAAATCGCCGGATTCCATGTGCGCGACATGGGTTTCGGAATCGCTGCTCCACTTGCCCATCCTGTGCGGGTGCTTGCGCGCGTAATCCTTCACCGATGCGGGTGCGCGGCGATCGGAATTGCCCTGACGCAGCACCGGATTCACCGCGCTGCCCTTGACCTTGTCGTAGCGGGCCCTGGTGTCCTTCTCGACATCGTTCTTCGGCTCATCCGGGTAGTCGGGCAGCGCGTAGCCCTTGCCCTGCAATTCGCGGATCGCGGCCTTCATCTGCGGCAGCGAGGCCGAGATGTTGGGCAGCTTGATGATGTTGGCGGACGGCTCCAGCGCCAACCGGCCCAGCTCGGCCAGATCGTCCGATAGCTTCTGGCCGTTCTTCAGCACGTCCGGGAATTGCGACAGGATGCGTCCGGCCAGCGAAATGTCTCGCGTCTCCACATTGATCCCCGCCGAACCGGTGAACGCATCGATGATCGGCAGCAGCGAGGCCGTGGCGAGGAACGGTGCTTCGTCGGTGAGCGTGTAGATGATCTTGGGTGTGTCGGACATGGACGGCTGGGCCTGCTGAGGACAAGCCCCCATTGTCGCGGGTCGATGGCGCGCAGCCAAGCGGAGCGGCAAATGAGGGAGGTTTCAGCTTGAGTGACGCTCGTCCGGAGCGTAGACGCGAAGCATCGAAGTCGAAGGACCTTGAGTTGACGCTTCGATTCGCGTCCTTCGGACGCTACGCTGAGCGCAAACGGGTATCCGTATTTCGCGCCGGAGCAGAACGCGCGGATGAGTTACGTGCGCGGTTCCGCCGCCAGTTCCTGGTACAGCGCCAGCACGGAACCTTGCATGTCGGCCAGCCGGTAGCGCTGCATCGGCGGGATGGGCGGCGCGCGGCCCACGAACTCCGCGGCGCGGTCGATCAGCTTGTTGACGTCGCCGGCGGGCACGCGGCCGGCGGGATACAGTTCGGCCAGCAATTCGCCGACGCCGCCGTGCGCATAACCCAATACCGGCCGGCACAACGACAGTGCTTCGATCACGGTGCGGCCGAAGCTTTCCGGCTTGTTGGAAAGCTGCAGGATCAAATCGGACACCGCGAACACGTCGCGCACGTCGCTGCGCGGCGGCGAGAACGCCACGATGTCGGCGACGCCACGCGTGTGCGCCAGCGTCTGCAATTCCCGCAGGTACGCCTCGCGCCCGGGCTCGGCGACACCCAGCAGCAACAGGCGCGTATCCACGCCGCGTTCGCGCAGACCTGCCACCAGTGCGATCGCGTCGGCGTGGCCCTTCAGGCGGGTGCCCCGTCCCGGCAGCGTCAACAGCGGCGCGCCGGCGAGCTGCGGAAATTCCGCAAAAAACTGGTCGCGCCAGATGTCGTCCGGCCGATAGCCGTAGGGAAACGCCTCCGGATCGATGCCACGCGGAATCACGGTGAGCCGGGACGCGTTCACCCGCGGGTAGTGGCTCAGCACGAAGTCGTGCACGGTCTGCGACACCACGATCACGCGGTCGCCGCGGGTCATGATGCCGCTCCAGCGCCCGGGCGAATTCAGGCCATGCACCGTGGTGACGAAATGCGGCCGCGGACGCATGCCACGCAGTGCAAACCATGCCAGCCACGCCGGCACCCGCGAGCGGGCGTGCACGATGTCCGGGCCGATATCGGTCAGCGCGCGGCGCAAGGCGCCGATTTTGGTCACGCTGCGCAGCGACTTGGTGCCGACGTCCAGCACGACGTGCTCGCCGCCTTCGCGTTCCAGCCGCTCGACCATGCGGCCGCCGGAGGAAATCACCACCGAACGATGCCCCGCCGCGACCAGCGCCCGCGAGACTTCCAGCGTCGAGCGCTCGGCGCCGCCATTCTCCAGTGCCGGCAGCAACTGGACGACGGTCAGGTGGCGCGGCATGGCGGCGGGCTCGGTCACGGGTCCCTGTGGGACGAGGGCGATGGGCATGCCCAAGAAGTATGCAAGAAATGCGCCGAGGCAAGGCGGGCGCGGGATTGCGGCGCGGGTTCGGACGCAGCCTGCCGTCCGGCATCAAAACGACCGTCGGAAATCACCGGGGGCCGTTCAGGCCGCCAGCCCGAACACCCGGCCCGCCGCATGAACGCCGCGCGCGACGCAACCGGCTATTCAGGCGCGCCGGCGCGCTTCAGCACGTATTGCGCGCCGCAATACGGGCATACCGTGGCGCCGCCGTCGTCCACGATTGGCAGGTAGATGCGCGGATGCGAGTTCCACAGCGTCATTTCCGGCAGCGGGCAGGCCAGCGGCAGGTCCGCTTCGGTGACCTCGTAACGGCGCTTGGCGTTGGCGGGTTCGCCGACGGGAAAGGATGGGGCTGGCTGGGAAGACATGCTGGCTATCCGGGAATCGATACCGTCGATTCTAACGCAGCGCGTCGACGCCCCGCGTCACCCCGCGCGCGGGGTGACGTCCAGCGACAACTCCTCGACCCCGGGCGACGCATGCAGGCACCGGCAAGGTTCCGGTCCTTCGGTACACGCTCGATCGCGGTACCGTCCTGGGATGGCCGCCGTGGTGAACCCGCGGATCTCCCGCATAATCACGATCCCTTTCAGCGCGCGCGACGGATGCCACGACCGCCCCAAACCGCATGGGTCATCAGCGACGGCGCCGCCGGCAACGAACGCCAGGCGCTGGCGCTCGCGTCGGCACTGGGCGTCCCGGCGCGCGTGCTGGCGCTGCCGCTGCGTGCACCGTGGGCGTGGTTCGCGCCGCGGCGCGTTCCGGGCGGAAGACTGGCGCTGGCGCCGCGCGATCGGGCGAACTTCGAGGCGCCGTGGCCGGACATCGCGATCGGTTGCGGACGCAGCGCGGCGCTGCTGACGCGCATGCTGCGGGACCTGTCGGGTGGCGATTGCTACACCGTCCAGATCCTCGACCCGCGCATCGATCCGCGGCACTGGGATGCCGTGGTCGCGCCGCGTCACGATCGGCTGGAAGGCCCGAACGTGTTGGCCACGTTGGGCGCGCTGAACCCGATCGACGACATCTGGCTTGGATCCGGCCGCGAAGCTTTCCCCGATTTCGAGGCGCTGCCTCGCCCGCGCGTCGCGCTGCTGGTGGGCGGCCCGCGCCACGGCATCGACTTCGACGAAGCGCTCGCGGAATCGCTGCTCGCAACGGTGCACGGCCTCGCGCAAAACGGCAGCGTGCTGGCCACCGTCTCGCGACGCACCCCGCCCGTGTTCGCCGCGCAACTTCGCGATGCACTTGCGAATGTCCCCGGCTTTTCATGGAACGGCGAAGGGGCCAATCCCTATCCGGGACTGCTCGGCTGGGCCGACCGCATCGTGGTGACACCCGATTCGGTGAACATGCTTTCCGAAGCCTG
>Ga0207652_10000536_pt1 | contig 38532 bp, 37 predicted proteins | sample KBSC63BmetaG_FD_184334 | JGI IMG/M metagenome (GOLD analysis project Ga0207652, IMG submission 184334) | Corn rhizosphere microbial communities from Kellogg Biological Station, Michigan, USA - KBS C6-3B metaG (SPAdes) (version 2) | ecosystem: Host-associated > Plants > Roots > Rhizosphere ...
GCCTCGCTGAGGGATATCCGTTCGTCGCCGGCCACTGAGACGCGAGGCTACGCGCTAAACCGAAATTTCCGACTCTTCGTGCGTCCTCAGACGGTCTCCCCGTCCTCGCCGGCGCGGGCGTGCCTGAAATCGTCTCGCCGATCAGAACCTTCCTCATCGAGGTAATCCTCCAAGGCGGAACGGACTACCTTGCCCGACTAGGGTCCAGCCGTGCCTTCGCGACTTCGTCCCACCGCCCCGATCGCCGCCGACGCGGTGCTGGTCGGCGACCCTGGCCGGGCGCTGCTGCTCGCCCAGGAGCTGCTCGAGCAACCGAAGATGAGCAACCACGCTCGCGGCCTCTGGGCCTACTTCGGAACGACGCCCGCTGGGGACGAGCTGACCATCCAGGCAACCGGTATGGGTGGACCGAGCGCGGCGCTGGTGCTCAGCGACCTGGCCAAGCTCGGTGTGAAGCGAGCCGTGCGCGTCGGCACCTGCCTGGGAGTTGACACAAGCAGCAACCTGGGCGAACTGTTGGTCGTGGGTGAGGCGATCGCGCGGGGAGGAAGTGCCGCCTCACTCGGCGTCGACCCGGGAGCAGCCGTGGCACCCGATCCGGTCTTGACCGCGCGACTCCGGGCCGAGCTGGGCGGCGAGGGAAGGTTGATCTCGGTCGCGAGCGTCGATGCCCACCCCGCGGAGCACACGGACGAGCCGGTCGACGCAGTCGACATGCAGACCGCGCCGCTGCTGGCGCGCGCAGGCTCCCTGCGGATCGAGCTCGCCGCGGTACTGATCGTCAGCGAAGCGAAGAGCGGCATGGCGAACCTGACCGGGGAGACCTTGGAGGCACTGGAGCGACGAGCCGGCAGGGCGGCCTCAGCCGCACTCTCAGCCTAAGGTCGAGAGTTAGTCTTCGGTCTCAGACCGCTCGCGGGAGACGAGGCGGCGGCGGATCTCGCCGAGGTCGCGTGAAACACGATCAATCTGGTCCTCGACCTCTTCCAGGCGTTGTGAAAGCGAGCGAATCCGCCGCTCCAAACGTTCGAGGTCGCCAGCCGAGGGCAGGTTAAGCGCGCTCATCGCCGCGTGCTGAGCGTCAAGCGCCTTCTCGCGGGCGCCAAAAGCGGCAGCGACGGCGTTCTCGAGCACCTGGCTGTCGAGCAGAGCCTGGGCGAACTCGCCAATCGCCTGCTCGCTGCGTGCTCGCAGCCCCTCCTGGTCGTCGTAATCCGCGTTCATGGCCGATTCAGCCCCCTCATTGACAGCAGCTTAACCGGCGCATCCGGCTCGACTGAAATCCTCCTGCGCTGCGGGCATGAGAGAGACCTTGATTAAGGGCTTGTTGGGGGCGGCAACCGCCCGTTGCACACCCCTGTTGGAGCCAGTAGCTTGGGCGGGCCTGTTGCGCAGGGAGAGGGCCGGCATGGGCTGCACGTGCACGATCTGTGTCTGCGGGTATGGGTGCGCCGTCATATGAGAAACAAGCTTGCACTGATCATCGCTTTGGCCAGCTTCGGCGTCATTACGGCGCTCGGAGTCGGCTTCGCCGGCGCCGACGAACTCTCGACTACCTCGTCTGAAGCGACGACGCCGCTAACGACGACCCCGGCGGTGCCGGCCGCAGCGCTGCCCGCCTGTTCCAACGAAGTCGACGACGACGGCGACGGTCTCGTCGACATGGAAGACCCCAACTGCGAATCGCCGGAAGGCAGCAGCGAGGAAGCCCCACCTCCGGCGAGCCCGACCAGCAACAGCGGAGTCGAAGCTCCGCCCGCCGCGGCGACGGCGCCGGTTGAAGCCCAGAAGCAGGGCGGCTTCAAAGCCGGCGCGACAATCGGCTCTGGCGGCGCCAAGGTGCACCGCAACGAGAGCCTTGGCGATGTCAGTGGCGGGGGGGAAAATTCCGGCGCCGGCGTGACCGCCCCCAGCGCCACCGCCGGGGTGCAGCAAACGGATACGAGCAGCGGCGGTTCCCAGTACTCGAGCGGCGGCGCGCCAACGGAAGCCAACCCGACGACGACGATCGCCCCGTTCGGTCCGGCGCCGATCGGGGTTCCCAACTTCGTCATCGACTCGTTCGAGATCCCGCCCTTCCTGCTGCCGATCTACCAGGCCTGCGGCACCGAGTACGGCATCCCCTGGGAGGTCCTGGCCTCGATCAACAAGATCGAGTCGGGCTTCGGCACCAACATGGGTCCGTCCAGCGCCGGGGCGATCGGCTGGATGCAGTTCCTGCCCTCGAGCTGGGAAGCGTTTGGCCTCGACGCCAACGGCGACGGCAAGAAGGACCCCTACAACCCCGTCGACGCGATCTGCGCCGCCGCCCACTACCTGAAGCTCAGCGGCGGCGACCAAGACCTCTACAAAGCGATCTACTCCTATAACCACGCCGACTGGTACGTGCAGGAGGTGCTCGGCTACGCCCGCGCCTACGGCAAGCTGCCGACCGATCTGGTCGGCTCGCTGACCGGCCTCACCGAGGGCGCCCACTTCCCGGTCGCCGCCGACGCTAGCTACGCCGACGATCTTTCCGCCCGCGAAGCGCTGAATCGCTCTGCCCCAGGGGCTGAGGCGGCCTACGGCGACGCCGCTGAAGTGATCTCCTCCTCGCCGACCCGGCGTGGGATCAACATTTTCGCCGCCGAGGGAGCCCCTGTCGTCGCCGTCAACGATGGTGTGATCGAGAAGATGGGCAGCTCCCCGCGCCTCGGCAACTACGTAGTCCTGCAGGACGCCTACGGCAACCGCTACACCTATGCCGAGCTCGGTCAGATCGTGCGCAAGCACCGCTCGGTGGTGATGCCGACCGGCAAAGAGCGGCGCCTGCCGGTTGAAAGCGAAGATCTGCGCCCCCGCTTGCGGGCCCTGCCTGGTCGCGCGAGCAAGAGCACGGACAAGAACAACGCGCCCGAAGTCGACAGTCCGACCAGCAGTGAAGCCGGAACCCTAAGGGTCGGGTCGAAGGTTATAGCCGGCACCGTGCTCGCCCGGATCGGCTCGGCGCAGGATGGCGTCGACCCCCACATCAACTTCGCCATCCGCCCCGCCGGCAGAGGTGCCCCCGAGATCGATCCGAAGCCGATCCTCGACGGCTGGAAGCTGCTTGAGGCAACCGCGATCTACCGGGCCGACGGCAAGAACCCGCTTTCCGAAGACCTCGGCGGCGCCGGCGTCCTGCTGCTCTCCAAGGAAGCTCTGCAGAAGCGAGTTCTCGCCGACGAAGCCCTCGACATCTACCAGTGCGGCCGCGAAGACATCGCCACCGGCCAGATTGACCGACGGGTGCTGGCGGTGCTCGAGTACCTGGTCTCCAAGGGCTTCAAGATGACGATCACCTCGCTCAAGTGCGGCCACAGCATCATGAGCTCCTCCGGCTACGTCTCCGAGCACAGCACGGGCGACGCGGTCGACATCGCCGTCATCGACGGTGTCCCCGTCACCGGCCACCAGGGCCCGGGAACGCTGACCGACCAGCTGATCCGCGACGTCCTGCAGCTGCAGGGCACGATGCACCCCCACCAGGTGATCTCGTTGGAGGACCTGCCAGGAGAAACCAGCTTCGCCCTGCCCGATCACTACGACCACGTGCACATCGGCTACCGCCCGCTCACCGGCCCCTTTGACCAGCAGTTCAACGCGCTGCTCAAACCGGACCAGTGGCAGCGGCTGACCAATCGTCTCGACGAAATCAAGAACCCCCGCGTCTCGCCGACGCCATCGCCATTCGCGCTGCCCGACAGTCAGGGCAAGGGCAAGAACGGCGGCAATGGCAAAGCGGGCGCCGGCGACTGAGACCCCAGGCAGAATTGGGTCTTTGACCCGCCTCTTCGGATTCACCCAGTTCGATTTCGCCGGTGCGCTGGCAATGGCCGATGGCCGCTACCTGGTCCGCGACGGTGAGCGCGAGCAGGTACTCGTGATCGAGACCCTCGGCGCCCCACCCCCGGCCCGCCGCCGGCGCAAGCGGCCAAGGGATGCCGAGATCGGTGAGCCGCCACCTGAGCTGCCGGTGGCGCGGGCGACGGTGGTGCTGGCCTTCAACGAGTTCGAAGATGAGCAGGCGGCCGCGGCCTGGCTTGGCCACACCACGGCCTCGGAGGAATCAATCGATCGTCTGGTCGAGCAGGGAATAGACGAGCTCAACCAAGCCCTGCACACCCAGTCGGTGGCCAGTGGCGACCCCTACCCCCAAACCGTGACTCCCGCCCGGGCCGTGGTGATTCGCATCGGCTACGGCAGCGGCGAGGCTCTGGCTGACGGCGCCTTCACTTCAGCCCATCAGGTTGACCCCGGCCTCGGCCCGGTCTCCCGCCGACGCCAGCGCGACGAAGAGCTGCGCCCCCAGCAACGACTCGCCGCCGTCCTCGGCGGCCGCGAGCAACTCGACGCCTGCGAGACCCTCCTCCTCCGCGCCCGCGCCGACCTCGACGCCGGTCGCAACCGCGAGGCCGCCCTGCAACTCCGCGTCGGCCTCGAGGCCCTGCTGATCGAGCTCCGCGGCGCGCTGTCAGATCCAGACCACGAGGAGGACATGGCAACCCTGCGGAGTCGCCGCCATGAGGCTGGCGACCTCGCCAACGTGGCACTCCAAGGAAATCTTGACGCCACGCAGCTTCAAGCCCTTCAAGAGATACAAGCTCTCTGCGAGCGTGCCCTTCGCCGCCGCCGCATCCTGGGGAACTGAGTCGGGGCCGACTCAGTCCGGCCCAAGAACAAGGTGTTTGGCGACGACCGCGTCGAGCAACGACTCGGCGATCGCGTGCGCTTCCAGCAACTCGATCCCCTCCAGCGAAGGCACTCCGATCACGGTGAGGCCGGCGGCTCGGGCGGCGGCCACGCCGGTGGGCGAGTCCTCGAGGGCAACGACGTCTGGGCCGGGCTCGACGCCGAGGCGTCGACAGGCCTCCAGGTAAGGGTCGGGCGCGGGCTTCGGCGCCGCCACTTCATGGGCACTGAGCACGACGTCGAAATGGTCGACGAAGCCGACGATCTCCAGGGAGCGCTGGACGAAGGGCAATGGCGAGTTGGAGACGAGCCCAATCGGGGTACCGCGCTGCTTCAGCCGGTGCAACAGCTCCGCCGCCCCCAGCATCGCCTCGACCCCGTGCTCGAGCTCGGCGACGACCAACTCGTTGAGCTCATCGATCAACTCGGCCGCGCGGCCGGGCTCGCCGAGGCGCCGCTCGAGGATGCCTCCGGCGATCTCGGCCGAGGTGCCGACCAGCTCGCGCTTGTGCTGGGGCGTGAACTCGAGGTCGCGGCGCTCAAAGAGATCCCGCTCGGCGCGGGTCCAGACCGACTCGGTGTTGAGCAGGAGGCCATCGTTGTCGAAGACGACGGCGGCGGGCAGGGGCGTCTCCATCGGCGTGAGCATATGGTTGTCGGGTGCCCTTTCACGTTGAGCTCAGCAGCGGCATCAGGCATGGCCGCTCCTTCAACCTCAGTCGCGAGCAGCTGATGGCCGAGGTGATCGCGCCGTGGCTCGAGGACCTGCCGGTCGAACTCGGCGAACAAGAATGGGTGCCGGCTGAAAGCAGGCTGAAGATCCTCGAGGGGCCACGGCTGGACGGCCCGGACCTTGCCTTCGGCCAGGGATGGTCCAACGCCGAGCGGGCGAGCGAGGAGGTGACCGAGCGCGAGCTGGCCGCCGCGCCGGCCCCCGATCTGCCGGACGCCTTCGCGGTCGAGGCCGAGCAAACCAACGCCACGCTCGGCAAACTGCTCGAGGGCCAGGCGGCGAGGGCGATTGCCTGGACCGAGGCCCGGGACCGGATCGACGGCCGCGATCCGGCGATCGCGGCCGTGATCCTCGTCACCAAGAAGCCCTAGGCGACCGCCGGCTCCGCCGGTCCCGCCGACTCGTCGGGATCGCTCGACGATCCGGGCGAGGCCGAAACGAACTCGACCGGCCGACCGCGCGGCACGACCAGCACCGGGAAGCTGGCGGTCTCAACCGCGTAGTCGCTGGCGGCGCTGAGGGTCACCTTCCCCGCCGGCGACTCGGGGCGCGAGCCGACGACGAGCAGGTCGATGTGGCCGGCGGCGCCCGTGGCGACCGTGGCGCCGAGTGCCGCGGCGAGGCTCTCGGCGGTCTGGCGGGCCGCCGGATCACCCTCGTCGATGACCCCGATCGTGTTGATACTGACGGAGGGGTTGTCACGCAGGCCGGCCGGAGCGACGGCGATCGCCGCCGGCCCGCCCAGCAGCAGCTTGTGGGCGGGAATGCCCGGCTTGACGGTACCCGGCGCGGTGCGGTACTCAGAGCCGAAGACGATCACGTCGGCGTTCTCGCGCTCGGCCAGTTCGGCGAGGCCGATACTGGTGCCGGGGTTGACGACGACGTGGCGAGCCATGTCCGGGGCGCCAACCGACTCGGCGCCACGCGCGAGCAGGTCCTCGGCCTCCTTCTCCTCCAGCGCGCCGCCCTGGGAGTGGCGGATGTAGGCGAGCGAGAGATCGGCGCCGCTGAAGGCGAGCAGGCGGCCGAAGGCAAGCGCGTCGCGGTCGTTGTCGGTGTCGTCGTAGGAAACGATGATGCGAGTGGCCATCGGCTTCTCCTTGAAGGGTTGTCGGCGTGAGTCGAAGTTGGCGCTGATGGTCGCACTCTCCTTGGATCATCACAACTGTTAATCCTCATATTGCCGATAAGCTCTGCTTATGCTCAATACGAGCCGCCTCAACGCGCTCAGAGAGGTGGTGAGGAGCGGCTCCTTCTCGGCCGCCGCCGACGCCCTCTCCTACTCCCAGTCGGCCGTCTCGCAGGCGATCGCGACGCTCGAGAGCGAGGTCGGCACGACCCTGATCGAGCGCGACCGCGGCGGCGTGCGACCGACCGCGGCCGGAGCGGCGCTGGTAGCCCACGCCGAGGGCATCCTCGGCCGCATGGAAGCCGCCGAGACCGAGCTCGCCGCGATCGCCGGCGGCGAGGCCGGACGGCTGCGCATCGCCTCCTTCCCCAGCGCCGGAGCGACGCTGGTGCCACAGGCGATCGCCGCCTTCAACGCCGGGCACCCCGGCGTTGAGGTGACCCTGGCCGAGGGTGAGCCGGAGGAGGTCGCGCCGCGGCTGCGCGGGGGTGAGTTCGACCTTGCCCTGCTCTACGAATTCGAGGGCGTCGGCGAGCGCCTCGCCACCGGCCTCCGCCGCTTCGAGCTGATCGAGGACCCGCTCCGCCTCGCCCTGCCGATCACCCACCCACTCGCCCGGCGACGCCGGGTCCGGCTCGAGGACCTGCGCGAGGAGTCGTGGGTGCAGACCTCAGTCTCTGGCCCCTGCGCCCGCCACGTGGTCCGCTCCTGCCACGCCGCCGGCTTCGAGCCGCGCGTCTCCTTCGAGAGCGACGACTACCAGACGGTCCAGGGGCTGGTCGCAGCCGGCGTCGGCGTCGGCCTGATTCCGCAGCTGGCGCTCTCCGCCGTGCGCGCCGACATCCGCATCCGCGGGCTGTTTCCGCGCAGCCCCGTGCGCAAGGTCTTCGCCGCTACCCGCCGTGGCGCGCCGGTGACGCCGGCGGTGGCGACCCTGCTCGACACCCTGCGCGAGGTCGCGCGCTCCCACGCCAGAGCGGCCGACTGACCCGGAGACAGGGCCGCCCCCCGGGAGAGCGCGGGGGCGGCCCTGTCTCTTCTCGTCGCCGGTCGCCAACAGCGACAGGGCGTCTGCCTAGACGCTCCCCCCCGCGGGAGCGACTGGGCCCGCCGGCGTGCTGATCCCGTCCGGGTAGCCCAGCGATGGCACATCTGATGGGTAGACCTCGTGGCCGTGAACGGCAATGTCGCCTTCTTCCATTTCGGCCTCGCTCATCCGCAGCGGCACGAACAGGCCCACCAGCTTGAGCAGGATGAAGGTCATGATCGCCGAGAAGGCGATCACCCAGGCGGCCGTGTAGGCCTGGACCCAGAGCAGGTGCAGCCCGCCACCGGAGATCAGGCCTTCGTGTTCGCCCGCCATCAGGTTGTTGGCGAAGATCCCGACCAGGAGCCCGCCGGCGACCCCGGCGAAGCCGTGCGTGTACACGACCCCGAGCGTGTCGTCGACGTTGCGGAACGGCCGCACCCGGCTCAGGTAGTTGAGCGCCAGGTAGACGAGCGCGGAGGCGACGACGCCGATGATGATCGCGCCCCAGCCGTTGACGAAGCCGGCGCCGGGGGTAATCGCGACGAGGCCTACGATCATGCCGTTGACGCTGCCGATCAGGCTCGGCTTGCGGCCGGTGGCGTAGTCGAGGGCGACCCAGGCCAGGAAGGCGACCGCCGTGCAGAGGTTGGTGTTGAGGATCGAGGCGGAAGCGATTTCGCCGGCGCTGTACCAGTCACCGCCGTTGAAGCCGTTCCAGCCCATCCACAGCAGCCCCGCGCCGACGGCGACCATCGCCAGGTTGTTCGGCGCGTCGACCTCGCGGTCGCGCTGCAGCCGCGGTCCGATCACGGCGGCGGCGACGAAGCCCGAGACGCCGGCGGCGAGGTGGATCACGTAGCCGCCCGAGTAGTCAAGCGCGCCCTGCTGGGCGAAGAAGCCTCCGCCCCAGATCAGGAAGGCGTTGATCGTGTAGCAGAGCAGCGTCCAGAGAGCGACGAACGGGATCCACGCCTTGAAGTTGATCCGCCCGAGCACCGAGCCCAGCATCAGGATCGGCGTGATCGCCGCGAAGACGATCTGGAAGTAGGCGAGCGTCGATTGGGGGAAGTGGAATTCTTCTTCGGCCAGCTCCGGGATATGCGCCTGCCGCAGCAGGTCGTGGCTGCCCAGGATCGATTCCGGCTTACCCCAGAAGTTGCCGAAGAAGCCGCTGTTGGAGATCGCGTGAATCGGCTCGCCGAACCCCATCTTGAAACCGACAAGCACCCAGAGAACGAGCACGATCGCGAAGGCGACGAACGCCATCATCATCGAGTTCACCGACCACCGCTTCTGCATCACCCCGCCGTAGAGCACAACCAGGCCGGGAATGCTCATCAGCCCGACCAGGGTGGCGGCGGTGAGCTGCCATGAGTTGGCGCCTTCGTTCAGCCATTCCATAAGAAGAGTCAGTTCCTTTCAGCTAGCGCATCTCGGACCGCCAAACCCTCCCGCCGCGCGGTCCTCGCCACTACGTACACGTGTCTAAAGATCGGGGCGAAATCTTCGCCACCCTGGCGCGAACGGGGCCGGGAGCGCCAGATAACCTGCGCCCATGCCACTTGAAGGGCACTACGAGCGGCAAACAACCCCGCTTTACAAGCTCAGCTCACGCGAGATCAAGATCGCATCGACCACGTTCCTGGTGACGATCGCCGCGATGCTCGCCGTCGTCATCGCCACGATCGGCGACAGCAATCCCCCCACCCCGTTGGGCTGCATCCACGCCCAAACAGCCGGGATCGTCGGCGCCGAAACGATCAGCGGCTGTGGCGCCGAAGCGGTGGCGAAGTGCGCCCACGCCGCCCGCTTCGACTCGCCGCAGGCACACACGGTGGTCGCCGAGTGCGAAAAGCAGCACGTCAGGTTCTGAGGGGCTGCTGCCTCCTATGCGCCCCTCTGGCGCAGCGCCGCGGCTAGGGCGCCAAGCTCGGCGTCGACCTCGCCTTCGAGCTTGATCGCGGCGTCGGCGTCATAGGGCGTTGGGCCCTTGGTGACGATCGCGAGCTTGCCGCCGCGTTCCAGGGTCACAGCGGGAAGACTGGCCACCGGATACACGGCCAGCGACGAACCGACGCAGATCAGCAGCTCGGCAGCTTCCGCCAGCTCCTGCGCCCGCCGCATCGCGGCTTCGGGCAGCATCTCGCCGAAGAGCACGACGTCGGGCTTGACCGGGCCGCCGCAGGCGGCGCAGAGCGCGACCCCATCAGCGTCGAAGAGCGGGTCCATCTCCTCAAGGCCAAAGCTGGTGCCGCAGCGCTGGCAGGACGAGGTCTCGATCGAGCCGTGCACCTCGACCACCTCGCGCGAGCCGGCGGCGCCGTGCAGGCGATCGATGTTCTGCGTGATCACGCCCTCGATCAGGCCGCGCCGTTCCAACTCGGCGAGCGCCCTATGGGCATCATTTGGTCGCTTGTCGCCGAGCGATTGGAAGCGCGGCCGGTAGTAAGACCAGAAGCGGGCCGGGTCGCGCTCGAAGACGTCGATATGGGCGACCTCCATCGGGTCGACGTTGGCCCAGAGGCCCGTCTCGGGCGTGCGGAAGTCGGGAATCCCCGAAGGAACCGAGATGCCGGCCCCGGTCAGCACAACAGTCGAGCCAGACCGGCGAATCAACTCCCCCAGTCGATCGACCCCGGCCGACGGGACTGAAAGTCGTGACATATGCGACTTCGAGTCCCGTCGGCGGGATGCGTTGCCTACTTGCCGCTCCATTTGGGGGTGCGCTTGCCGAGGAAGGCGCCGATGCCCTCCTTGGCGTCCTCGCTGCGGAAGGCGGTGGCGAAGCCCTGCTTCTCAGCCTCGATGCCCTCATCAAGGTCACCGGCACCCGAGACGCGCTTGATCTGCTCGAGCGCGAGCGGTGCCTGGGCGGCGAGCTTGCGGCCCCACATCAGTGCCGTCTCGAACAGCTCGTGGTCGGGGACGACACGGTTGAGGAGGCCAGCTTCCAGCGCCTCGCCGGCGAGGATCGCGTCGCCGATCAGGTTCATCTCCAGCGCCTTACTTGGACCGACCAGGCGCGGCAACCGCTGCGTGCCGCCAAAGCCGGGGATGATCCCCAGCTTGATCTCGGGCTGGCCGAAGACGGCGGCCTCGGCGCCGATCCGCACGTCGCAGGCCATCGCCACCTCGCAGCCGCCGCCAAAGGCGATCGCGTTGACGGCGGCGATCGTCGCCACCGGCGACTGGCCGAAGTCGCGCAGCAGGGCGTGGGCGGTGTTGATCAGCTCCTCGCCGCCCTCGTCCATCTTGGTGAAGGCCTTGATGTCGGCGCCGGCCGAGAAGACGATCGGCACCGAGGAGGCGATCACCATCGCGCCCACGCCGTCCGCCGCCTTGACCCGCTCCCAGACCGTCTTCAGGTCGCGGATTACGTCGGGCGATACCGCGTTCATTGGGGCGTTGGCGAGCCAGGCGACCGCGACCTCGCCGCGGGTCTCCAACTTCACCGTTTCGGCCTGATCGCCCTCGTCGGGCTGCGGGTAGGGATAGAAGCCCTGGCCGGACTTCAATCCGAGGCGGCCCTGGGCAACGAGGCGCCGCAGCAGCAGCGGTGGGGTGAAGCGGTCGCCGTGGCGCTCCTGCAGCCCCTCCATCCGCTCCAGCACGACATCGAGCCCTTCAACGTCGGCCTTCCAGAAGGGGGGCAAGAGACCCTTGCGGGGGTCGAGGCCGGCCCCGGTCATCATCCCCAGGTCGATGTCGCGGACCGAGCAGACGCCCTCCTCGACCAGCAGGCAGGCCTCGACCAGAGCGCGGCAGGTGAAGAGCGCGAACAGCTCGTCGGTGTCCGGTGCGCCATCCCCGGGCACGTTGTCCTCGCCGTCCTTGAAGAAGCCCTCGCCGCCCGACTTGGCGCCGAGCTTGCCGTCGGCAACCAGGCCCTGCATGCCTTTGTGGACGTAGAAGCTCTCGCCATAGGACTCGCGCAGGTGTTCGATCGTGTGCAGCGCGATGTCGAGCCCGAGCAGGTCGACGAGCAGGAAGGGGCCCATCGGCGTCAGCTGGGCGCCGGCGATCGCCTCGTCGATCGCCTTGACCGAGAGGCCCTGCTCCTCCTGGGCCCGCCAGATTTCACCCATCGCCGCCAACAGGATGCGGTTGACGACGAAGCCGGGCACCTCGCCGCAGACGATCGGCTGCTTCTTGATCGCCTGGGCGAAGTTGTAGGCGACCGTGGCGGTTTCCTCGGAGGTGTCCTCGCCGGCGATCACCTCGACCAGCGGCATCACCGAGGCCGGGTAGAAGAAGTGGAAACCGACGACCTTGTCGGGCCGCAGCGTCGTCTCCGCCATCTCGGTGATCGAGAGCGAGGAGGTATTGGAGGAGAGGATCGCGTGACCGGGGGTGGCGGCGTCGATCTCGCGGAAGACGGCCTGCTTGATCTCCATCCGCTCCGGCACGGCCTCGATCACGAAGTCGACGTCGCCGAACTCCGCGTAGGTGGTCGTGCCGGTGATCAGGCCCATCACCTCGGCGAGGCGGGCATCGGCCTGCTCGGAGGTCAGCTTCTCCTTCTTGACCAGGCGGGCGAGCTGGCCCTCGGTGACGGCGCGCGCCTTCTCTACCGCGGCGTCGACGAACTTCTGGTCGATGTCCTTGACGACGACGGGGATGTCGGCTGCGGCGATCGCCTGTGCGATCTCACCGCCCATTGTGCCGCCGCCGACGACGGCGGCCTTGGAAACGAACATTGGCTTGGCTTTCCTCCGGGGGTTTAGGGGGCCGCGGAAGGCTATAGGGGTGGGGCCTCGCTGCCCGGTAACAGTCCTTCATGTTGAGGTGGGGACGCCGGGCAGCGAGGCCTTTCGGCGCCCGAGGAGCTGCACCACTCTGCTTGGCCGACAGGCGGTACAAGCCGCGCCGGCGATCCTTATACCCGAGTACAAAGGCATCTTCGAGCTATCGGTACTAGGCTCTTTTGGCTCTTCTAGAGGGAGCAGACCGGTAACCGACCGTGCCTGCCGACCGGGCGCGACGCCAAGCGAGGGACGACTAGAGCGATGACCCGTATCCGCCAGCAGAACGTGACCGCAGCCCAGTGGAGCGCCAACGGGGGAGCCCTTGGTGCGATCGACCTGACCCTGCCCGAGAACGAAGCGTTCGGCACCAACGTCTTCTCGATCGCCGTCCAGCGCGAACGCCTGCCTGGCGACGTCTTCGAGAAGCTACAGGGCAGCCTTGAAGCCGGCGAGGCAATCGACCGCGAGGTCGCCGACGCCGTCGCCTCGGCGATGAAGGACTGGGCGCTGGAGAAGGGCGCCACCCACTTCACCCATGTCTTCCAGCCGCTCACCGGCTCCACCGCCGAGAAGCACGACTCCTTCTTCGAGCCCGCCGGCGGCGAAGGCAAGGCGCTGGCCGGCTTCTCCGGCAAAGAGCTGATCCAGGGTGAGCCGGACGCCTCCTCCTTCCCCACCGGCGGCGTCCGCGCCACCTTCGAGGCCCGCGGCTACACCGCCTGGGACCCGACCAGCCCCGCCTTCATCCTCGAGAACCCGAACGGCTCGCTGCTTTGCATCCCCACCGCCTTCGCCTCCTGGACCGGCGAGGCGCTCGACGCCAAGATCCCGCTGCTGCGCTCGATGGACGCGCTCTCCGGTGCCGCGATCAAAGCGCTGAAGCTGCTCGGCGACAAGGAGAGCAAACGCGTCTTCACCACGGTCGGGCCCGAGCAGGAGTACTTCCTGATCGACGAGCAGTACTTCTTCGAGCGCCCCGACCTGATCTCCACCGGCCGCACCCTCTTCGGCGCCAAGCCGCCGAAGGGCCAGGAACTCGACGACCACTACTTCGGCACGATCCCCGAGCGGGTGCTCGCCTTCATGCTCGAGTCCGAGCTGGAGATGCGCAAGCTGGGCATCCCGGTCAAGACCCGCCACAACGAGGTCGCCCCGGCGCAGTACGAGATCGCGCCGATGTTCGAGAACTCCAACGTCGGCTCCGATCACCAGCAGCTGCTGATGCGGCTGCTCGAAAACGTCGCCCGCCGCTACGGCCTGGTCTGCCTGCTGCACGAGAAGCCCTTTGCCGGCATCAACGGCTCGGGCAAGCACAACAACTGGTCGATGGGGACCGACACGGGCAGCAACCTGCTCGAGCCGGGCGACACACCGGCCGACAACCTCCACTTCCTCTTCTTCTGCGCGGCCGTGATCCAGGCCGTCAACAAGCACCAGGGGCTGCTGCGCGCCTCGGCCGCCGACATCGGCCAGGACCACCGCCTCGGCGCCAACGAGGCGCCGCCGGCGATCATCTCGATCTTCCTCGGCTCCGAGCTGGAGAAGGTCTTCGACGCGATCGCCAGCGGCGAAGGGGACCCGCACACCCCGGCCTCCTTCCTCGACCTCGGCGCCACGGTCCTGCCGCCGCTGCCCAAGCACGGCGGCGATCGCAACCGCACCTCGCCCTTCGCCTTCACCGGCAACAAGTTCGAGTTCCGGGCGCTGGGCTCGAGCATGTCGCTCGCCTTCCCCAACACGGTGCTGAACACAATCGTCGCCGAGGCGATCGACGACCTCGCCGGCCAACTGGAGGCGAAGATCAACAGCGGCACCGACGCGGCCGAGGCCGTGATCGAGGTGGTCAAGGCGTCCTACACCGCCAACAAGCCGATCGTCTTCGGCGGCGACAACTACTCCGAGGAGTGGCACGCCGAGGCCGAGCGGCGTGGGCTGAAGAACCTGAAAACGACCCCGGACGCGCTGCCCGAGGTGATCGCCGACGCCTCGGTCGAGGCTTTCGAGAAATACCACGTGCTCTCCAAGCGGGAGCTTGAGTCACGCTTTGAGGTCTGGGCCGAGCAGTACGCGCTGCGTGCCAACATCGAGGCCGAGACGACCTTCTCGATCGCCAAGACGATGCTGCTGCCGGCGGCGCTGCGCCACCTGGCGCTGATCGTCGGGGCCGGCGTCTCCTCGCTCGAGGACGAGGTCCGGGGTCGAATCGAGGAGCTCTCGACCGCGCTCGACGCGCTTGAGAAGGCCAACGCGGCCCCGGTCGAGCTGGAGGGTATCGAGGGCGCGATCCACGCCCGCGACGAGCAGCTGGCCAAGAGCGACGCGGTGCGCGAAGCGGCCGACAAGCTGGAGAAGATCGTCGCCGACGATCTCTGGCCGCTGCCGAAGTACGAGGAGATGCTCTTCATTAAGTAACGGCTGGGACGGAGGCCCGGTAGGGGTTTCGCTTAACTTTTTCGGTGGAGACGCACCTGCTGGCGCCGCAAGGTATTGCCGAAAAAGTGCAAGACGCTCCACCCCTACCGGGCCTCCGTCCTCCCGACAGCTTGTCGAAGCGCAGCCCCCGAGCTGCTTCCGCCGGGGCCACGGTTCCCTGTTTGCAGCTTCCTAACTCATGGCGGCGCAGATGGCGTAGACCTCGAGGTCAATTGAGGTGTCCGTGTTCGAGTTGTTGAAGAGCTGGATGGACCAGCCTTTGCCGGTGCCGTTGGGGCCGCTGAGCGACACCGTCACCAGGCGCTGCTGGGAGCTTTGAGCGGGGTTGGTGCCCAGGTCTGAGCCGCCGCCGATGACTCGTTTGCCGGCGGGGCAGTTGACCGTCTCCACTGGGCTGAGCCCGCGGCCGGTTTCGCTCTCGGGGACGAGCACTTCTTTGAACGTCTGGCTGACCACCTCGTAGCCGGAGACACCGGCGGGTCCGGTGGCGCCTTTGTCCCCCTTGGCGCCGCGCTGGCCCTCCTGCCCTCGCGGGCCCCGCGGGCCCTGTGGCCCTCGGGGCCCTCGGGGCCCGCGCAGGCCGAAGGCGCGGCAGGTCACCCTTCGTTGACCGGCAAGCACCCTCCTTGGACACCTGACCTTGACCCGGCCGGCCCTCGAGCTGGTCGCCACTCCCCCTGCGGCCATTGCCACAGCGGCCATGCCCACGACCGCGATCAGCGCGGCGGGCAGCGCACGGCGAAGCAGACTTGACGAATAACGCATCATCCCTCCTTGGATCGAGTTCGAACTGACCGATACCCGGCCTTTGGCCCGTAAACCCGATCCGGGGCCGCTTACTCGTCGTCTTCATCGGTGTCGCGCACCGCGCGGTAGATAATGATGCCGACGGCGAGGGCGCCGATGAGCGGAATCAGACCGCCGAGCAGGACCGGCTCCCAAGCCTCTTCGGCTCGCACCAGGACCACAACGAGTGCGAGCAGCTCGCCAATCATTTGGACGCGGGCAGGCCGGATCCCCCGGTCAGCGGGTTGAGGTCGGCGAGCAGCTCGAGCAGGCGCGGCTCGGGCTCTTCGTCGTCGATCACGATCGCCGTGCCGGGCCAGGCGAAACGCAGGTAACGCCCGTAGGCCTGTCGCGAGGACAGATCAGGCTCGTAGATCCAGGAGCCGGTGTTCCAGTAGCGCGTGCGCGGGCGTTCGGCGCAGCGCACGTCGGCCAAGGGCTGGTGGGTGTGGGCAAAGACGATTCGCTCGGCCTCCTTGTCCCAGCCGAGGTTGGCGGTCACTTTGGCGAAGGCCTCGAGCGCGTGCTCGGAGGGGTCGCTGGGCGAAATCACCGAGGCGGCTGGGTAAGCCGGGTGGGGCCAGGCGGCGCGCGGCACGGCTTGTTCGCGGCACTGACGCGCTGCCTCGGCCCTCACGACGGAGTCGAAGTGGGCCTCGCTCAGCATCGAGTCGTCGCCGGATGCGGCGTCGCCAATGCCGCGGTCGCGCAGCTCGGCGGCGAACCGCTTGATGCCGCGCGCCGGCAGGCCGAGGGTCGAGGCCAGGCGGCCCGCTCGCCGCACCGCGCGGAAGACGTTCTGCTGGGCGTGCGTCCCGTGTGGCATCTGCGCGGCGATGTAGAGCCACTCGGTCAGCAGCGTGATCGTCGACTCGTAGTCGGCGATCGTCTTCGGATCCTCGGGCCCGCCGGTGGCGATGCCCCAGAGCACCCTGGTCAGGATGCGGTCACCCCGCGAGCCGGAGAACCGGGCGTGGGGATCGAGGTAGTGCCCGTGGGTACAGAGCACGCCGCCGAAGCTGTAGGTGGGATAGGCAATCTCGACCTCGATGCGGGGCAGTCGGCGGGCGAGGAACGAGCGGAAGAAACCGGGCCCCGGCGGAGCGGAGTCGAGCGCGGGCTCGCCGCTCAGCAGCGGCGCCCGCCCCGCCGCCAATTGTGCCTCGAGGTGATTCTCGAAGTCGCGGTGGACGAGATGATGATCGTGGTTGCCGGCGAGGAAGACCAGCCGCTTGCCGACCAGGTTGGCGGCGATCAGATCGAGCAGGTCGCTGGCCGCGTCAACAGCCTCGCCGACCGAACCGAAGAGGAAGTCGAAGAGGTCGCCGAGGAAGATCAGCTCGTCGATGCCCTCAAGCGCGGGAGCAAGCCGCTCGAGGAAGAACTCCTCGCGCAGCAGGTCACGCCCGGTCCAGGCCCCAAAGTGGGTGTCGGAGATGACCAGCGCCCGCATCCTGCGGGCAGGCTACTGACGCGGCAGCACCCGCATCCGCAAGCCGCCGCGCGGCGAGAGAGTCGGCATCTGGCGCACGGTCATCGTGCGGCCCGGCATCGCGTCGAGGCGCAGCCGCTGCAGCAGCATCGTCGCCACCAGCTTCACCTCGGTCTGGCCGAAACGCTTGCCGATACAGATCCGTCGCCCCCCGCCGAAGGGCACGTAGGCGCCGCGCGGCAGCGCCGCCTTACGCTCACGGGTGAAGCGCTCGGGGATGAAGGCCTCGGGCTCGGGAAAAACCTCTGGCAAGCGGTGGCTGGCCCAGGAGCAGTAGTTGACGTAGGCACCGCGGGCGACCCGGTGGCCGCCGAACTCGAAGTCGCGTACGGCACGGCGGGGGCCGATCCAGGCCGGCGGGTAGAGGCGCAGGACCTCGTCGAGGACCATCTCGAGGTAGGGCATCTCGCGCTCCAGTTCCTCGATGCCCGGCGTCCTGTCGCCAAGCACTTCGTCCTGCTCGGCACAGAGCCTGGCGAGGACGTCGGGGTGGTGGGCCAACTCGTGCATCATGAAGGTCAGGGTCGAGGTCGAGGTGTCGTGGCCGGCGAACATCAGGGTCATCACCTGATCGCGGATCTCCTTGTCGGTGAACCCCTCCCCCGCCTCGTCGTGGATCCCGACCAGGAGGCTGAGGATGTCCATCCTGCTCTCGTCGGCGGCTACCCGGCGCTGGGCGATCTCGCCGTAGACGATCTCGTCGAGGACGGCCCGGGAGCGCGTCATCTTCGACCAGGGCGAGCCTGGGCCGCGCAGCAGCCGCAGGTGGAAGTCGGTGCCGTAGAAGCCGAGCGCGCGCTCGAAGTGCTCGGCGGCGGCCGCGCCCTTGCCGGCCTCGTCGGGATCGAGGCCGAGCAGGGCCCGCATCGCGATCCGCATCGCCAACCCGCGCATCCACTCGTAGACATCAACTACCTCGCCGTCGCGCAGCCGCTCGATCGCCGGGGCCGCCTCGGCGACCATCGCCGCGACCGAGGCCGAGACCTGCTCGCGGTGGAAGGCGGGCATCATGATCTCGCGAGCACGGTCGTGGTAAGCGTCGTCGATCGTCAGCAGGCCGTCTCCCAACAGCGGGATCAGGTCGCCGAAGCTGGACTCGCGCCAGTGGAAGTTCTCCGGGTGAGCGACGGTGACGAAGTGGTTGGCCTCCGGCCCGAGCATGAAGATCACCGGGCTGTGCAGCAGGCGGACGCTGAAGATCGGCCCGTGCTCCTCGTAGAGTCCGAGCAGCAGGGGAAGCGGATCGCGCGCCGCCTGCAGGGTCCGCGCGAAGCTGAACTCCTGCGGCCCCGGTGGATAGGAACCGCGGAAGCGCACCTTGGCCTCCGACCGCACGTCATCGAGCACGCGGATGACCGGGTTGGCGCTCAGCTGCTTCGGCGGCTCGACCCGAACGGCTGATTTGGCGGCGGTCCCGGCGGGCACCGGCGAATCGTAACTGGCTGCCCAGCCAAACCCCCAGCTAGGCGCGCGAGGCCGCCAGCTGGCCGCAGGCAGCGTCGATGTCGCGGCCGCGGGTGAGGCGCACGGTGGCCGTCAGGTGGTGCTCGGCGAGGATCGCCCGAAAGCGCTCGATCTGCTCGGGTGAAGAGCCGTCGTAGGCGCCAGTCGGGTTGTAGGGAATAAGGTTGACCTTGTAGGCGCTGGGCTCGAGTAGAGCGGCCAGTTCGAGGGCGTGCTCGGGGTGGTCGTTGACGCCGGCGAGCATCACGTACTCGACGAAGACCTTGCGCCGGCACCGGGAGCGGTAGCGCTCGCAAGCGGCCAGCACCTCGGCCAGCGGGTAGCGGTCGTTGACCGGCATCAGCCGCGAGCGCAAGCCGTCGTTGGGCGCGTGCAAGGAGAGCGCCAGGCTGACCGGCACCTCGCACTCGGCGAGGCGGTCGATGCCCGGCACCCAGCCGACGGTCGAGATCGCCGTGCGGCGGTGGGTTACGCCGACCCGCGGCAGCGCCTCGCAGGCGGCCAGGACGGCGTCGAGGTTCATCGTCGGCTCCCCCATCCCCATGAAGACGACGTGGTCAATGGCTTCGCCGCGGCGAAAGTGCAACGCCTGGTCGAGGATCTCATCGGCGCTGAGGTTGCGACCGAACTTCATCTTGCCGGTGGCGCAGAACGAGCAGGTCAGCGGGCAGCCCGATTGCGAGGAGAGGCAGACCGAGCGCCTGCCGTCGCGGTAGCGCATCAGCACTGCCTCGATTGCCCGCCCGTCGGCGGTGTGGAAGAGAGCCTTGACCGTGCCGTCATCGGACTTCGCCTCGGCACGCAACTCGAGCGTGGAAAGTGGCACCGTGGCGGCGAGCCGCTGACGCAGCGTCGCCGGCAGGTTCGTCATCTCCTCGTAGGAGCGGGCGCCGCGCGTGACCCACTCCCAAACCTGGGAGGCGCGATAGGCGGGCTCGCCGGCGGCGGCAAGCGTGCTTTCGAGCAGCGTTCGGTCCACCGCGCGAGTTTAGGGGTGGCGACTTATTCCCTCACGTGGGGGAATAAGTCGCCACACGCTCAGAGTCCGGCCGCGTCGGCCAGCAGGTCGACCTCGTCGGGATCGCTGGAGGAGGGGAAGAGGATCAGCTCGCCGCAACCGGCGGCGTCGAACGCCTCGAGGTACTGGCGCACGGTGTCGGCGTCCTTGGCCGCGCTGGAGGCGATGTACCCGGCCGTCTCCTCACCGAGGAAGGCGTAGTAGTCCATCAGGTAGGCCTTCGCCTCCTCCTCAGCCCGCTCCCCGAGCGAGTAGTAAGCGAGACACATCAGCCGCGGCTGGCCCTCGTGGCCGGCCTCGGTCCAGGCGGCCTTCGCCTTCTCGGCCATCTCGGCGTATTGGTCGGGCGGCGCGCCGCCCGCGATCCAGCCGTCCCCGAAGCGAGCGGCGCGGGCAAACGAGGCGTCGACGGAACCACCGACGACGAGGCCGGGAGAGCCGCTCTCCGAGGGACCGATCTCATCGCCGTCCCAGACCTCCTTGACGCGCCCCAGCGCTTCGTCGAGCCACCGGCCCCTGCCCTTGAGGTCCACGCCGCTGGCCTCGTAGTCGTCCTCCCGGGCGCCGAGCCCGATCCCGAGGGTGAAGCGACCGCCGGAGAGGGCGTGGAGGCTGAGTGCCTGCTTGGCCAACTCGGTCGGATTGGTGCGCAGTGGACCGAGCAGGACGGAGGTGCAGAGCCCGATCCGCTCGGTCACCGCCGCCGCGGCGGCAAGCGCCGTCAGTGGCTCGTAGTTGTCATAAACGACGCGATCGACCGTTCCCAGGCTCTTGAATCCACGGGCATCGGCCCGGCGCGCCCACTCGACGAGCTGAGCACCAGTCGTGCCCGGCACCGCGTTGGGCAATCCGATCGAAATGTCCATGCCAATCTCCTCTGCTCTTGTCTCGTCGCGTCGCTCAAACCCTAGCCCTCTACCCGTGCGAGCCAGTCGCGAGACACCCCGTGTCGCGCACCGATGCTTGAACGGCTCGATTGACCGCGGCCTAGCCGCGCAGTCGAGCGAAACCGCTGCGCAGGAACGCGGGCCAGCTGCGTGGTCGGGTCAGCGCCGCGAGAGCGATCGGCATCGAGTCGAAGTAGCTGACCCGTTCGCTGGCGAGGCCGTCCCCGCCAATCACGAAGCGATCGACCGCGTGCCAGGAGATTGGCTTGCCGCCGGCTGTGCCGCTGAGGGTGAACTCGATCAGCACGCCATCGACGGTGGCGCCCCAGCGATGCACCTCGCCGGTCAAGTCCGGAATCAGCTCGAACAGACTCGCGAAGGCCCGCTTGCCCTCGGCGAGGGTCTCGGTCACCGGCGCCATCGGGGTGACGAGGCGAACCCGGTCGGCCAGCACAAGGCTGAGCCGCTCCGGCGTCGGCGCCTGCCAGTAGTCCGCGAAGCGCGCCGCAAAGTCGGCCGCGGCAGACTCCTCGCCTCGCTGCTTGGCGCTCATGAGGGCAACTCCCCCAGCTGGCGCTCGATCGCCTCGCGGGCGTAGCCGAAGACCGCGCGATCGCCGCTCATCCGGAAGCGCGAGTTGGCCCCCATAACCACCGCGTAGAGCTCGAAGGCGAAGCGGCCCGGGTCAGGGGCACCGGCGAAGCGGGCCTGGCGCTCGAGCTCACCGAGCCAAGCGTCGAGCGCGGCCGCGATCGCGTCGCGCACGGGGCCAGGCCGGTCGTCGTACTCGGCCGAGGTCGCGGCCCAGAAGCAGCCCCCCGAATAGCCGTTGCCCTCGAGGTGTTCCAGGTAGGCGGCGGCCATCGCGCGCAACCGCGGCGCCCCGTCCAGCGCCCCCAGCGCCGGCTCGATCACAGCGATCCGGAAGCGTTCCGCCGCCGCCCCGACGGTCGCCAGCTGCAGCTCCTGCTTGGAGCCGAAGTGGGCGAAGACGCCGCTCTTGCTCATCTCGAGCTCGCCCGCCAGGCGCCCGATCGTCAGGCCCCCGAGGCCGTCGACCGAAGCGATATCGAGAGCGCGGGAGAGGATCGTCGCCCGGGTGCCGGCCCCCTTGGCGCCGTCCCTTCGGGGAGCGAGGGTCGCATGGGCCTCTTCGGTCACTCGTTCAGGGTAATAAAAAGCACGAACGTTCGTTCATTCGCTAGGCTGCCCACCCCTGCAGGCTGCACTCACCAATCAGAAGGAGAAAGCGATGGCGGGACATGCGGTGAAGAAGATCGACGAGATGGAGGCCGTCTACGGAGGGGCCTTCAAGCGCGTGCGCGCGGAACTGGGAGTCGAGTCCTTCGGGATGCAGGTGATCGATATGCCGCCCAACTTCGACGGCTACCCCGAGCATGACCATGCCGAGGACGGTCAGGAGGAGGTCTTCGTGGCTCTGCGCGGGGGCGGCGAGATCGAGATCGAGGGCGAGCGCTACCCGTTGGACCCCGACCACATCGCCCGCGTGGCCTCCGGAGTGAAGCGCAAGGTATGGCCCGGGGAGCAGGGCATCCGCATGCTCATCGTCGGCGGCGTGCCCGACGGCGCCTACGAGCCCCCGGAAATCTCCAAGCTCGGCGTGCCGGATCCGATGGCCGGCTGAGCCAAGCCTGACTCAGTCGCCGTCCCGGCGAGGCTCGTAGCCGGGGCAGGCGGCTACAGGCACCCGCGGATAGCGGGGGAAGCGCGGGTCGGTGCGCGAGCGCCGGCAGAGCGAGAAGACCGACCCGCGCGTGTTCGGCACCAGCCGCTGGTGCACGCAGCTGTCGCAGAGACCGTGTTTTTTCGGCCGGTTGCCCATCTTGAGCGCAGGCTAGCTTTGTCGTGTGAACGGCACGGCCACCCTCTTTGACGCCGACGCGGCATCCCACTCCGCCACGGTCGAGGTGCTCGGCGTCATCTTCAGCGCCGAGGACGACGGCTACGCGGTGCTCGAGGTCCAGGATGCCGAGTCGGGCGAGGGCTTCGCCCTGGTCGGCCCGGTCGCCCACCTCGGCGTCGGCGATCGCGCCGAAGTGCGCGGCGAGTGGCAGACCCACGCCCGCTACGGCCGCCAGCTCCGTGCCCAGGGCGCGCTGCCGCTCGATCCCGCCGACCGCGAGGGTCAGATTGCCTACCTGACCTCGCTGCGTCATATCGGCCCGGCCCGCGCCGAACGCCTGGTCGACGAGCACGGCGAGGCGGTGCTGGGCGCAATCGCCGCGGATCCGCAGGGCGTGTTCAGCTCGCTGCGGGGAATCAGCGCCAATCAGGCGGCGGCGGCAACCGAATCGTGGCATGCCAGCCGCGCGGTGCGCGAGCTGCACGTGCAGCTCGCGCCGCACGGGCTCGCCCACCTGGCAGCACCGATCCACGCGCGCTTCGGCGAGAGCTCGATGGCGATCCTGCACGAGGACCCCTACCGGCTGACCGAGGTCGACGGGGTCGGTTTCGTCCGCGCCGACAAGATCGCCCTCGCCGCCGACGTGCCGCAGGAGTCGAGCCGCCGCGCTCAAGCGGCTGCCGTCTACACCCTCGGCGAGGCCGAGCAGCAGGGCAACAGCTATCTGCCGATCGCCGAGCTGAGCGCCCGCACCGCCAAGCTGCTCGGCCTCGCCCCGGACCCCGAGGTGCTCTGCGAAGCGAGCGGCCTCATCAGTGACGAGGGGCGGCTCTACCGCCGACTCACCCACGCCAGCGAGATGGCGGTCGCACAGACCCTGGCGCTGCGCAGCGCCGCCCCCCCACACCTCGACTACGACCCCGGCGAGACACCAGTTCGCGACCAGCAGGAGACCGAGCTGACCGACGAGCAGTGGTCCGCCGTACGCGGCGCCTTCGGCGCGCGCATCTCGGTGCTCACCGGCGGTCCCGGCGTCGGCAAGACCGCCTGCACGCGGGCGATCGTCGAGGAGGCCGAAGCCGCTCACCTGCGGATCGCCCTCTGCGCCCCCACCGGCCGCGCCGCCCGCCGGCTCGAGGAGGCGACCGGTCACTCGGCGCAGACGATCCACCGACTGCTCGAGTGGAGCCCGGGCCGCGAGCCGGCCTTCAAGCCAGGGCACCCGTTGCCGGTCGACCTGGTGATCGTCGATGAGTCCTCGATGCTCAACCTGCGCCTGATCGAGGTCCTGCTCGGCGGCCTGGCGGAGTCAACCCACGTCGTTTTCGTCGGCGACGCCGACCAGCTGCCACCGATCGGCGCGGGCAAGCCGTTCGAGGACCTGATCGAGTCGGGAATCGCCCCCGTGGTCCGCCTCACCCAGATCTTCCGCCAGGCGGCGCGCTCGATGATCACGACCGCGGCCCACGAGATCAACCAGGGCCGGGAACCGCACCTCGAGCCGGGCGAGGACCAAGACCATGACTTCTTCTTCATCGAGCGGACCAATCCCGAGCGTGCCCTGGAAGCGGTGGTCGAGGTGGTCGCCGAGCGGGCGCCGAAGCGCTTCGGCGTCGACCCGATTCGCGAGGTGCAGGTGCTGGCGCCGATGTACCGGGGGGCTGTGGGGATCGATGCGCTCAACGAGCGCTTGCAGGCGGAGCTCAACGCCGGCGGCAAGCGCGCCGTCAATGACCGCTTCCGGGTCGGTGACCGGCTGATCCAGACGCGGAACTCGCACGAGCTCGGCCTGATGAACGGCTCGATCGTCTTCCTCCGCGCCGACGATCCCGACGAGGAAGAGATCCTCGTCGACACCGACGAGGGCGGCTCGCTGACGATCCCCTATGCCGAGACGGCCACCCTGCGCCTCGCCTACGCGATCTCAGTCCACAAGGCGCAGGGCTGCGAGGTCCCGGTCGTGGTCGGCGTCTGCCACCGCTCGCACTCGCGGATGCTGAGCCGGCCGCTGCTCTACACGGCGATCACTCGCGCCCGCAGCAGTTGCGTGCTGATCGGCGACCGCTCCGTGCTGGGCGCCGCGGTTCGCCGCGGCGATGGCGGCGGCCGCCACTCCGGGCTGGCCGAGCGCCTGCGTGGATAGCCGCCCTCCCCTGGCGGAGATCGGCATCACCCTGGCGGGAGTTGCCCTGCTCGCCGGCCTGATCTTCGCGATCCCGCAGCTGCACGAAGCCGCCCTGGCGGCGATCCACGGAGAAACCGACAAGGTCCAGAGCGAGATCGCCGGCCTCGGCATCGCCGGGCCACTGCTGATCCTGGTCCTGACGCTGACCCACGCCGTCGTCTTCTACCCAGCCGAGATCGTCGATGCCGCCGCCGGCCTCGCCTATGGCTTCCTCCCTGCCCTGCTGTTGGTGATGGTCGGCTGGCTGCTCTCGGGCCTCGCCTGCTTCTTCGTCGGACGCTCGGTGGCACGACCGCTGCTCGACCGCTGGTTTGGATTCGAGCGCTTCGAGCGGATCGAGGCGCGGATCGAGCGCGGCGGTGCCAAGGCGCTGATCGCGGCAAGGCTGATCCCCATCTTCCCCTTCAGCATCGTCTGTTACGCCGCCGGCGCCGCGCGGGTGCCGGTCTGGCGCTTCACCTGGACGACCGCGGTCGGCTACCTGCCGATCACCGCGATCGCGGTCTATTTCGGCACCCAGCTGGATGTGCTCAGCGGACTCTTTTGACCTTGAAGCGATAGACGGCCGGCGACTTGTCGGCGTCTCCTGCCCCATCGCGCGCCGCCACCTTGACCACGTGCCAGCCGAGCGTGAACCTCCGCACCAGCCGCGCCGGGCAGGCCCGGAAGAAACCGCCGTCGACGCGGCAGACGAACGAGGCTTCGCTCTCGTTCGAGCCGAAGCGGAAGACCGCCTTCGCCTGACGGTGATGGGTGCGGATGACCTTGCTCGGCCTCCGCAGGAAGAAGGTCCGCGGGCTGGGCACGCGCTTCGCTTCTTCTTCTTCTTCTTCGGTCGCCGGCGGGGCGGGGGACACGGGAGGAAGCGGAGTGATGCTGCCCGACCCTTCTCCAGGTTCACGAGCCGACTTGCAAGGCCCTGGAGGAGGGGGTTCGGCAACAGCCGCTCCGGGGTCCGAGGCGGTCAGGCCCAGCGCTTCGAGCGTGCGGGGGGCGTTTATCAGTCCGGCGCCGACGGCGGCGGGAGGAAAGGATCCAACTTCGAGCGCCGCGTCCCGCTGCGCCTGCTCGACTTCCGCGGCGCCGGCGGTGGGAACTGCCTCGCGCTCGAGCGCCGCCACCGCCGCGGCGTGGGGGGCCGCCGCCGAGGTGCCGAAGAATCGCCATGCGTTGCCACTGCAGATGCCGAAGAAGGTGTTGGCGCCCCCGTCGCTGGCCACCACGTCGGGCTTCGAGAGCACTTGCGGACCGCCAAGTTCGGCGGCCGGCCCGCCTCCGTCGGTCACCGCTTCGAAGTAATGGGTGACCGGCCCCCGCGAGGAAAAGAACTCAGGTTCGGAGTTGGTGCTCTGGCGGATTGCGCCGATCGTCATCGCGTGTTCGCTGCCGTTGTGACCGAAGATCGTCGGGCCCACCACATCACCTTCCGAGGATTTCTCGTACTCCGTTGCGGCCACGCCGCCGCCGTTCTGGGCGAGGATGAACTTGAGCGGATGGGTCCCGCTCCCGAGCCTCTTGTTGATCACCAGCCTGACGACCGCCGTCGAAGAGGACTGATTTTCCCAGCCGAGGATCTCGACCGGCTGCTGTGTGGAAGTGATGTTCCTGTCGGTGCTCGAGCGGACGACTTTGCCGCTTTCGTCGAGCAGGTAGGCATCCAGGTCCGTCTGCACCCCTTCCCAGGGTTCGGCCCACTGCAGGTCGATCGTCAGTCCTTCGCCCGGTTCGACGGCGATCCAGAAGGTCCGGTCAGGCGACCCCGGGGCCGGGTCGAAGTCCATGCAGTGGCTCGTTTTGAGGCTCGGATTTGCCACCGCCAGCGCCGCCACCGCCGAGGGGCAGCCTTCCGAGTCGCGGAATTCCGGTGCTTCCCAGGAGCCGATTTCATCGCCATGGTTGCCTTCGCTGAAGCTGTTGTTGTTACCGGCGGCCGAGTAGTAGGAGACGTCGTCGTCTTCGCTCACTTCGCCGATCGCCACCCCCACCGGACCTTCCTGGAAGAACGGCTCTTCGAGGTAGGAGACGTCATCGACGATGATCGAGGCGCCGTGAGCCGCCAGCGCGCGGATGTTTTCGGCGAACTCCGGTTCCCCCGTGAACGCCGTGGCGAAAGAGATCGCGGCCCCCGGCGCCAGGTCGTGAACGATCTGCGCCATCGCCCGCCCCTCGTCCTCGCCGCTGGTTTCGGTGTCGTCGAGCACTTCGACGGGGGTCAGCTCCCCACACGGGTCTTTCACGCCGGGCAGGTCCCCACTGAGGACGTCTTCGGCGGCGCCAGTTGGCGCCGAGGGATCCTGGTCGAAGGAATCGGAGAGGATCCCAACCTTGGTCCCGGTGCCGGCGACCTCGAATTCGGCCCGCGCCCTCGCCGCCCCAAGCTGTGTGTCGCCCTCCGACGTCTCGGCACCGAAGCAGGGTTCATACGGCGTCGTTGCCGCGACCGGAGCGGCCGACGCGATGATCGGCGTGTAGGCCGGCTGCACGCTCGTCACCCCTGGAACGGCAGCGAGGTCGGGGAGTTGAGAGGGCTCCGCGGCCACGGTGTCTACCTGATACCGACTGCTGACATCGACGGTTTCGACGCCAACCGCCCGCAGGTCGTTGGTCGCTGCAACGGCACCACGGTCAAAGCGCACGTAGACGAGCACTCGGCTACCGCGGCGGAGCAGGCTGCCGGGCCCCCGGGACACAAGGCCGAGAGCCCGCGCCTGCCGGCCTGGCGAAGCGCCCCGCAGCGCCGGCGTTGCCAGCTTGACGAGCCGCGGCGAGAGCCGACCTTCGGCCGGCGTCGCCGCTGCCGAGGATGACGCCGCGAGGACGGCGATGACCAAAAGCAGGATCAAAGGGCCACCCACCCCGGCGAGGGGGCTGTGCATGCGCATCATCTGGTTCACCGTATCGACTGGTCTCCTGACTTCCTCAAACACGGCTGGACGACGATCCGAGCGCCGCGCCCCCCGCTTGATCCCTGCTACGGTCCCCGCGTTAGGTCGGATTGATGTCCGGCAAAAGTCGTGTCTAGCGCTCGCGTCGTTGCTTTACCGAAGCCTCCGCGTTCGCAGCACAACAAGTGGAGGCAATAAATGCCGACTGGAACAGTCAAGTGGTTCAGCGACGACAAGGGCTACGGGTTCATCACTCCCGATGACGGCTCGAAGGACGTCTTCGTCCATCACAGCGCCATCCTCGGTGAGGGCTTCAAGTCCCTTGCGGAGGGCGCCAAGGTGACCTACGAGTCCGAGGAAGGCCCCAAGGGCCCGGCCGCCGCGAGCGTTCAGCAGACTTCTTAGTCACGCACCGCTCTTAGCGTCCGACGGGGCCCGCCGCGACGGTGGGCCCCGTCTTTTTTTGCGCGCCATGAACCTCCGCACAGATCTCCGCAATATCGCGATTGTTGCCCACGTCGACCACGGCAAGACGACGCTGGTCGACGCGATGCTCTGGCAGTCCGGCGCTTTCCGCAAGGGCCAGGACGTGGCCGAGCGGGTGATGGACTCGATGGACCTCGAGCGCGAGAAGGGCATCACGATCCTCGCCAAGAACACAGCCGTCAACTACAACGATGTCAAGCTCAACATCGTCGACACCCCCGGCCACGCCGATTTCGGCGGCGAGGTCGAGCGCGGGCTGACGATGGTCGACGGCGTGCTGCTCCTGGTCGACGCCTCCGAGGGCCCCCTGCCCCAGACCCGCTTCGTCCTGCGCAAGGCGCTGGAGGCAAAGTTGCCGGTGATCCTCGTCGTCAACAAGGTCGACCGGCCGGACGCCCGCATCAGCGAGGTCGTCGACGAGGTTTACGAGCTCTTCATCGACCTCGACGCCGACTCCGAGCAGATCGACTTCCCGATCGTCTACACCAACGCCAAGGCCGGCTGGGCCTCGCTCGAGGAGGGTGCAGAAGGCAGCGACCTCTCGCCGCTGATGGACCTGATGCTGGAGAAGATTCCGGCGCCGGAGTACGACCCCGACCACCCGCTGCAGGCGCACGTGACCAATCTCGACGCCTCGCCCTACGTCGGCCGGCTGGCGCTCTGCCGCGTCCACAACGGCACGATCCGCTCCGGCCAGCAGGTCGCCTGGTGCCGGGCCGACGGCACGGTCGAGCGCGCCACTGTCTCCGAGCTCTACATCACCGAGGCCCTGGAGCGGGTCCCCGCCGAGGAAGCCGGGCCGGGCGAGATCATCGCCGTCGCCGGGATGGAAGAGATCACGATCGGCGAGACGCTCGCCGACCCCGCCGACCCGCGGCCGCTGCCGGTGATCACGGTCGATGAGCCCTCGCTCTCGATCGTGCTCGGAATCAACACCTCCCCCCTCGCCGGTACCGAGGGCAGCAAGCTGACCGCCCGTCAGGTCCGCGACCGGCTCAATGCCGAGTTGGTCGGCAACGTCTCGATCCGCGTTCTGGACACCGAGCGCCCCGATGCCTGGGAGGTGCAGGGTCGCGGCGAGCTGCAACTGGTCATCCTGCTGGAGTTGATGCGACGTGAGGGCTTCGAGTTGACCGCGGGCCAGCCACGCGTACTCACCCGCGAGATCGACGGCAAGCTGCACGAGCCGGTCGAGCGGCTGGCGATCGACGCGCCCGAGGAGCACGTCGGCGCGATCACGCAGTTGCTGGCAGGGCGCAAGGGGCGCCTCGAGCAGATGGCCAACCACGAAACCGGCTGGGTGCGGATGGAGTACCTCGTGCCGGCTCGGGGTCTGATCGGCTTCCGCACCGAGTTCCTCACCGAGACCCGCGGCACCGGTGTCATGCACCATGTCTTCGAGGACTGGGAGCGCTGGGCCGGCGAGCTTCGCCTGCGCCCGACCGGCTCGATCGTCGCCGACCGCCGCGGCAAGAGCGCCGGCTACGCGCTGATCGGGCTGCAGGACCGCGGCACGCTCTTCATCGGTCCCGGCGAGGAGGTCTACGAGGGCATGATCATCGGCGAGAACGCCCGCGCCGAGGACATGGACGTGAACGCCACCAAGGAGAAGCAGCAAACCAACATGCGCGCCGCCAGCGCCGACGTGCTGGAGCGGATGGCGCCGCCCAAACGCCTCTCGCTGGAAGCCGCGGTCGAGTTCCTGCGCGAGGACGAGTGCGTCGAAGTGACGCCGGAGTCGGTGCGGCTGCGCAAGGTCGAACTCGACAAGTTGAAACGCCAGAAGGCCGCCCGCACGGGGAGCCGCGCCGCCTAATCCGCTGGCTGGCCCGGCGCCGGCAACTCGAAGCAGAGCAAGGCGGACAGCACCGGGACGCCCTCCTCACTGGCCTCGGCCAGCCGTTCAGCACTCGCGGCCTGAACCTCGAAGATGCCCTCCAGCGCCTGCTGCTTTATGCGCGTCAATTCGCTCCAGCCCTGCTCATCGACCACGGAGACGGTGCGGCTGGCATGCGCGTCGCTGCGCGAGAAGTAGGTGCCCTGCTCGATCGCCGCGCGAGCATCGGAACCGATCATCTCGATGATCCAGGCGATCAGCCGCTGCCGTTCTTCCCGGCTCAGCGCCTCCCACTCCTCGTCGTCCCAGAGGACCCGCACCAGGGCCCGATAGCGTGGCTCGACCGCGCCCCGGTTGAGCACCTCGCCGACGACCTCGATCAGGCCGGCGTCGTGCATCGCCTCGAGGTGGCGGCCCGCCGCGGCAAGCTGCAGTTCGAGCGCGACGGCAACCTCGCTGACGCCGGCCGAGCGCTCATTGAGGAAAGTGAGTATCCCGAGCCGGACGGGATCGGAGGCGAGGCGGATCAGACGCCGGTCGATCATCGGTCCACCATAAACGCCGGGACCACTCAGAAAAGACACTCAGAAAAGAAAAGAGCCGCCGGGCGGACTTCCCGGCGGCTCTCCGATTAGGGCCCCTGCCCTAAGCGTGTGGTAATTAGACCGTGGCAGCAGCCTGTTCGGACTGGTTTTCTTCGGCCTTTTTGGCGAGGGCTTCAGCCTCGGGCGTGGGCTCCTCGACACTGCGCGGCAGCAGCACTTCTTTGGCGATCACCAAGCGCTGAATCTGGCTGGTGCCCTCATAGAGCTGCATGATCTTGGCGTCGCGCATCAGCTTCTCCACCGGGTACTCCTTGATGAAGCCGTAGCCGCCGTAGACCTGCACGGCGTCGACGGCGATCTCCATCGCCGAGTCAGCGGCAAAGCGCTTGGCCATCGATGAGACCTTGCTGTTGCGCACGCCCTGATCGAGCATGACGGCCGAGTTCCAGGTCAGCAGGCGGCCGGCCTCGACCTTGGTCGCCATGTCGGCGATCATGAACTGGATCGCCTGGTGCATCGCGATCGGCACGCCGAACTGGACCCTTTCCTTGGAGTAATCGGTGGCGTACTCCAGCGCGGCGCGGCCAATGCCGACAGCCATCGCCGAGACGCCGGGGCGGGTTCGATCGAGGGTCATCATCGCCAGCTTGAAGCCCTTGTTCTCCTCGCCGATCATGTTCTCGGCTGGGACCTCGACATCGTTGAAGGAGATCGTCGCGGTGTTGGAGGCCCGCTGGCCCATCTTGTCCTCCTTCTTGTCGACCGTCACTCCCGGGGAGTCGGCGTCGACGACGAAGGCGCTGATCCCGCGATGTCCGGCCTCGGGATCGGTCTTGGCGTAGACCGTGAACCAGTCTGCGTAGGTGCCGTTGGTGATGAAGCACTTGGAGCCGTTGAGGATGTACTTGTCGCCCTGCTTGACCGCGCGGGTCTTCATGCCGCTGACGTCGGAGCCGGCGTCAGGCTCGGTCAAGCAGAAGGAGGCCAGCTTGGGGCTTTCGGTCAGCATGCCGAGGTACTTCTTCTTGGTCTCCTCGGAGCCACCGAGGGTGACCGGGGCGGAGGCGAGGCCGTTGGCCATCAGCGAGGTGCCGATGCCCGAGCAGCCCCAGCCCATCTCCTCCTCGATCAGGCAGCCGGAGAGGTAGTCGAGTCCGGGCCCGCCGTAGGCCTCGGGCAGATGGGTGTTCATCAACCCGACCTCCCAGGCCTTGTCGATGATGTCCTGGGGCCAAGTGCCGTCCTTGTCGTACTCCCAGGCGACCCTGCGCATCTCTTTCTCGGCAAAGCTGTGCGCGAGCTCGCGTAGGTCTTTCTGCTCGTCGGTAAGCGTGAAGTCAACCACTGGTCGGGCGCTCCTTAATGTCGTTGCGTAAGCCTTTGATGCGGCCTCGCCACGCGGCGACGACCACCGATTGACTGGTCAGTCAACCTGGTAAAAGGGTACCGGATAGCGGCGTAAGAGCAATAGCCCTACCCTTGGGGTGATGGTCTGCCCGATGGGATTGACCTACTTGCAGAGCGGCTACCTACTGGCCGCGATAACGCTTCTCGTCCTGCCCGTCGCAGCCTTCAGCTTCATCCGCTCGGGCCCAGCCTGGAAAGAGCTCGGCAAGGGCCGCTTCGGTGTCATGCAGTCGATGCCGCCGCCGCGCCTGGCCCAGCCCTCACCGGAGATCGATCTTGCGATCCAGGCGGCCGAGGCGCGCCAGATGCTGGAGGCGAAGTCCTACCGGCGTTTACAGCGAGGTGAGAAGCCGCTCGACGTCGAGGCCGAGATGGCGGCCCTGCTCGACACTGAGCTGAGCAGCAAGAAGGGCAAGCGCAATCTCGACGAGAAACTGCGCGCCGAAGTGCGCGAGCTGGTGATCGCCCGCAATGAACGGCGCATGCGCCGTGGCGAGGAGCCGCTCGACGTCGATGCCGAGGTCGAGCGACAGGTCGCGGATTTCATAGGATTGGGCAGCTGATGGCCGGAGCCGCCGAGGAGAATCTCTACGAGGTCGAGGAGCTGTTGATGCAGCCCGGGACCTACTTCAACCCGCAGACCGAGGTGCTGGTCGTCGTCGACGACTCGACCTCGCTCGATCAGGAGGTCTTCAACATGGAGGCCTACGAGGGCGCCGAGTGGGTGCGGATCTCCGACGAGGTCCCGGTCGACGAAGACGGCCGTGACCGCGTCCTGGAGAGCTTCCAGACCAATTACCACCCCGGCTCTACCGGCTCGGTCTCCGAGACCGCGCTGGAGCAGGGCGACGACGAGCTTGACGAGGATGAGGTCGGCCAGGATCCCGGCCGCGAGGACCTCGACGAGTAGATGCTCGAAGCCGGCGATAAGGCACCCGGCTTCGCCCTGCCCGATCAGAGCGGTGAGAAGGTCAGGCTTTCGGAGCTGAAAGGCGAGACGGTCGTCCTCTACTTCTACCCCCGCGCCGACACTCCCGGCTGCACGACCCAAGCCTGCGGCGTGCGCGATCGCAGCGCTGAGTACAAGGCAGCCGGCGCACGCGTGATCGGCATCTCCCCCGATGAGGTGGCGGCAGTGGGGAAGTTCGCAGGCAAATTTGATCTCGACTTCACCCTGCTCGCCGACGCCGACCACTCCGTCGCCGAGAAATACGGCACCTGGGTCGAGAAGTCGATGTACGGCAAGAAGTACATGGGGGTACAACGGGCGACCTTCATCATCGGGCCGAAGGGCAAGATCGCCAAGGTATTTCCCAAGGTCTCACCGAAAACGCATGACGACGTGGTTCTCAAAGCCCTTGCAGAGCTAGCCGCTGCCTGAGCAGGCGCACTCAGGCGCTCAACGCCACGACGACGATGAAGCTGGCGTAAAGGGCGAGCCAGGCAAGGACAGCAGGTAGTTCGAAGCGACCGCGGCGGTGCAGGGCCTCGTAGGCGAGCAGGCCACCGGCGAGGCCGAGGGCGACCGAGACCGCCGCGTTGGTGCTCAGTTGCCAATCGGTGAAGAGGAGGCCGATTCCGACCGGGATCGTCGACTGGAAGACCATCGCGCCAGTGATGTTGCCGAGCGCCAGCGAGTCCTTGCCGTCGCGCATCCAGAAGAAGCTGTTGACCTTCTCCGGCAGCTCGGTCGCCAGTGGGGCGAGGATAAGAGCCAGGACGACGGCCTCGACCCCGAGGCTGGCGGCGATGCTGAGCAGGTGTTCGACGAAGAGGTGGGCGCCGCCGACCATCGCGCCAAGGCCAACGAGAAGCTGGACCACGCAGAAGCCAAGGGCCGGATCCCGGCCGTGCTCCGGGCGCCGCTCGAAGAGCAGAGGCTGCAGTGTCTCCTCGCCCTGAACCGCGCCGGCGCCGCGCAGGGTGCGGCGAATGTAGAGCGGGTAGGCGACCAGCATCGCGATCCCGACCGGGATCCGCAGAGCCGCCGGCGCTCCCCAGGCCAGCGCCAAGGCAAGGGCGAAGAAGCCGAGGAAGAAGATCAGGTCGCGCTCGAGCGTCGGCCGGTGCGCACGCAGCCCGGTGCCCTGAGCACGGCGATCGCGGTAGAGGAAGGCAAAGAGGCCGACCAGTCCCATCGCCAGCGTGGCGAGCAGGAAGGGAGCACCGACGATCGCCCCGATCGCCACTTGTTCGGAGCCCGCGGTGGCATCGAGCAGGGCGACGATCGCGATCAACGTCTCCGGCATCGCCGTGCCGACCGCGGCCAGCAGGCTCCCCACCGCGCCCTCGCCAAGCCCGAGCCGGTGCCCCAGCCACTCGACCGCGTTGGTAAAGAGCAACGCTCCCGCCAATATCACGGCAAAGCTGATGAGCAGGAGGATTACGTCCACCGGCGCAGGCTATCCGGCGGAATGAAGTGGGTCCGGATGGGACTCGCCCGCGCAACAGGCCCATCCGGACCCGCCCCCGCTCAGGCGTAATAGAAGGCGATCCCGAAGACGACGTAGACCGCCAGCAACTGAACTCCCTCGAACCAGGTCGACTCGCCGTCTTGCGTTACGTAGTTGGCAATCAGCACCGCGAGCAGGATGGCGCCGAGCTCGAAGCCGTTGAAGACGAGGGCGAGCGGGTGCGGCCCGATGAAGAAGGAGGCGAGCACGAGCACCGGGGCGACGAAGAGCGCGACCTGGGCGCTGGAGCCAATCGCGATGTTGACCGAGAGGTCCATCTTGTCCTTCATCGCGACCAGGACCGCGACCCAGTGCTCGGCCGCGTTGCCGACGATGGCGACGACGATCACGCCGATGAAGAACTCGGAGAGGCCGATGGCGTGGGAGGTCTCCTCAATCGAGCCGACGAGGACCTCAGACATGACTCCGACCAGGAGGCCGGCACCGGCGAGCACGAGGACCGATTTACGCACCGACCAGCCCCAGCTGTCCTCATCGCCGTAGTCGGGGTTGAAGAGCTCGCGGTGAGTCTTCAGCGAGAAGAAGAGGCCGGCAACGTAGGTGAAGATCAGGACGAGCGCCACCAGCAGCGAGAGGTGCTCGGCGGTCGAGCCGTAGTCGACCAGTTCCGCTCCCGGCAAGGGCAGGCCCTTGCCGTCGACGAGCTCGAAGATCGCCGGCATCAGCAGCGCCGCCGCCGCGAGCAGGAGCATCGAGGTCTGCACGCCGGCACCGGTGCGACTGAAGGTCTGTTTCTCACGACCGATGCCGCCGAAGAGCATCGCGGCGCCGAGCACGAACAGGATGTTGCCGATGATCGAGCCGATGATCGAGGCCTTGACCACCTCCTGCAGCCCCTTGCCGAGGGCGAAGAGGGCAATGATCAACTCCGGTGCGTTGCCGAAGGTGACGTTGAGCAGGCCGCCGATGCCGGGGCCCGAGCGCGCCGCCAGCTCCTCGGTTGCGCGGCCCATCAGCGCCGCGGTCGGAATGATCCCCAGCGCAGATGTGGCGAAAACCGCCCCGGCGGCGGCGCCGGCGAGGTCCAGCACCACCGCCAGTGGGATCAGCGGCGTCAGCAGATAGGGCCAGCCATATGGAGTGCGGAGAAACGCGACTACTGGAGCTGTCCCCTGCAGTTCTGGATATCGACCGCGGTGTGCGCTTCGCCCAGGCATTCGTAGAACGACTGCTGACTACCTCCGCCTGAGTTGCCATCGCCGCCGCCCGAACCGCCGCCAGCTTCACTGAGACTTTCGAGTAGGCCGCCAAGCCCTTCCGAACCGCCGTTTTGGAGAGCGCCGAGCAGTTCGATCGGGTTGATGCCGAGCTTGAGGAAGAGATCGCTGAGGGGCTTGGAGTTGGCGGGCGCCGAGATCGTCTGTTCTTCGTTGACGCCAGTCAAGGTCAGGTCGAGATCCAGTTCGACGCGTTTCGCTCCGGATTTGGAGCTATTCGGCGGTTCGATTGTCGCCTGCGCCGTGATCCGCCGCACGATGTGGTCGTCGCCGACGTAGAGGTCGACGTGAGCCGACTTGAGCGAGTCCTTGACCGTGCTCTTCGCTTTATCGAGTTCCGCAGCCGATGGCAGCGGGCCAGCCGCCCTCAGCTGTTCGCTGCAGGTCGGGTCTTCGATCAGCTTGCTGACCGCTTCGATCGCTCCCGAGGCGTCAACGTCGCCGCTGACCTTGGTCGTGCTGGTGCCGCCGACTTCGGCGCTGCCGTCGCTCTTCAGGTTTTCGACGAAGTCGGAGAGTTCGAGGTCGCCCACCGCTTCTTGGCAGGCGGTGATTTCGCTCGATTTACCCTGTTCTCCGCCCTGCTGTTTTAGCATCGACTTGACGAAGTTGAAGGTGGTCGAGTCGACTTCGTACTCGGTTCCTTCGTAAGCCACGTAGGCCTTGTTGCCGAGCAGAGTGAGGCCGCCTTCCCGATTCAGATCTTTGCCGCCGAGCGAGCCCCTGCTCGAGAAAGCGAGGTCGAGTTCGGGGTATTCGGCTTCGCTTTCACTCTGGAACGCCCCGGAGAGGTTGGCGTCAACCTTGCCGCTTTTTTTGCCCTTGACGTTGGCGTCGACGGTGAGGTCCACCTTGCCGCTTTCGATCCCTTTCAGGGTCGCTTCTTCGACAACCGCCTGGGGGTCGTCGCTGTTGCCGCCGCCGCAGGCGGCGAGTGTTGCGCTCAGCGCGATCAGCACGGCAAAAACGGAAAGAATGTGAGCTCGGCTCAAAGCGGTGGGCCTCCTGGACGGGACGGTCGGGTTGGCGTAGCCGTAAAGCTAGCGGGTGCGCTCTAGCGAATCGTTTCCAGGGTTCGCGGGGTTTCTTCCGGCGCTTCGATCCTGCCGGGGCTTTCCTGGGTGAAGTTGACCGCGACCGGAAAGAGAAAGGCGCCGAGAAAAATCAGGATCACCCCGGCGGCAACCAGCCAGCGGGCCGAGCTGAGGTGGCCGAGGATGCCGACCGCGAAGCCGATCAAGACCAGCGCGATGTAAGGGGTGGCGCTGTGTGGCAGCAGTGAGGCGAGCGGCAGGGCGAGGTCGAGCACAGGGCCGATTATCATCGCCTCCATGGCCGATGGTTCCGCAGCTGAGGTTAAGCAGGCGCTCGCCGAGGTCGGCTACCTGGCCGACGAGCCCGCCGCGCTGGTCTCCTTTCTCGCCCAGCGGCTGGGCAAGCCAGTCCTCGTTGAGGGCCCCGCCGGGGTCGGCAAGACCGAGTTGGCCAAGGCGCTCTCCCGCGCCACCGGTCGCGAGTTGATCCGCCTGCAGTGCTACGAGGGCCTCGACGAGGCCAAGGCGCTGTATGAGTGGAACTACCGCAAGCAGCTGCTGCGCATCCAGGCCGGCGGCGAGGACGGCTGGGAGGACGTGCACGGCGACATCTTCGACAAGGGGTTCCTGCTCGAGCGCCCGCTGCTGCAGGCGATCGCCAGCCCGCAGCCGGTGGTGCTGCTGATCGACGAGATCGACAAGACCGACCAGGAGTTCGAGGCGATGCTGCTCGAGCTGCTCTCCGACTTCCAGATCACGATCCCCGAGCTGGGCCAGGTGGCGGCGACGACGATGCCGATCGTGATCCTCACCTCGAACAACTCGCGCGAGCTGACCGAGGCGCTGAAGCGACGCTGCCTCTACCTCTGGCTCGACTACCCCGAGCTCGAGCGCGAGATGGAAATCGTCCGCCTGCACGCCCCCGAGCTCTCCGAGGCGCTGACCCGCAAGCTGGTCGAGGTGGTGCGGATGATCCGCGACCTCGACCTGAAGAAGCCCCCATCGATTGCCGAGTCGATCGACTGGGCGCGCACGCTGCTGCTGATGGGCACCGAGGACATCGACCGCGAGACCTTCAACCAATCGATGTCGATCATCGTCAAGCACCGCACCGACATCGAGCTTGTCGCCGAGCGAGTCGGGGTGAAGCTTGCCGAGCCCGTACGGCCCCAAGGCTGAAGCCGGCCCGCCCGGGCTGGCGGCGAAGCTGCTCGGCTTCTGCGAGGAGCTGCGCAGCGAGGGCGTCGCCGTCGGCACCTCGGAGATCCTCGACGCCTTCGCCGCGCTGGAGGAGGTGCCCTGGACTTCTCGCGAGGACTTCCGCGAGGCGCTCGCGACGACGATCGCCAAGTCCCAGGAGGACCGGCGCCTCTTCGAGCTGCTCTTCGATCGCTGGTTCTTCCGTGCCGCCGAGGCCGAGGCGATCTCGCGCGGGATCGAGGAAAGCGGGCAGCGCGGCGAGGGAGCCGACCGGCTCGACATCGACGAGCTGCGCGAGCAGATCCGCCAGGCGATCCTCGAGGAAAACGACGGTGAGATGCGCGACCTGGCCCGCCTGGCGATCTCCGCCTTCGGCCGCCAGGGCGAGGGCTCGGGCGTGGTCGGCGTCGACGTGCAGCGGATCCGTCGCACCCTCGGCCTCTCGGCCGGCACGCAGGCCCAAGCCGAGGACGGCGCCGGTGAGCTGCCGCCGATCGAGCGCGACCAGCTCAACGCCTTCGAGCGCCACCTGCGCCGCGAGCTCGAGCGCGACCTGATCGAGCGCACCTCCACCCTGCCCCCCTCGCGGCCGCTGGCCGAGCTCGACCGGGCGCTGCCGACCAACCCGACCCAGGATCTCGCCGCCGTCCACCGCGCCGTCTCGCAGATGAAGCGGCGGCTGGCGACACTCGGGCACGAGCAGCGCGGCCGCCGCAAGGGCCAGAGCATCGACGTGCGGCGAACGATGCGCGGCTCGCTGGAGACGGGTGGTGTGCCGATGAACCTGCGCTACCGGCCCAAGCGCCCGCGGCGGCCGGAGATCTACGTGCTCTGCGACGTCTCCACCTCGGTCACCTCGGCCAGCGTCTTCTTCCTCTCCGTCCTGCACGCCCTGCACGACTCCTTCCGCAAGCTGCGCAGCTTCGTCTTCATCGAGCGCATCTCCGAGGTCACCGGCGTCTTCGAGCACG
>Ga0207652_10000537_pt1 | contig 38510 bp, 24 predicted proteins | sample KBSC63BmetaG_FD_184334 | JGI IMG/M metagenome (GOLD analysis project Ga0207652, IMG submission 184334) | Corn rhizosphere microbial communities from Kellogg Biological Station, Michigan, USA - KBS C6-3B metaG (SPAdes) (version 2) | ecosystem: Host-associated > Plants > Roots > Rhizosphere ...
CTGCCTGGTGCCAACTCTTGAAAAGACTCTGAACAACAACATCCATCACATTCGCGAGCTCGACAGGTTTTACAAAGAGTCAGTCGCCCAATGCAATCAGTGAAATTCAAATGTCCGATATGCTTTAGAGGCTCTTGCAAAACTCAAATCCCCCAAACGGCAGTTTGGGGATCGTTCAAGTTCGGCCTATTTATTTGTTCGGCGACCCTTTTGTGATGAATTGTTGGTATTCATGAATAGACTGGACTTGAACGATCCCTACACTGCCGTGTAGGGGATTCAGCTTCTTTCAACTGAGCGCTCGAGTGAATAGAAAGGACTTGAATGATCCCCAAACTTCCCGTTTGGGGGATTCGCCTTTTGCAAGTGGCTCTTTAGCGACGCAACCAACCAAACCCCTGGATTTCTAACGACCTCTGAATCTCCGGCGCCTGATTGGTTGCGTCACGACAAGACAGACGCATATCGGACACTTCTCCGAAACTTATAACCAGATAATTGCGTAACAGACTGTTTTGACCAGTCGCCTATATCGACCTTCCAACAAGAAAGAGGTTTTCCATGCGTTATTCCGCTCGACTCAGCGTGACAGTCGTCGTGCTTGCCTTAACACTTCTCGTGATCGTGCCGGTTCTTCAGGCGCAAACACCGCCCCTAATCGATCGCGAACTCTTCTTCGGCGATCCCGAAATAGCCGGAGCTCAGATCTCTCCTGATGGAGCTTACATAGCCTTCATCAAACCCCTGAATGGCACAAGGAATGTCTGGGTAAAGAAGACGAGTGAACCGTTTTCAAGTGCAAAGCCTGTTACCGCCGAAAAAACGCGACCTATTCCCGCTTACTTCTGGTCGCGCGATGGTAAGTACATCCTCTTCGTGCAGGATCAGGCAGGCAACGAGAATTTCAATGTTTACGCCGTCAATCCCGCGGATTCTCCAGGCGCAGGAAACGACGTACCTACCGCCCGCAACCTGACGGAGGCGAAGGGAGTCAGAGCGTTCATCTATGCGGTTCCGCGTAGCGAACCCGATACGATTTACGTTGGGCTAAACGATCGCGATCCTGCCTGGCACGATCTCTACAAGGTAAAGATTTCTACAGGTGAACGGATGCTGGTGCGCAAAAATACGGAACGCATAACCGGTTGGATATTCGATCTGAAGGACCAGTTGCGGCTGGCGACTCGCTCAGCTGAAAACGGCGACACGGAAGTTCTGCGGGTTGACGCAAACGGATTCCAGAAAGTCTATTCATGCAACGTCTTTGAAAATTGCGGACCTGTTCGTTACCACAAAGATGGAGAACGCACCTACTTCATTACTAATAAAGGCAATGTAGATCTTGTTCGACTCGAGTTGTTCAACCCAACCACCGGCAAAGAGGAGTTAGTCGAAGCAGATCCGATGAATCGCGTAGACTTCGGGAATGCAACCTTCTCAGAAGTTTCTGATGAACTTGTAGCGACGACATATGACGACGAACGGGTGCGGATCTACTGGAAGGACAAAAACTTCGAAGCGGATTACAAACTCCTCCAAAAGCAGTTGCCAAATAAAGAGATCGCTTTCGGCTCAAGCACAAAGGATGAAAAGCTGTGGCTGATATCAGCCTACGGCGATACCGATCCTGGTTCGACTTACCTGTTCGATCGCACGTCAAAAAAAATAACTCTGCAGTATCAGATTCGGGAGAAGCTTAATCGCGACTATCTCGCGCCGATGAAACCGGTCAGATACAAATCTTCTGACGGTTTGGAAATCCCTGCTTATCTCACGATGCCGAAGGGAGTGGAAGCGAAGAATCTTCCAGCCATCATTGTTCCTCACGGTGGCCCATGGGGACGAGACAGCTGGGGCTACAACGCGTTCGCACAGTTCCTGGCTAATCGAGGTTACGCTGTGTTGCAGCCTAACTTTCGCGCCTCGACTGGCTACGGAAAGAAATTTTTGGACGCCGGAAACAAACAGTGGGGCGAGAGGATGCAGGACGATGTGACGTGGGGTGCGAAGTATCTTATCTCGCAAGGCATCGCAGATCCCAAACGCATCGGCATTATGGGTGGCTCATACGGAGGCTATGCAACACTCGCCGGCGTAACGTTCACTCCCGATGTTTACGCGGCTGCTGTCTCAATTGTTGGGCCATCTAATCTGATTACGCTTCTCGATTCCATCCCGCCATACTGGGAACAAATCAGGACGTTGTTCTATCAGAGGATGGGAGATCCGAACACAGCAGAAGGCAAAGCTCAGCTTGAACGGCAGTCGCCGCTGAACTCGGCCGCGAAGATCAAGACGCCGTTGTTGGTCGTACAGGGAGCAAACGATCCACGCGTGAACAAGCGCGAGTCTGATCAGATTGTGATTGCACTGCGCGATCGTGGTTTCCCTGTCGAGTATCTTGTCGCACCTGACGAGGGACATGGGTTTGCAAGGCCAGTTAATAACATGGCCATGTTTGCCTCCGCTGAGAAGTTTCTGGCCAAGTACCTCGGTGGGCGTTATCAGGAAACGATGTCAACGGAAGTCGCTCAACGTCTCAAAGATATTTCTGTTGATGTTAAGACGGTAACGCTGCCGAAGAGAATCGAGACAAGTTCGTCTGCGCCGAAGCCATCCGTTGACCTTCGTCCCGGCATCTCGAACTATGACGCGTCCATTGCCCTGGGTGGACAAAGTATGCCACTTAAGTTGAAGACTGAGATCAAGGAAGAGAACGGCGCATGGACGGTCAATGAGACTGTTCAAACGCCGCAAGGAGAGATCACAGACACCAGCACGATCGAAAAGGGATCCCTGCTGCTCAAGAAGCGTTTTATCAAGCAAGGACCGATGACAATCGAAATGAATGTAGCGCCCGACAAGGTGAGTGGCTCCCTGACGATGAATGGTCAGGCCAAACCCATCGATGCTAATCCCGGTGGCGCGTTGTTTGCCGACGGCGCCGGCTCCTTCGAAGTCATTGCATCGTTGCCATTAGCCGATGGCTACAGCGTCGGGTTCCGCAATTTCGACGTGCAAAAGCAAAAGGTTCAGATGAAGCAACTCAAAGTGCTCGGATCTGAGAGCGTGACCGTTCCGGCAGGAAAATTCGACGCTTACAAAATCGAGATCGTCACTGCTGATGATGAGTCGGACAAACAGACCGTCTGGATTGCCAAGGACACCAGGAAAGTATTGAAGATTTCAGCAGTGCTGCCGAGCATGGGTGGAGCGGTGTTGACTTCAGAGTTGACGCCGTAACGATCGGAGAAAAGCGCGGGTACCAAAAAAAATCAAAAACTAATCACGCAGTCAGGAAGGGGGCAAGCTTTACAAACAACAGCCCTTCCTGACTGCGTGTTTGGTTTGGCAGAGTCCCGACGAGCTGAGGCATATCGGACGTTAAAATTCCTCTCGCAATCTTTTCGAATTCTATCTACTATTGGCGCGACTCATGAGCGTCGTCACTCTTGAATTCCTTCGTGCTGCCGCGCTTGGCGATATCAACCGCTTGCGCGCACTTCTGGCCCAGGGCGTCGACATCAACAGCACCAATAAAGCCAACCAGACCGCTCTCATGCTGGCGGCGGCGTTTAAGCAGACAGAGATTGTGAAGTTCTTATTGACTGCGGGCGCCAACGTCAATTGCCACGACGAACTGGGACTGACAGCTGCCGACTGGGCCCAACAACAACCCGAGATTGTCCAACTAATCAACTCCGTCGAACCTCTCCGTTCCCTTCATGATTTGAAGTCGACACCGGTGGTCCAGGCACCCGCTGAAGTGATGGCCGGCAGTGATGTGTCAGGTTCGGCAGAGTTAGGCAGCGTGATTCTTCGCGCGAATAAACGCTACGCCCAAACTGTTTCGCCCGATTTGGCAGCTACTGCCGCGGCGCGAGCTCCAATCGCTGCTGAGGTTGAGACTGATCAAACAGTTGACTCACCGAGGCCCGCGCCCGCTCAATTAACCGAGGACACTGCAGCGCCGGCGGCTACCAGTCCTCGAACAGTGGCTCCCGCCGCGAGCGAAACACTCAAGGCCGCGAGTCGAGTGGATATCGTTTTGCCACAACCGCCTCATGCAACATCTGCTGTTGCAAGACAGTTGTTCAGAGTCGGTATTGTTCTTTTCCTTCTTATCGCAGGTTTCGTGAGTTATCACCTCGCGACGCGAAAGACGAACGTGCCTCAACTCGAACCGACCACGATTCCAGTGAGGGCCGCGCCAAAGCTGACCAAATCGGCGCCGGTTGTTGGAGGCGACGTAGCAGGTGCGGAACTGTACATCGCTGATGCCGAGTATCCACCGGATGCAAAGGTTGAAAGCGGTAACGTAACGGTAGGCGTTCAAGTGAGTAGGAAAGGGATCGTTGTCTCTGCCAAAGCGGTTGAGGGCGATAAAAGTTTGCGCACTGCAGCCGAGAAAGCAGCCAAGAGCTCCGCATTCACCCCCGACAAACTTAAAGATCGCGGCTCCCTCATTAACGGAACGATTACTTACAGCTTCTTAAAAGCTGGCGATAGCACAGTGCACCGTGACGAGTCTGGATTCAGTGATGAGATACCAACTGAGGTGGCAGCGACCGCCGGAGGACCACTTGTCGGTGCGGAACGCAAGCTGGAGGTCCCACCGGTTCCCTCCAAGCTGCACGTTGGCAAAGGTGCCGTCACGGTTGTTGTGCGGGTGAACAGATCAGGAAGAGTTGTTTCATGGCGGCCTCTCAATGCTGATTCACGCCTCCGACCGTGGATGATCAAAGGCGCACGTGCCTCAACCTTCGATCCCACCAAACTGCCTGGCGAAGGTGATGTTGTAGGAACAATCACGTACAGGTTTCGATAGTCGGTGGTCAATTGCCAGTGATGAATAGGTCCAATACGTCATATAGGTCCTATTCACCGACCACCAACTCTTCACGGCATGCGGCTGTTAATCGGTTGAATCCCACGATCTCGCACTAGCTTATTGAAGCTCTCAACATCCGTTTTCATCAGTTCATCAAGCCGGCTTCGCAACGTAGTCAGCTGGCCGTGCAAAAGCGTCTGAACTTCACGCTCCTGATTCGTTGGTCCAAAATCGGCGCCGGCCAGCCCATTTGCCAGATAGTTAATCTTCGTAAGAAGCTTCGGCGGCCAACGCACTGCATCCTGACCTTGCCCGGTTAGTCTTCTTTGGATCAGGGCGTCTTCGATATCGATCAACTTTTTATCCAAATCGTCGGCAGCGTTTTTAGTTGGAGCACCATCGGCACCAAGACCCGCGGTCAACTGGTAAAGCTGCGCTCGCATGAACTCAAGTTGATTAACCATCTGGGCCGCAGTATCGAGATCCTTTTTTAATGCCATCAGCATGTCCACCTGCGATGCAATTGTGCTTTCCGTGCCTTCGGAGTTCGGATCCTTCTTCACGATAAGTGGCTGACTCAACTCCTGACCGCCCACTGACAACTTCACAGTGTAGTTTCCTGGCGGTAGCAGCAGAGACATGCGAGGTGCACCTGGAGCGGTTCGTGTTCCATCAGATCCAACCTGGACTTCAGGTGCGTACGCTGGACTTGTTCTCATCCGAACTTCCCTGGTTGGGTCCCCTTCAAGGTTCCAATAGACGCGATTAAATCCCGCGTTTTTTGTCCCAGTCAACGTACGTACTGTTTGCTTGTTTGCATCTTCGATCTTGATCTTCACATCTCCGGAAGATGCAGCCTTCAAGTAATAGGTGAACGGAGCTCCGTACGGCGGGTTCTGGCCGGCAGAAGGATCATCCGACATCGTGACGGGGACAGTTCCCTGTCTAAATCGATATACCGGCCGAGGCGGAAACAGATGAACTTGTGCCGAGCGCACCGCATCCGTCATCTGTTGCACTGGCGTCAGGTCGTCGAGAATCCAGAAGCCACGACCGTAAGTGCCAACCACCAGATCATTGAAGTTCTCCTGGACCACCATCCAGTAAACCGGCGTGTGCGGTAAGTTCGCCTGTAACGGTTGCCAGTTGTCTCCATCATCAAAAGAAATATAGAGTCCGTTCTCAGTTCCCAGGTACAACAAACCCGCCCGAGTTGGATCTTCACGAACGCAATGCGCATAGCTCAACATACTTTTCGGAATTCCGTTTGTAATGAGCTTCCAGGTCTTGCCATAGTCCCTGGTCTTGTAAACAAATGGATCGCGATTGTTGACCTGATGGAAATCAACAGTGATGTATGCAACACCGGCGTCATATCGCGACGCTTCGATGTTGCTGATAGTTCCCCATGGAGGAAGGTTCGGAATGTTCTTCGTAACGTTAGTCCAGTTTTTGCCTCCATCGCGTGTGATCTGCACGAGACCATCGTTTGTGCCGGCCCAGATCAATCCAGCTTCCTTTGGTGATTCGTTGATCGCAAATACAACGCCGGCATATTCCACACCAATGTTGTCGCCTGTTAGGCCGCCTGAAAATCCCTGGCGGCTTTTGTCATTTAGGGTGAGATCCGGACTGATCACTTGCCAGCTCTGCCCGCCGTCCGTTGTCTGGTGAACAAACTGACTGCCGACGTAAATCTTGTTGTGATCATGAGGCGAAATTGTCAACGGCATCGTCCAAACAAATCTGTACTTCAAATCAGCAGCGGTCGATCCATTAACTTGATCCGGCCATACTTCGACGTTTCTCGCCTGACCATTGCGCAAATCATAACGCTCCACAATTCCGCCGATGCTGCCTGAGCCTGAGGCGCTAGACCAAACGATGTTTGGATCAACAGGATCAGGTGTCGCCCAACCGCTCTCGCCTCCCGCGACGGGGTGCCACGCGCTTCGTGGAATCGAGCCAGTGGTTCCGCCACCGCCAGAGCGACTCGGTCCACGATACGATGGGTCATCTTGTTCGTTGCCGTAGACGTAATAAGGAATCCGATTATCAACGGTCACGTGATACATCTGAGCGATTGGCAACTGGATTCGATACCAGGTGCGACCACGTGTAGTCGAGATCGATACTCCTCCGTCGTTGGCGACTGCGATTCGGTTTGCGTTTGTCGGATCGATCCACATGTCGTGGTTGTCGCCACCCGGACTGTTCCCAAATGCGCCGGGTCGAATGTTTTCACCACCGTCGATTGAGACACTGTAGGACGCAGTCAGGTAGTAAGTTTCATTTTCATTGTCAGGTGCGACGGCCATGCGAAAGTAGTAGTGCGTACGACCACCAAGAGTTCTGTCATAACTGATAAGGCGCCAGGTCGCGCCGCTATCTTCGCTCCGCCACAGTTTTCCGCGATCAGTTTCCTGGCCGTTCAACGGGACACCGTCGCCAGTTTCAATCAATGCGTAAACTCGATTCGGATTACTTCGCGCGATGGCAAGTGCGACCTTACCTATTTTGCGCGTAGGTAGACCATTGCCTGAGACTCGTTTCCATGTGGCGCCTCCATCAGTTGATTTAAACAAGCCGCTGCCGGGACCTCCACTGTCGCGTCCCCAGGTATGAATCTCAATTGTCCACATACCGGCGAAGAGCACGCGCGAGTTCGATGGATCCATTGCGAGGTCTGAGCAACCACTGTTCTCATCAGTGAATAGAACTCTTTCCCAGGTCTTTCCGCCGTCAGTTGTACGGTAGACACCTCGATCCTGTTGCGGCCCGTACGCATGACCCAACGCACCAATCAAGACGACATCAGGATTCTTTGGATCGATGACAATTCGACTAATGCGACCCGTCTTCTCGAGTCCCATTAACTGCCATGTCTTCCCCGCGTCTGTTGATTTGTAGACACCTTGCCCAACTGAGATGTGACTGCGAATCCACGGCTCGCCGGTCCCAGCCCAAACAATGTTCGGATCTGAGGGAGCGATTGCCAGAGCACCGATCGACGAAACTGGCTGACCATCGAAGATCGGTTCCCAATGCACGCCGGCATCGGTGGTCTTCCAAATCCCGCCGGAAGCTGCACCAACATAGTAAGTGTTCGAGTCACCCGGAATTCCAACGACTGAAGTAAGTCGGTTACCGGTTGGTCCGATGAATCGGAAGTGTAGATTTCCAAGTATGTCACGCGAGGTCTCTTGTGACTGACCGTGTAACGGAAGTAGTAGCGTAACGGAAAAAAGAAGTATGAACAGAGAGAGGTTCGTCCGGTGCTTCAACATGAGTTTCTCCAGTTTGGCTTTCGTTCAGCCTGACGAGCTTGGTTTGTCGCGTGAATGACGATAGAACAGACCTTGGAGCGCGGAATTATATACGACATTGCGACCAGGTGAAGAACAACACCATGCATACTACGCTCAATTAAATCGCAGTCAGTAAGCGGGCGACAAAACACAAACCTCCAAAAAACAAGCGCGGTCAGGAAGGGGGCAAGCGACCAAACAACAACGAAACCCATCCAGAACCTGAGCGCGCCCCCGCAGGTTCCAGGCCCCTCTTGATCATTCCTTCCCTCTTCAACTACATTGCAGATCAATCTCGACAAGGAGCACCTCACAATGGCTCGCAAATGGTCAAACCTCAATCTTCCAGGCGCACTTCACTTTGTAACTGGCAACTGTGTTAATCGTCTTCCTGTCTTTACCGAAGACGTTTGCTGCGCGGCTTTCCTCGATCAGCTGAAAGAACTAAATGAAAAGTGGCCGGCTAAACTAATTGTCTACGTGCTAATGCCTGACCATTTCCATTTCATTTCTAATCCTCGAGATGGACGCATCAGAGAATTCTGTCGTGACTTGAAGAGCAAAGCTGCAAAGAAAATCGTGAAGGTGAAACGTCGTTTTCATTTTCCTTTAACGAAAGATGGTCATCAGGTATGGCAGGAAAGCTTCAGGTCCTTGCCGCTCTGGAGCAGCAGGATGATCAGACAGAAGATCAATTACACACATGCGAATCCGGTTAAAGCAAGATTGGTGGAGACTGCTAGAGATTATTATTGGTCAAGTTTTCGGTCTTTTCATTGGCAAGGAGATGAACCGCTGCAGGTGGATCATGACTGGTGGTGGCCGGACGATGCTGAGAAATTCTCAAAGGCATTGAAGGAGATGGGTTGGTATTCATATTGGGTCAGGGCTAAAAAGGACAAGTAGAAATAGAGGGACTTGGAACCTGCGGGGGCGCGCTCAGGGCCTGGTTGGGTTGGTTGTTGTTTGGTCGCTTGCCCCCTTCCTGACCGCGCTTGTTTTTTTGGGTTGTTGTTTGGTCGCTTGCCCCCTTACGACCATCGTTGTTTGAGGTTTGTGTTTGGTCGCTTGTCCCTTTCCTGACTATGCTTGGATTTAAGAGGCGTTTGTTCACTGATACTCTCATCTCGAATGCGACACGTTCTTGTAAACAACTCCTCCTTTCATCACAAACACCACACGTCTCACAGCCGTGATGTCCGTCAGCGGATTGCCATCGAGCGCGATTATGTCAGCCTGCATTCCTGGTGAGATTGAGCCAACCTGTTTTCCCATCCCAAGTGCCTCGGCTCCAAGTGAATTTGCTGACACCATCGCTGTCATCGGATCCACGCCACCATCCCGAACACGATCGATGAACTCTTCAGCATTTCGACCGTGCGAGCCAGCCACCGCATCCGTACCAAATACGATCTTTAGCCCGGGAGTCTTGGTGGCCCTTTGGACAAGGTCATGGTTCATCGGAAGAATCTTAACCATTGCGGCAAAACCTTCTTCAGTGTAACCGGGCGTGCCGAGGTAGCGTTCTTTATTGATCAGATAGTTTTCAATCACCAGGCCAGCCTGCGGATCGAGATAGGTACCGTTCTTCGCCAGCATGTTTAGATCGTCGTCTGTAGCCAGCGTGCCATGTTCCACCTGCGTACAACCAGCCATAGACGCAGCACGAACTGCTGCTTTGTACGCGTGAACAACTGTACGCAGTCCTTGTTTCTTAGCTTCGTCACATGCTGCGTTCAGTTGCTCCTGCGACAATGTCATTCCGCCGCCTTGCCTGATGCTTTGCGACGCGAAGATCTTGATCACGTCTGCACCAGCCTGCTTTTGTTTCCTGACGAACGCGCGAATTTCTTCCGGAGTGCCCGTTTGTTCACCGCGACCCATCAGAGGCTCGACGGCAGTTAGTAGTCGTGGTCCCGCCAGTGCTCCACGTGCGATTGCATCACGCAGTGGCAAGTCTGTCGGTGAGCCGACGCTCTGAATTGTCGTGAAACCCGCCATCAAAGTCGCCCATGCGTTAGCTGCTGATCGATACGCCGCCTCCGGCGTCGTTTCGCCCGCACCAACGTTCTTGCCGTCGTTGCCAAAGCTCCAGGTAATGTGAGCGTGCGCATCAATCCAACCTGGCAATACTGTCAAACCACGAAGATCGTAGTCCGCAGGACCTGATTTGCGATCGATGGCGACAATCTTGTCCCCTTCAATAATGATTCGACTGTTTTTGAGTATGTTCCCTTTGCCGTCAAAAATTGTGTCCGCACGGATAACAATTCGCTTCACAGGCAGACGTTGTGAATGAATTGCATTTCCTATCGTGATGAGACATAGCAGAACGAAGGGGTAGATGGAGGTTCGCATTTGTTCGCTCCGTGTAGTTATGGCCGCGAGACTTCAATCGCTTCTATCCAATCAGATAGATACGCTCACCTTGATGTCTTCTCTAGTTCACTACCTGGCTTCCTCGTTTGCTCTTCGACTTCAAGGCATCTGCTCTGTTTGAAATAGTTAGTGCAGTGGCAACCGCTAATGTAGCTCATGGTACAGCACTCGCAGTAACGAAGACTGCCTCTGAGAAGGTGTAAAGAAACACCTGGCCCAGATCCTAGATTCACGAATTCGCTCCGTTCTCAGAAACAGAAAGGTAGAACTATGAAAAAGTATTTATGGTTGCCGCTACTCCTCATGGCCGTCATTGGCTCGGCTGCCCTGACCACCAAAGCCCAGTCAAGTTACGGTGTTCGAGCCAACGTTCCGTTTGATTTCAATGTTGGAGACAAGACGCTCCCGGCCGGCAAGATTACTGCCCGCGAAATGACCGCAAATTCAGGTGCGTTAGCAATCTCCAACCTGGATAAACGTCAACACGCGATTCGCATTGCACACGGAGTGGGGAGCTCCAACCAAAACGGCCCAGCCAAACTCGTGTTCCGCAAGTATGGAAATCGTTACTATCTGACGCAAGTCTGGATACCCGGCTACAATGGCATGGAATTTCAGAAATCGAAAACTGAACGTGCGCTCGAGCGCGAAACAATGCTTTCGAAAAACTCAACGACAGAACTTGTCACAATCATGGCCGATCTGCAGTAAGCGAAGCGAGTGCAGACTCCACACATTTCAAGCTGCGATGCCCTGAAGGCGCAAACCTTCAGGGCATTTTCAGTTGAACCGCCAGGAGCGGGAGCAGGAGCAGGAGCAGGAGCAGGAGCAGGAGCAGGAGCAGGAGCAGGAGCAGGAGCAGCGAAGGCTAATCGTTGCCAACATCCATGGTCACCCTTTTTCCAAGACGCATCTCCTCCTGCTCCCGCGTACCTGCTCCTGCCTACTGCTTCTGCCCCTGCCTACTGCTTCTGCTCTTGCCTCCTCCCCGATCTTACGCTTTATAATTCACTCACCCCCCGCCCCTTTCACCGTAAACGACCATTTCAAGGGAGTTCATCATGTTGCACAGACTGTTTGTTGTTTCAGTCCTCTGTGTTTGCTCCGCCCTCTTACTCACGACTACTACGACCAATGCTCAGGTCGTCGGCCAGCCATACCGGATAAACGACAAAGAGGTCGAAAAGATTATCCGTCGCATAGAACAGCAGTCCGATCGTTTTCGCTCGAGCCTGGATTCAGCACTCGATAAGAGCCGCTTCAACGGCACGCGCCGCGAAGACGACATTAACTCATTCATCAAAGACTTCTACGAACAAACAAAACGACTGCGTCATCAGTTCGATAGTCATAAGTCTGCTGCTCCCGACGTGCAGGCAGTACTCGAACGTGCGGTACGCATTGACGAATTCATGAGCCGCAATCGGCTTTCGTCCAAAGCACAGGACGATTGGTCCACGTTGAAGACTTATCTCGACGAACTGGCGTCAGCCTACAACGTGAGTTGGCGCTGGGAAGGTTATCGTTCCGAGTATCCGGCTCCTACAGTGACGGAACCGATTGCCACACCAGTCGGCGGCATTCCCTATCGTGTATCTGATCGAGAAGTGGAAACTATTTTGAAGCGCATTGAGCAACAGTCCGATCGTTTTCGTTCAGCGCTTGATTCTTCGCTGGACAAGAGTCGCTTCAACGGTACGCGCCAGGAAGATGACATCAATCGTTTTGTAAAAGAGTTTTACGAAGAGACGAAGCGGTTGCGTGATCATTTCGATCATCACAAATCGACGAGTGCCGATGTGCAATCAGTTCTGGACCGCGCTGGGAGTATCGACTCATTCATGCGTCGTAATCGGCTGCGAAAAGACAAACCTTTGCGCGAATGGACACAATTGCGCGCGAATCTCGATGAGCTCGCGCAGGTTTACAATGTCAGCTGGCAATGGCGGTATTGAAACGGTTTTTAAGTCAACCCTGTTCATTTCAGACGCAGCCTGGGAAGTGGACAAGCGGAACAAAAACCAAGCGCGCAGTCAGGAAGGGGGCAAGCGGAACAAAACAAGCACACAGTCAGGAAGGGGGCAAGCGGAACAAACACGAACACAATTGAAAGCGCGGTCAGCTTGGTTTTGGTCCGCTTCCCCCTCCCTGACTGCGTGCTTGGTTTGGTTTAGTTTGGTCCATATGCTAATTCATCCATCATCTCCGCAAACCTGCTCCACGAGATTCGTTTCCTGATCTGCCGACTCCGGCCATACCAGAACAACGATCCTCTGCCAATCATCAGTGTTCCGATCTTCTGTTTGGAAGCATAGATATCCAGGTCGATTGATGACCCCGCCTTGAACAATTCGATCGATTGCAGGTGGGCAATAACTGAGTGTTTGCGTTTTGTGCGTTTTTTTGGCATGTGTCTCCTTCCGTCTGGATGCTGTCCGTACCACATCCAGGTCGCACATTTGTTGCCAACCAATTATACGAGTGATATACGGCTATCTATTAAAGGAGAATCATTGTGCTCTTACTCATACTCCTGATGTCCCTCTTGACCCCGCCATCAACTGATGATGGTCAATACGGACATGTCATCTTCGCCAACTCCGGCTCGCCCGCAGCTCAAAAGGACTTTCTTGAAGGCTTGGCTTTACTACATGACTTCGAGTATCAGGCAGCTGCTGATGCTTTCCGTCGAGCTCAGGCCACTGATCCGGCTTTCGCAATGGCCTACTGGGGCGAAGCTATGACTTTCAATCACCCGGTTTGGATGCAACAGGATTTGAATGCGGGTCGGGCAGCACTGAACAAACTTGGTCCCACCTCGTCAGAACGTCGAGTTAAAGCGAAAACCGATCGAGAGAAGGAATACCTCGACGCCGTTGAAATTCTTTACGGCGATGGAACCAAGGAGCAGCGCGATTTCAAGTACCTGGACGCTATGGCTAAGTTACACGCCGACTATCCTGACGACGTCGACGCAACCGCTTTCTATGGTCTTGCGATTCTCGGCACAGCGCATGAAGGACGCAACGAAACGACGTACATGCGTGCCGCTGGTGTGCTCGAAGAGGCATGGATTAATAATCATGAACATCCGGGCCTGCTCCATTATCTTATTCATAGCTACGACGATCCGACGCACGCACCGCTAGGTCTTCGTGCGGCACGACTGTATGCGAAGATTGCTCCTGATGCCGGTCACGCTCAACATATGACTTCGCATATCTTCCTCGCACTCGGAATGTGGAAAGAAACCGTCGATGCGAATATTGCAGCAATTGCTGCCGCGAATCGACAACGCCAGGGGAAAGGACCAATGCGCTGCGGCCACTACCCGAGTTGGCTTGGCTACGCTTATCTCCAACTCGGACAGTTGGACAAAGCAAAGGCAACGCTTAGTGCCTGCCGAGCCGCCCTCGAGTCGCAATTCACGATGGACCATAACAGCCATTCCATGGACCCTGATACCAGTCTGAGTGGGTCTTTCGCCAATATGCTGCTCCGATACCAGATTGATAGCGGCGATGGGAATGGCGAGATCAATGCGTGGACGCTGCCCGGGACCGCCGGCCCTGGTGCTCGCCTCGACTTCGTTTTTGTGCGATTAATGAATCAGATATTGCAGAAGAATGTTGTTGCGGCGCGGCAGTCTCTCACGGAACTGGAAGCCACAGCTCGAGAGGCCAAAGACGTTCAGACCAAAGTTGCCGATCCCGATCCCACCTATCGCGTACGGCCCGACATCGTACTTCTAGAAGCACGCGCGCTTATCGCAGAGCAAGAGACCGATCTCGCCGGCGCTGAGAGGCTGTTGCGCCAGGCAGTTACGCTGGAAGAAACACTGCCAATTGCTTTTGGCCCACCGACGATCGATAAACCGACGTACGAGCTTCTCGGAGAATTTCTGCTGCGCCATGGTCGCAAAGATGAAGCACGCATGTCCTTCCAACGAGCGCTCGCGCGTACCCCCGGTCGCCGTTTACCACTCGCTGGCTTGTCAGCAAGTAAGTGACTGCATTTGCCCACGAACGTTTCGTTTATCTCTTCGAATGTGTCGCTACAGCTTACGGAGGTATGCGAGCAAAGCTGGACGCTCCTCTGCTGTAATGAAACCCCGATCAACGACAAGTCCATTTGAAGAGAGTATGGGCGGCAAGTTAGGTGGCGGATTCAATCTTGCCGCGCGACGAAAAAGCGCCTCATAGTGGTCGAGCACTTCTTCCAGCGTCGCCGCAGAATTGTTGTGAAAATACGGCGCCGTCTTACCAATGCCGCGCAACTGCGTAATATCCATCACGCCTAAATCTGCGGGTTGTCCAGTGAGAAGCAATCGTCCAGGGTCAGACGTCGTAACAAACTGAAATGTCCCATTGGCAAGGGTGATGCGATAGGTTCGCGCGTTACGCGCGAGCCGCTGCGGACACGGAGCAAAACCATCTGTGGTTGGACGCGGACATGCGGTGGCGATGTTATGGTAACGCACGATCGTGCGAATGCCCGGCAGTGTAGCATCGGGAGTCGACGTGCTCGGATGCATAGTGCCACCATGACATTGAGCGCATGCACGGTTGAAGACAACCTTACCTTGCTGCTCAAGTTCATTCAGTTCAGGATCCGGGTCAGGCAATGAAGAGGAATCGGTGAGGATGGCGTTCGCAAGAAGTTCAACTCCCGGAGAGGAAAACAGCGTACGTTGAAAGGCTGCCAGGTCATCGAGCATGCGTTGCGGCGGTTCGATCGAAACTCCAGCATGAGCGAATAACGCCCCACGTGCTTGTTCTTGCAGAGTTCCAAAGCGTCCATCGTGTTGATAACCGCCGGTGGTGTTGGGGCCAATTGGATCCTGGCCCAGGATCGGAATCCGAGGCGGTGGGGGAGGCCATATCGGTAGTGTATTGTCCGGACCGGAGATTGCCGTGTTGAGAACGGGCATCACAGCTCGCCAAAGATCGACTGAGGTCTCGTCAGTTGGCTGACCGGTTTGTGGATCTATAAGCCTTACATTCGCAGGCAACGGCAATGTAACTCTGATGAGTGCATTGTCCACAAGGTTCGAATAATCCACTGCATCTACGCCGTTTGTTCGAAAGTCGTCAGCATCGATTGGACGGAACAACGGATCATCAGCATTCTTGTTGTACTGTCGCTTCGACTGTAGAGCTTCAAACCTTGCTCTGGCAGAAGCGGGAGAGAGCTGAAAGTTGTCTGCAGGCATATGGCAATCGGCACACGATCTTCCATTACCACCCAGCTGGATTAAGTTTCGGTCGTTGAAAGCCGCACGCCCTCTCGCCAACGTATCGCACGGCTTAACATCACAATTGAATTCAGATGAGCCCGTGCCGTTCCTGTCTTGTCCTAAGCCGGATTGGGGCAGCATAGACGCAAGGACCGCAATGAATGCGGCTGCCAGAAGAAAGATGGTTGACCCTTTGAATCTGTACATGTTCGACCTCCGTATTGCTTTGGTTGACCCGCAGATTTGACGTGGCGGATAATCATGCGCGAGCACAAAAAAGTCCTTCAAAATTCCCTAAACCTTCCTAATTTTTGCTAACAGGGTCGGTGAGCGAACCAGGAATGCACATCTTTGAGTTTGATTCCTTCCGTGTTGACACTCTCAGACGTGTTCTTCTTCACGATGATGAAAAGATCCGTTTACCCTCGAAGGCTTTTGAGATCCTCTTGGTTTTGCTTGAAGCTGAAGGGCGTCTGGTGGAAAAGGACGAGTTGATGCGCCGCGTCTGGCCAGACAGTGTTGTTGAAGAGAACAACTTGACTGTCAATATCTCAGCGCTGAGGAAAGCTCTGGCGGAGAGTCCTGGCGAGCATAAATATGTCGTAACGATACCGGGCCGGGGATACCAGTTCGTCGCGAAAGTACAACAGAATCATGAAAGCATTCCGATTCAGCGGAATGTTGAGAGCGCTGCGCCGCAAGAGACGGTCGGAATAGGTTCCATTCCCGTCGCCCAATCAAGAATCTGGCAGGTTAGGAAAACTCGATTAGCCTTTTGGTTTGTCGTAGCCACGCTGATTGCTGCTTCGGCGATGATCTTCTACGTCTATTACTCGCGCAATCGTGCAGCGAATTCTCAGGCTTCGATAACCTCGATCGCCGTTCTCCCCTTCGCAAATGAAACAGGAGATCCAAATACGGAATACCTTTCCGACGGAATTGCCGAAACGTTAATTAACAGACTCTCACAATTACCAGGCCTCAAAGTGATCGCACGGAGTTCGACTTTTAAGTACAAAGGCACGCGATCCGATCCGAAAGCTATCGCAGACGAACTGGGCGTACAGGCGATCCTAATCGGAAGGGTTACACAACGTGGCGAGAACCTATCGATCATTACCGAGCTTGTGAACGCCAGCGATAAAACTCAGATTTGGGGTGAACAATACGATCGCAAAATGTCGGACCTGGTAGCTATTCAACGCGACATCTCGCGAGAGATTATCGGAAATCTGAAACTCAAAGTTTCTCCCGGTGCAAAAGAAACTGAGGATCGTTACACCGAAAACAATGAAGCTTATCAACTATATCTAAAGGGAAGATTCTACTGGAACAAACGCACTATTGAAGCACTTGATAAAGCCATCGAGTATTTCAAGCAGGCCATTGAAAAAGATCCCGGTTTCGCGCTTGCTTACGTCGGTCTGGCAGACTCATATGTCGTGCCTGCTAACCGCCTGGCGCCACGAGAGTCGATGCCGAAGGCTAAGGAAGCAGCACTTAAAGCGCTCGAAATCAATGAGCGACTCGCAGAGGCACACGCCACACTGGGCCGCGCGTTGGCATCATATGATTGGGATTGGCCGGCTGCGGAAAAGGAATTTAAGCGTGCCGTCGAATTGAACCCGAACTACGCAGTGGCGCATCAATGGTACGGTGGATACCTTGGTGTGATGGGCCGTCCGGAAGAAGCCATCAGCGAAAGACGACTTGCTGTCGAACTGGAGCCGCTCTCTCTTATTATCAACTTTGAACTGGGAAGTGCTTATTACTTCTCTCATGACTATGATCGCGCCATCGAGCAGTTTCAACGGACGCTCGAGCTAGATCGGAATTTTCCTCCCGCCACCAACTTTCTGCCCGCTGTATACGAACAGAAACGAATGTATGCGGAAGCGCTTTCCGGTTTCAGGAAAGCGCGCAGTATAGCTTTGGAGAGTGAGAGATCTCTGGCAACTGGCGGCCTTGGTCATTTGTGTGCAGTGACGGGAAAGAGGTCTGAAGCTCTAAAACTCGCCGATGAGCTCAAGCAACTCTCTACGCGAGAGTATGTGCCTGCAACGAGCATAGCGTTGATTTACGCAGGCCTGGGCGATAAAAATCAGGCATTTGAGTGGCTCGAACGTGCCTACGATCAGCATGCTTTCCAACTGCAATGGATAACGCTGGAACCAAGATTTGACAACTTGCGTTCCGATGCGCGCTTTCAAGATCTACTTAAGAGAATGAGAATTCTTAAGTAACAAACGGTGCAGTTACGTTTCGATAAAGAGGTTTACGTCGACTGGAATGTGGCCTTAGCGGACGAGGTGATATCACCTCAGTTCACATCCCACGATTGGCCAAAAGCCCAGGCTTTCCGTAATTATTATTTAGCTATACGGTCAGCGGCTCCGCATTCATGAAATCAATCTCTCTGTGTATCTGTGAGCCTTCATCCACCACCACTTATATTTGGAACGATTGAAATCTCAGATCCCGCCACAACGCGAGTCGTAAGTCCGCCTGTGAACTGAATGTTCTCTTCGCCAACGAAAACATTGATGTGCTCTCGAATTTGTCCCTGTTCGGTAGCAATGCGATCTCGTAGACCTGGGTAGGACTTCCACAGCGCCGACAATGCGTCAGCTACTGTTGCCGGCCCGTCATCGATCTCAACTCTGCTGCGTCCGCCAGTGAATTCGCGCAGTGGTGATGGAATGTGAAACGTGATCACCTCTTTGTCCGCCCCTCTTCGAAAACCGTCAGCGCTTCCTCTGCGTTCTCTGCGTAGCAACCAACAACTTCTTGTTTTTTTAGCAAGATGTTCTGGACCCGAAGGGTCCGAAGTTAATAGCCGTGGGCGAGCGCTTTGCGCGAAGCCCACGGTAGTTAAGCAGCAAGGATTGAAGACCCTGAAAGGGGTCAAACAATCAGCCGACTCGACCCTTTCCGATTCGTTCCGTGGGCTTCGCGCAAAGCCGCTTACCCACGGCTATTAACTTTCATCCTTTCAGGATGGTTCGGTTGCGGCCTAAGTCGCTCTGCGTCTCTGCGTAAGAACTCGCGGACATCATTTCACCGAAGAGACGCAAAGAACGCAGAGTAAGCGCAGAGAAGAATCGCTCAGGTCGCTGACTTCCATCGCGATGAGTTCACAGTTCGAGTGGTTGATGCTTTTGTTACCGGCGCCGGTACCAAATTATCTGAGGCGTCGACAACCGCAGCTCTGATACATACTACCGGTGGCAACCCATCCATTATGTTCTGCCACGTCCGTCCCTCATCCTTCGACGCAAAGAGTTTTCCGCTTCGAGTACCGAAATAGATTCCGGGAGGATCGTATAAATCGTTTGTCATTGCATCTCGCAACACCGTCTCGTGTGCTCCCTTTTGTGGCAAGCCACGCATGAGCGGTTCCCATGAGGCGCCGGCATTACGCGTTCGATAAATTCGCAAGCGACCATCACAAGTGCAACGAAACTCGTCAGACTCAACTGGGACGATGTAGACGCAGTCTGGGTTCTTTGGATTCACGATCATCGGAAAGCCAAAATCCGAAGGCACTCCGTTGGCTATGTCGGTCCAGTTTTCGCCGTAGTCGTCCGAGCGATACAAGCCCCAATGGTTTTGCAGAAACAGGCGTTCAGGACGATTGGGATGCATAGCGATCTTGTGCACACATTGGCCAAACTCCGGATACTTCGTGGGCATGAACGTAACTCGAATGCCGCGATTCCGCGCCGTCCACGTGGATCCTCCATCGTCGGTGCGGTAAACGCCACCAGCTGAGATCGCGACATACATTCGTTGGCTGTTGGTTGGGTCAATTAGAATCGTATGTAATGCCAAACCTCCATTCGCCGTCATCCAGCGGTGCCGGTGCGGATGATTGAACAGTCCCTGGACCAACGACCATGTGTCTCCATCATCACGACTTTCGAAAAGCGCTGCTGGTTCTACTCCGCAATACAGAACCTCTGGTTCATCTGGTCTTCCCAGGGTTATCTGCCAGATGTTTTTCAGCGAAACTCCACTTTCGCCTGGAAATCTAATTGCGGCTTCCTGAGGATTGGTCCAACTCTTTCCGAAATCGTCTGTGGATCGGAGTACTGTGCCCCAAACACCCTGTGTCGAAGCCCACACACGACGTTTCCCGCCCCGTCCGTCATAGGCGATGGCGTAAACAGCCTGACCGTGAAAATATGGCCCGCCAACTTTCCATCGCGCACGTTGAGCGTTTGATTGAAGAAGGAACGCTCCTTTTGTGGTTCCAACCAATAAGAGAAAGTCTCCCTTTTTAACGCTAACGTGCTGCACCCCGTGATGAATGGTGGTGGTGGGTGCATTGCTCCGATCGGGTCCTGGATCATTAGAGATGATCGCAATCGACTGCACGGCCTCGAGTGCTGCTTGAACTTCGCTTGCTCTTTGATAGCGTTGCGCTGGTTCCTTTACGAGACAGCGTTGGATGATCGCCCACAGACCCGGCGGCACTGGCGGGCCGAGCGCTTTTGGTTGTTCGCTCAGAATCGCAGTGCTGAGTTCAAAAATAGTGCGACCGGCGAATGGCATTTTCCCGCAAGCTGCTTCATAAAGCACAACTCCGAGTGCCCATATATCACTGCGATAGTCCGCTCCCTCTCCGCGCAAAACTTCGGGAGCCATGTATGGCAACGTTCCGCTTACAGTGGATTGATCTTCGTGCGAACCGAAGGTCCAGGTAGTCGCCTGGGATACGCCGCTTCCGATGCGTTTCGCCAGGCCGAAGTCCAGGACTTTGACCAAACCCTCAGCTGTAATGACGATGTTCGCACTTTTTAGATCCCGGTGAACGATGCCTTTATCGTGAGCACGAGCGAGTGCGCTGGCGATCTGAACGCCATACCTGAGAACCGACTCAGCAGGTAAACCAGTCTCTTCGCTAAGCGTACGCAGCGACTTTCCCTCGACTAACTCCATCACAATATAGAGTTCGCCATCAGTCTCGCCGACTTCATGTATGGTGCAAATGTTTGGATGGGAAAGAGAGGATGAGGCCCGCGCTTCATGAAGAAGGTTCTGGCTTGCTACTGATTCCTGCTTAACTACCTTCAGAGCCACGTCGCGGTGCAACAGTTCGTCGCGCCCAAGGTAGACAACGCCCATTCCTCCTTCACCAATCTTCGCGACGACGCGGTAATGACCGAGCACCTGGCCTATCACGGAGTGCTCCTTTCGCGCACCAAGCGCGTCTGGAGAAGGATCCGGTTCAACAAAACTGCAAAGATCTTAGACCGCATGCGTTCGAAGATTGATTCCGGCGAATTTGAATTCCTTTGGTTGAGATTTTTCAGAAACTCATTCTAGATTCCGACCCGATGTGGGTCAAACGCGCTGTTTTGTGCGTTAAAAAAGCCTGGTACTTCGGGGATGCTGCCGTAACCGTATGTTAGAATTCGCCCATGGGTTTTAGTCTCACAAATAATCAAATTCTTAAGCAGGAACCTGACGGTACCGTTCGTGTGAAAGGCTCGCGAATTACGCTCGATACGCTTATTGCTCTCTTCAAAAGAGGAGAAACTCTCAACGAAATTCGGCAGGGATTTCCTTCACTCTCCCGGACCCAGGTTACTCAGACACTAAACTGGTATCTCGATAACCAAGAGAGTGCCGAGGATTACTTCGAGGCGCGAAAGTTTCAAGCTGATGCTCTACGCAAGAAGATCGAAAGCGACCCTCAGAACGTTGTGCTTCGCAAGATTCTCCGCAAAAGACGTGAACAACTAAACAAAAGCTAACTAAAGCCTCATTACGCAATGCTTCGTCCTTGTACAAACCCCGCTGTGCCAAAGCGACGGCGGGCTTTGATCTCTAGCGGCTTTGCCGCGCTTCTTGCGGAAAGGCTCTGCCTTTCCGATCACCTCGCAACATCTTCGCGGCTATGCCGCCAAGGCGGAGCCTCAAAAACAGTAGAGTCACTGACGGAAAGCCTGAGGCTTTCCGCAACGGTAGCGGCAAAGCCGCAACAGAGCTGACTCCGTCTTCTCCCATTCCTTGACGCGCTCGCCCTCTGGTTTCCCTATTACCTTTCCACGAAGCGACAAAATCAGTCAGCTCGAGATCAAACAGTGATCGCCACTGATCGCAGATGTTGCTGAACACTCAGATGTCGAACCGCCAGCCACCAACAATTTCGGACATAAGTTCGACCCGTTCCGCGAGTTCGAGAACGCGTAAACGACCACCACGTTAAAATTGGCAGCGGCATTGATTCTCTACCGGCTTTGCTCTCTATGGCTTTGATCTCGCCGCCGGTTTTGATCTCTAGCGGCTTTGATCTCTCCGGCGGCTTTGATCTCTCCCCCGGCTTTGCCGTGCTCCTTGCGGAAAGGCTCTGCCTTTCCGATCACCTCGCAACACCTTCGCGGCTATGCCGCCAAGGCGGAGCCTCAAAACAGTAGAGTCACTGACGGAAAGCCTGAGGCTTTCCGCAACGGTAGCGGCAAAGCCGCAACAATCTATGACCTTCAACATCGCAACTGCGGCCAATGCTCAGTTTCTTCACTGGCCAACTACTCAACGTACAACCGCTCGATATTCATTTCACCTCCCTCAACCCGCCGCACTACCTGCGCAAGATACGGATCCCTTATCTCCAACGCATACCGGATCAGCGAACGAGTTTGTCTTGGTATCGAGCTGTTGCTTATGAGCAATCGCGCGCGTCGTTTAAGAGAGGCGTCGATAACATGTGGTGTTTCTTTGCTGGCTGATGTTTCTTTGCGGTTTGATGCTTCTTTGCGCACCGATGCGCTACCATGACGAGCCATGATCTTCAGCCTTTCTTCGGAAGGTTGATGGTCTAGGGTCGGCTTTGTGTTGATAGCACAAACCGGCCCGCTTCTTTAATGTGCTTCTCCTGAGGAGGTTGAGGCGACTCTACCGCTCAGATTTTCGCTTGTCAGCAATTAATTAATCTGATGTAGGTAGCACATGATATGTCCGGTTGAGATAGCAAATGAAATGTCCGCTTTCGGCGGTGTAAGGTGGGAGCTTTTTGTGGAGGCACATGAAGCACTACTCACAAGCCGCAGTGGAGCGGACCATGAAGATACAAGAAGTGATCATGCGGGCGATGGCCAAGAAGCTAAAGTGGTATCAAGCGGCCCAGATCCTGGGCATCAGCTGTCGGCAAATGAGACGAATGAAGGAGCGCTGGGAGAAACGAGGGTATGACGGGTTGTTTGATCGGCGTCGTGGAAAACCCTCACCGAAACGAGTGCCGATGGCGCGGGTGCAGGAAGTACTGCGCTTGTATCAGGAGGAGTACTACGACTTCAACGTGAAGCACTTTCACGAGAAGCTGAAGAGCGAACATCAGATCAAGTTGAGTTACACGTGGGTGAAGACGGCGTTGCAAACCGCGGGCCTGATCCAGCGGGAGCCCCGGCGCACCAGGCATCGCAAACGTCGCGAGCCGCGCCCCCTGTCCGGGATGATGTTGCACATTGATGGCAGTAAGCATCAATGGTTTGACGACGGTTGCTACTACGACTTGATTGTGGTCCTGGATGATGCCACCAATGAAGTCTACTACGCGCAACTGGTAGCAGAGGAATCCACGGTTACGGTGCTGGCGGCGCTGCGGGAAGTGATCGAAAAGAAGGGGTTGTTCTGTTCCCTTTATTGCGATCGGGCCAGCCACTTCTTCTTCACGCCAAAAGCCGGCGAAAGAGTGGATAAGCATATAACGCAAGTGAGCAGGGCCATGGCCGCACTCAATATTCGGATGATCCCCGGTTACTCACCGGAAGCACGCGGGCGCAGTGAACGAAACTTTCGCACCTGGCAGGGGCGGTTGCCACAAGAGTTTGCGGATTCGCAATCTGGACACCCTGGCGGCGGCCAATGAGTTTCTGCGCACCAGTTATATCGCCTTCTTCAATGCCCAGTTTGCCCACGAGGCGAAGGAGGTCGGGACCGCATTCACCACCTGCCAGCGCGAGGATCTTGAGCTCGTCTTCGCCCTCCATTATGAGCGCACCGTGGCTCGTGACAACACGGTCGAGTATGGAAATCGCGTCTTGCAGATTGAGAAAACAAAGTGGCGCTTCTCGCTGGCTGGCTGCAAAGTGACCGTCTATCAGCATGCCGACCACACGATCAGTATCGGCTATGGACCACACATTGTTGGTCGCTATGACGATACTGGTCAGCCGCTGCCGGCACCTGCTCCAGCGAGCCGCAGCAGTAAGCAGTCAGCGGATCGCAAAGCGCCACGATCGAAACGCACGCCAGCTGTGGAAATGACGCCCTGAGGAAAGCGAAAAAGCGTCGCTTCCCTCAGGGCTTGGAAAAGTCACGCTAAAAAACAGCGTGACTTTCCCACATTTCCACAGCTGCTACTACTGGATAAATAGATGACTAAAGCAAAAACAAAAACCGGACATTTCACTTGCTACGAAAAGCGGACATTTTAATTTGCTACCAACACAATTAATTAATCAATTAATTAATCTGATGGAGAGGTTTCAATTTCATTGATTAACGTCCAACCTGTGGGTCGATTCTCTTTGAGACGAGAATTTCTCGGAGTCTTGCCAACCTCATTATTTCAACATTAACCCCCGCGGTTCGTCTAACACCCCAACATCTTACATAACGTTTGAGGTCGAGTTTCACAAACATTGATAATTTCCAACGTTATGAGGCAAATTCATTTCGTACTCACAAAGCAGAAGTTCAAAGGACCCTCACATGCCCAAACCAAAAGTTAGGTACACCCAATAGCTTGCTCGTGTTACAGACGTGATTCACACGATAAGGAATGAGCGAGTCATCCTGGCTAGAGATCTTGCAGCTATTTATGGAGTTGAAACTCGCACCCTAAACCAGGCAGTAAAACGGAATCTTAAAAAGTTTCCTCCGGATTTCATGTTTCAGCTGACCGAAGACGAAGCGAGAGAATTAGCGCGTTCAAGATCACAAAATGTGATCTTGAAGCGTGGGAAGAACATCAAGTATCTCCCTTATGCATTTACTGAGCACGGAGCAATCATGGCTGCCAATGTGCTGAGCAGCGACCAGGCTGTGACAATGAGTGTCCATGTTGTAAGGGCATTTGTGAGACTGAGAGAAGTTGCCCTTGTGAATGCAAACTTCGCACAGAAGCTCCAAGACCTTGAAAACTCATTAACGGCCCGACAGGACATCCACGAAAAAGCAATTCTCAAACTCATTGCGCAGGTAAGATTTCTCCTGAATCCATCAAGCTCACAGAATGTGAGCAAGAAACAGATTGGGTTTCGCAAGTAATCTCGGACCAAGCCTCTTAGGCGCGCAGCAGCATAAACCCAACACAATCGATAAAAAACCCGCATGCCTAACCTTGAGATAGTTAGGGACAGCCGTTACCAAAAGACTTCACCTTCCTAATTGTCATTGAGACCGTACGGCTTGCGGGTGTGAAGACGTTCCTTCCAGGAGTTTTCGAGTCGAATGACCTCGCGGGCCTCGAGATCGGGCGATACGCGCTGAAGAATTGTGAATCGGAAATTCGACGGCTCCCGCGAACGAAGTAACCGATTCCCTCCGTGCCCGACTGAAGAATAATTCATCCACCTACCAAGAAGATTGTCATTGCCGTAGGCGGAGCCCACATAGCCTTTTCCATCCGACGTATCAAAGATGTAGTAAACACCGCGCCATTCGGATAGCTTCGACTTCCAACTTGCCGGCAGCACCCGAAGCTGCTCCCAGCTAAATTCCAACTCATCCCAGTTCGGCAACGTGTTCACAAGCGCGCTCTCTTCCAGAATTGCATGGACAGCCATTTCGTTACGATGAGCACGTCGCCACCACGATCGTTCCGGAGGCGGCCATTCGACTATTAGCTTGCCTTTCCACGAAGCGACAAAATCAGTCAGCTCGAGATCAAACCAAAGCACGGCTTCTCTATCAGAAGGTTTAGCCCACCCCTCCATTCCTAGCTTCTTGAGTTCTACATAAGCCGGAACTTTCCAATATTCGGTGTAGGTAAGAGGTGTCGCCTTTGCTATCGAATACAAACCTATAAACAGAGCCGTGCCGGGTTTGTTACCTACAAAGGATGCAACATAGCCAGTCCCAGTCAGGGAATTCATGGCTCGTTCTAGCTTCTCGTACTGAGTTTGTTGATAGGCGTTGAAGAGATCAGGCCTTTCACCAGCCAACCATGGAAGTATTTTTTTGAGTTCCGGTTCTTTGGGTCGATGGCGAAGAACCAAGACACTCGTTGGGTCGATGGAGTTGGTAAGTAAGAGATCGTTCAGCTTCATCTCGATACAAACCAGGTTGGGTTCACCGTCCCCTGCGAAAAAAAACCGAACACGCAGTAAGTGGCCCACCTCGTCAGGTAATTAAGCACTTCAAAAAGAAAGCTTCAATTCCCGAATCATCTGCAGAAAGGTTATGCAACGTGTGCCTTTAGCTTGGCATACATCAGGAATACGCGGCTTATTCATTTTTCCCGTTACAGGTTCGCCAGTAACCACGACGGCGTTGCGCTCAATGGCAGTGGCAATGACAAAAGGATCGGCCTTAGACCGACCTCGCAGCGTATCGACTAGTCTTGGATAATCACGCAGGAGGTCCACGGCAATTAACTGAATCTCTTCACTCAACGGCACGAGCATGTGCTTGCGATTCTTAACCCAATCATGAAGCTCGTCTGCTTTCTTTTCTAGTTCCGCGTACACTTCTTCGCTGGAGAAGATTTCGCCTGCATTGATAGAGGCATCAATATTTGTCCACAGTGTGGGAAAAACATCAGGTGGGTAATAACGCTCCCATCCGTCAAGCCAGCCACTTGTGTCTATGCAGTAAGGCATTTATAACAGGGCCGGTGTGGGCGGCCTCGTGAGTAATTCGCCAGCGACCTTGTCCAGATACTTCAGTTTTATGCCCAGATAGTCAGAGAGGTCTCCGCTGCTTATCACATTGCGTTGATAACCCTCGAGCACCAGGGAGACAAACGAACGACCCAGGGAAGAAACGACCTTAACCTGAATTGGCGGCCCGCCATCGCCTCGTGGAGCTGAGAACCAGGATCGCTTTTGCCATTCCCGGCGTTTTTCGCGGTACAGCGCGTTCGAAACACGTTGTAATGACACCAGCCTTCTCAGAATCGCTTCGGCGCTCACTTTGATCCGATTCGCGAATCGGCGCAGCAACTCGTTACTCCCTGTTAGCGCGTCGGGATACTTTTCAACCTCTTCGAGAAATTGTTTTCTTGGCATCAGGGTAGCTGCAGCAAAGCGGTTGCTTGCGCGTTCCAACACCTGATCTTCTGGTAAACGTTTTCCTTCAATGGCACTGGTGTGGTGGCCACCATTCGTAAAGAGAATGTGAATAAACTCATGAAGCAACGTGAAGATTCGGCCGTGAGGAGCATCAGCATTATTTAAGACAATCAGGGGCAGTGAACCATGAGTCACGCCCGTTCCGCGCATTTCTTCCAAGTCAATCCCGCCAGTTTGAAATACTAGAATCCCGAGGTTCTCAATTGCTTCGCGCCAAACGTTCAGGGCAACGTAAGGGCTTGCCCATTCAAGCTGCTCTTCCCAGGTAATCCCAAGCAGCTCTCTAATTCGCTGTCCGACTACTTCAGGATCTTCAGTGGGATGCGCCGATGCATTTATGTCTGGCAGGGGTTCGCCTAGCCTCTCGTACAATTCGCGCGCGGCTTCTCTGCGAAACAGCGCCGACCGCAGTGCAAGTCTTAATTCAGTAGATTCATACTGAGGGGTAACACTTGGTAGCCGTCTAAATTCGCGCTGCGGATCGAATCCCTTTGGCGGTTCCGATAAGAAGAAAACCGCCAACGGTCGTTTGTAGATGTCCCCGAGTTTACGGAGTTGCGGGATGCTTGGTCGCGAGTCACCTCGTTCCCATTCCTCAAGGGCTTCAACTTTGACGGCCGCTTTTTTGGCGGCAACTTCAATCTCAAAACCCGCAGACTCTCTTGCCCAGATGAGCAAGGTTGGCTTGATTAGTGCTGGGATGCTACGAGGCATACGATAACTTAAACTTAAATATGAGACTCCTCAAGCCTCTTAGAAACCATGTACCTATGCAGGTCTTAGGCAGCCCAATCGGCACATATCAATTCCGCTTGCTGGGTGGTCTGACTGCGGGTCGCGATTCCTTTTGTAAATCCGGCGTGAAACCACACTCCAAGGCCTGTCGTTCTGGGCCATAGCTCTCGTGCACATTTGGTGCAAACGACATACTTTACTTGGCCAGACTCCTCGCATCCACGAGAATCTCTGGAGTTGAGCTTTCTTATCTGCGTCATAGAAAAATCTACGATAGTGATTTAGCCAACTATCTCAGATCAGTGCTGACGTCGAATCCCAAGCAGATCACTATGCTGAGCAATTTGTTCATCAAGGCTGCGATCATAACGAATAGCGATGACCCGGTAACCACGGTTGGTTAGCTCCCGCCTCAACTCGTCATCGCGAGTTGACTGTCTAATTTCGTCATGTACAGTACCGTCGCAAAAGACACAAACGTTGGGCTCGTAGAAGAAATCTGGGATGCACGAGAAATCCTTGATTGGTTTTTGGGCTTCATCTGGTAATCGATGGTGACCATCCGCTAACGCATGGAGAAAACGTCGCTCGATCTCAGATCGAGAATCCGTAAGCGAACGTAGCCACTCGAGATGGGCTGGCCAATCTCTGCCTCCGATTCGCGGCAAGGTTTTACTTCTGCTGAGATCTAAAAGTGTTTGCACAATTCGTTGACGGTTGAGTTGCAACGCTTCCATTTGGTTACCGAAACTCATCAAGCATTCATAGCAAGCAGCTTGGCATTCGGTCTTGAGATCTTCGCCGTTTTCGTCGTAGTGAATTCGCGTTAATGCTTCTTTAGCAATCTGCGCGATGAGGCCGCTCTCTTCTACCAGTCGGCCAAGAACCCCGACTCCACCCTCTGCTGCTTCAAAGAAAAGAATTGAACGATGCTCGCCAGAGCCGATCCGCTCAGCCGACAACTCAGACTCTTCGAGCTGAAAGAACTGCTCACACCCGCGCTGGAGTGCGTATTGCAGCGATGTGGTTAGGATTTGATCGTTTTGCAATTCTGGCCGCGTCAAACGAACAAGCAAGATATTCTGAGTTCCCTGAACGCTTAGCTTTACGTTCTCTAATCGTCGCGGTCGGGGAGTACCTCGTGTTGGCTGTGGTGCGGCGGAGAAAACTTCGCCGCTTTCGAAATCCACCAGAAATCCAGGAGAACCAGCAGCGCGCCAACCGTGATTGATGCGTAAGAGCGTTGCGGCGGGTCCGAAGGTAAGTCGAAGGATCGGTGTTCCTTCGAATTCAACATCGGCCTGCTTGACTCTTTGGACACCAGCATCCATCGAGAATTGAAAGGAGGTTTCTAAGTCATAACCTCGCCGCCTTCGCTCTTCTTCATCGCAGGTTATCCGCTCACGGCGACGGACCCGAACATTTGGCATTTCCAATAATGGAACCAGCAGGGAGTTCTCGCCGTCGAAGCGAGCATCACAGACGGCGCAAAGATCGAGGTTTGTTTCGCAAAAGGCTCCACATGTCCCGCAGAGCCTTCGCTGATTTCGGCGCTCATCGAGTCCGCCCGGCGGAGCTTGGAAACTCACGATCTCCCATTTTGCGCCTTCGTGGTAAAGGATATTGTTAGGCGCAAACTCTCGCAGTGCAAGAAACCGCGGTCTCGAAATGAACTCTCCCTCTTCACGCGGCACCCATGCTCTGATCGGTAGGGCCGGGAAGTTGTAACCAGGAAGGAAACCCTCACTTGCGAGATATCGATAAGGATAAAAATCGCTCTCCTCTCGTGAGACATTGATCTGAAGCAACAAGCTACGTTGTCGAAGAGCTTCTTGTTGTTTTGCGACAGCTGCCGCCTGGTCATCGGCCCGCCTCGCCCGTAGCAAGTCATTTTGCGCTTCGAGCAACTGTCGGGTGGCTGTTCGGTATAGTTCGCGCCACCGGTCGAACGCATCATTGAACTGTTGAGGAGCCTCTTGTAGAACACGGTCAATCCAAGACTCGCTAAACCACGCCGCAGTAGCTAAGACATCAGCATCGGCATTGAGAATCTTTTGGACTCGACCGCGCAACTCATACCGTGATGCTTCACCAAGTTGAATTTGACCAGCAGCATTTGGCCTAAGTGGTAAATCATCCACATCTGTGTCGATCACTTCTTCGATGGATTTGCCCAACGGCAACCTAACTTGAGCTAACCAGACGGCATTCAAATGTGCTGTTAGAAGAGCTTCGTTAGTAAGGTCCAGTCTTGGCGGCCTAACACTACCGGCGACCATTTCTTCGCGGCGACGAAAAAAATACTGGTCGTGACTATTCAGTGCTCCAGCGTAAGTGAAGATTAGACCAGGTTGACCCTGCCGTCCTGCGCGACCACTTCGCTGTGCGTAGTTCGCTGGAGTCGGCGGAACATTTCTAAGGTGCACTAAATCCAGATCGGAGATATCAACGCCGAGCTCCATGGTTGGCGAGCACACGAGATAAGGCAGTCGCCTTCCAAGGTCTGCCTCCTTTGTTCGATCAGCAGGATCCCATCGAAAGCGCCTTTCACGTCTTTCTCTCTCTCCAACCTTTACAACCTGAGCAGTATGCTCGCGTGCTTCAAGTGCGGCGAGCGTTGCCGCAGAATCACTGTAGAAACGTTGAAAGAATTGATTCACCGGTGGCGGTGCCTCCGTGTAACCAAGACCTCGAGCGCGTTTTGAATAGATCAGGTCGACCGGTGGCGGACTTCCGTCGCCAAGTTGCCACCTCAGGCAACTAACGTCGAGTTGGAAAAACTGATGATCCTCCACGGGATTGAGGCGACTCAAGAAACCTTGTCCTACTAAAAGTCCGATGAAGGCTTCCAGGAAATCTGGATATTGCGCCGTCGTCAGCCCCAAAGATCGTTTCAAAAATCTCCCCAACGCGCTTCGCTCACCCAGACTGATCGCATCAGTTAGTCTTTGCGACTGGCCACGAATCACAAACCGTTCTGCGAGTCGAATTTCATCACTGTAGGGATCCAATCCCCAAAACTCATTGAGGTATTGTTCAGCTCGTCGTCTGATTTGTTGTTGATTAGTTTCCTCCAAACAGCGGGCTGCGATTGCACGCTTACGTCTGAAATGATCCAGCACCGTCCGAAGCAGGACTTCCCGCTCACTCGGAGAAAGGTCTTCAACCAATGAGTCAAAGCCCCAGTGTTTTTGGTCCGCGCAAAGTTCCGTCAAGCCGCGATACGCGATCTTCAATAGCCCGACTTGCTCCAGGTTTGGTTGCACTACTCGCCAGCTTCGTCGCAAGTCTTCATAAAGGCGGTATTCGGTGAGCTCAGTAAAAGCACGCATCACATCTCGAGCTGCAGGTGACTCGGGATCTAGATCGGCGTTCCGGGCGATGTCGCGCATGCCAAGACCACAGGACGAAGCAACCTCTCGAGCAACACTGTCAAACGTAAGCTCCTTCTCTTTTTGGAGTGCTCCATACAAAGCAGACCGCAGCAAAGACATATGAACGAAATCGTTGAAGTGTCCTGCTTGAAGTGAAGCATCCTGGCGATTGTCGGTGAAGGACAAAAGCTTATCGCGCGCGACCCCAAGACGTCCGGAGTGTCTTAACAAGGATGTTGCGAGCACAGTTGTTGCACTGCTACGCGCCTCGCTTGATATTGATGCAAGCTTAGTGAATTCCTGCTCGCGATCTGTATAAAACACTCCGCAAGCGAGGCAAAGCAGAAAAGGCGACCGCTGCCACCACATCTTCACACCACCGCCACCGGGTTCAGTTGAATAAGCGCCGTCAGAACTGACGAACACCGGAGAAGGCACTCGGTCTCTTCTGTTTTGTCTCATGCGCCCATTTGGATCGCGCCATTCCTCAGGTATTCGATCCTGGCTCCAATCGTTTTCCGCTGGAGCCAGCATCAGGTAACCAGGACTATTTTCGTCGAGCTCAGTCTGCGTTCCAATTGGATGTGGTACGAAACGATCCTCTCCCCGGAGCACGTGGCAGTACTCCTGACCGCACTGTCGACAAAACTTAACAGGAACAAATATGCGACCGCCGCCCGCTTGAATTTGTCCTTCCAGTGAAAACTCCCGTGCGCTGGAGTCTTCAAGCGTTGTAAAGAGGGCACGCCCTTGACCAATAAACTGATGCAACTTGAAAGCGAAGGCACGACCACCACCATCACGTGGTAGGTCTCCCGCAACAGTCAGTAACTCTCTCAATCTTTGCTCGCAAACCGCATTGTCAATTCCGCTCTCTTCTGCTAGATGCTCTGCGGCCGACTTGAGGGTGATAGGCACGCGTCGTTTAAAACGTTGGTCGCCCTCGTTTTCGATCCCAAACTGAAACTCAGCCCAACGAGCTAATGGATGTTTGCGAAAATCTGCGATTGAAGTAGGAAGGGGCTGACCTAAAGCGGTTGCCAGTTCAGAATGTGTGGGAACCCCGACTTCCGTGAATGGAACGAGCGTCTCTTCGATCACGTGCTGTTCGGAAAAGTCATGACCGAACAAGCGAGTTGCAAAACCTGCAACAGCCGTTCGACGTTCGAGCGGTGAAGCGTTGCGGTTCGTAACCATCGTTGCGCTTGTTCCAATGTGTATGAGTTCGGTAGCAGCAGCGCGTTCCTTCAACCGTCGTATGAGCAAGCCAACGTCTGCACCCTGCCGCCCTCGATACGTATGTAGCTCGTCGAACACCAGGAAACGCAAACCTCCGCCTGCTCGATCTAAGAAACGCTGATCCTCGGGCCGAACGAGAATGTATTCGGCCATCACATAATTGGTGAGCATGATCTGCGGCGGATGTTGACGGAGCTCAACCTTCTTATCCTCGCTTGTCTCGCCTGTGTACTTAGCAAATGTAATTGGAAATCGCTGACCAGTTCTTCGTTCGTAGACCTGCTTGAGTTGTTCAAGCGATTGAAGCTGCGAATTCACCAGTGCATTCATCGGATAAATAACTAGTGCTGCAACCCGATCGTTCGTGTGAGGATGCCGCAAAAGATCATCGATGATTGGTAAGAAGTACGTGAGACTCTTTCCTGAGCCAGTGCCACTCGTAACTACGTAGCTTTGTCGTTGTCGAAATAATTCGAGCGCCTCGACCTGGTGTTTATATAGATGAAACGGTTCGCCGCTTGGAGTGCGAAAGATTCGTCCTGCCTCTTCGTGCAGCTCACCGCGAGTGCACAGGTCATCGATAGTTGCGGTTCGGGGATAAGAAGGGCTGACTTGCAGGAGAAAGTCTGGCCAAAGCCGGGCTTCATCTACCAGGGATTTATCTACAAACGACCGCACACGATCATCCGCAATCGTGAAGAAGGAGCGAACGAAGTCGCGATAGTCGGCGAGGACAGAGGAGTGAAGTTCAAATATGCTCATGCTTCTTAACCAATCCTATTTGCACTTTCCAGATGCCTTAAAGCGTCGCCAGCACGGAGACAATTCCGGGATGACCGGAGCCACGTAGCTGTAGTCAGGGTAATTCTTTCCTCAATTGAACTACATCCCATCGTGTGACGATGCCCATGAGTTTTTCCTTTCGGTTGCCACTCTGCGTAATGAGAGCAGCTTCTAACATTTCGCGTTCGGCAAACAATGTCGTCAGCTCAATAGTCGTGAGCGATCGTGGAACGAACTCATAATTTGATCTCCGTTCCTCCTCGCCTAGAACCTGCTTGACAGAAATATCTGAGACCTCGATCAAGGACAGCACTTTCGAGGTGTGATGCGCAAACCAGCGTGTGATGCCATTCTCAGTGAGTAGCCCTTTGAACTGATTCGCATCGTAAACGGGAAACTGTGAATACTCGCGATCGTTGATTAGAGCCAGCACCTTGGCAAGTGAGTCATCTGGTTTGATTGATTCAACAGACTTCTGGAACTTTGGTAGGACTCTTTGAGGATGAATTAATCGGTCGCGAATCTCCTCAATTTTCTCGACAACGAATGGCGCAGGTACGGCGATGTAGGCTTTTGGTTTTACCTTCTCATGCACAAGCACGTTACGTAAATCGGCGAAGGTTCTTAGGTCAGTGTAGTCAGTGCTACCAATTTTCTTCTTGCGAAAATAGTCTACGATGAGTTGGGCAAAACTAGTTTGCGGGTCCCGATGTAAGATATTGCGCAAATGCCGATCAATGGCGTTGTAAGCGACTTCAAATCGCTCAACTTGCTCGTGCTCTTGAGGATTGAGATAGGTCATTCTATCGCTTTCGTTTTTGGAAGCTAAGTCACGTGCTTTGAGCAACCTCTGCCGGTTCATTGCGCTCGGTTGCCGCTATCAATAGATTCAGTTCCAACAATCGACGCAATAATTCCCGTCGGGCTGATGGCGAAATTGTGAAGCGAACCTGACCGCGATCGTTCGGGTGAAAGTCATGACCCAGCGCTAAGTCGGACCAGCCGTAACAATTGAGGATTACATTGTCCAATTGCGAGTGAAAGTCGCGTAGCTTCATTAGGTCAGCATCTCTACACTCGCGATTGTGAACCAGATTATAAGTTCTCGTTAGGCCGAGCTGCCTAGCTAGCATAATGTGTTGTCGATGCTCGTAATAAGCTTCCCCGATCTCTTCCGCTTGGGCGTGTGAGACGGCGGAAACGTTTTGTGGAAACGCGAAGGTTTCGAAGCAGTCCGTAGGAGTGTAACGAACGTCAGTACGCATAGTCGACGCATTCCTTCGCACCCATGCCTCGTGAATGTTGGATTGCAGAAGAGCAAAGTGGTAGTAGTCATCGAACGCGAATACGACTACCATATGTGAGTAAATCCACTCTCTCGGTACGAGGGAAATCATGTGCATCTGGCTAACCTCAGACCGCGCTAACGCGCCTTTGAGATTACTTATTGCCCTTCGCATTCCGGGGCGGTAGTTTCCAAACTGCCACCACCTTTCCCGATGTGCGCGATCTCCTGGACCCCTTAGTCGCTCGCGGTCAGGTCTTACCCTTTGTTCTACGATCCGTAGTAGATCAGGGTAGTTGCTTGCACGATCTAACGACCAATCTCGAAAACAGATGACATACCTATTGGGTCGTTGATCTGAATTGGTATTCAAGTCCTCGCCATTTAGATAAGGGAAGAGACATTCTGAATTCTTGGGATTCAGTTCTATCAATTCGCAGGCTTCGTCTCGTTCGACTACAAAGCCTATGCCTCGTACGAAATCCCCAATAAATGATTTCGCATGATTTTGAAGAAGCCGTTGTGCTTGTGTCTCAGGTTCATCATCTAAACGCGATGAAATAAACTCAACCTCGTTTGAATCGAGGACACAGGGCCGAACTGAAGAGACTCGCCCCGTTCCAACGCCTAGCGCGAGCAGGTTAACCTCGACGTTTGCTCGTCCCGGCCACTTCACGAAGCGTTGAGCGAATTGGACAAATCCCCCCCTTTCGAGAATCGTTGCCAATCCGCTCTCTCGAGTATCACCCTGTCCGATAGTGTTCGTGGCAATCAGCCCTATGCGACCTCCAGGAATCAGTGCGTCGAAGGCTTTCCGGAAAAAGCCTGCACACAAATCAGCAGTATTTGTAAAAGGTGCATACAATGTGTTAAGCCAATTTCGGTAACGCGGTCCAAATGCGGTTGACAGCTTTTTACCTCCCATGAACGGCGGATTCCCAATGACTACATCGAATCCCCCACGGCCAAACACCTCGGGGAATGCAAGTGATAGATGAATGAAGCGATTCACGTCAGCGGAGTCGCTGACCCACCTTGCGAGTCGTACATCGCTGATCAAGGCGCGGGTCAACGCCGATCTCAATACCTCTGTCGTTACATGTGATTGATTTGGTTGAAAGTGTTGAAAGAAGGCAGCGGTCCAAACGTCACAAGCCAAACGGAATCTCTCAAACTCGCGTCGGTGCTCGACGCGTTGGTATGCGTCGGCCTTGGCCCGAACTTGCTCAATCGTGTTTTCTGGCAGTTCGTCTAGGCTTCGCATCGCGTCAGATAATTCTCGAAGTTGCGCCGCGTAAGGAGCCTGAAACAGTGGTGCTTCGCGCTCTCTCGCATTCGCTCTCCGCAATTCGCGCGCGATCGTTCGATCATCACCCTCAACTGGCTTGAACGCCTCATCAGGAATCCCGTGTTCCAATACTCCCAAATCCAACACACCAACAAGTGAATCGCCACAACGAATGCGGTGATCCAGAAAAGTGAGAGGCTTTCCGGCAGCATGACTCTCCAGCCATAGTGCCACTCGACACAGTTCGACTGCGAGAGGATTCTTATCGACGCCGTAAATGCAGTGCGTCATCACATCGCGAATGGCCTCGCGTACCGCCTCTGGTGAAGGCTCATCCGCCTCCGTGCGAACCGCGGCAAGTTCCTTTCCTAGCCGACGAGCGGCCGCAAGGAGGAAGTGTCCTGAGCCGCAAGCAAGATCGCAGACTTTGATCGAAAGAATCGTGGCCTCTTTGGCTTCCTTGGTCGCGGCATCACTTAACCTCTCCGCCAATACCGGTTCAAGTGCGTGTTGAATCAGCGGTGCTACCAATTCAGGTGGAGTGTAATATGAACCGGTAGAGCGACGTTCATTGCCCTCCGCAACTAGTTCGAAGCTTTTCGTACCTCCGGCCTCTGTCATGGAGGGTTCAAAGTCGAGCAAACTCTCATAGACTGATCCCAATTCCTCAACGCCCAGGGCCGCATAGTTCACGCGACGAGACACCCGTGTGTTTGTGTCTTCGTACCAAGCAAGGGACCAGAAAGCCTGAAGCAGATCATTGTTGGAAATCGAAAACGAATCTAAGGCGATCGGAGCAAAGAGTTCTCCGTTGAGAAGTGGCAAGCCCAATACGGCTGCCATTGGCTGGTGCTCCAAACTCGCCTGCGGTCTATCATCGCCAAGCACCCGCCAAAGAACTCGAAGGGATCGCCATATATCGTCATGATGAGTATAGGCCGCAGGTTGATCCACGAGCAGACGCAAGCGTCCAATGCTATAGTAATCACGATACAGCGGCTCCGCACTTAGAAGGCCGCGGTCCTCTGAAACAAGCAGAAACAAAAATCGATAAATCAATCGGAGCAGTTGGCGATAGAGGTTCTCGGCGGCAATCCGATCTGGTTCTGAACTCCCGGCCGAAGCTCGTCGGCACAAGTCATCATTTTCCGGGTGAGTTAAAAAACCCGCAGCCAAGCGTTCTATACAATCTTTGACACCATCACGGAGATGATCACGGACTCGGCCACCTTGTTCTTCAGAGTAGGCGTAGTACTTCTCGAGCAAAGAATCTCTAGCGTCGGCTTCACCCTTCGGTAAACGGGTGCAATGAATTAACCGATATAGCGCGGCAAAATCTTCAAAGCGCTTCTCTTCAACAATTCCTTGAAGATCAAACTCAACGTACGCCTGACGGCGAACGAAGGTGGTGTCGCGGAGAAGTCGCAGAGTTAACCCGTTGGTTACCAAACCCCAGAGCGATTCAGTTCGGTTGAGGTACCCCTGTACAAGTGAGTGCGGCGCGAGACGCGGCCTACCGGAAGTCGGAACACGACCAAGTTCCTGTCGCGCTCCGACAATATGAATTGGCGGCGCGTCTTCGGCTTCAGCTGCTCTATGAGAAATCGCGAAGTTCAATCCGTTTTCCACTTCATAACCACGCTGGTTGTACTTCGGTTCGTATCCCAATAGTCCAAGAAATGGAATCATCCACGCATCGCGCGTAACAGTTGTCCCGAGATCTGCATCGGAGAGTTTTTCAAGCCGATGCAGAAAGATTTCCCACAGCGCTCGCGTGTCGGCAAAGACGGCCGCTATTTCATCGGTGAGATTGCGCTTGGTATCAAGACCAAAATCAGCAGCTCGCTGCCCCGGCAATTCGGCGGCCAGCAGTTGATCAAGTAAGTCTGGTCCGAGCAGACCACCTTCTATTCGTATCGATTGAAAGGTCGACATTTAGACTACGGGTTGTAAAATAAGAAGTCCGAGAAGATCAGGGGGAAGCTGTGGCTCTACCGAAAGCTCACGTACTCTGAGAGAAACAGCCTGCCGAACGCGTTTGTGACTTCTTTCAAGTTCGCGGGATCTCTTTTTGATTTTTTCTTGAAGCGCTGGTTCGAGCAAAGGCCAAGTCTCGAGCGCTGATTCAATGAGTTCGTGCTTTTCACTCATCGGGATATTGGCGTCCGCTTTGGCCTCACCCAACAGTCGTAATACTTGAGCATCGTCAAGCTCCGAGTTGGAACCTGTGAAGCCTGTCACCAGTACCTCTTCCGAAAGCAGTGAAGCGCGTTGAGGTTGATTTACCAAATAACGAACTCTCAAAAGAAGAATCGTCGTCAGTTGCTTTATAGCTCGCGTCCTGATAACCCCGCAGCGTGAAGTCAACCCGACACCATGTTTCGTAAGCGCCTCTTCCATTAAGAACCTCGCCAACGTCACCACGAAGCGATGATTGCGACCTAAGTATTCGGCTCCTTCCGGAGTTGGCGAGACGAAGCTAATCTTCCACTCGGCATCCTTGGTTGAGGGAAGTGCGTATGTAATGGCGGAAGGCACAGTGCTTACCTCGTCTGGCTTCACCGATACACGAAATACATTGGTGACTTTGTCGCGAATGATTCTCAATCCAATTCTCTGAGCCGCATTGAACACAAACTCTCGCACTGCATCTGGATCACCAAGGACCGCATCAGTAGCTTCGAGTTCGCGCTTTACCTCGTCGGGTTTTATCGCCCGCTGAGCGAAACGAGTGCGACTAATTCGCTCACGT
>Ga0207652_10000539_pt1 | contig 38450 bp, 35 predicted proteins | sample KBSC63BmetaG_FD_184334 | JGI IMG/M metagenome (GOLD analysis project Ga0207652, IMG submission 184334) | Corn rhizosphere microbial communities from Kellogg Biological Station, Michigan, USA - KBS C6-3B metaG (SPAdes) (version 2) | ecosystem: Host-associated > Plants > Roots > Rhizosphere ...
CCGTGCCGTCCGATCCGACCTCGCCGACCTCGCCGACCTTGCCCGACGCAGTCATCTCCCCTTCGGGGCGGTTCGACCTTCCGGTGTCGCACGGGCGCCTGGAAGCCTTGCTGAAGGAGCCGGCGGAGCCGCGACGGGCGGCGGTGGTCTGCCATCCCCATCCGCAGGCGGGTGGCACGATGAACAACAACGTCGTGTACCGCGTGGCGAAGGCGCTGCACGACCGCGGCACCGCGGTGCTGCGTTTCAATTTCAGGGGCGTGGGACGCTCGACGGGCAGCTATGGCGAAGGGGTTGCCGAGTGCGAGGACGCGCAGGCGGCGCTGGACTTCATGGCCGCCCGCCACCCGAACCTGCCGCTGTGGATGGCCGGGTTCTCCTTCGGGGCGCGCGTGGGGCTGCTGACAGGCATCCGCGATCCGCGCGTGTCGAAGTTGCTGGGCGTGGGCCTGGCCGTGCGAATGTTCGATCTTTCGTTTCTGGAAGGCCCGCGCGGGGGGAAGCCGCTGGCGGTGATCCAGGGCGCGAACGACGAGTACGGCGATCGCGCCGACATCGAGGCGCTGGTGGCGAAGCTGGACCAGCCGAAGCGCCTGGCCATCGTCGACCAGGCGACGCATCTGTTCCCGGGGAAGCTGGACGAGCTGGAGGCGGCGGCGGGCGAGGCGATCGCCTGGCTCGACGAACCGCGCTGAGCGGGCTTTTGTTCGACCCTTGCTCGTCCTCGAACGCGGCATGGGCACGCCGCGGGACGCGCCCCCTCCCGTGGCCAGGTATTCAGTAGCCGAGGTGGGCCTGGCGCGGCTTGCCTGACTTGTCGGGCAGCGTCGTGGGCGCCGCTTTGTCCCCCGACACCTTCAGCACCAGACTCCGGACGCCTTCGGGCCCGACGGTCAGGCGCTGCTTCGTCGGGTGCATGCTGGCCTCGTTCCACGTCTCCAGCTCGTACTCGCCCGGCGGAACGTTCTTGATCTTGAAGGCGCCGTTCGCGTCGGCCTGCGCGTAGTAAGGGGAGTCGACCACGTACACGTAGCCCAGCATCGACGCGTGGATGTTGCACAGGATCTGCACCATCCCGGCCTTGCGGAACGTCTGCGTGTACGACGTGCCCTGCCGGTACAGGCCCGTGTCGAAGTCGTTCGGGCGCGACAGCGAGAAGACGTTGTGGAAGATGTCGTCCTCGTTCCGGAAGTCGACCGTGGTCCCCACCGGGACCGCCAGCACGTGGGGCAGGAACGTCTTGTTACGCTGGCTGATCACCTTCCCGCGCGCCGGCGCGGGCCGCGGCGTGTGGCCGTCGGCGCGCTTCAACCAGATCACGGTGCCGCCAGGACCCAGGTTCCCCCCACCCGAGACGGTGCCGCTGACCGAGACGGCGGCACCGCGTGGCGGCGCCTTGGCGGTGGAATCCGGCGGGGTGACCTCCGGTTGCTCGTCCTCCGCCACAGGCGCCGGCAGGGGGCCTGGCGATGACGGCGAACCGCCGGCGCGCGCCCGGGCGTCGTCCGCCAGCGGGCGCATCACCCGCTCGACCTCGGGATCCAGCCGGGGGATCCGCAGCAGCGCCTCCCACTTCGCCGCGGCCCCGGCGAAGTTGCCGGCGTCGTAGGCCAGCTTGCCGCCCGCCAGAAGGTTGAAGATCAGATACTGCCGCTCGGCGACGGCCTTCACCGCCAGATCCTGCGGCGTGTGCACCGCCAGCGGCAGCGGCATCTCGTCCGCGGGCCACGATCGGCCCGGGGCCGCCGCGGGGTTGCCGCCGCCCCCTGCCGGATTGCCCGCCGCCACGGAGATCGATCCGGAGGCGAGCCCGCCCCCCACCACCAGGACGCACGCGCGGACCAGCGAAGCTCTCACCATTGGTAGACCACCGAGGAGGTGTAGACGTTGTTGGGGACGTTGGGCGCCCCGGCCCTTTCACGGTTGATCAAGACCTCGCCCTTGATGATCAGGGCGTCCCACAGATCAAGGCGCAGGCCGCCCACCAGACGGTCCACGGTGATCGGCACGAAGCCGTCGAACCAGGCGTGGCGCCACTCGTAGCGAACGTACGGCGTCACCTTCTGCAGCGACGACGTGTCGATCGCCAGCGCGTAACCCAGCTGTCCCCACCAGGCGCGCGCGTGGAAGCCCGAGGCCAGCGGGAACGTGCCCAGGTTCGTCAGCTTCGGCCCCGAGCCTTCGTCCTCGTCGACGCGCACGTATTCGCCCGACAGCGCCACGCCGGCCACGAACAGGCGCAGATCGCCGCCTGCCATCTTCTGCATGGCCTTGCGATCGCGCTGATCGTTGCGCGGCCCGTGAAGCGCGCTGCCGCCCAGCTTCAGCTGGAACGGCCGCAGGTTCAGCTCGTAGCCCAGGCGGGCCGAGACGACCGGCCCGCCGGTCACGCTGGCGTCCGGCGCCTGCAGCGATTCGACCATGTTGCCGCTGTTCGTCGCCGCGGCGTTGATCGACACGGCCGACCCGATGGCGCCCAGTTGCAAGCGATAGAAGACCTTCGCGCCGATCGACTGGCCCGTGGTGTAGCGCGCGGCCAGCGAGGGGGTGACGCCTGTACGGATGGGCGCCTCGTTATCCAGATACTCGATGCCAAAGACCGAGTCGAACTTGCCGACGGAGATGGACAGCTCTTGCCGGTCGAACGGCATCAGGCGGCCGAACGCCTGCTCGACCAGGAACCGTCCGGCGTCGCCGGCCGCCGACAGTCGGGGCAGGAACTGCACGCGAGAGAAGATCATCAGCGGCGTCCCCGGCCGCTGATAGCGAAGGTCCAGGTCCAGCGTGTTCAGCAGGAACGATGCATTGCCGCCGATGCCGGCGCTGCGGGGCAGGAAGCCGTTCAGGAACCGACCGTCACCGGGATCCGTCGACGCCACGTCGCCGCGCGCGTTCACCGCGGGCGCGAACGTGTCGACGCCGTAGTCGGCCGGCACGGCGATGTCCTGCCGGGGAAAGCTGGTGCCATTCCCCTGCGCCTTGGCGAACCCGACGTCGACGTAGCCGTCGATGTGCAACGCCGATTCGGCGGGCGCGGGCGCCGGGGGCGTGTACCCGGCGCTGTCGTTGCCAGCGTCCACCAGGCCGCCGTCGTCCGCGGCGCTGTCGTCGGGCGGAGGCATGGGGGCCTGGGGCAGGGCCAGCGGCGCCTGGGCACGCGCGGCGGTGGCCAGCAGCAAGGCGCCCAGGCCCGACAGCATCGCGACGCGCCTCGGCCTCACGGAGTCCGCTCCCCGAGCGTGTCGTTCTGATCCACTTCCATCACGTAACCGCCGTTCGCCGTGAACGGCTCGTTGCCCAGTTGCACCAGCGGCGACGCGGTCAGGATGGCGCTGGGGAAGATCCGATCGGGCCCCAGCGCCTCGATCGCCCCCTGCCCGTCCAGGGTCAGGCACGGACCGCTGGGAAGACAGTCGGTGAGGCGTCCGTCGGCGCCGGGGATAGGCGTGAACGGGATGACCCAGTGGATGCGCCACAGGCCACCGAAGCTGGGCCGCGCCGCGACGCCCGCCGGAAGCGATCCGGTGTCTCCCGGCGTCGGACCGATCGCGATCGGATTCGACAGCGACGGCGCCCCCGAAAACAGGGGGCGCGTCCCGCCCACCCACGGCAGACCGAGCGGCTGAAAGACACCGTCGGGCCCGCGGGAGGCGAACACGAACATGGGCGTCTCCGTCACCACGGCGGACGCGTCCTCGGAGAAGCCACCGTCGCCGAAGTCGACGAAGCGATGATTGGCCGAGCGATACCAGGCCGCCTCGTCATCGATGTACGTGGCCCCCGGGTAGGCCGCGGGAGCCGCCACGGTGTGCGGTCCCAGCGAGGTGATGCGCCGGCCCAGCGACGTGAAGCCACCGTGGCTGTTGGCCAGCTCGATCACGGCCCGCGTGTCCAGCACCGTGTTCACGTCGACGTCGTCCGGCACCTCGAAGCCGTAGACGTTCCAGAAGGGGCTGTAGAACAGGCTGCGCGGCCCGATGCCGAAGATCCAGGGGGCCTCGCCCTGCGGGGGAGCGATCAGCGCGCCCCCCTTCGTGCCCCGGTACAACGGCTGCGCCCACACCTCGTCGAAGTCGACCCACAGCTCGGTGGTCAGCCAGACGGCGCTCTGACCCTCGATGAAGCCGTGATCGGGCGTCAGCGCGGCGCTGCCGTCGTCCGCCGGCGTGATCCACCTCGACGCCGGAAAGCCAGCGAACGTGGGCGTGCCGGCCACCGCGGCGCCGCTGGCGGCGGCCGGGATCAGGTCGTACAGGGTGATCAGCTGCGCGGAGGAAGGAACGGACTGGGCGCACCCGGCGGCCAGCCCCGCGGTCATCGCCAGGCCGGCCACGCCGGCCCAGGCGGCCAGGGCGATGCCCGACGGGAGCCCGCCGCGCCGCCCCGACCTCACGCCGGCTTGCCCAGCGTCTTCTGTCCGGGCTTCCATTCCACGGGGCAGCGCTCGCCCGTCTGCAGCGCCTGCACCATGCGCAACGTCTCGGTCACCGACCGGCCCAGCAGGTCGGCGTTGTACGACGCGTGCTGGACCACACCCTTGTCGTCGATGATGAACGTTGCCCGCAGCGCGGTCCCGTCCGGCTCCCACAGGGCGTCGTAATCGCGGGTCACCGTCTTCGTGAAGTCGGCCAGTAACGGGTGGTTCAGCTTCCCCAGGCCGCCCGTGATCCAGGCCTTGTGCGAATGCTTCGAGTCGGTGGACACGCCCAGGATCTCGCAGTTGGCGGCCTTGAACTCGCCCGCCCGCTTCGAGAACTCCTGGATCTCGGTCGGGCAGATGAAGGTGAAGTCGGCCGGATAGAAGAAAAGGACCAGGTACGTCCCCTGGTAATCGCCGAGCGAGATGGTGCGGAACGTCCCGTCTCCGTTCACCCCTTCGGCCGTGAAGTGCGGCGCCTTCTTTCCAACGATGCTCATGTCTCCTCTCAATCGATCTCGGGCCGCCGGCTCGCGGGCCGCGGCACCGTTCAATGAACGAAGCGAAACCGGCAGACTAACACGCCGGGGCGGCGCGTTCCCGACCCCGCGCCGGCGATGTTGACGTCAGGCTTCGTCCCCATAATCTGGCCGCCACCATGGCGCGAGAAGCCCCCGTCCTGATCGTGTCGGCGTTCGCGCCCGAGCTGGCGCCGCTGGTCGCCTGGCTGGGCACGCGCCCGCGGCGGGCCGGCGTGGTCTGCCAGCCGGCCGGCATCGGCGCCGTCGACGCCGCCGCCGGGGCCGCCGCGGCGATTGCGCGCACCCGCCCGCGCGCGGTGATCTTCGTCGGCACGGCCGGCAGCTACGGCGAGCGGCCGGCCATCGGCGCGGTCGCGGTGGCGCGCCGGATCACGCTGGCCGCGACCGCCGTGCTGCGCGGAGACGCCTACCTGCCTGGGCCGATGCCGGATGAAGTGATGACCGACGCCGGGCTACGCCGCGCCTTGCGCCGCGCCGGCCGCGCGCAGGTCGCCGACGTCGCCACGACGGTGGGCATCACCCGCCGCCGCGCGCTGGCCACCCGGCTGGCCGCCACCGGCGCGACGGTCGAGAACCTGGAGGCCTTCGCGGTGGCCCGCGCCGCCGCGCGCGCCGCGCTTCCCTTCGCCGCCGTCCTGGGCATCGCCAACCGCGTCGGCCCCAACGCCCACCGCGAATGGCGCGCCAACAGCCAGACCGCCACCGAGGCCGCTTGCGCGGTGGTGCGGGCGTGGTTGGGCGAGGCGGCCGCGCGGCGAATTCGATCGCCGAACTGATCGGCTTACCCTCTCCTTTTTCTTCTCCCGCCGGCGCGGGCGGGGACAAACGGTCGGCTGACCTCGTCGCCATTGCTTCATGGGTCTTCCCCTTCCCGGGAAGCTCGAACGAAGCAATGTTCCCGATATCCGCCGCGCGAATGCCCTCGCCCGCGTCAGCGGAACAGGGTCAGGGATGGGAGGCGCGGCCTACGGCGCCCAGTCGAGCGCGCCTTGCTTCGCGCCGTCCGGCATCAGACCGGCCGCGCGCGCGCGCGTGAACAGGGCCTCCACGCCGCGCCGGGCGTCGTCGGGCATCTCGGCGGTGTCCGCGTTCGCGTACAGCGACAGGTAGTGATCGACCAGCGCCGGATCGCGCAGCGCCTTCTCGCCGCGATCTTCGGCGGTCAGCACCGCGATCAGCTCGTCACGGTGGTCGAGCGCGTAGCGGATGCTCTGGCGCAGCAGCTCCGAAACCTGCCGGACCAGCGTCTGGCCCAGCGCCCGCCGGATCACGTTCACCCCCAGCGGCAGCGGCAGCGCCACGTTCTGCTCCCACCACACGCCCAGGTCGACGACCAGGTCCAGGCCACGCTGCGGGTACAGCAGCCGCCCCTCGTGGATCACCAGCGCCGCATCCACCTCGCCGCTGGTGACGGCGTCGAAGATGCGCCCGAACGGGGCGATCGGGATCTCGACCGGGACGGCGCGCGGCTCGATCAGCCGCAGGACCATCCAGGCGGTGGTGGTCAGGCCCGGAATGCCGACCCGCTTGCCCGCCAGGTCCGCCGGCCGCATGCGCCCCCGCGACACCACGACCGGCCCGAACCCCCGCCCCACCGACGCCCCGTGAGGCAGCAGCAGGTATTCCGCCGCGCACAGGGGATACGCGCCGGCCGAGATCGCCACCACGTCGGCCTCGCCGGCGATGGCCAGCCGGTTCAGGGCCGCCGTGTCGGCCCGGCGGTGGGTGAAGGTCAGCCCGGGCGCCGCCACCCGCCCCGCCCGCAGGGCATGGAACATGAAGGCATCGTCGGCGTCGACCGAATAAGCGAGCGCGATCTCCCGGGAAGGCATCGCGTACGTATAGCGCGTCCGAACCCGTGATAAAGAAGGGGCCGCGTGAGCTCAGCCGAACCGCCCGTTTCCCCGCCGCGCCCGGCAGGGAAGCCCGCTCGCTTCGAGGTCGTCGACTGGCTGCGGGGCGCCGCCGTGCTGCTGATGATCCAGACGCATCTGTACGATGCGTGGGTCAACTCGCCTTCGAAGCTGACCTCGGCGTACCAGTGGACGCGCTTCGTGGGCGGCATCCCTTCGCGGCTGTTCCTGATGCTGGTGGGCGTGTCGATCGCGCTGCGGTTCGAGGCCCAGCTGGCGAAGGGGGTGACCGACCGCAAGGCGCTGGTGCGGCCCGTGATGAAGCGCGGGCTCGAGGTGCTGGGCCTGGCCTACCTGTTTCGACTGCAGGAGTACATCCTCGGCCACATGGGGGCCGCCTGGCGCGACCTGCCCGCCTACTGGGAGGACCTGTTCCGGATCGACATCCTGAACTGTATCGGCGCCAGCATGCTGGTGGTGCCGCTCATCGCGGCCCCGCGACGGGGGCGACCGGCGTGGCTCCCCACCACGATCGCGGCGCTGGCGTTCGTCGCGCTCGGTCCCATCATCGGACCGGCCCACTTCCCCACCTTCATTCCCACCATGCTCTCCGCGTACATCGGTGGCCAGCGGCCGATGTCCTGGTTCCCGCTGTTCCCCTGGGTGGCCTGGCCCCTGGCCGGCGTGGTGATCGGACACCTGTGGGTGCGCGGCTCGGCGCGAGATCGGCGCCGGCAGGCCATGGTGTTCGTCACGACGGGGCTCGGCGGCCTGGCCCTGATCGGCATCGTCGACGGCATCCGGGCCATCGACCCGCACATCATCCGCTACCCCAGCGAGCTGGTGCAGCAGATGGGCCCGGGCTCGTTCTTCTACCGGCTGGGCATGAACCTGATCCTGGCCTTTCTGGGCTGGGTGGCCATCGAGACGGTCGGGAAGCGGTTCTCCATCACACGCCAGTTCGGGCGCACGTCGCTGCTGGTGTACTGGATCCACGTCGATCTCTGCTACGGGCTGATCGCGCACAAGCTGGGCCTCTACGGCCGCTTGAACATGTTGCAGGCGACCATCGGACTGGCGGCGATGATCACCTTGATGCTGGGCGTTTCTCTGGCGAAGACCCGCTGGCGGAAGTAACCTTGCGGGCCGTGCTGTCGTCGTCTCCAGCCTCGAAACTCCGAGGCTCAGCTGTAATTTTGGCTCTGTCCGCGGTGCTGGTCGGTCCGCTCGGTGTGATGAACGCGGGGTCCTCGTGGGCGGCCACACGCCGGCCCGCCAGGACCGTGAAACGGACCTCGGGCAAGAACCCGCCCGCGAAGAAGAAGCCCGTCTTCCTCGAGCGCCACGTGGCCGCGACCAAGGGGGGCCTGCCCAACATCCAGGCGCTGGGCGCGGTGGTGCTGGACGACGAGGGGCACGAGCTGTACGCCCGGAACCCCGATCAAGAGCGGCCCATCGCCTCGATCTCGAAGCTGGCCGCCACGCTGGTGGTGGCCGAGCGCGGGATCGAGATGGACGGGCTATCGACGATCACCAAGGCCGACATCGAGGTGGCGCGCGGCGGCGCGCGCTCGCGCCTGCTGGAAGGCATGACGCTGTCGAACCGCGATCTGCTGCACGCGGCGCTGATGGGTTCGGACAACCGGGCCATCCCCACGCTGGGCCGGGCCGTGAAGCTGGGCCCCACGCAGCTGGCCGCCGAGATGACGGCCAAGGCCAAGGCGCTGGGTCTGAAGCACACCCGCTTCCACGATCCCACCGGGCTCTCCACCGAGAACGTCTCGACCCCACGCGAGACGATCGCGCTCCTGCGCGCGGTGATCGCGAACCCCATCTTGCGCCCCATCGTCGAGCGCGTGCAGTACGAGGCGCACCCCGTCGGCCGGCCGCCCATCGTCTACAACAACACCTATCGCCCCGCGATCCGGAACAACGTGCAGGTGCTGGGGGGCAAGACCGGTTACAACGACGAGGCCCGGTACTGCCTGGTGCTGGCCGCGAAGATCGACGGGCACACCTGCTACATGTCCTTCCTGTCGAACGAGGGGAAGCTGACCCGCTTCGGTGACGTGGCGCGCGTGGCCGACTGGATGGTCAGCCGCAAGCCCAAGGCCCCGCCCGCCCGGACGCCGGCCGCCGCCGCGCCGGGTCCGGTGCTGGCGGCCGCCCCAGCGCCCCGCGCGGCAGAGCCCGTCGTCGCGGCGGCGCCGGACGAGCCCACGTCCGGGGCGCTGCCACCGGCAGCCTTCGATCCCGCGTCCCTGGGCGCGCTGGCGCCGGGCGCCCCGCCCCCCCTGCCGGTCCCGCCCGCCCCCGATCAGACGTCGGCGCTGGCGCCCGAGCCGCTGCCCACCCCGAGCAACTGAGGGCCGTCCCGCGCCGTCAACGACGGCGGCGGCGCAACAGCAGCGCGGCCCCGGCCATGGCCAGCGCCGAGGGCGCGAACGCCGGGGGTTCGGCCACCCCACACGCGCACGCCTTGACCGCGCCCGACGACGTGGCCGCATCCGCGTCCGTCCCCGCCCCGGCGTCCGGCGCCGGTTGACCGGCCGCGCCCCCCACGCCGCCCGTACCGAAGCTGGGCAGGCCGGGCGCGCCGCCGGTTGGCGTCGTCAAGGGCGCCGGGATGCACTGGCCCATCGAGCAGTACTCGGTGTCCGGGCAAAGGGTCGCGTAGCAGGGGTCGTGGCAGATCCCCCGGATGCAGAACATGCCCGCGCCGCAGATCGTGTTCTGGCAGCCGTCGTCGACGCACGTGCCGTCCAGGCCGCAAGCCTGGCCCGCCGCGCACGCCCGGCACGAGCACGGGGGCAGGCACTGGCCCTCGTCGCACACCTGACCGGCCGGGCAGGTGACGCCCGCGCAGGGGTCGACGCAGCGACCGGCGCGACACACCTGACGGCCCGGACAGGCCACGGCGATTCCCTCCAGGGAGCAGCCGTCCTGGCAGGCACCCTGGACGCAGCGCTGGCCGGGCGCGCAGGCGACACCTGCGCAGCTGGACGTCTTGCAAAGGCCGCCCACGCAGGTCAGCCCGGCGCGGCACGGATGGGTGGCGTCGTCGCAGCGGTCGACGCACTGCCCGCGGTCGCAGAGCTGCGCCGGGTTCGCGCACGCCGTGGGATCGGGATCGACGACGCCGTCGCAGTCGTTGTCCAGGCCGTCGCACACGTCGGCGCCGGGGACCGCGTTGGCCACGCACGACACCACCCCCATCTTTCCGCACTGGGTGGTGCCCGCCTTGCACACCCCGGGCTTACCGGTGTCACAAGGCTGCTCGCCGCCTTCGCAGGTCACCCCGGTCACCAGGAACACCTGGTCGTTGAAGTCGCCGTCGTTGCCGAAGTCCGTGGGGGTCGTGGGCAACTCCTCGAACAGGAGGTAATACGCGTCCTTCATCGCGGTCGACTGGTACATCAGCGCCGGGATCCAGGGCTGGTTCATGCACGCGGGCGTGGTGCAGGCCGCGTTGTAGGCCGGCGTGCTGAAGTGCGTCTGCGTGCACACCGGGGGCGTGTTCTTGTCGTTCCCCATCATGGCGAAGCCGATCAGCCCTCCGGCGTACCGGCTGTCCTTGCGGATCGAGGCCAGGGTGGCGATGGGGTTCTGCACGCCCACCCCCGGCGTGTAGTTCGCCCGCGGCATCGTCGCTGGATCGGGCGCCGGAACCAGGCTGTAGATCTGCTCGGGCGGCGGCGGCAGCGCCTGCATCGGCAGGACGTTGTACCACCCGAGATCGACGGCGCAGGTCCCGCCCCGCAGCACCATCTGCGCGGTGATGTTGCACAGGGGAAAGAACCCGGCCGGCGCCAGGTGCGCGTCCAGCTGCGACTCCAGCATCTCGCTCCGCGAGATGATCAGCCGATCCAGGTGCACCTCGGACATCACGGCCCCGGCGGCCGAAAGCTCGGTCTGCGAGGGCAACTGGGGCACCGTCCGGCCGTCCGGCTCGACCTCGGACGCCTCGGCCTGCCGCGGTGAGGCCAGGCCGCCGGACCCCGCGGCGATGGACAGAGAAACGGCCGTCGCGAAGGCGTGCCGGAGGCGGGAAAGACGCGGCATCGCGGTCCAGTCTAAGCCGGCCTGACGGGCGTCGCGAGGCCCCAAACATCCGGCAAGTGCCTGGAAGCACAACGGTTCCCGGCGGTCATCACTTTCATTTAATTTGGTACTCAAGAATACGAAGAAAACATGCGATGACCTTCTCGTGGGCAAGAACTCTCTCTCTCGGATCGCCTTCGCCGCGGCCCTGCTGGGCGGCGCGACGGCGCAGGCTGCGGTCGCCGGGCAACCGGACGAGCAGGTGGCGGCTCAGGCCGCGCAGGCTCCCCTCGAGCAGAAGGTCGAGCGCCCCCTGCCCCTGCTGGGCCTGATGGTCGGCGCCGGCATCCCGGACGGCGCGACGGGCTCGGCGGTGTTCCGCCCCTATTCGTTCATCCGCGGCGAGGCGGGCCTGAGCTACAACATGATCAGCAAGGGCGTGCGCGCCGGCGTCACCCTGTTGCCCTTCGGCGCCGGGCCCTCGGGCACGCTGGAGGCCGGTCACTACTTCAATGGCAACGCGAACGGCATCGCGCGCAGCATCGCCGGCGCGGGCTTCCACGACAGCGCCATCCTGCAATCGGTCGGTTACGACTACGTCAACGCTCACCTGGGGCTGGACTTCGGGACGCGCCGGGTGGTGTTCTTCCTGCACGGCGGGATGAGCTACATCCGCGCCACCGTGCACAACGTGAACGAGCAGATCGCCGGCAGCACCAGCGGCTCGAACACGACCGTGTCGTTCGCGCAGGACCCGACGGTTCGGGTCGTGACGCCGTCCGCGAAGCTGGGTTTTATCTTTTACATCTGGTGAGAGGTCGAGGTCCGTCATGAAGAAGCATTCGTCGTTCATCGGTTCTCGCGGTCTGCTGGCTGTCGCGTTCGCCGCCCTCCTGGGGTCGGCCGCGGGGGGCTGCTCGATCTCCGCCCAGGCGGACGTGCCGGACGTCGAGGTCACCCAGCACGGCATCTCGATCCCGGGCGTGCCGGCCAACGCCGCCGCCTTCCTGGGCTCTGCCGCCGCCAACGGCGACACGTCGACGAAGGTCAGCTTCAATCAATCGCTGCCCGACCTGAACCTGCCGAAGGATCTGACCTCGACGGTCAAGGCCGTGAAAGTCGACTTCATCGCGAAGAACGGCATCAAGGACTTCTCGTTCCTGCACGGCCTGCGCGTCACCATGACGCCCAAGGGCAGCACCACGGTCAACGAGCTGATCAACTACACGAAGACGGACGGCGCCACGGTGGGCAGCACGCTGAGCATCGACAGCCAGAACCCCGTCAACATCCTGGACCAGTGGAAGACCGACAGCGCGACGTTCAACGTCGAGGTGATGGGCGACCTGCCCACCGCGCAATGGACCTTCGACATGGCCGTCCACTTCGCCGGCCAGGTCACTTACCAGTATTGAGAGGGCCGGGGGGCCGCAGCGGCCCCCCACGGATCGTCCTACTTTCCCGCGCGGGCAAAGGCCGCGCGCCCGTCGACAAACCCGCTCTCTTCGTTCGCTCTGACGTTGCGTTGGGACGGAAGGCGCCCTGGACCCTTGCTCTGGCCTTCCCCCCCATGCGTACCCGGCCTTTCGGCCCAATGTGACGTCAGAGCGAACGACGCGAGCGCACCGCCAGGATCAGAACCCCAAGATCAGATCCTGGCGGTCCCTGGCGCCCTGGCGCTTCCTCTTACTTGCTGTCGGACGGCTCGCTGGGCTTCTTGTCGGCTGACGGGACGGCGGCGGCGAAGCGGGCCGCGAAGTGCTCGGCGCTCTGCGCCTTCGACAGGTCGAGCTCGAAGTCGGGGATGGCAGCGGGGGCCAGCTTTGCCAGTAACTCGTCGATCTCGCGGGTGGAGAGACCGTGCCCGGCCAGCGCGGCGCGATCCTGCGTCGCCCCGGTCGGCTTGATGTTCTGGCCATCGGTGCTGAGCAGGCCGCGCAGAGCGTCCAGCTCCATGCGCGAGACGTGGCCGCCGCAGACGTCGTAGTCGATCCAGGCCTCGTAAGACAGCGGCGCCACCCGCTTCAGCATGCCCGCCATCACCCGCCCGAACTCCTGGATCTCCCACTGCGCGTGCGCGTCGACCCGCAGGGTCAGGAAGTGCAGCAGGTTGTGCAGATCGATCTTCCAGTACCACTGCGTGTAGGTCGACAGCGGCAGATCGATGCGCGCCAGCTCGCGCGCCACCTCCTGCCCGGTCAGCCACTCGTAGCTGTCGACGGTCAGGCGGCGCCCTTCGGCCCAGCGGCGCGCCGCCTCCGTGTGCACGGCGGGCGCCACCGACTTGCCACTGCGCCCCTGGTTGTTGCGCGCGCTCTGCGTCTGCAGCTGCGCCTCTTCGGGCGTGTAGAACAGCATGGGGATCAGGCTGTAGCGGCCGCTGTACTCGTTAACGTTGGCCGTGCGGTGGCGGATCCACTGCCGGGCGATGAAGATGGGCATGCAGCAGTGGAACTTCAGCTCCACCATCTCGCTGGGGGTGGTGTGCTTGTGGCGGCGCAGGTAGCGCAGCAGCCCCCGCGTCTGGCTCTGCTTGCGCGTGCCGTACCCATAGCTGACGCGGGCCGCGCGCTCGATGCACTCGTCAGTGCCCATGTAATCGTTCAGCGACACGAAGCCGTGATCGAGAACGGGAAAATAAAGGCCGAGGATCTCCTCGGCGGCGGCGCTGGTCGGTCGCTTGGTCTCTGACACGGCCGCAGAAGTTACCACGATGGCCTGTTGTGATTCGCCAACAGCGTGCCCCCGGATTACGCTGACGGCATGAACGAGCGTGTTCCGCTCTCGGCCCTACTCCCGCTACGCTTCCTGTCGGCCGCGATCCTGCTTCTCGAGGGTTACCAGAAGATGACCGGCGAATGGTTCCACGGCGGCGCGCTGATGCGCACCACCGAGACCTGGCTGGACGCCCACCGCGCCTATCATTTCTTCTTGCCGATGCTGCAGAGCGCGCACAACCACCCCAAGATCTTCGGGTCGTTGATCACCCTGGGCGAGCTGACGGTCGGCCTGTGCCTGTTGCTGGGCGTCGCCACCCGGCTGGCCTCGTTCCTGGGCCTGCTGCTGCTCGGATCCATCACGGCCGCCTCGGGCCAGGGCCTGGCGCCCCCCGGAAACGCGCTGCTGATGGCGATGATCATGTTGACCTTCGTGATCGCGCCCCCCGGTCGCGTGCTGGGCGTCGACGCGACCCTGCGCAATCGCCTGCCGCGCTGGATGGTCTGACCCGACCTCGCGGTCCGCACCCCCGAGCGGCGCGCGCGCTCCCAACGAACAGCGCCGGGACGGGCGGCCATCACCTGCGCTCGAAACGGACGGCTTCGGCCGCTTGACGGGGTCGGCGGGGGCGGTCTATCCACGCCCGATGGCGACGGAGCGAGCCCCCACCCGGGAAGCATCCGGGGCATCCGGGTTTTGGGCGCTGCTGCGCGCGGGTGACGTGCGGGCGCTGCTGACCCGACACGCCGACCTGGCGCTGGCGGCGCTGGTGGTCTCGATCGTCGGCATGCTGATCGTGCCGCTGCCGACCGTCCTGCTGGACCTGCTGATCTGCCTGAACATCGCCATCGCGGTCACGCTGCTGCTGCTGTCGATCTACGTCGGCGAGGCGCTGAAGATCGCCACCTTCCCCACCCTGCTGCTGCTGACCACGCTGTTCCGGCTGGCGCTGGAGATCTCGGCGACCCGGCTGATCTTGCTGCGGGCCGACGCCGGCGAGGTGATCCACGCCTTCGGCAACTTCGTGGTGGCGGGCAACCTGGTGGTGGGGGCGGTCGTCTTCGTGATCCTGACGGTCATCCAGTTCGTCGTCATCTCGAAGGGGGCCGAGCGGGTGGCCGAGGTGGCGGCGCGCTTCACGCTGGACGCCATGCCCGGCAAACAGATGTCGATCGACGCCGAGCTGCGGGCCGGCCACATCGATCACCGCGAGGCGCGCCGGCGCCGGGCGCTGCTGACGCGCGAGTCGCAGCTGTTCGGCGCCATGGACGGCGCCATGAAGTTCGTGAAGGGCGACGCCATCGCGGGGCTGATCGTGCTGGCGGTGAACGTGGTGGGGGGCCTGGCCATCGGCGTCCTGCAGCGGGGCATGGACGTCGCGGCCGCCGCCCGCACGTTCACGGTGCTGACCATCGGAGAGGGGCTGGTGGCTCAGATCCCGGCGCTGGTGATCTCCACGGCGGCGGGGATCATCGTCACGCGGGTGGCGGCCGAGGACGACGCCGCGGGCACGAACCTGGGCCGCGAGATCGCGGCGCAGGTGATGGCGCAGCCGAAGGCCATCGTGGTGGCGGCGGCGCTGCTGGGGCTGCTGGCGCTGGTGCCGGGGCTGCCGTCGGTTCCCTTCCTGGTGCTGGCGGCGGTGCTGGCGTTCACGGGACGCGCGTTGCTGCGCGACCGCAAGGCGACCACCGATGCCGCCGGGGCGAACGCCAGCGATGGCCCCCGCGCCGGCCGGCCCGAGGGCCCTGCCCCCCTCATGACCGCCATCGCGGTCGAACTGGGGAGCACGCTCGGCGCTCGGTTGTCGGCTGGCGGCGACGGTCAGGCGCTGGCCGACCGGCTGGGCGCGACCTTGCGGGAGCGCCTGTTCGCCGAGCTGGGCCTGCCGGTGCCCGCCGTGCGCGTGCAGGTGAACGCGGCGGGCCTGCCGGCGGACGGCTACGTCCTGCGCCTGAACGAGGTGCCGCTGGCGCGGGGCGAAGCCGCGCCGGAGACGGCCGAGGAGGCGATCGCCGCCGACCTGCTGGCGTTGCTGCGCCGTCATGGCCACGAGCTGATCGGGATCCAGGAGACGCAGCTGCTGCTGGATCGGCTGGAGCGGACCCATCCCGCGCTGGTCCGCGAGGTGGTGCCGAAGCTGATCTCGCCCCCTTTGCTGGCCGACGTGCTGCGCCGGCTGGCCGAGGAGGGGGTGTCGCTGCGCAACCTGAAGGACATCCTGGGCGCGCTGGCCGAGTGGGCGCCCCACGAGCGCGATCCGGTGACGCTGACCGAGCACGTCCGGGGCGCGCTGAGGCGCGCCATCACGTATCGCCACGCCACATCCGAAGGGGTGTTGCCGGTCTTCCTGCTGGACCCGATGATCGAGGAGGCCGTGCGCGAGGCCATCCACAAGACGGCGAGCGGGAGCTACCTGGCGCTCGAGCCACAGCTCTCCCGCGACATCGTGGCGGCCGTGGGCCGCACGGTCGTCGGCACGCCGGAGCAGGCATCGTCCACGCGCCCGGTGATCCTGACCAGCGCCGACATCCGACGCTACGTGCGACGCCTGGTCGAGACCGAGCACCCGGAGCTGGCGGTGCTGGCCTACCCCGAGCTGGCCCCGGAGGCACGCCTGCAGCCGCTCGGTCACGTGCGCGTCTAGAGACCGAGCCGCGCGTACGCCGCGTCCCGATCGGCGCGCAGCGCCCGGATGACCGCGTCGAAGCGCGCCGCCTCGCCAGGCGCCGTCAGCGCCGCATGGTTGTGCGCCGCCACGTCCCCCGACACGTCCCCTCCCCCCGACTTCACGGCGTCGAGCGCATCCACGCGCACGAACTGCAGCAAAGGATCGGGCGTCCGCCGCAACCACGACACCAGCTGGTGGGGACCCGTGAACGTCGCCGGCCCGTGGGGATGAAACGCGGCCACCGCGAACGCCGACTCGCCTTCCCGCCGCGCCCGCTCCACCCGCCGCACCCGCTCGGCAAAGGAATCGAAGGCCCCCCGCGTCCCCGCGAACCGCGGCAACAGCAGCAGCCCGATCGACACCCGCGCCGCCTCCCACGCCTCGAGGATGGGCAAGCAGATCTCGGCGGCCGGCGCCACCTCCGTCACCACCGCGCGCGCCACCCGGCCCGCGCGCAAGGCCGGCACCGCCCAGGGGCAAAGCCCGAACGCCACCACCACCTCCTCCACATACCGATCACAAAGCCGCAGCGCCTCCCGCCGCAGCTGATCGTCCAGGGGACTCCCCCCGCTCAGATATCTCCGCCTTCGACGAAGGCGCCCATGCGGCGGAATTTTTGATAGCGGCCGTCGCGCAGCTTGTCGGGCGGCAGCAGGATCAGCTCCGCCAGGTGCTTGCGGAGGGCGTCCGCCAGGTTGCGGGCGGTGGCCGCGTGATCGCGGTGGGCGCCGCCGGGCGCCTCGGTGATGATCTCGTCCACGATCCCCAGCCGCTGCAGATCCGTGGCGGTCATCTTCATCGCCTCGGCCGCCTCGGGCTTCTTCGAATCGTCGCGCCACAGGATCGATGCGCACCCCTCGGGCGAGATCACCGAGTACGTCGCGTACTCCATCATCAGGATCCGGTCGGCCACGCCCAGCGCAAGCGCGCCGCCCGAGCCGCCCTCGCCGATCACCGCGCACACGATCGGCACGGGCAAGCCCGCCATCACCTCCAGGTTCTTGGCGATGGCCTCGGCCTGGCCGCGCTCCTCGGCGTCGATGCCGGGATAGGCGCCCTGCGTATCGATCAGGCAGATGATGGGGCGGCCCATGCGGGCGGCCAGCTCCATCAGGCGCTGCGCCTTGCGGTACCCCTCGGGCTTGGGCTGGCCGAAGTTGCGCAGCACCTTCTCCTTCGTGCTGCGGCCCTTCTGCTGCCCCACGACCATCACGGGCGTCCCCTCGAACAGGCCGAAGCCCGACACGATGGCCGGATCGTCGGCGAAGCGCCGGTCACCATGCAGCTCGACGAAGTCCTCGATCAGCAGCTCGATGTAGTCCAGCGTGTAGGGGCGGTTGGGATGCCGGGACAGCTGGACCTTTTGCCAGGCGGAGAGATCCGCGAAGATCTCACGCTGCAGGTCACGCGCCCGTGATTCCAGCACCGAGATCTGGGGGCGCAGCTCGAGGCTGCCCTGCCCTACCCGGATGAGGTCGTCGATCTTCCGTTCCAGATCGACGATGGGGCGCTCGAAGTCGAGCACCGTGCCGGTGTTGGTGATTTCTTTGGGGTCGGTTCGTTTCGCTGGGTCTGCCATGGATGGTGTCAGTCGAGCCCGTGAATCTAGCGCGCCGCCAGCGAAGTCACGACTCTTCTGGCCCGCGGTGCCCGCGCAAAGACGCTGCCCCCCTCGCCGCCGGTGTCGCCGCCGTCCTGCCCCGCCATTCCGCCCGCGCCGCCGCCGGCACCACCCGAGTCGCTGCCCCCGGAGCCGCCCCCCTCGCCGCCATGGCCGCTGGCGCCGCCCTCCTCGTGACCGCCGGCACCGCCGCTGCCCATGCCACCGGTGCCCGCGTGGCCCCCGCCGCCATGGCCGCCGCTGCCGTGCCCGCCCGTGCCCACCCCGCCGGAGCCGGAGCCGCCCGAGCCCACCCCGCCCGTCCCGCGCCCGCCCGTCCCCACCCCGCCGCTGCCGCGGCCGCCCGTCCCCACCCCGCCCGAGCCGATGATGCCGCCGCTTCCCGGGCCAATCATGCCGCCCGAACCGCCGATGATCCCGCCCGTTCCCGGCACGCCACCGCTGCCCGGACGCCCCGCGGCGCCGCCGCTGCCGATGGCTCCCCCGGTGCCGGCGCGCCCGCCGGTTCCAGGCAACGTCGTGCCGCCGGTGCCGCCCGTCCCGCTTCCGTCGCGGGTGTCCGTCCCGGCGTCCATGCCCGGGCAGCCGCTGATCGCGTTGATCGTCAGCGTCACGCCCGGCCCCGTCTCGGCGGCCTGGGCGTCAGCGGAGACGGGACCGCCCTGACCCACGATGCAGCCGCTGGTCGACGCCTCCCCCGAGATGGTGATGGTGCCGGTCAGGCTGGCCGGGACCGCCAGTCCGACCTTGAAGGGGCTGGTCTGGGAGAACGTCACGTTCTGGAAGGTCTTGGCGTCCTGTCCGCTGATGGAGAGCGACAGCGTGACCTTCGTGAAGGTGCTGCTGCCGGCGACGTTGACCTTCACGTACGTCTGCTTGTCGTCACATCCGAAGATGCCGGCGACGCACGCGCCAAGAAGGATGGCCCGGGACCAGAACCTCATGTGACCCATGGTTTTAGGTCCTAGTCCCCGGCAATTGCAATCCCCAAGGCAATTGTTATGAAAGTCGACGGATGAATCGACATCGCGCGGGGCGTTTCATCACGTTCGCCTCGGCGATCATCGTGGCCGCTGGCGCGGTCGACCTGCTCGCGGGCGCGGTCGCCCATGCCGCTCCCGCCGCGCACAAGGCGGCCCGCCCGTCGACGCCCGCCGACCAGGCCGCGGCCGCCCAGGCGCGCGAGTACTTCGAGCGCGGCGAGGCGTTCTTCAAGCTGGAAAAGTACAAGGAGGCGCTGGAGCAGTACGAGCAAGGCTACCTGGCCAAGGCCGACGCCAGCTTCCTGTACAACATCGCCCAGTGCCATCGCCTGATGGGCGACAAGCCGGCGGCGTTGCGCTTCTACAAGCGATTCCTGAACGAGGCCACGCACGTCCCGAACCGGCCCATCGTCGAGCAGCACATCAAGGAGCTGGAGTCCTCGCTGGCCGACGAGGCCCCCATGCCGGCCCCGCCCCCGCCCGATCCCCTGCCGTCCGCGCCCGAGCCCGCGACGACCGCCCCCGCGCTGATGGCGCAGCCGGCACCGGCGCCGGGCCCCGCGAGGGACCAGCAGCCCCTCTACAAGAAGTGGTGGTTCTGGACGATCGTCGGCGCGGTCGCGGTCGGCGGCGGCGTGGCGGCGTACCTGGGCACGCGGTCGTCGTCCAGCTGCGAAGCTGGCCGCGTCTGCATGTAGCGCGCGTTCAGCTCCGCGGCGGCGCGCCCGCGCGCCACCAGTCCAGCAGGGCCTCGCTGTCGGGCACGGCGGCCGCTCGCCAGGCGGCGGGGAACTTGCGGAAGAACGTCCGCTGGCGGCGCGCGTACCCGACGGTGGCCGCCTTCGCGGCCGTCACGGCCGCCTCTTCACCGAGCGCGCCGTCGAGCAGCTCGCCCATTTGCTTGTAGCCGAGGGCCAGCAACGGCCTGGCCCCCGGTCCCCAGCGTTCGCGCAGGGTCCGTGTCTCGTCCAGGAGGCCGGCGGCCATCATCCCGTCGAAGCGGCGGCTGATCGCCGGGCGCAGCTGATCGAGCGGCGGATCCAGCACCACCGTCCTGCAGTCGACGTCCGCGGGCGGGGCGGCGCGGCGGTGAAGCGCGGTGATGGTCTCGCCGGTCTGTTCGAAGATCTCCAGGGCGCGGCTGATGCGCACCAGATCGCGCGCCTCGATCCGCGCCGCCGCCTCGGGGTCGATCCCCGCCAGACGGGCATGTAGCGCGGGCGTTCCCGCCTGCTCGGCCTCGGCGCGATGCCGCTGGCGGATCGTCTCGTCGGGCGGCGGGGCCTGGAACAGCCCCCCCACCAGGGCCCGCAGGTACAGGCCGGTGCCGCCCACGATCACGGGCAAGCGGCCGCGCGCGGCGATGCCTTCGATGGCCACGCGCGCCAATTCGGCCCAGCGGGCGGCGTGAAAGGCCTCGGCGGGCGTCACCACGTCCAGCAGGTGGTGCGGCACCTCCCCTCGCTCGGCGGCGGTGGGCTTGCCGGTGCCGATGTCCATTCCGCTATAGACCATCAACGAGTCGCACGACACGATCTCGATGGGCAGCCGCCGCGACAGCGACAGCGACAGCGCGGTCTTGCCCGAGGCCGTGGGCCCCACCAGCGCCAGCACGCGCATCGGTGCGGGTCCGCCGGTCAACTCAGGTCCGCCCAAAGCGGCGCTCGATCTCGGCCAGCGCCAGCCGCAGCAGCACCGGCCGGCCGTGCGGGCAGTGCATGCGCAGGTCGACGCGATCCAGGTCCAGCAGCAGCGCCTGCGCCTGCGGCCGTGACAGCACGTCGCCCGCGCGCACCACGCTGTGGCAGGCCATCGTGGCCAGGATCCGCTCGAAGCGCGCGGTCGGGGCCGGGGAGAACGATGCGGTGGTCTCGCCCGCCGCCAGCTGCCCCAGCACCTCGGCCAGCAACGGCTTGGGATCGGCGTCCTTCAGCACCTCGGGCACCGCCCGCAGCGTCACGGTGCGGTCACCCGTGCGCTCGACCTCGAAGCCCAGCGTTCCCAGGGCCGCGTCGTCGACCGCGGCCACGGCCACGGGATCGTCCAGCTCGATGGGGATGGGGAACAGCAGGCGCTGCCGCCGGATCTCCCGCCTTCCGTGGGCGGCCCGCAGCCGTTCGAAGGCGACGCGCTCGTGCGCGGCGTGCTGATCGACCAGCACCAGCTCGCCCCGCGCTTCGCAGACCAGGTAGGTGCGGTCGAGCTGGCCGATGTAGCTGAGCGTCTGGAAGTACGCGGCCGTGCCCGGCGGTTCGAGCGGGATCGCCTCGGCCAGGGGCACGCCCGCGGGCGTTTGCGGTGAGGGCCGGTCGCTGGGGGCCGAAGCGTCGCCGTCCAGCGAAGTAGACGGGGAAGTTACGTCCCGGCCGAGGCCGCGGTCGGCGGCCAGGCCCGCGCCGAAACGCGCCAAGGGCTCGCCATACCCGGTGGCGCGCGACAGCGGCAGCTGCGCCGACTGGTCCTGCCCACGGGGCGTCCGCTGCGCCCCCGCCTCGGGGGGCATGGTGTGGACGCGGACGGCGCCCCGGGGGCCTGGTAGCCAGGGGGCGCGTGCCACCGCGGCGGCGACCACGTGCCGGACGGCCGCATAAACCTCGGCGGCGCGGGCGAAGCGGACCTCCAGCTTCTGCGGATGAACGTTCACGTCCAGCTCTTGTCCGGGCACGTCCAGGAACAGCGCCGCCAGCGGGTATTTCCCCTTCTCGAGCAGCTCACCGTACCCCAGCGCCAGCGCGTGCAGCAGCGAGCGGTCACGCACGAACCGCCGGCCGACGAACAGGAAGGTCGACCGGCCGGTGGTGGCGGCCGCCTCGGGCGCCGCCAGAAAGGCGCGCACGTCGTGCCCCCCCTCCTGCCCGCGGGCCTCGTGCAGGGCGCCTACGCCCCGGCGCGCCAGCGCGGCCCGCACCCGCTCACCGAGATCGCGGTGCACCGGCAGGTCCAGCACCGTGCGCCCGGCGGCCCGCAGGCGAAAGTGCACCTCGGGATGGGCCAGCGCCAGCCTCAGCACCGCCTCGCTGACGTTCGCGGCCTCCGTGGACTCCGTCTTCTGAAACTTCAGCCGCGCCGGTGTGTTGTAGAACAGCTCGCGCACCTCGACGTGTGTGCCGTCGGGCATCCCGACCTCGCGGGCCTCCGTCTCGACGCCGGCCTCCACCGTCAGCCGGAACCCCGCCGTGGCGCCGGGCAGCTTCGTCGACAGCGACAGCCGCGATACGGCGGCGATGGACGGCAGCGCCTCGCCCCGGAATCCGAAGCTGGTCAGCCCCCACAGATCGTCGACGTGTCGGATCTTCGAGGTGGCGTGGCGACGCAACGCCAGCCGCGCCTCCTCGTCAGTCATCCCGCCCCCGTCGTCGGTGACCCGGATCATCCGACGGCCCCCGCCATCGATCTCGACGTCGATGCGGCGGGCCCCCGCGTCCAGGGCGTTCTCGCACAGCTCCTTCACCACGGAGGCGGCGCGCTCGACCACCTCGCCGGCGGCGATCTGGTCGGCCAGCGCCGCGGGGAGAACGGCGATGCGCGACGCGCGGGTCTGGGCCTCGGTCATGGGCGCCGAATCTAGCAGCGTCTCGCCGCGGACGGCGTGCCATGCCGCCGGTGGCCCGCATGGGGCGGCCACGACGCGGCGCGGGGGCCAGGTCTCTTAATCTGGATCGCCTGTCTTTTCTAATTGACGACGATCTGGCTCGTCTATTATACCAGACAGACAGAGAGGAGCCCGATGAAACGACTGTGCCTGGTTTTCGCGATCTCCGGCGGCCTGTTGGCGCTCGATGGCTGCAAGGATCACAACGAGAACATCCTGGTGGACGCGGCGGCGAGCGACGCCAAGGACGCTACCACGGACGTCCAAAATACTGGAGGCGCCGCCGGGGCCGCCGCGACGGGCGGAGCCCGCGGTAGCAGCGTGCCAGGTGGAGCGGGCGGCAGCGGAAGCGGCGGAGCCGGCGGCAGCGCCACCGGCGGCGCGGACGGCAGCGCCACGGGAGGCGTCGCGGGCGGACACGGTGGCACGGCGGCCAGCAACGGCGGCGTCGCCGGCAGCGGAATCGGGGCAGGTGGAAACGGCGGGACCGCCGCCGGCGGCCGCGCCGGCAATGGAGCGACCGGTGGTCATGGCGGTGGCGCGGGCGCTGGCGGCGCCGGGGGATCGGTGTGATGTCGTCCAGCAGCGAGCACAAGAAAACGAAAGGACCCTCCGTGACTGACTTTCTCTCCTCGTCGCGCTCCTCTTCTCCGATCCGGCGAGTGGTCCAGGGGCTGGGCATCCTGGCCTCGCTGTCGGTGGCCGGCGCGGCGGCGGCGCAGGCGCCCGCCGCGCCCGGCACCACCGAGGTGCCGGCGGTGACCGACGCCCCGCCCCCGGCCCCTCCGCCGCCCGACACGCGCCCCAGCCTGATCGAGCTGCAGAACCGGATCGACGCCGCCGAGCAGGCGGCCCGCATCGCCGTACGCCGGGTCGAGATCCTCGAGGAACAGCAGGCCGCCAAGGCGAAGGAGCCGAAGGAGACGCCCTGGTTCAGCGCCGGCGAGAAGGGGTTCTCCTTCCGCAGCAGCGACGGTCTTTACCTGCTGCGCATCCACGGCCAGCTGCAGATCGATACGCGCTGGTTCCTGAATGACGGCGCGCTGTCCGACAAGGCCGACACCTTCCTGATCCGCCGCATGCGGCCGTCGATCGACGGCACGCTGTTCGGGCTGGTGGACTACAAGTTCACGCCCGACTTCGCGGGCGGCACCGCGGCGGTGTTCGACGCCTACGCCGACGTCCATCCCTTCGCCTGGCTGCGGCTGCGCGCCGGCAAGTTCAAGACGCCGCTGGGCCTGGAGCGGCTGCAGGCCGATCCGGATCTGGTGTTCATGGAGCGCGCCCTGACGCAGGATCTGACCCCGCAGCGCGACGTGGGCGCGGCGCTGGGCGGCGAGATCGCGGGCGGCATCGTCACCTACTCCGCCGGCATCTACAACGGCGCCGCGGACGCGGCGAACACCGACGTCGACACCAACCACGCCAAGGACTTCGTGGGCCGGCTGCTGATCCAGCCGTTCAAGACGGAGTCGCTCAGCTGGCTGGGCACGCTGGGCCTGCACTTCGCGGCCAGTACGGGCAACCGCTTCGGGACCCCGACCGCCACGCTGCTGCCCTCGTACAAGTCCGGCGGGCAGAACACGATCTTCAACTACGTGACCACGACCGATCCTGCGGGCACGCCCTTCGCTCACCTGCGCCAGTCGCGCATCAACCCGGGCCTGTACTACTACATCGGCGGTTTCGGGGTGCTGGGCGAGTACGTCTGGGACAAGCAGGAGGTTCAGAAGGGCAACAGCACCACCACCCTGGTCAACCAGGCCGCCCACGCCACGGCGTCGTTCGTCATCAACGGCAAGAACGGTTATGACGGCGCCACGCCGAACCAGGTGCTGGACTTCAGCAAGGGAACCTGGGGCGCGCTGGAGATCGGCGTCCGCTGGAACTACCTGAAGGCCGACGACGCCACCTTCGGCAACCTGACGAACCCCGGGCTGCCGGTGTTCGCGGCCGACATCACCAAGAGCCCCCGCAAGGCACAGGGCTTCGGCGGCGCCATCAACTACGTCCCCAGCCGCACCTTCCGCCTGATCGTGAACTTCGAGCAGACGCGGTTCACGGGCGGCGCCGCCGGAGCGAAGGTCGCCGCCACGGACGCGACGGGCGCCGCGGTGATGGTCACCAGCCCGGCGAACCGCAAGACCGAGAACGCGCTGATGGGGCGCGTCCAGGTGAACTTCTAGTCACGCGCTGGGAAAGGATCTGAACATGAAACGCATGCGACTTCTTCCGCTGGCCGCCGGTCTGGGGCTGGGCGTCGTCCTCGCCAGCGGCGGCACCGCGCTGGCCCAGGTCAAGCTGCTGAACGTGTCGTACGACCCGACGCGCGAGCTGTACGTGGAGGTGAACAAGGCGTTCGGCGCGCAGTGGAAGCAGCAGACCGGTCAGACCGTCGACATCAGTCAGTCGCACGGCGGCTCGGGCAAGCAGGCCCGCTCCGTCATCGACGGCCTGGAGGCCGACGTGGTCACGCTGGGTCTGGCCGCCGACATCGACGCCATCGTCGAGAAGTCGCAGCGCATCTCGCCGGACTGGGCGAAGAAGCTGCCCAACCACGCCACCCCTTTCACGTCGACGGTCGTGTTCGTGGTGCGCAAGGGCAACCCGCGCCAGATCAAGGACTGGGACGATCTGGTGAAGCCGGGGACCATCGTGGTGACGCCGAACCCGAAGACGTCGGCCGGCGGCCGCTGGGCCTACCTGGCGGCCTGGGGCGTCGCCAAGCAGAAGGGGGGCGACGCGGCGGCCAAGGAGTACGTCAGCAAGCTGTACAGGAACGTGCCGGTGCTGGACTCGGGCGCGCGCGGCTCGACCATCACCTTCTCCCAGCGGAACATCGGGCACGCGCTGCTGGCGTGGGAGAACGAGGCGGTGATGCTGGTCAACGAGATGGGCAAGGACAAGTTCGACATCGTCTACCCGCCGGCCAGCATCCTGGCCGAGCCCCCCGTCGCCGTCGTCGACAGGAACGTCGACAAGCACAAGACGCGCGCCGCGGCCGAGGCCTACCTGAAGTTCCTGTACACCGACGAGGGGCAGGCCATCGGCGCCAAGCACCACTACCGTCCCACGAACGCCGCCATCCTGGGCAAGAACGGGGCGCAGTTCCCGAAGGTGAAGGTGTTCTCGGTGGACGACACCTTCGGCGGCTGGAGCACGGCCACGAAGACCCACTTCGCCGACGGCGGCGTGTTCGACCAGATCTACAAGCCGGGTTCGTAAGCATGGCGGTGGCAGCAGATGCGGTGGCGCCGGCTGGCGCCACCGCGCGCCGCGGCCGGCGCTTCGGGATCCTCCCTGGCTTTGGGCTATCCCTGGGCTACACGATCGCATACCTGTCCTTGATCGTGCTGATCCCCCTGTGCGGGCTGGTGGTGAAGAGCGCGAGCCTCAGCTGGGCCCAGTTCGCCGCCGCGGTGGCGTCGCCCCGGGCGCTGGCGGCCTATCGCCTGACCTTCACGGCGGCGCTGGTGGCGGGCCTGGCCAACGCGGTGTTCGGCATCATCGTGGCCTGGGTCTTGGTCCGCTACAAGTTCCCGGGCCGGGCCGTGTTCGACGCGCTGGTCGACCTGCCCTTCGCGCTGCCCACCGCGGTGGCGGGCATCGCGCTGACGGCGCTGTACGCCGATAACGGCTGGATCGGGCAGCTCCTGGCGCGCTTCGACATCCACATCGCCTACTCGCCCGCTGGCGTCAGCCTGGCCATGCTCTTCGTGGGCCTGCCGTTCGTGGTGCGGACCGTCGAGCCCATCCTGCTGGATCTGGATCCTCAACTGGAGGAGGCGGCAGCCACGCTGGGCGCCTCCCGGCGGCAGACGATGTGGCGGGTCATCTTGCCGGTGCTGCTGCCCCCCGCGCTGACGGGGTTCGCGCTGTCGTTCGCGCGCGGCCTGGGCGAGTACGGCTCGATCGTCTTCATCTCGGGCAACATGCCGATGCGCACCGAGATCGTGCCGCTGCTGATCGTCACGAAGCTGGAGCAGTACGACTACGCCGGCGCCACCGCCATCGCGCTGGTGATGCTGCTGGCGTCGTTCGGGTTGCTGCTGCTGATCAACGCCTTGCAGGCGGCGATGACCCGCAAGGGGAAGCGGTAGGTCATGGCGGGCGCGGCCCCCCGGCGCGTGCGCACCGTGGTGCCGGATCCCCGGCCCCCGCTGGCGCGCGCCGGCGCGGACAGCTTGCTCACGCGCGTGGTGCTGACCACCCTCGCCTGCGGATTCCTGGGACTGTTCGTGGCGCTGCCCATCGTGTCCGTCTTCACGGAGGCGCTCCGGGGCGGCATTCACGCGTACGTTGAAGCGATCATGCAGCCGGACAGCATCGCGGCGCTGAAGCTGACGCTGCTGACCGCGGCGGTGTCCGTTCCCCTGAACGTGGTCTTCGGGATCGCGGCGGCGTGGCTGATCGCCCGCTATCACTTTCCGGGAAAGAACCTGCTCACCACGCTCATCGATCTGCCCTTCAGCGTGTCGCCGGTCATCTCGGGCCTGGTGTTCGTGCTGCTGCTCGGCGCGCGCGGCCTGCTCGGCCCCTGGCTGGAAGCGCACGACATCCACATCATTTTCGCGGTGCCGGGCATCATCCTGGCCACCACGTTCATCACGTTCCCGTTCGTGGCGCGCGAGGTGCTACCGGTGATGCAAGAGGTCGGCACCGACGAGGAGGAGGCGGCGCTGACGCTGGGGGCGAGCGGCTGGCAGATCCTGTTCCGGGTGACGCTGCCGAAGATCCGCTGGGGGGTGCTGTACGGGGTCGTCCTGTGCAACGCCCGCGCGATGGGCGAGTTCGGCGCGGTCTCGGTCGTCTCGGGCCACATCCGGGGCCTGACCAACACCCTGCCGCTGCACGTCGAGATCCTGTACAACGAGTACAACATGGTGGGCGCCTTCGCCGTCGCCTCCATCCTCACGTTGCTGGCGCTGCTGACGCTGGCAGCGAAGAAGATCGTGGAAGCCCGCCAGGCCGCCGAGCCCCACGGCACGATCCGCTGACAAAGAGCGCGGCCGTCGCGAGCAGCGGGGAGCGCCGCTCCCTCGGCGTTGGCGGTGGCTATCGTCGATAGACGATGACGTTGTGGTAACGGGCTTCCGTCGCGGCCGGGTTCTCGTAGACGTGCGGCTGGTCGGCGGGGAAGACCAGGGAGTCGCCCACGCCCAGCACGTAACTCTCGGGACCGACGGTCATGCGCAAGGAGCCGGCCAGAACGACGATCAACTCGCGGGTGCCGGAGCCATGGGCGTCGGCCGCGTGGCTGGCGTGACCGGCCAGGCGCAGCTCGTAGACCTCGACACCGGGGCCGGCGCCGGCGCGGGCCAGCGGGCGGCTCTCGAACTTGCCGTCGGGGGAGCGCAGCGTGTCGCTCTCGCTCCGGCGAAGCAGCGAGGCGGCGTCGCGGGCGTGGCCCATCAGATCGGAGAAGGGAATGCCCAGACCGACGGCGACCTTCCACAGCACGTTCAGCGAGGGGTTGGTCTTGCACGTCTCGATCTGCGACAGCGCGGCCCGGCTGACGCCGGAGGCGCGGGCGAGATCGTCGAGCGACAGACCGAGGACCCGGCGGCGTTCCTTCAGGTTCTCTGCGATGCGCTTGCCCATCTCCAGCGCGCCGGCTTCATCACCGGGGGCGGACGTGGGACGGCGAGGACGGGAAGCGGAAGCAGGGGGGGCGGATGCGGCGCGCGCCATGTGGGGAAAAACACTAACACGATCGATCAGCAACGCCCACGCAGCGCCCGCCACATAGTAGACGTTTGTCTTTTTTAATTGACAACGGTCTCATCGGCCTCTACTCTCGTTCATCAGGACGAGGGGCCGCACCGTCGGGGAGGACGGGGGGCGGCCCAGGGGGGAGTGGAGGAATGGGGGATGGGGGACCGGGAGCGTGGGCCGCGCCTGGGGCGGCGCGGCCACGCTCCCGGAACCAGGGTGTCCCGTCAGCTGCGGCCCAGGGCCTTCAGCAGCTGCGCGCGCGCCGTGTACAGCTGATATTCGGCCTGCACGCGCTGCACCTCCGCCGACGTCTCGGCCACCTGCGCGTCACCCAGCTCGATGATGCTGCCCACGCCCGATTGATAGCGCCCCTCGGCCAGGCGCAGCCGATCACGGGTGTTCGCCACCGCGTCGTCGGCCGCCTCGATCAACGCCTTCGCCGCGCGGATGCTCAGGCGCGCCTGCTCGATGTCCAGCCGGATCTGCTGGCGCTGCCCTTCCAATTGCGCGCGCACGCCGATCAGCTGCGCCTCGGCCTGATGCACGTTCGCGTTGATGCTGCCGCCCAGGTAGATGGGTACGCTCAGCGTCAGCGCCCCGCTCCAGTTCCACACCAGGCGATCCAGGCTGTCGCCGTTGTCGGTGAGGCTGGTGTTGAAGCCCAGTTGCGGGTAGTGCCCGTCGCGCGCCGACTTCAGGGACAGCTCGCGCCCGGTGATCAGCAGCGCCAGGTTCACCATCTCGGGCCGCGCCTTCACGGCCTCTTCCACCAGCGAGGCGGGGTCGGTGTCCTCCCCTTCCACGCCCGTCAGGCCATCGTCGGAGAGATCGTAGTCCACCGGCCGCTCGACACCCATGGCCAGGTTCAGCTGCGCGCGCGTGGTGTCGTAGCTGTTCTCGGCGTTGATCAAGGTGACCCGCGCCGTGGCCCGATCCGCGCGCGCCTGCGTGACGTCGATCTCCGGGCGGCTGCCCAGCTGAACGAAGCCGGAGATCTGCGCCAGGTGCTTCTCTTGATTGGCCAGCGTCGCCTTGGCGACCGCCACCATGTCCTTGGCCGCGCGGGCGGTGAAGAAGGCCACGCGGACGTTGTAGTCGACCTGCATCTCCGTGACGTGGACGCTGGCCTCCTGCGCCTCGGCGTACACGCGCGCGGCGCGGAAGTTGTTCAGCGTCTCGCCGAAGTCCCAGATCAGCTGCGAGGCCGAGACGCCCATTCGATAGAAGGGAAAGGTGTCCAGCGACGTGACCGTGTGCGCCGAGGTCAGCACGGTGGAGTTCGGCAAGGTGCCGGCCGGCTGGACGAAGTTCGCGGTGGCGCGCGCGTAGGAGGCCGAGCCGATCACCTGGGGCAACAGCGGCGAACGGGCCGACTCGGCCTGCGCCGCCGCGGCCAGCCGCGCGCTCTGCGCCTGGCGCAGCGTCGGCTGCTCCGTGCGCGCGGTACGCAGCGCCTCGGCCAGGGTCAGCGTCGGCACCTTGCGCGCGGGCGCCACGTCGACGTCGGCGGCGCGCGCGCGCGCCGTCACCAGGGCCAGGCCCAGCAGCGTCATCAGTCCAAACGTCTTCTTCATGTCACTCGTAGCGAAGGGCATCGATGGGATCCAGGCGGGAAGCCTTCTGGGCGGGATAGAGGCCAAACACCACCCCCACCAGTGCGCTGAACCCGACCGAGATGACGACGATGTCGGGGCGAATCAACATCGGCCAGCCGAACCGGGAGGCGAGCTGTCCTGCGGAAAAGACGCCTATCAGCACCCCCACGATCCCGCCTGCCGTGGCCAGCGTCAGCGCCTCCACCAGGAACTGCAGCAGGATGTTGAACGGCGTGGCCCCCACCGCCATGCGCACGCCGATCTCGCGCGTCCGCTCGGTCACGCTGACCAGCATGATGTTCATGATGCCGATGCCGCCCACCAGCAGCGACACCGCGGCGATGCTGGCCAGCAGCGTGGTCAGCGTCTTCGTCCCCTCTTGCTGGGCGTTCGCCATCTCGGTCAGGTTGCGGACCGAGAAGTCGTCGTCCATCCCCGGCCCGATGCGGTGGCGATCGCGCAGCAGCGACTGGATCTGCTCCTCGGCGCGCGCCGTGGCCTCGGTCGAGGTGGCGCCGATGAAGATGGTCCCCGAAAGGAACTTCTGCAGGCCGCCCTGGATCTTCGACTGGAACGTGCTCTGGGGAACGAACGCGCCGTCGTCATAATCCTGTCCCATCGCCGACTGCCCCTTCTTCTCCAGCACGCCGATGACCTCGAAGGGAATGTTCTTGATGCGCACGATCTGCCCGACCGCGTCCGCCGAGGCACCGAACAGCTTGTCCACCACCGTCTGCCCCAGCAGCACCACCTTGGCGGACGTCTCGATGTCCGAGTCCAGCAGCTGCCGGCCGCTCGCCACCTTCCAGTTGCGGATCAGGAAGTACTCGGGCGACGTGCCGGTGACCGACGTGCTCCAGTTCTGGTCTTCGCTCATCAACTGGGCGTTGGTGCGAAGCTGCGCCGCCGCGTAGCGCACGGACGACACCTCCCGCCGGATGGCGACCAGGTCGTCCCAGGTCAGCGTGGGCATCGACCCGAAGCCGCCGCGCGCGCCGCTGGCGTTGGTGCTGCCCGGCATGACGATCAGCAGGTTCGATCCCATGGAGGCGAAGGACTCCTCGACGCGGGCCTTCGCTCCCTCGCCGATCGCCACCATGGCGATGACGGCGCCCACGCCGATGATGATGCCCAGGACAGTGAGAAAAGAACGCATCTTGTTGCGCAGCAGCGCCCGCAGCGCGACCCGCAACGTCTCGAATGGATTCATGGGTGTTGCTCCCCCAGGGCGGCGCCTGACTTCAGATCTTCGGCCGCGCCGCGCGGTGTCTGGCGCGTGTCCGTCTTCACCACGCCGTCGCGCATCACCACCACGCGCGACGCGTAGGCGGCGATGTCGGGTTCGTGCGTGACCAGCAGGACGGTGATGCCGGCGGCGGCCAGCTCCTGGAACAGCGCCATGATCTCGATGCTGGTCTGCGAATCCAGGTTGCCCGTTGGTTCGTCGGCCAGGATCAGCCGCGGCTCGGTCACCAGCGCGCGGGCGATGGCCACGCGCTGCTGCTGTCCGCCCGACATCTGGTTGGGGTGGTGGCCCATGCGCTGCCCCAGGCCCACCCGTCCCAGCGCCGCGCTGGCCCGGCGGTGCCGCTCGCGCGCCGGCGTGCCCGCGTAGATGAGCGGCAGCTCGACGTTCTCGAGCGCGCTGGTGCGCGACAGCAGGTTGAAGCTCTGGAACACGAAGCCCAGCGTCCGGTTGCGCACGTGGGCCAGCTCGCTGCGGTCCAGCTTGGACACCTCCTGTCCATCCAGGTGGTACGTGCCGCTGGTGGGCCGATCGAGACAGCCGATGATGTTCATCAGCGTGGACTTGCCCGACCCTGACGCCCCCATCACCGCCACGAAGTCGCGCGCCTCGACCGCGAACGACACCTCGCGCAGGGCGCGCACCTCGACGTCGCCCATCTGGTACACCTTCGAGACCGTCTGCAGCTCGATGATCGCCACGGCGACCCTCAGAACAGGCGGCGCATGCCGCCCGGGGCGGACGAGTTGGCCGCGGTGGCGCCCCCGCCCACGGTGGCGTCGGTGACGACCGCGTCGCCCGGCTGCAGCGCCCCTTCCACCACCTCGGTCAGCGAACCGTCGCTGATGCCGGTGCGGACCGAGACCGACTGCAGCTGGCCCCCCTTGTTCACCCAGACTGTCCGCTTGTCGTTGGTGTCGTCCCCCCGCGTGCGGGCGGTCGCGCCGGCGCCGGGGCCTCCCCCCGCACTGCGACGGCCACCCCCGCCCGGAGGCGGTCCGCCCATGCCGGGCATGCCCGGAAAGCCCTGGGCCCGGGGCTTTCCGCCACCCCCGTTCACCCCGGCCGGCGGCTGCTGTCCCAGCGCGGTGAAGATCTCCGCGGCCGGCTTGAAGCGCAGCGCCGCGTTCGGCACCCGCACCACGTCGTCCTGGGCGGCCCAGATGAAGGTGACGTTCGCCGTCATGCCGGGCCTTAGCTTCAGCTCTTCGTTGTCGACGTCGATCACCGCGTCGTAGGTGACCACGTTCTGAACCGTGGTGGCTGCGTTGCGGATCTGGCGGACCTTCCCCTTGAACCGCTCCCCCGGGAAGGCGTCCACCGTGAACGTGGCCGCCATCTGCGGCTTCAGCTTGCCGATGTCGGCCTCGGCCACCGACGTGTCCACCTGCATCTTGCGCAGGTCCTGCGCGATCACGAACAGGGTCGGCGCCGACATCGCCGCCGCGACCGTCTGGCCCACGTCCACGCTGCGCGAGATCACGACGCCGTCCGTGGGGGACACGATCTTCGTGAACTCCAGGTTGACCTGGTTCTGGTGCAGCGTCGCCTTCGCCTGTTCCAGAGAGCCCTTGGCCATGGCCACGCTGGCGTTCGCCACATCCAGGTTCGCCTCGGCCGTGTCGTAGTCGGCCTGCGCGATCAGCTTCTTCTCCAGCAGCCCCTTCGAGCGATCGAACTGGCGCTTGGCATCCCTCGCCTGCGCCTCCGCCTTGGCCAGCCCACCCGTCGCGGCGATGTAGTTCGCCCGCGACTGATCGACGGCAGCTTGAAAAAGCTGGGGATCGATCTGGGCGATCAGCTGCCCCTTCTTCACGGGCGAGTTGAAGTCGACCAGCAACTTCTGGATGCGACCCGAGACCTGACTACCCACCTGCACCGTCACCAGCGCCGACAGCGTGCCGGTGGCGGTCACGCGCGAGGTGATGCGCCCCTTGTCCACCTTCGCGGTCTCGAACTCGACCGCCGGCTTCGCGTGCGCCTTGCGCCATTTGACGAAGGCGAAGGCGCCGCCGCCAAGGATGGCCAGGGCCAGCACGGTCACCACGACACTACGAGCTCGGTTCGCCATCTGTCAGCAGTCCGTCCGCGCGCAAGAATGCGATGTTTATGCCAGCGGTCAAGCCGCGCCGATCCGCGCTGCCCCGGCGGACGCGTGCGAGAAGCGCAGTGCCAAAACCGCACCGCTCGCTGGCCATGTGCACGGAACCCGATCGAAGCCCTTGACAGGTGAGTTTCAGATCCGCATCATCACCCACCTTTCGTGCAGGGCGCCCGTAGCTCAACTGGATAGAGCATCGGCCTTCGAAGCCGAGGGTTAGGTGTTCGACTCACCTCGGGCGCACGGCCAGCGACGGGAACCAAGAAGACAAAACAAAATTTCGGGCGCATAGCTCAACTGGTAGAGCAGCGGACTCTTAATCCGTTTGTTGAAAGTTCGATTCTTTCTGCGCCCACTCACCTTCGCCGTCCTCGGATGGCGTCATCCTTCGGCCGGCCCCAGCGCTGTGCGGCGTCCGGACGCGCACCAAGGCTCGTGTCGCCGCCGTTGCTCGGGTAACGTGCGCGCGGGCCAGCCCTTCACTCATTAGATGAGTTCGCGGTGCGACGTAGACGGTGTACCGCGCGCGCCGCCGGTTCGGACCGAGGCTCCGCCCCGGCGGCGAGATGTCGCGTCTCTCCGCCCCGGAGAGCTTTCGCGCAAGCGACCTCACGGAATCAACTGACCCGAATTTCCCCGCATCGGGGCGAAATGCCACGGTTCACGGCGGCAGAAAAACGCAAATTCCTCGGTATTCCGGCTCTATGCAGGTGGCACTGCGCGTGCTATGTCAGCGCTCCACGCACCTGAGACGGGGCAATTTGCCTGGGCGCCGCCTGACCAAGTTTTGCTCGGCAAGTTCGTAGAAGGCTCCTGATCGATCCCGGACACAAGGAGGAGGACCCGGATGACCATCCTGAAGATGCTAGCGGACGCGTTTCACGAGGGGGGATGGGGGATGTGGCCCATTTTGTTCATTCTCATGCTGACGACCTCGATCGTCATCGAGCGCGCCGTGTACCTGCGCCGCGCCGTGATCGACAAGGAGAAGCTCGTCGGCCTCCTCCGCTCGCAGATCTCGGCGGGCAACATCCAGGGCGCGATCAAGGTCTGCGCCGGCAACTCGACGCCGCTGACCCGCATCGTGCAGTCCGGCCTGATGCGCGCCAACCGCAGCGACGAGGAGATCAACGCGGCCATGGAGGAGTCGGGCCTGCGCGAGCTGCCGAACCTCGAGAAGCGCACCAGCTACCTGGCCATGCTCGGTAACCTGGCCACGCTGTCCGGCCTCCTCGGCACCATCACCGGTCTGATCCGCGCGTTCGCGGGCGTGGCCGGTGTCGATCCGTCGCAGAAGGCGACGCTGCTGTCGAAGGGCATCTCCGAGGCGATGAACTGCACCGCCTTCGGTCTGCTGACCGGCATCATCGGCCTGGCGACCTTCGCGTGGCTGAATGGCAAGACGCAGAACGCCCTCGACGACATCGCCGAGGTGAAGAAGAACGTCGCCAACATGCTGTTCCAGGCCAAGGCCGCCCTGCACGGGTAGCCGCCCAAACTTTTAAAAACCTTTCCCGACCAAAGACCACAAGGAGCCGCACATGTTTCTGATGGAGCACTTTCAAGAGGGTGGCTGGGGCATGTACCCCATTCTGCTGTTGTTCGGAATGGTCGTGTTCTTCACGTTCGATCGCTTCCTGTACATCTCGAAGTCCAAGGTCGATACGGACAAGCTGATGTCGCTGCTGAAGTCGCAGATCGTCTCGGGCAACATCCAGGGCGCGCTGAACACCTGCCAGGCCAGCCCCGCCCCGGTGACCCGCATCGTGGCGGCCGGCCTGCGCCGCGCCGGTGGCACCGACCACGACGTGCAGCAGGGCATGGACGAGGAGGCTCTGCGCGAGCTGCCGAAGATCGAGAAGCGGACCGGCTACCTGGCCATGCTCGGCAACCTGGCGACCCTCGCCGGCCTGCTCGGCACCATCACCGGTCTGATCAAGTCGTTCGCCGGCGTCGCCGGTGTCGACCCCTCGATGAAGGCGACGATGCTCTCCAAGGGTATCTCCGAGGCCATGAACTGCACCGCGTTCGGCCTCGGCACCGGTATCGTCGGTCTGGCCACGTTCGCGTGGCTGAACGGCATGACCCAGGGCATCCTCGACGGCATCAACCAGGTGACGGTCGAGACGCTGAACCTGGTCGTCGCCGGCCAGCAGCAGGGCGGCCACAATCAGCAGGGCCAGTACTAGTTCAACTGTCCGCTCAGGACACCTGAGGACTACTCATGAGCGTTTCAGTTGATACCGGCGGGAAAAGCGGAAAGAAGTCCGTCAACGCCGACCTGAACCTGGTTCCGTACATCGACCTGCTCACGTGCATGGTCTCCTTCCTGCTGATCACCGCGGTGTGGTCTCAGCTGGCTCGCCTCGAGGCCCATCAGAAGGGTCAGGGGCAGGCCGGCGAAGACACGCCGCCCGAGAAGCAGTTCAAGCTGGTGGTGGTCGTCAACGACGAGGGTTTCAACGTCGTCGCCGATCAGGATCAGCAGCCGATTCCGAAGAAGGGGACGGAGTACGACTACGAGAAGCTCGGCACCGAGCTGAAGAAGCTGAAGGATGCGCACCCGGACAAGGGCGACGTTCAGGTCGCCTCTGAGGACCAGATCAAGTTCGAAATCCTGGTGAAGACGATGGACACCGCATTGACAGCGCGATTCCCGGACATCTCGCTGATAGACGCCGGCGGGGCCGGTATCTAAAGGGACACGAAATGGCCATCCACGCACCACATAGCCACCTCTACAGCTCGATCACGCTGGAGGGCGCGAAGGCGAAGGTGACCCACGCGGGTCGCAAGAGCCTGGACGCCCCCCTGAACCTGGTCGCCTACATCGACATGATGACGATGTTGGTCATCTTCCTGCTGATGTCCTTCTCGGCGACGGGCGAGATCCTGTTCGTGCAGAAGAACATCGTGCTCCCCAACGCCCAGAACTGGGCCGAACTGGAGCGCGCGCCGGTCGTCGGCGTCAGCAAGGACGTCGTCACGCTGGACGGCAGCCAGGTCGCCACCGCTGACGACCTGATGAAGGACTCGAACACGGGCGACTTCAAGATCACCGAGCTGCACGACAAGCTGGTGACCCTGAAGAACAACTACAAGTTGTTGCACCCGGGCGAGGAGTTCAACGGCATCGCCATCATCCAGTCCGACAAGAACGTCGAGTTCAAGGTCTTGAAGAAGATCATGTACTCCTGTGCTGTTGCCGGATACCAGAACGTGAACTTCGCCGTCGTCCCCAAGACGAAGGCGGCGGGCGGCGGCGGCGAATAGCCCCACCCCACTCCCGTTCCATCACGGCCGGTCCCGCGAAAGCGAGGCCGGCCGTTTTGTTTTTTGGTTCAACAGACGCCTCCGTGTCATTCGTCACAGTGAGTGATCGTCCGCCTCGCGGCCGGGAATGACTCTTGTGCTCGAATTCCCCCATCGAGGAGGCTCCATGCGTCGCCGTACTTTGAGTTCTTTCGTGTTGCCGATTCTGCTGTCCGGAAGTCTGGTCGCGTGCGGAGGGACCGGATCGACCCCGGAACCCGGCACGGGCGGTAGCAACGCCAGCAGCGGCGGTTCCACCGGCAGCGGCGGCAAGACCAGCACCGGCGGTAGCAACGGCTCGGGCGGCGAGACCGGCTCCGGCGGCCACGTCGGGAACGGCTCCGGCGGCGCCACCGGGTCGGGAGGCAGCGGCACCAGCAGCGGCGGCGCCACCGGCAGCGGCGGCGCCAAGCCCGGTTCGGGGGGCGCCACCGGCAGCGGCGGTACCCCGGGCACGGCCAGCGGCGGCGCCGGCGGCGGTCATGCGACGGGCGGTACGGCTGGCGCGCCCCCCGGCTCCGGCGGCACGCCGGCCGGCGGCGCGAATGGCTCGGGCGGAAACATGGGCGCGGGCGGCAGCGGTCCCGGCGCGGCCTCCATGGAGGACACCGGCGCCGACTGCACCGTCGGGACGATCCCCGGCAACGGCACCAAGGTCGCCCTGCTGCCCGATCCGTTCAAGAAGCTGGATGGCACCGAGATGACCATGAAGTCCGAGTGGCGCTGCCGCCGCGAGGAGATCCTGCAGACGGCGGAGAAGATCGCGCTCGGCAAGAAGCCGTCCAAGCCGGACATGGTCACGGGCACGGTCACCAGCTCGAAGATCACCGTGAACGTCACCCAGGGCGGCAAGACCAGCACGTTCTCGGCCACGGTCACGATGCCCACCAGCGGCAAGGCCCCCTACCCCGCGATCATCACTTACACCAGCGCGCCCCTCGACAGCGCGACCATCAACAGCGAAGGGGTCGCCATGATCAACTACAACCCCTACGACGTCGGCGCGGAGGGGAACGGCCACAGCGCCAACCAGAAGGGCGCCTTCTACAGCGTCTACAGCGGCGGCAGCGGCCAGACCGGCCTGCTGGCCGCCTGGGCCTGGGGCGTCAGCCGCATCATCGACGTCATCACCGACTCGGGCAGCTCCATCATCGATCCCACCGCGATCGGCGTGACCGGCTGCTCGCGCTTCGGCAAGGGCTCGTTCATCGCCGGCGTCCTGGACCAGCGCATCGCGCTGACCATGCCCATCGAGTCGGGCACGGACGGCGTCCCGGTGTGGCGCGGCATCGCCAAGGCCGAGAAGGGCGAGAACGGCAACCCGCCGCAGTCGATGTCCAGCGCCTACAGCGAGCAGCCCTGGTACTACGACGGGTCGATGGCGATCGACGCCGATCCCACCGTCGCCCCGATCGACACGCACGAACTGGTGGCCATGATCGCGCCGCGCGGCCTGTTCATCATGGAGAACCCGCACATCGGCGAGCTGGCCTCGAAGTACGGACACGTGGCCGCCCTGGGCGCCGCCGAGGTCTACAAGGCGCTGGGCGCCGGCGACGCCATCACCTACTACTCCGACGTGCAGAGCGGCACGCACTGCTCGGCCCGTCCCGAGTGGGTCACCCCGCTGAAGAACAACATCGAGCGGTTCCTGAAGAAGACGGGCACGGCGGCGGGCGTGATCAAGGCCGCTTCGTCGCAGACGGGCGACCTGTCGACGTGGCGCGACTGGACGACGCCGACGCTGAACTAGGGCAGGCCTGATATCGCCAGAAACGGCCGCGCCGGGCTCCGGCGTGGCCGTTTCCATTTCCGCGCCGGAAGAATTCGCCCCGCGGCCGTCATATAAGGAACCCATGGCGGCGTACCGGGAGGCGAAGAAGGTCCAGGCGCGCACCAGCGCGCGGGTTGCCGCCGCCGTTCTCTTCCTGTCGGTCGGCTGGCCGGCCATCGCGCGCCCGGATGACTCGACGACCGCGCAGTCGAAGCCGCTCGTCATCCCAGGTGGTCCGCCGGCGGCCGATTCGTTCTCCGACTCGGCGT
>Ga0207652_10000540_pt1 | contig 38311 bp, 69 predicted proteins | sample KBSC63BmetaG_FD_184334 | JGI IMG/M metagenome (GOLD analysis project Ga0207652, IMG submission 184334) | Corn rhizosphere microbial communities from Kellogg Biological Station, Michigan, USA - KBS C6-3B metaG (SPAdes) (version 2) | ecosystem: Host-associated > Plants > Roots > Rhizosphere ...
TCGGCATGGACGATTGGCGCGACGACCCCGAGCGGCGCTCGCTGGACGGGTATCCGACCGAGAGGGAGCGCGAGATCACGAACAACGCCTTCCGCATGGGCTGGCAGCGCGCCTTGCAGACCGTAAACCTCGCGCTCGACAGGCTGGAAGGCAAAGGACAGTGATTCGCGTGGAATGCACCTGCACCTACCGGCATCCAGAAGCCGAATCGAATCCGCGCACGCCTGACCCGGATTGTCCTGTCCACCGCACGACTGGTTCTCGCGCGGCGAGCGGTGAAACCCGCGAGTTTGAAACCCACGACGGCCAAAACCGTACCGAAATAGGTACGCACCCGACACCTGATCGCGCGGTGGAGATCCAGGCGATGATCCAGACGCTGCGAGATCGGGACTGCCCATACCTCGGCCACTACAAGCTGGGCTATGACGCCGCGCTAGACGATCTGCTCACGCTGCTGGAGAGCGCCGATGCCTGACCGCACAACCAGCAATCGCGCGGTCTGCACCTGCCTGCCCGTCCTGACGACCGGCCAGCTGCGCGACGAAGGCCACCACGAGACGTGGTGCAGAACTCTCCGCGTGGTGACGTGGAACGACCAGGGCCAACGATTCGAGACTGAGCGCGGATTCCGCCTCTATGGCTGCGCGAAACGCGGCTGCGATGAGATCAACCTCGACTTCGAGGCGTTCGGCGGACATGGTGGCAAGAGCTACTGCCTGCACCACATCCCGCTCCGCTCACGGTTCAAGCTCTGGAGGCAGCGGAATGCGTGACGCGACCCCGTATCGCGCGGCCGATCCGCCGCAGGGGCATTGGCGGACGATCTTCGACGCGAACAGCCAGCCGAAGCGCATGGAATGGGTCTGGGATGTCGAGCCGACCGTCGAGTGGCTCGAGGCCGAGCTCGAGCGCAGGAGGGGCGATGCCTGACCACGCGACTTCGCATCGCATGGTCGGGTCACGCAGCGAGGTAGGCGTTCATGCGGCGTCTCGCGTCGTCGAGCGAGTCGGGCCACAGATGCGAATAGGTGTTGAGCGTCTCGGTCGGGTTGGCGTGGCCGAGTTGGGCAGAGACTTGGCGGACGTTCAGGCCGGCGGCGATCATCATCGACGCGGCGGCGTGGCGCAGGTCGTGGAAGCGGACGCCGGGCAGGTCAACCTTCAAGCGCGCTTTGACCCAGCTACGCCGCATCAACCTGGCGGTGAACGGGCGAGGTTCCGGCCAGCGGCCACTCCCCGTCGTCATCGGCGCGACGAGCTCGCCCGGATACTCGGCGAGGTGGACCCGCAAAGCCTCCCCGACCGGCCCGTAGAACGCGACGCGGCGCACGCCTTCCGTCTTCGTCGAGTCGAGCTTCCCGGTGACGCGGTTGCGCTGCTGGTGGACGAACACCCACTCCTCGTCGAGGTTCACGTCGGCCTGGTGGAGGCCGAGGATCTCGCCTTCCCGCAGGCCGCAATACCCGGCGAGGAGGACGAGCGCGTAACACCGCGCGTCCGAGGCGAGGGCGAGCGCGTCGACTTGTGCCCGCGTCGGGATCGTGAGCGTCGGCCGTTTGACGCGGTCGATGGCTTCGGCCGGCGGCGGCATCGCCGGGATGTCTCCATACCTATGCGCGTGCCGCAGGACGCTGCGCAGCACGCCGTTACAGGCGGCGACCGTCTTCGGCTGGTGGATGCGGCCCATCTCCATCAGGAAGGCGTCCATCCGCCGCGCGTCGAGTTGGCTGGCCGGCATGTCGCCGAGGAGTCGGCGGATGTGGGCGGCGTGATCGTCGTAGCGTTCCCTGGTCGCGGGCTTCCACCGGCGTCCGCGGACGTCTTGCCACTCCGAGATGAGCTCGCTGACGGTGCGCGCGTCGGTCTTGGGCGCCGGCGGGTTGATCTTCTCGTCCTGCATCCGCTTGCGTTGGACGCCGAGCCACAGGTCAGCGTCGAGTTCCGAGTCGAACACTTCCGGCTTCACGCCGTTGATGCGCGCTCGATATCGGCCGCTAGGGAGGGGTTCGATCGAGCCTGTGCCCTTGAGGCGGCGCCGCTTGGTGCGCGGCATCTACTGGCTGGCGTCGTCGGGGATGATCGGCGTGCTGTCGTATTCCACATTGACGCCGAGCTCGTCGCTCAGGTTCTTGGCGATCAGCCGAGCGTGCGGAGCTATGACGTGGTCATACCACGCCTCAGATGGTCGTTGGCGCGGCGTGTCGAGCAGTTCGCGGATCGTCTGCATCTCGGTGACGAGCGCCTCGATCCGCGCGCGCATCTCGCCTTCGTAGGCGCGTCCCATGACCTCGTCGTCGAGGTAGGCGCGGATGTCGGTGACGGCGTCGCTGAGGGTGTCGCTGATCATGTGGCCTCCGGGGATCACAGTGGATGGTTATCCCATGATACCACCATGATCCCCGGAAACCGCCTTTTCTCCATCGGGGCGCCGAGATTCGAACTCGCCAACCCAGAATCGAGACCTAGCGGGGATTACCGGGTTTTGCCGCCTATTTCGGGGGTCGAGGCTCGACGCTGGAGAGGGCCTGATCGCCGCGGTTGGAGCTTCTGTGGCTCCCATAAACCCACGATGAGACCACGGCGGCCAGTGTGACCGTCTACGGAGTCGTCCACGAACGCGACAGCAGACACCGCGACCGGCCCGACGTCCGCCAAGCCCACCTCGACGGCCGTCACCGCCGCGCGCTCCAACGGATGCAAGAGCCGGCGCCGAACTGCACGCACGCCTTCCGGATCCGCTGGATGCCGCTCCTGTGGATCTGCCAGCTATGCGGCGCCGCCGTCACCGCCGAACAGGTCGACACGACACGCACTTCCCGCGACATCAGGCGGCGCCTCCTACGCATCATGGACGGCCGAAGCGCGTGACCAGCCGCCACGTCACCTGCGCCGCTTGTGGCCTGCACATCCACGCCGCCACCCTCTACGACGCATGGCAGTTGTTCGACCATCACGTCGACACGGAGCATGGCCGCCGCTTCCCGCTCGGCGCGCACCACGTCATCAACACCGGGCTCGGCCCGATGCGGCGTGCGCGGGTGGCGCCGCTCACACCACAAGGAGGATCGTGACCATGCCGACCTGTCCCTACTGCGCCACGGAGTGGCATGGCTCGCATGACTGCGCCGGCGTCTGGCAGCGCAAACCCGCGAAGCCGCCGATGCCGGAGTACGACGAGGGTTGGGAGATGCGCGGCGATGCGATCAAGCTCTGGCTCGACCTCTTCCGCCGCCAGGGCGACCTTGACGACCACATGATGTTCGGCCTGCACATCGCCGAGAAGGCGCTGGAGGCGACTCGGACGGTGCAGCGGTGAACCGCCAGACCAGCAACCGCGTTGAGGAGAGACGCTTCGCCGCGGCCGAGGCCGACGGGTGGTACCTCCAGGCGCCCAAAGGCGTCGGCCGGCGACGCCGAAGCGGATTCGGCGCGCCCCGAAGCTATCCAAGTTGCGGATCGTGCTACCGGCCGATATCGGCGAAGTCCGGCGCATATTGCCCAGCCTGCGAAGAGTCCGGTGCTGCTGACCGGCATCGCCAGCGAGCAGCCGGGGGGATCAGGCCATGACCGTCCTGCCCGAGGTTCTCACCCGGTATGTGGTCGAAGACCGCGGCTACCACACGCCCTGTTGGATCTGGACGGGTGCCTGCAAGCCAGAAGGCTACGCCGAGGTCAACTGGCAGCGCCGCGGCGGGGCCAACGCCCACCGCCTTGTCTATGAGCACCTGGTCGCTCCCATCCCGGATGGGTTGCAGATCGACCATCTCTGCCGCAACAGGTCATGCGTGAATCCAGACCATCTCGAGCCCGTAACCCCCGCCGAGAACACTCGACGCGGTGCAGGCACCAAGCTGGCGATGGACGACGCGATCAATATCCGGCGGCGTCATGCCGCCGGGGAAAGCCAGAGCGCGCTCGCCAGAGAGTACGGAGTCCACCCGGCGCATGTGAGCAAAATCGTGTCTGGGAAGAAGTGGCGCCCCTGATGGGCGACAAGGGCTTCCATCTGTCTAGCAAGACCATTTGCCCGGTTTGCCAGAAGCCGATCCGGCGCACCAAGAGCGACTCGTACAGCTGCGCCGCGTGGCTCGACTTCCAACCCGCCCACATCCGCTGCGCCGCCGCCACGCAACCCCGCGAAATGGCCGCAGGAGGCGCCGAATGACCTGCATCGTCGGGATCGCCACCAAGACCGGCACCCTCATCGCTGGAGACAGCCTCGCGTCGAACTGGTACACCCAGACGCGGCGCACAGACCGGAAGGTGTTCAAGCTCGGCGACCACGTCGCCGTCGGCTTCACCAGCAGTTACCGGATGGGGCAGATCATCCGCTACCACGTCACCGCGCCGAGCCTGCGCGACGCGGAAGGCGAGTGGATCGACGCCTTTGAGTACGCCGTCAAGTACCTGATCCCCGAGGTGCGCACGCGGCTCAAGGAACACGGGTTCACGAAGGTCGAGAACAGCGTCGAAGAGGGCGGCCGGTTCGTGCTCGGGATCCGCGACCGCGTATTCATCGTCGACAGCGACTTCCAGGTCGGCGAGTCGACCGACGGGTACGTCGCCGCCGGCAGCGGCGAAGAGGTCGCACTCGGCGTCCTCTACCACACCCGCGCCGAGAAGGACTCCGCGGCGGAACGGGCCGAGGCGGCGATCAGAGCCGCCGAGTACCACAGCCGCGGCGTCGGCGGCCCGATCGAAACCGAGGAGACCACATGACGCTCCCCAACCGACCACCACCACCGCTCCCCCCGCCGAGTCGCATCCCACACGTCTACTACGCCGGGTGGGGCCACTACTGGACAGCGACGCCTGGCACACCCGAAGCCAAAGGGCCGCCAGGCAGCCTCCGCCGATGGTGGGCACGAAAGCGAGCCGCGTGACCGGCATCATCGTCCAGGTCTACTGCCCCGCCTGTCGCTGCCACGTCCTCGCCGAAGTCCGCCCCGCCAGCACCGCGCGTCGCTGCGCTTGTCCTTGGTGTGACCACCAACTCCGCGTCCCCCAGGAGAAGGCGGCGTGACGGCTCGTGACCAGATCCATCTCCTCCAACGCCCCACCTGTCCATGCGGCGGCCTCGCCGAACGCAACGGCCGCGGCGACGGATACCGCACCCATTGCGCCCGCTGCCGCAAACACGCCCAAAAAACACGCCATGCCGCTGCCTGACACTCAGCTTCAACTAGACCTCGAGGGTAGCCACCACGATGCGACGACCGCGTTCCGCGAATGGCTCAAAGCCCAACCACCCACCCACTGGACAGAGGAGCCCGAAGACGATGAGCATCGTTGAACTCGTCCACACGCGCACCCTCGACGAACTCGCCGACGCTGCGCGGTCCGAATATGCCGCGCTCCACACGGCAGCCGTATCGACCCTCGACCACGGGTTCCGGCTCGGCGAGATCCTTTGCGAAGCGCACGCCCAACTCGCAGCCGAGGAGTCATGGCGCAGGTGGTTGAAAGAAAACCTCGGCCACACCATCGGCTGGTCGTACCAGTTCGAACGGTTCGCCTTACTGCGCGACACTCTCCCCCCCGAGGTATTCGAGCCGTTCACGGACAGCCGCGGGTACACGCATCAGCCCTCCTTGACCCGAGCGTTCTCATATCTCCGCGGCCTTCCGCCAGTGCGCGAGTTCGTGGGGACAGAGCGGCGCCCCGCAGAGATGAAGGATGAAGCGCGCCGTCTCGTCGCCGCCGGCGCCAGTCAGCGAGAAGCCGCGCGGATCCTGGGGACGACACAGACGAGCGTCGCCTACTGGGTAAACCCGGAAGCAGCCCGACGGGCCAAGGCTCGCCACAAGGCTGCTTACCGCGAGCGCGTCGCCGCTCGCCGAGCTCTGCAACGCGAGCGCGAAGCCGCCGCCATCAAGGCCAGCGGCGCCGACATCGCAGAGGTGTACTCGCTCACCAGGCGCAGCCTCCGCACCCTCGAACAGATGCTCGACAAGGCCGAGGACTCGCCGCGCTACCGCCGCAAGCTGAACGCGCTTATCACCGACCTACACCGCGTCGAGGAATCCGTCGTCGCGATCCTGAAGGACGCCGACCGATGAGCGACCTCGACCCAAGCTGCGATGGATCGTAACCGGGGAAGGGCCGATGCCCGATGAGTGACGCGCTGCTCAACCACCTCTCAAGCGGGGGTTTGGCCGCGACCGAACACCGGCCGTGGCCCCAAGCCCTCCGCAGCCGCCTAACAGCCGCCATCGAAGCCGTCCAATGCCTCGACATCCACGACGCGCTCGCCCTCCTCGAAGACCTCGCCGGTGACCTCGCCGCGCTCGACCACGCCTACGAATCCACGAGCGCCGAAGCGGCATACCAGCGGTGGAAGGCGTCGTGACCAGCGTCCAACTCCCCCCGAGCGGGCTCCTACGCGCTTGGGTCGACACGTTCGAGCCGATGACCGAGGCGCCCGCCGAAGCGCAACTCGCGACGGGCATCGCGATCGTCAGCGCAGGCGTCGGCTGGAAAGCACCGATCCGATGGGGCACCTCGTCTGAGCCGTGCACCATCAGCTCGATCCTGGAAGGCGGCAGCGCGATGGGCCGCAAGACAACGACGATGAACGGCGGCCGCGCGATCGTCCACGAGGCCACCGGAGACATCCCCCCAGAGCATCGCGGCCTGTTCGCGCACATGCTCGGCCACACCAGCGACGTCGGCCTGCTCGAACTCGTCGCCCCTAAAGACAAGGAAGAGGCCGAGCGTTGGGAATCCACACCGCCGCCCGGCCACGTCCTCAACTGGGACGAGATGGGCGGCATCCTCGGCGACCCAGGCGTCGCCCGGAAAGGCGGAGACTGGCACGGCCGCACGCGCACCACCATGATGAGCCTCGCCAACGGCCGGCACGGCGGCATCAAGACGGGCGCCAAGAAGTTCCCGTCGGCCAGGTGCGCCGTCGCGATCGTCGGCACCATGACGCGAGTCGAGCTCGAACAACGAGTCGACACCGGCCTGCTCCGCGACGGGTTCCTCGGCCGGTTCATGCTCATCCCCCACAACGGCCGCGCCCGCCTCCTCAGCCAGCCGCCCGCATGGACGCCCGCCCAGGTCGAAGCGAAACAGTCGATCGTCCAATGGGTACGAATGCTCAGCGAGCGCCGCGAACCGTTCGGCGACGCATTCTCGCTCTTCACGCCGGCCGCGCTCGAGGAACGCAAGCGGTGGTACATCGAAACGACACGCCGTCTCGACCGCGAAGCCGACCGAGACCCGACAGACGCCACCCGCGCCGCCGTAGAAGCGTTCGCGCGACTCCAAACGACACAGGTAAAGCTCGCCGTCTGCGCCGCCGTCAGCGACATGCCGACCTCGAAACTCGCCACCGGCACGCCCATCGTCACGCTCGAACATGCGCAGTGGGCGCAGAGCGTCATCGACACCAGTTTCCAGGAAGTCGTCGAACTCGCGCGCGGCGGCGGCCAGAACCCGGAAGATGAATACCGCGGCCACGTCGTCGCATACCTCGCGACACGCGGCAAGGTGCCACGCAAGGAACTTCTGCACAACTGCACCTTCAAGCAGATCTCGGCGCACCGAAGATGGAGCATCATCCGCGACCTGCATGAGGACGGGACGCTGGCCGTCGAGCTCGAGCAGACCAGCGGCCGACCCCGCCAGGTCATCGCCGTGACCAGAGATACGGACGCTTACGACCGTCCACCAGAGCCAGAAACGGCGACTAACGGACGTTCCCCAACCATCCACGAGACCCGAAATCCGAACGGCCATAAGCCAGATCCAGCGTCCGTACCAACGTCCGAAAGTCGAGACGCGTCTGAGTCCTATACACGTATTCCCCCCCTTACGGGAGTTACGACACATACGGACATACACAGAGACGACCCCGAAAACAGCCCTCAGATAGACACACCGCCGTCCGTAACGTCCGAAACGCCCGTAAGCCCCCCAGAACCCGACCCCTACATCCTCCCCAACGACGACATCCCCTTCTAAATGCCCGACTTCCGCCGCCAACGAGACACCGCCAGAGCCGAACGAGACGAAGCTCTCCAACAACTCGAAGACCTCCGAGCCATCACCGGCTGGATCGAACCCGCCTACGCCAAAGCACTCCGCGACCACGCCGAACTCGCACCCAACGCCATCCGCCGCATCTCCGCCGGCGTCAACGGCATCCCCGAATCACGACCACCCAGCTACGACGCCCGCGCCTACAACGACCTCCGCCGCCAAAAAGAGTTCCAACGCCGCCAAGCCGAATACCTACGCCGCCGCCTCCGCCACCTCGTCGACGGCGACCACGACCCCGACGACGGAGCCACCGAAATGCCCACCCGTGCGCAACCCCGGGGGGAAAAAAGAACCGCATGAATAAGCCAAAACCATGTCCGTCCGACCAGATCTGCTACCGTTTCCTGCAGCGGGCGAACTGCGCCACCAAGCGCCGCACACACGCCCCACACCACGACCCCACGGCCGGCCTGGCGGCAGCGCCCACTGCCCAAACGCTCCGTGCAGGCTTCACGGAGGGCCAGGCCACATGACCAGTCGCATCTGCGCCCACCCCGGATGCGGCCGCATCATCGCCGCCACCATACGCCGCTGCCCCCAACACGCAGCAGCACACCAACAAGCACACGCCCAACGCCCCGTCAACCTGATCTACCGCGACCCACGCTGGCGCACCACCCGCCGCCTCGTGCTCGAGCGCGACGACTACACCTGCCAACTCTGCGGCAACCCAGCAACCACCGCAGACCACCACCCCACCCCCGCGCTGCAATGCGCCGACCCATACGACCCCGACACCTGCCGCGCCCTATGCGCATCCTGCAGCGGACGGTCAGACGGCGGCAGGCGCGGCACCCAGGGGGGGGAGCCCATAACCGCGCCCCCCGCCCTAAACCCCTGGGTAACTCACCGCGAAAAAAATCGGGTTGAGCCGGGTTCGGTGATGTCGAGCTCGGTTCGGCCGAGTTGGGGTGGGTGATGGCGCGTCCGTTCTCGTTGCCGCACTTTCGGGCGTGGGCGCGGGAATGTGTGTTGGACACGGGCGAGCCGTGGGTGCTTGAGGATTTCCAGGAGTGGTTCGTCCGCGACCTGTTCAAGGGTTACGCGGAGGCATGGCTGGTGGTTCCGGAAGGGAACACGAAGACGACGCTGCTCGGTGGTGTGGCGTTGTACCACTGTGAGTACCGCGAGTCGGCGATGGTGCCTGTGGGCGCGTCTGCTCGTGAGCAGGCGGAGTGGATCTATCGGCAGGCGGAGGGGTTCGTGTTGCGGACGCCGCGGCTGCGTGAGGTGTTCCGCTGCCAGGAGGGGTATCGGCGGATCCGGTGCGATTCGATGATGTCGCGGATCCAAGTGTTCGCGGCGGATGACCGGACGGGCGACGGGGTGATCCCGACGCTGTGCCTGTTGGACGAGTTGCATCGGCATAGGGATCTGCGGCTGTATCGGACGTGGCGGGGGAAGTTGGGGAAGCGTGGCGGCCAGTTGGCGGCGATCTCGACGGCGGGCGAGCCGGGGAGCGAGTTCGAGGTGACGCGCGAGTTGATTCGCCAGTCGGCGACGCGGGTGAAGCGGAGTCGTGGTGGCGCGTATCTGCGGGCCGAGTCGAGCCAGCTGGTGTTGCATGAGTGGGCGGTGCCTGAGACCGGCAACGTCGAGGACATGGCGACGGTGAAGCGGGCGAACCCGTTCAGCGGTGTGACGGTGGTGGGGCTGCGGGATAAGCGGTCGTCGCCGACGATGACTCTTCCGCATTGGCGCCGGTTCGTGTGCAACCTGGCGACGCGGGCGGGGAACGCGGCGATCACCGAGGTGGAGTGGGAGAAGGCCGAGACGGCAGAACGGATACCGCCGGGCGAGCCGGTATGGGCGGGGTTGGATATCGGGTGGAAGTGGGACACGACGGCGATCGTGCCGTTCTGGATGTCCCACTTTGAGCGTCGCCTGATCGGCTCGGCGTCGATCGTGACGCCGCCGCGTGATGGCACGTCGACCGACCCGCACCTGATCGAGATCGCGCTAGAGGATCTGCACTCGGTGAACCCGATCCACACCGTGGTGATGGACATGACGAAGGGCGAGCAACTCGCGGCGTGGATCGAGGCGGAGTTGGGCGCCGAGGTGGTCGACCGCGGCACGAAGAACGCGGACGCGGTGATGGACTACGACAAGTTCATGGAGGCGCTGCGCAACGGGTGGCTCAGGCATACCGGGGATGCGGCGTTGAAGCGGCATGTCTTGAACGCGGTCGCTCGGATGCTCCCGGGCGGTGACACCAGGTTCGACCGGCCATCGTCGAGTCGCGGCGGGCGGACGGGTAGCGATTTGCAGGAGGTGCGCGTGATCGATGGACTTGTGGCAGCGGCGATGGTGAACGCGGTCGCGTCGAGCCAGCCTGTGAAGGTCGAGCCGTGGGTGGCGGTGTGGTAGTGCGCCGGCGGCGACGGGTGCGGCTGCATCTCGTCGACCCGAATCCGCACGTGAACCATCCCAGCGTCGAGGGGCTGCTGCTCGGATGGTGGTTGGAGCGGCGCCTTGCCCGCGAGTATCGGGTCGCGGTGCCCGACCTGTTGTTCGCTGCCGGCGCGAAGCCGGAGCGGCTGCGTGACGCGCGTGAGTTGCGGATCCCCCGCGAGAACGTCGCCTTTTACGAGGTGCTCAGATGACTGGTGCGCTCGGGAATGTGCTCGGGAATGTCCTGGACAGCGTGATCACAGGGGTGTTCATCGTGGTCGTGTGCGCGCTGGCCGGGCAGCGGTTGGAGATTGTGAAGATGGATCGGCCGTGGTGGCGCCGGCTGCGGAGGGCGAAGTGATCCTGCGCACCACGACGGCCGAGATCGAGCATCGCAGCTTCGCGCTCACCGACATGACGCGGTGGGGGTACACGGGGCTGCGCAGCCAGTCGTGGGGTGACGCGACGCAGAACGCGCAGGCGATCCCCGCGATCTACCGCGCCGCCAGGCTGCGCGCCGAGGCGGTCGCGACGCTCGACCTAAAGTGTTTCCGCGGCTACGGCGTCGACCGCGCCGAGGCGCCCGGTGTGTGGCAGGCGCAGCTGTTCTCGCAGCCGCGCCAGAACGAGTACCAGACGACGCCCGTGTTCTGGGACGCCGTCGAAGAGTCGCTCGCCTACCGCGGGAATGCCTACATCTGGAAGAACGTCGACCCGGCGCTGGGCCGGATGGTCGACTGGTATGCGCTGCACCCTGACCAGGTCACGCCGGTCGATGTGAACGAGTGGCGCGTATCGGTCGGCGACGGGTATGTCGATCCGGTCGGGAACGGCCGGAAGGTGTACACCGTCGACGATTCGACGATCCTGCACATCCGCGGCCACGGCAACGGCGGGACGCTCGAGGCGCCGAGCCCGGTGCAGGTGTTCAAGGAGGCGCTGGGCGCGAGCCTCGGGCGGATGCGGCACGAGAGCCGGATGTGGAATCGCGGCACCGCGATCCAGCAGGCCGTCGTATTCCCTCCCGCGGTGACGCCGACGGAGGCGGAGCAGTGGCGCGGCCAGTACGCCGCGCAGTACGAGGGGACGTCGGGCGACACGACGCTCGTGCTCGGCGGCGGCGCGACGGTGACGCCGATCGGGATGACCGCCGTCGACGCCGCGTATGTAGACATGGCTGGCCTGACCGCTCGCGACGCGGCGATGATCATGGGCGTGCCGGCCGACCTGCTGGGCGTGCCGGTGCAGACGCGCGGCGTTCCGAACCTCGAGCAGGACTTGGCGACGTGGCTGCGGTTCGGCCTCGGCCCCGAGTTGAAGCGGATCGAGAAGGCTGTCGCCGCCGACCCACAGGTGTTCCCGCCCTACTCGCAGACCTACCCGTGGTTTGACACTGACCAGTTCGTTCGTGGCGACCTCGTCACCGAGGCGAACATCATGCACCTCCGGATCCAGGACGGCACGCTGGCACCTGACGAGGGGCGTGCACAGATCGGCCTTCCGCCCCATCCGGACGGGCTCGGTGCGACGCCGCAGATCACGCCGGTCGGCGGCGGAGCGAACCCGATCCCGGCCGCGTTCAACGCCGAACCTTCCGACTAGAGAGAGGTACAGATGACGCTCATCGAGCCTGACGAGAGTCGGGGGCTTCTGGCTGCCGACGATGTGGAGCTGCGCCGCGACTTCAGTACCGCGGAGCGCGTCGCATTGGCGAAGAAGGGGCAGGCGATTCCGGTCCGCAACGCGAAGGGCGAGATCATCGACGGCCGCTACCCGATCGTGACAGCCGGCGACCTCTCGAACGCCATCCAGGCGATCGGCCGCGCGAACGGAGCCTCTGAGGTGAAGGCGTTCATCGTGAAGCGCGCGAAGGCGCTCGGCCGGATGGACATGATCCCTGACTCGTGGAAGGGCGGGATGCGTGCAGCTGACGACGCGGTCGAGCGGCGCGTCGTCCAACTCACCGAGGTCGAGCTCCGCGATCCGCCCGGCGATAACGGGCCGGACGGTCACACGGGCGGCGACTGGTACACGGTCACGGGCTACGCCGCCGTGTTTAACAGCGAGACGACGCTCCGCGACGGCCGTCACGTGCGACTGCGCGAGCGGATCGAGCCGGGCGCGTTCGGCGCCGTCCTCGCCAGCCGCCCCGACGTTCACCTGCTGATCGGCCATGACCTGAACTATCCGCTCGCTCGCACCGGCGTCCGCGGCCCCGGCGCCCTCGACCTCAACCAGGACGACCACGGTCTGCGTATGCACGCGAAGCTGAACCCGCGCGTGAGTTACGCCCGCGACCTAGTTGAGCAGATGCGCGCCGGCGTCGTCGACCAGATGTCGTTCGGGTTCACCGTCCCGCCCGACGGCGAGACGTTCGAGCATGGAGAACTTGAGGATGGTCGCAGCGACACGCTGCGCACGATCCGCCAGATCGGCCGCCTGTTCGACGTGACGATCACGCCTGCAGGCGCCTACCCGGATACCAGCGTCGCCGTCCGGTCGGCCGCTGCGTATCTCGGTCGCGACGCCGCCGAGTTGTTCGGCGATGCGTCGGGCCTCACTGCCATCGCACCAGCCTCGGATCTGGTGGGTGGGAGCGTCATCGCCCCGGATGGGGGTGACGCGCAGCGCGCACTCGTGGCGCGCAAGAAGGCGCACGCGCGGGCTCGGCTCGCAGCGATGCGCTACCCCACCCGCTAAACCGAAAGGACGACGATGGCCGCGAAGACCATCGACGAGCTCCGCACTGCCTACAACGAGGCGGCGGAGCGCGTTCAGGAGGCGCTGCGTCAGATCGACGACGCGCCGGAAGACGCAGACGCCGGCTACTTCGAGCCGCTCGACGCAGAGGTCGGCGCGGCCGAAGAGGCGGCGGAGCGGTGCAAGGCGGATCTCGACACCGCCGAGTCGCGGGCACGCGCCCGCGAGAAGTACAAGCCGCTGGAGGTCACATCTGAGACGCGGATCAGCGTCAACGAGCCCGACCTGTACACGAAGGACACCCCGCGGCAGCGCGGGTTCCTGCGAGACCTGTACATGCGCGACATGCGGCACGACTCGGCCGCGGCCGACCGCCTCTCGCGGCACCAGATGCACGAGCTCGGGCGGATCGAGAAGGAGGCCGGCGAGCAGCGCGCCGTCGCCACGGCAACGCTGGGCGGCGCGATCCCGCCGCAGTACCTCGTCGACCGCTACGCGAAGGCGCTGCGGAACGGCCGCGTCTACGCGAACGCGGCGCAGCACGAGGACCTGCCCGACGAGGGCATGTCGGTGATCGTGCCGCGGTTCACGACGGGCCTCGCGGCCGGCGTGCAGGCGTCAGAGTCCACGACGCTGACCACGCAGGATCCGGTCGAGGTCGACCTGACCGTGCCTGTGCGCACCGTCGGCGGCTACTCACCGGTGTCCCGTCAGACGCTGGAGCGGGCCCAGTACAGCGAGCCGATCCTGATGGAGGATCTCGGCGCGCGGTACGCTGCTGCGCTCGACACGCAGTGCATCTCGGGGTCGGGCTCGTCCGGCCAGATCCTCGGCGTTCTGAACACGTCAGGCATCTCGACGAGCGCCGTTTCGACGGCGACCGTCGCGGCTGTGTGGCCGAAGTTCGCCGACGTCATCCAGCAGATCCAGACGTCGGTCGGCGGCCTCGGCATCAACGCCGACAAGATCATCATGCACCCCCGCCGGTACGGCTTCTTCAGCGCCGGCCTCGACTCGCAGAACCGGCCGCTGCTCGTCCCTGACGCGGGCGGCCCGTTCTTCAACGCGATGGCGGACGGCGGCGACGTCGCCACCTACGGCTACACCGGCACCCGTATCCAGGGGCTGCCCGTGTTCACCGACGCGAACATCCCGACGAACCAGGGCGCCGGCACGAACCAGGACGTGATCATCGTCCAGGCTTCGAGCGTCGTGCACCTGTGGGAGCGCCCGCAGGACCCGGTCACGCTCGCGTTCGAGCAGCAGGCCGGCAACGCGCTGCAGGTGCAGCTGGTCGCATATGGGTACGCCGCGTTCACCGCGGGCCGCTACCCCGCCGCGAGCGGCACCATCACCGGCACCGGCCTCGTCCCGCCGACCTTCTAGGCCGACTGGGCGATCTGACCGTGGGGCGAGCCGCGGCCGCTATGACAGCGGCCCGCGGCTCGCCCCGCACAACCATCGAACGGAGGACGCCGACATGGCGGACAAGAAGAACTTCTTCGCGGAGCAGGGCCACGAGGATCCCGAGTGGGCGATGGAGCGTCACACGGAGGACCTCGAGCGCGAGATCGAGGGCGCGAAGGTCCGTGGCGACAAGGAGCAGGCCGACAACGCCGCGAAGGCGCTGGCCGCGCTCGGCCACAAGAAGGAGACGCGGCCGCGCGCCGCAGCAGGCGAGGAGCGGTAACCGATGGCGAACGTCGCAGTCGCCACGGCGGCCACGCAGATCCTCGCCGCGAACACGAACGTGGCGCAGCGCAGCGCCGTCGTCATCCAGAACCTCGGCCCGAACGCGATCACGATCGGCGTCGACAACACCGTCACCACCGCGAACGGGATCACCGTCCCGACGAACGGCGTGCTGACGCTCACCGCAGGGATCAACGGGACGCTGTTCGCGATCGCGGCGACCGCCAACCAAGTGTCGCCAGCCGACACGCGGATCCTCGTCGAAACAGCCGGCCAGTAGGAGGCCATCCATGACGCTAGACCCTGCACCCGTCCGGGCGGCGGAAACCGATGATGAGCAGCCCGAACCGGGCGAGATCATCCAGACCCCGAACGGCAACATCGTGATCGGCGTCCCGACAGCCACGGCCGACGCCGAGTCGCCCGTGCCGAGCGGAGGGTCGAGCTAGTGGCCGTCACCGCCAACATGTATCCGATGGTCCTGACCACGACCTGGAACAAAGAGGCGAACCTCAACTCGGACGCGATCAAGTGCGCCCTCACGAACACGGCGTACACCTATGCGGCGACACACAAGTACTTCGACGCCGCGCCGTTCAACGCCGCGTTCACCGAACTCGCGACGGCGAACGGATACACCGCTGGCGGCGTCGCGCTCACGAGCCCGGCGACGACGAGCGCGCAGACGACGAGCTGGACGGCCGGGAACGCCGTGTGGACGTCGACGGGCACGCTCTCAGCGGTCGCCGCGGTCGTCTATGACTCGTCGCCGGCGTCGAACAAGCCGCTCGTCTCGTTCGTCCAGTTCGGCGGCACCGTCACCGCGCCGTCGGGAGCGACGATCACGATCGCGTGGAACGCCTCGGGCATCATCACCGTGGCGGTGACGTAGATGGCCGACGCGATCTATGTCTGCCAGAACACCGTCTTCTCGGCAGCAACTGGCGCGAAAACCGTCCTGAACATCATCGCGGGCGCGAACCAGCCTGTCCAGATCATCGAGTGGGGCATCAGCTTCGACGGTACCGCCGCAGCGTCGGCGACGGTCAACCTTTGCCAGTCCACCCAGGCCGGCGCAGGCACCGCTGGAGCGTCGCCGCCGGCCGTCGTGCAGGTGACCGGCCGTGCGATCACTGCCCAGTTCACCGTGGCGCACAACTACACGGCAGAACCGACGGTGCTGACGGTGATCGAGCCCTATCTCGTCAGCCAGTTCGGCGGCCAGTTCGTGAAGCAGTACCTGCCAGGCCGCGAACCGGAAACGGACCTGTCCGGCGGGACAGTGAAGTCGCTCGCGATCAGGGTGAACACGGCGTCGACGGTGAACGTCCTCGCCTACGCCTACGTCACCGTCGGTGCGTAGTGGCGGTCGCCTTCGTCAAGGCGCTCCAAGCCGCGGGCGGTACGAGCACCGTCAACTCGACAACGATCGCCGTCACCACGAACGGCGCCGTCGCCGCCGGTAACCACATCATCGGCTTCTACACGAACCGCCTCACAAACGCGACGACGCTCGCGAGCGTCGCTGCGACAGGCGCGACGTTCCAGGTCGACGGCACGGCGAGCGGCGCGGCCGGAACGACAGAAGGGTGGGGCATCTTCTCCGCCTACTGCCCGAGCGGCCTCGCGTCGGCGACGACGATCACCGCGACGCTGTCGCTGGCGTCTACGCGCAAGACGATGTCGTGCTTCGAGTTCTCGGGCCTCGCGTCGACGAGCTGGGCCTACTCGCCTGCCGTCTCTGGTAACGGGAATCCGGCGCCTGCGTCTCCGGTCACCGTCGGCACGCTCTCTGGCCTGACGGCGGGCGATCTCGTTGTCAGCGTTACGCAGTACAACAACAGCACCGGCACGATCGGCCAGATCGCAGCTGGGTCGGGGTGGACGACGCCGACAGCGGCGACGGGCGGCAACACGATCGTCGGCGCGAGTTCGTGGGACGAGTCACTGTTCCAGTACATCGCCGGTGTCGCTGGCACGAGCCAGGCAGTGACGTTCACGTGGTCGGTCGATAACTCCTACGCGGCTGGCGGCGTCGCCTATCACCAGGCTTCGTCCGCCGTTGTGATGCCGCCCCGGCCCGTCATCGCGACCGCGCGGACCATCCCTGTGGCTACTCAGCCGCTGGTCGGATGGCGATAGATGGCTGTCCTGATCGCCCACCGGCCGCCGAGCGTCGCGGCGAACCAGACCGTATCCCCTCCAGCAGCGACAGCGAGTGCGTCGGCGCCCGTCCCGACGATCACCGTCACCCTCCCAGCGCCCGCAGCGACCGCAGCCGCGAGCGCGCCAACGCCAACGCTGCAGGTGACGCTCTCCCCGCCCGCCGCCACGGCGAGCGCGTCCGCGGCCACGCCGACGCCCGCGATCGGGTTCACGCCGCCCGCTGCGACAGCGAACGCGACAGCCCCGACGCCGACGCCTGCGCTCCGCTTCACACCTCCCGCCACGACCTCGAGCGCGTCCGCGCCATCGCCGGGGCTCGGCGTCACGATCAACCCGCCCGCCGCGACAGCGAACGCGACAGCGCCCGTCCCGATCGTCAGCGCCGGCCAGGTCGTCAGCCCGCCAAGCGCGACGGCTACAGCGTCCGCTCCCGTCCCGTCGATCGCAGTCACCTTCAACCCGCCCGCCGCGACAGCAGCGGCCTCTGCCAAGACGCCTGCGCTACAGATCTCCATCCCGCCGCCGGCCGCGACGGCGACCGCGTCAGCTCCCATCCCTGGCACTGTCGGGAACAGGATCCAGGTGCGTCTCTCGCCTGCGACCGCGACCGCTGCGGCGAGCGCCCCAACACCGACCGTCGCCGTAGTGACCGGCGCGCACATCGTGACGGCGGCGCTCACCGGCTACGTGCAGGTGGGCGCGCAGGACGGCGTCACGGCCGGCGCGACCGGACAGCCCGGCGTCGGCGCAGACGCAGACCCGGCTACGGGTGCGACTGGACAGCCCGGCGTCGGCGCGAGCGGAATCGTCAACCTCTAACCCCCGAGAGAGCGAGGACCCGATGACGAACCTCACAGACGCTGCGGTGCAGCGGATGCTGCGCGACGCGCAGACCACGCCCACGCCGCAGGTCGGCCCGATCGAGCATCACATCGGCGGCCAGATCAACGTCGGCGACATGGTCATGCCCGACGGGTCGCAGGTGAAGGTGCTCAGCATCGCCCACCCGAGCGGCCATGCATGGATCACGAAGCTACCGCTCGCCGCGGCACAAACGATCGCGAAGGAACTGCAGAAGCCGCCGCGGATCCCGAACGGGGCGCTCTAACCAGTGGCCGCGAGCACCCTCTACGTCGGCGACCAGAACCCGACGCTACCCACGACCGTCAAGGACGGAAACGGGAACGTCATGGACCTGACCGGCTACCTGTCCGTCACGTTCGCGCTGGCCTACGCCTACGGCACGACGACGCTGTTCAAAGCCGCCGGCGCGTTCGTGAACCCGCGCACCAGCGGCGGCGTCACCTACGCACTCGGCGCGCTCGACCTGTCAGGCGCGACCCCGGGCCGGTACGTCGGCCAGTGGATCCTGGTCGACGCGAACTCGAAGCCGCAACACGTCGACGCCGGCCTCTTCGACGTGAAGGTGGGGTACTAATGACCGACGCGATCGTCACCGTGCTCGAGCCGTGGGCGTTCACGACCGAGGCGAAAGTGAAGCAGCAGGGCAGCGGCATCGCCCCGACCGACTCGTCGCAGGACGACAACCTCCGCTTCCTGATCAACGCCTTCAGCGACCTCGCGATGCGCTACAGCGAACGCGAGTTCCGAACGACGGCGACGAACCCGGCGACGCGCACGTTCCCCGTCGCGCCTTACAAGGTGTGGGGCGCCGACGCCGGCTACGTCGACTTCGGCCGCTACGACGCGCAGACCGTCACCAGCGTGGTGATCAACAGCCAGGCGCCCGGGTCGACGACGACGCTCGACCTGACGATGTACCAGCCCGTCCCCGTCGAACGGTGGGACGGCGTCTACACCGGCCTGAACATCACCGGGTACGTGATCGCGTCGGCGAGCCTGCCAGGCATCGCGGTTACCGCTGACGTGACCGGGACGTGGGGATGGGCAGCGGTGCCCGACATCGTCATCCGCGACTGCGTCGAGACGGTGAAGACATGGTTCCGGATGGGCTACCAGGTGAAGAGCGGCCAGTCGATCCAGGGGGAACTCGCCGCCCAGTCGCAGCTGTTCCCCGCCGACCTGCCGAACAGCGTGAAGACGCACCTCGACGCCTTCAAGACGATCACGGTGTTCTGCTAGTGGCGAGCGTCCACACACACGTCGAGACGTTCGGCCTCCAGAGTCGGTTCGAGTTGTTCACCGCCGTCGGCGCGAAGAAGGCTTTCAGGAAGGGCGCGCGCCGCGTGGGTTCTCGGGGGCGAACGCTCGCCCGCGCGGGCGCGCCCGTCAAGACCGGCCTGAGCAAAGCGGGGATCAGATCCTCTGTGCGTAGCACCGGCACCGTCTCGACAACGAAGATCTATCCGAGCGGCCCGCACCGCCACATCACGATCTGGCAGGACCAAGGCACCGGCGAACGGCACAAGCGTGACGGCCAGCCGACCGGCATGGTCGAGGCGCAGTTCTTCTTCGAGCGGGCGAGCCTCGTTCTCGACGGCGAGGTCAGCGACATCTACGAGTCTGTGATCGACGAGGCGCTGCGCGCGGCGGGCCTGTCATGACTGTCACTACCAGCCTCAACCTCGCCGCCGTCCGCAGCGGCATCGCCCAGGTGATCAAGTCGGGCATCCCCGAGATCGTGAAAGTCACGCGGCACGTCGACTACGTCGAGGGCGTGAACAACTTGCCGTTGGCAACTATCGGGCGTGGCGAGATCCAGGGACAGGACATCACGCTGCAAGGCGAAGCGGCGGACGCCCAACTCGGCGGGTATGACCACCTCGTCACGTGGACGGTCACCGTCTACGCGACGTTCCAGACGGTCGTCGAAGCGCAAGAGTTGGACGACATCCTCGCCGGCCGGTTCCTCGACGCTTTCAACGGCAACCGGCTGATCGACCCGAACGGCCCCGGAGCGGTCGACTCGTCGCGCGTGCCCCTGATCGTCCCGTTCATCCTGGACGAGGAACACGCGCCGCTATGGCTGTCCGAAGTCACCCTTCGCACCTTCATCATCTCGAGCCTCTAGGAGCAGCCGATGCTGTGGATCCTCCCCGACCCTGACCTGGTCACGAGCGGCAGCGAGCAGGACGTGCCCGACCTCGGCCTCGTCGTCCCGTGCCGGCTCGCCGACACGTCGCACACCCGCAAAGACCTCGAGGCGCTGATCAAAGAGACCGGCGCCCCGCTCATCGTCAAAGACGTGAAGGATGGTGGTGACTGATGGCCGTCGCAGGCGGTTACGTGCAGCTGGCGGTCGAGACGACGCCGAACGGCGAGCTGAACCCGTCGCCAGTCTCGTCGACCGTGTTCTACCACCCATACCAGCAGCGGCAGTGGGACATCCCGCTGCTGCTCGACGACCGCACCGACGAGTTGCGCGGCGTCACCGACAACGTGCAACAGGACGTCGTCGGCTATGACACCCAGCCGTGGAGCGCGAACCTGCGTCTCTACCCGAACCTGTTCGGCCTATTGATGTGGGGGTGCCATGGCGCCGGCGTGTTCACGGCCGGGAACGGCGTGATCACCGACCCGGCCAGCGTCGTCATGCCGGTATCCACGAACCGCTGGGTGTGGACGGCCGGCACCAACAACGGCCCGGTCAGGAGCCTGCAGATGCAGGTCACCTACCCCGACCAGTCAGTATTCCTGATGCAGAAGGGGTGTGTCGTCGAGCAGCTCCAGGTGAGCTACAACGGCGAGGTCGCGCTGATGAACGCGACCGGCCACGCCCTCTACAGCGTGCAGCAGGCCGACCCGGCGCTTACCCCGACGTATGACGCGCTGACGGTGAAGCCGTTCCTGCGGTCGATGATGGTGCAGCCCGCGACGTGGCTCGCCAGCACGGGGACGCACAGCGGGTTCACGTTCTCGCTCGCCAACCCCGTGTCGTATGACCGGACGCTGTCGGGCAGCCGCTACCCCGACGCGGTCGACCGCACCGGCACCGGCCTGAACCTGACCGCGACCGTCGACATCCGCAACCTCAGCACCGCCGACATCGCCGGCCTCGTCGCGGGGACGGGCTTCACGGTGAAACAGTCATGGGTGCACACCCAGTTCATCACCGGCTCATACCCGTACAAGCTGTTCATCGAAGGGAACGCGATCTACAGCCAGGTGAACGCCGAATCGCTGCAGCACAAGATCCGGCACGGCGGCACGTTCACCGTCGACTTCGGCCGCTCGTCGGGTGGCACTCCTAGCTACACCATCACCCTCTGTAACGGCATCTCCGCCTACTCGAACGTCGGCTGATGGGCGACCTGAACCTCACCCAGCAGCGGCCGAAGGTGACCGTCAACTTCACCGACGACGACGGCGCGACGCACAGCCACGAGTTCGAGGTGCTACCACTCGACAAGAAGCGGTTTGAAGGGCTCGCCGCTTACCAGAAGCGGGCGCGGACGCTCGACGAGACGCAGGACGTGGACGAACTCGCGAAGCTCGTGCCCGAGTTCTGCGATTCGATGCTCCGCTCAACGAACGGCGCGGTGACGATCACGAGCCTATGGGAGAACGCTGGCCTGCCGTTCTCGTGGGTGATGCAGATCGCGAAGCACCTGCAGCAGGAGGCCGTCGGCGACCCCCCAGCCTAGGCGCCCAACGGGTCTACGCCGTCTGGGCGCGCTACGGGAAGATGCCTGACGAGGTTGACGGGTGGCCGGTCGCGTGGTCGATGGGATGGTTGTGCGAGCGGGTGCTCGAGCTGGAGGGCGTCATCCGCGGCTCGAAACGATGGGACGACGGCGTCCCTGTCGGGTTCGGGCTGGATGACCCCGACTATGACCCGGCGCTTCAGGTGGCTCCGCCGCCCGACGGTTACACGTCGTGGCAGCACTTCGAGGAGGTGAACGGCAGTGGCGAATGACATCGCGATCATCGTGACCGCCGAACTCGGCGACACGCTGCTGAAACTCGACCTCGCAAAGCACGCCGTGAGCGACCTCGGAGACGCTTCGGAGGAGAACGCGGCGAAGACGGATGAGGCCGCCGCGTCGAACGCATTCTTCTCCGACTCTCTCACCGGGCTGAACAATGTCCTGATGCAGAGCGTGCCGCTGCTCGGCGGGTTCCAGGTGCCGCTCGTCGCATTGCCGGCCGTCGCGATCGGCGCGGCGGTAGCGGTCGTCGCGCTCGCGGACGCGGTCGGGACGCTGATCGCGATCCTCGCTGACCTCGTCGCCCCCGTCACCCTCGTCGCCGGGCTGCTCGGCGGCCTCGGCGGCGCGTTCCTGATCGCCGCGAAAAGCGCGTTCGGCGGCGGCGGCGCGCTCAGCGGCCAGCTGGGAGTGCTCAAGCACCAGTTCGACAATCTCACGAAGACGCTCGTGCAGGACTTCATGCCCGTGTTCCGGTTCCTGATCAACTCGGCGCATGACGCGCTCACCTACCTGAACCAGATCGCGAAGCTGCCGCTGAAGGAGGCGTTCCAGAGCCTCGCGACCACCGGCATGCAGGCGGTAACGAAGTTCCTCGAGCAGGTCGGCCACTTGGTGGCTCGTCCGCTTCGCCTCGCGTTCCAGATCGCGTTCGGGACGGGGAAGGGCGGTAACGAGATCTCGAGTGCTGTCAGCGGGCTGTTCAACCAACTCGAGCGGTTCCTGTTCGGCTACACGAAGACGCACCAGATCCATATCGGCCGGTTTCTCGGTCCGATGACGACGACGCAGGTGAACGGCCTGTTCCAGCCGCTGATCGACTGGTTCAACCGGCACCACTTCACGAAGCAGGGCACCGAGATCGGCCATGACATCCTGCAGGGGTTCATCGGCAGCGGCGCGTCTCAACGGGTCGGCAAGTTCCTCGTCCAGGTACTCGAGGACGCCGTGAAGACGGTCGGCGTGCAACTCCTGCGCGCGGCCGTGGCGGTCGCGAAGGAGTTCTACAAGTGGGGGCCGGTGATCGCGCTGGTCACGAGCGGCCCGATCGCGGCGCTGTACACGTTCATCGTGACGCGGATCATCAGCGTGATCAGGCGGATCCCCGGCCTGTGGAGCGCCGTCGGCGTGGCTATCCAGGCTGTGGTCGGTGCAGCGAAGACGTTCTGGGGTTGGCTGCAGAAGATCGCCGACTTCTTCTCCCACGCCCTCACCTTGAACATCAACTGGCCGAGTCCGCCGGGTTGGCTCACATCTCTGGGCGGGTTGATCGGTGGCGGGTCGAACCCGTCGAGCAATCCGGGCGCCGGCAGTGGCCGCGGCGCAGGGTCTCACCCCGGCAGTGGCGGCGCGCAGGTCATGCAGGTCAACCACTTCCATCTGAGCGGCATGGGTAGCGACGCCGCGTCCCGCCGGCAGGTGCGCGAGATCAGCCGCGAGATTGGCCGGCAGAACCATATCCTCGCTGGAGGCCAGTAGTGGCCGCGCCGAGCATCGTCCTCGACCCCACCGGACTGAACATCCAACTCAACAACCAAGGGTCAGCGACTGGACTGTTCACGCAGGAGGCGAACCAGCAGGTGCAGGGCGTCGACTGGGGCGGCCAGGCGATCCAGGACATCATCAACACCGGCGCGTATCGGATCGAGGACATCGACGGCGTCCTCGCCGCCACCCGCGCTGTGCGCACCATCCTCCTCCCCGTCCGGATGTTGGGCTCGTCGAAGGACAACCTCGACACGACGATCTCGAATCTGAACTACGCCTTCGCGAAAGCGAGCCGTTTCCAGCCGCTCGACCTCGTCGTCACGCCGGGCGGGTCGACGAAGACGACGACGTTCAAGGTGATCGGCGGCGACACGTTCCATTACTACAGCCAGATGGAGGACAACCTGAACCGCGTCCGCGACGCGCAGGTACAGATCTTCTGCCTCCCGTTCGGCTACGGCGCGAAACAGACCTATGGGTCGAGCGGCGCGCCGCTCTTCGCCGCCGCCGCTGGCCCCGGCGCGTTCACCGTGACGATCCCCGCCGGGTCAGAGGGCGACGTGCTCGCCGACGTGACCGTCATTTTCCAGTTGACAGCGGACACAGCTGGCGCGGTCACGGTTGGGTGTATCGCGGGGAACTCGTCATGGACGGTGACGAGCGACATCACCAGCTGGTCAGCCGGGTCTGGCGCAGGCACCAGGGCGGCGCAGTCGAACGCGAAGTACAAGGGCGGCGCGGCGCCGGGGTATATCGCGGCGGCGCAGGGAACAGTCGAGGAGGCGTACAAGAAGACGTTCACGACGGCGGACTTCCCGACCGGAGTGCCGATCCGGTGCCTCCTGTTGGCCGACGACTTTCAGGTGCTCGCGGCTAGGCGCGGCTTGTACCAGATGCGGCTCGCTGTCGCGGCCGGCGGCGTCACGTCGTATGGGGATTGGGTGAGCGTTCCGGCGGCGGCTGGTAACGGGACGACGACGCATTTCTTGCAGGTGATGGATATGGGCGCCTTCTTGTTCCCGCCCGGCCCGTCGGGGTCAGTCGCGTTTAGCGGGAGTACGACGGTGTCGATCCAGGTGCAGGACGCGAACGTCCACGCGAACGCGCTCACCTGCGCGTTCGACTCGATGATCTTCCTCCCAGACGCGAGCTCGCTCATCGCTGAGTGGCCGATCACACAGCCGGCCGCGAACACGCCGATCCGCATCGAATCCGACCTCTTGTTCAACAACGCCGACGGCGCTCCGCAGACGGTGCTCGTGTCGGGTGCGCATATCCGGAGTAGGGGGACGACGCAGTACGCGATCTGGGCCAGCGACCAGACTTTGGCGAACACGTCCGGCGACGTCACCTATTCGCTCGTGAAGGCGTGGGCTGAGGTTGTGCCCAGGTATATCGGGTTGGCTCCGGTCTGATGGCTGCGTATACGGCGATCATCGGCGACGCGCGGTCGGTCGGCGCCCTGGCCGGGTCGGCGCTTCGCGGCGACCAGGCGGTCTTGCAGCGCCTCAACCCGCAGGTCGCGACGGCAAGGGTCCGCGGCATCCTCAACCCGCACATCGTGAAGGACGCCGTCGGCGGCCTCATCAGCGCCGACTTCACGATCCCCGCCGAAGAAGCCGCCAGGTGGCGTCCACTGCTCCGCTACGGCGCGGTCGTGTGGATGTTCGACGGCGGCGAACCCATCTTCTACGGCTACGCCGAACAGCCCGTATGGACGTCGACGGGTGACTGCCAGATGAACATCTCCGGCATGTGGACGGTCCTGAGCCGCACCCGGACCCGCGAAGTATGGGACCTGTGGGACATGAGCCTCCTGTCGCGCGGCACGGGCGCGAACGAGAACAAGGCCGGCCAGGCGAACGTCAACAGCGACGGCACCGTCACGTTCAGCATCCCGAGCGGCACCGTCGTCGCCGCTTCTGACCGGATCAGCGTCGACTACCTCCTGTTTGATGAACCGGCAGGCGTCTCGGACGGGAAGCTGATCACGGCGTTCGAGTTCAACATCAGCGACCAAGTTGGGATGGGCACTACCGTCCGGCTCCGCGTCATCGGCAAGGCCACCGCCGCCGCCGCGACTGGTGATCTCCTCTACGACACGGGCGCGACCGGGCCGAGCACGCGGCAGGGCGCGACGAACCTGAACGGCACGAACCAGGGCGGCGTCGCATGGGGCAGCGAATCGGGGTATCGGTGTCTCCGGTTCCAATACATCTTCACCGCTGGCGGCACTCTCGGCGCGGACCACTACGCGACGCTCGACCGGATCCGAGTGTCGACCAGGGAAAGCCTCTTCCCGTCGGTCAGCGGCGGCGTTGTGGCACCGTTGGACACGGGCGTCCTCGCCCGCGATGTCCTGTCGATCCGAAGCCCGAACAGCGTCACTACGAGCTCCACCTATCTGAGCGAACAACTCGACACGCCGCCCGAGTTCTGGCCGAGCAAGGTCGCGGCGGGTGCGACCGACACGAACAGTTATGCGTATGCGTGGGGGCTAGACCCGACAACGGGAACCGGGACGGCACCGAACAGCGGCGTCGCCACATCGGGATTCTCGGCGCTTGAGTGGCAGTCACCGACCGACATCCTCTCGGCGCTCGCCGGGATCGACGGCAACCACGTCGGCTTCTACCTGCCCTATAACGGCCGCGGAGGGTATGACGCGCCCGGCAACCAGTACGCAGCATCGGCGCCGGCCGTTCCCGACGTCGGCTCGTTCTGGCTCGCCGCGCCGCCACAGCTCTACTACCAGGCGTTCAGCGACCCGACGACGAACCCGGACTACACGGTGCAGACGCAGGAAGGCGCGCAGGTCACGCCGACGACGGACGTCCAACCCCTCGTCAGCTACGTCTACACCAACTATCAGACGATCAAGGGCAGGCAGCAGAGCGTCGTCGTCCAAGATGCGAGCCAGAAGAACTACGCCTTTTCGCAGGGCTACCAGCGCCGAGAGGACTACACCATCCAGCCGTCGGTGGGCGATAACCAGACACCGACGAGCCAAGCCGCCCAATACCTCGCGCAGCGCAGACTCCCCGTCGCGAGCGCGGTGATCACAATCACGAACGACGGCGCGAGCCGCTACGCGATCTTGAAACAGGGCTGCGTTATCGCGCGCCTCGCCACCATCAGGCCGGGCAGCCTCCAGATCAACGGCGTCGCCACCAGCGGCCTCAACCTCTCAGCCGGCTACGCCACCCACGTCGAATGGTGGGGCGAATCCGACACGGGCCCGGAGTACGTCGAACTCACTCTCGCCCAACCACCAGGCCAAATCTCGCGCGAGACGGCGCATGGGCGGCTCGCGTATCGCAGCCTGAAGACTCGGCACCGAATCCTTTTCTAGCCAGAAGCAACCGGACAGGGCAGGGCAGCTATGAACCCGTTCATCGTCCCGCTCCTGGCCGTCCCTGTCGTGCTCGGCATCGACTGGTCAAGCGTCAGCGGCGGCAGCCTCGCGATCATCGGCACCCTCGTCCTGATCGCCGGGTTCGGGTTGCGGTACACGTCGACCGGCAGCGAAGCGCGCGACATGCTCAAAACGATGAACGAGGAGCTGCGCGCCGACAACGCCGAACTCCGCGGCGAACGCGAATCGCTCCTCGAAGCACAAGAAGCGCTGAAAGAGGACATCCACAAGCGTGAGCTCGAGACGATGGAACGCGAGAAGGTCATCGCCGAGTTACGCGCCCGCCCGGACACGACCGAACTGATGCGCCGGCAGGACGATAACCACACCGCGGCGATGGAGATCGCGCACCAGACGGCGGAGACGCTCGAGCGTGTCGTCGGGATGCAGGGCGACCTGCAAGCGATCGTCGCGGCCAGCCTCAACCGGCCGCAGCGCCGCACCGACCCAGGCACGTAGGGCCGCCGCGAGTGACCACGACGACCCCGCCTCAAATCCTACCCACCCCGACCTTCGTGAGTGACCACGAAAGGAGCAGCATGGCCATCGCTATCAAGCGGCAAATGAGAGAACCGAGCGTCCAATACCTCGCGCACAACGCGATCACGCACGGCGGGATGAGCATCAAGCGCGTCGTCCTGCACGACACCGAATCCCACGACACCGCCGGCATCACCGACGTCAAAGGCATCTACGACTTCTGGGCCGGACAGGGCCTCGAATACGGAGCGCACCTCGTGATCGACAAGGACGGCAACACCGGCATGAGCGCGTTCGGGTTCGAGGAAGAGATGTGGCACGTCGGCAACTTCAACGGCGGCAGCATCGGCATCGAACAGATCGGCTTCGCGAGCCTCACCAAACTCCTGTGGAGCCGTAGCCACCAGAAGCAGATCATCAAGGTCGCGCGGTGGCTCGCCTGGTTCCACCACCGCTACGGCGTCCCGCTCACGCATAGCCTCGAGGGCGTCTGTACGCACGCCGACGTCGGCGCCGCCGGCATCGACACGAGCGGCCACACCGACCCCGGCGCGAACTACCCATTGCGGACGGTGCTGTGGCTCGCGAACAGGTACGTCCGCAAGGGCGGATGGAGCCGGACATCCCCGATCTGACAAAGGCAGGCTGACATGCCCCCGACAACTCCAATCCCGATCACGCTCACGATCGCCGCGCTCAGCGACGCCGAGGCGGCCGCACTTCTCACCCAACGAACGAAGGAGCGCACCATGACCGTTCACCCCGACAAGCCGGCGCCCGCGAAGCCGGGCTGGCAGAGCACCGAGTTCTGGGTCTCGATCGCGACCGCCGTCGGCACAGTCGCCGCGTCCGCTGAAGGGTCGCTCCCGCCCAGGTATGCCGCGCTCGCCTCCACCGTCGCCGCCGTCGCCTACGCCCTTAGCCGCGGCCTCGCGAAGCATTAGACATGCACGGCCTGCTCATCACGATCGTGCTGATCCTCGCCGTCATCGCCCTGCTCGCATTCATCGTGAGGCGCTGATGACGAGCAAGCTCGAGCCCTACCCAGGGCTGCACCCCGGCACGGGCACGAACGACCACGTCCACCAGTGGCAGCGGTACCGCGACGGCATCACCGCCTGCCACATCTGCGGGAAACGGAAGGAGGTCTGATGGCGGAGTTCTCGTGGCCACCTATGCAGCCGATCACACCCGACGGGTTCGTGACGGCGGTCTACGACGGCGACACCCCGTATGCGCATATCCGGTGGAACGCGACGCCGGAGGGGATCCTGCATGACGTTCCGATCCGCGTCGACGGGATCAATGCCGTAGAGCTCCGTACCATCTATGGCCTCGAGGCGCGCGCCGCGGCGGTGTTCATCCTCGCCGGCCATCCCGAGCTCACTGGCACGGACACGAGCGCATATGCGGCGGCGGACACGCTCGACGACGGCACGAAGATCCTGAGGATGATCGCTCCGCCGCATGTCACCTTCGTGCACCAGCGACGCGAGAAGTACGGCCGGTTTCTCGCCCGGATCACTCTCTCCGACGGCGGCGACTTCAGCCAGCGGATGCTGCTCATGCCGGACGGCTCGCCTCGCCTCGCAAGCGACGGCGTGACTCCGCTCGCCGTCCCCTACACACCCTGAACACGGGCATCACGCCAGCCGGCGCCCGACAACCCCGCAAAGAGAAGCGGACGCCGGCCGACCACGGGAGGTTCCCAGATGGGAAGCCACCGCAGAACCATCGCCGCCACCGCGGCGATCCTGTTGGCCGCTACGAGCGGCTTTTTCATGCACGCATCCGCCCACGCCGCGACGAGCATCTGCGGCGATTCATGGGGCAGCGACGGGCACACCGGCCCCTGGTACGTCGGTTCGAACCAGAGCCTGCACGGCAACACACTCGTCATCAACTGCCCCGGCGCGTCGACGGCGTGGAACGTCACCTATGCCGTTTACAAGACGGACGGCAGCGGCGGGTCGGCGTTCTCGCCGATCTTCGTTGTGAGGAGCGGGAACGGCGACGCCTCGTTCTCGGTGTCGACGAACCCGGTCGGCTGTAACCAGGGGTGGCTCTACTACACCCAGGTCAAGAATGATTTCACCGGCAACTACATCCGGAAGCCGGAGGCGGGGAAGGTGATCTGCTGACCGTCGGTGCGCGAGCTCGTGTGGGCAATCCGAGCGTCGGCAGGTTCGGCGCGAAGCGAAGAGGAGGTCACGTTGCCTGACCAGAATCCTGATCGTCGCCGTCGTCGCGTTGTGCACGGCAGCTACCGCGTCGCGGGCCGAGGCGTGGCCTGCACCGCCAGCACGCCGAGCGGCGTGCATAACTCGACCTGTGCCGGCGCTGTGTCGCCTGCACTGGTGGGTTCACCGAGTCCACAGTCTGGAACGCGAGCGTTCGCTTCCACGTTCGCGGTACTGGTATTCGGCTGAACGACACCCGGCCGCCGCGCCGTGGCTCGAGCAGCGCGAGGCGTGGCGGGGCCGCGCCGAACGGGTAGCGCGGATACCGCTCGCGCCGTGGCCGGCCGGGTGGCTCGCCGACGCGCTCTGCGTCCACAGCTACGAAGGCGCGTGGAACGCCGTCGACCCGACCGGAACCTACCGCGGCGGGATGCAGTTCGACGAGGGGACGTGGCTCGCGAACGGCGGCGCCGCGTATGCGCCGCGCGCTGATCTCGCCTCGCCGCGTGACCAACTGCTCGTCGCGCTCGCGACGTGGCGGGCGCGTGGCTGGGAGCCCTGGCCGAACACGGCCGCAGAGTGCGGCCTGCTCTAGAAGACAAGCAAGGCCGGGGCTTGCGCCCCGGCCTCTAGCCGCCGTTGTCCTGCTCGGAAGTTGCCGTCCCGAGATTGGATCCGGCGGATCCCCTGCGCCCCCGTCTAGCCTTCTGGCTGGGCGGGGGCGTTTCCGCGTTCAGCGACGCCGGGCCGGCGGTCGCCGCACGCGATCGCCAGCGCGACGACCCACCCGATCACCGTCCAAGCGAGCAGCGCGTTCAGGACAGCCACCATGCCGACCTGGTGGTGTCGCAGCGCGGCGATGATCGTCGGCAGCCAGTACGCGGCGAGGAACCCGATCACGAGTAGGCCGCCGCCGGGGTGCTGCGCGACGGCGAGGGCGATAGTGAACGCGACGAACGCGGCTATCAGGCCGAGCGGGACGGCGAGGATCCAGAACAGGACGGGGTGTGTGGCCTTGAGGGTCATGGGGCCTCCCTTGTCGCATTTTGCGGGAAAGTGTTGACGGTCACACGTTTGGGCGTTGTCAACCAGGATTTGAGGCGATAGTGTCTTGATCGCGGCAGGGCAGACGCGAAAGGGGCCTAGACAGTGGCAGACAAGTCTGGTGGGGGCGCACTTATGACGCCCGGTCGTTCCTTGCGGAGTGTCCATTGGATGGTCGGTTACCATGCTGCCGACGTCGACGCGCGTCGATACCCCGATCGAGGTCGGCGGCGATCTCTGCGGCCTTGGCTGCCTCTTTCGCGGCCTGGGAGACGTCCCAGGCTTTTCTGATCGTGCGTTCGGGCACGTCGAGCGCGGCTGCGAGCTTGGTCATGACGGGGAGCGTCGGCAGCGTGCCGCGCACTTCGATGTTCTGCCAGGTGGCGTAGGGGATTCCGGTTTGGCGGTCGGCTTCGCGCCGGTTGGGGCCGTAGTGCCGGACGCGGAGCCTTTGAACTAGGTGGGCGAGTGTCTCTGGCTCAGGCATGCGTCTAGTATGCCATGTCAAGGTCGGCGTGTCCAACCGACCAGTTATTTCCAGAAACCCCCTGCATATACGCCTGTCATAAATCGGACGGACCGCGCCTAGGACGACACGCCTAGGTTGACACGCCTAGCTAGGCGCGCTATGGTGGGCCTCATGAAGTTCGACGCACAGGCTCTCCTCCAGGCACGAGAAGGCAGGGGCCTCACCCAAGAACAACTCGCCGCAGCGGCCGGGTTGACGTTTTCGACAATCAGCCGCCTCGAGCGCGGCCTTGTCGTGCCCACGCTGAGCACGATCAACAAGCTCGCGCAGGCGCTCGACGGCGACGTGGAAGAACTGCTCACTACCGAGAACGGCGCGCCGGCATGAAGAACGTCCGGCACATGACGCTCCTGCAGCTCGCGCTGCACGTCGCGAACCTGCCAGACCGCCCCATCCTGTGGACGCAGTTCGAGCGGGACGCGCGCGACGAGTACGACCGGCGCATCGTCGCACTTGAGCAAGGAGCGGCGGCATGACGAGGCTTGGATACGTCCTCCTTGCGGTCGGGGCTTTCGTCCTCGCCGCCGCTCCGAACGCTTCCGCCCACCCAACCGCGACGTGGCTATCGGCCCGCACCACGATCCGCGTCCACGCCACCATCGTCCTCGCCCACCATGTCCGTGTCTGCAGCTGGCAGCCGACGGATAACCGCGTCCGCGGCTTCGTCCGCTACTCGAAGCGCCTCGCGACGGTCCCCGGCTGGGCGCAGGCTGGGCAGCGGCCGAGCCGCGCCGTCTGCGCGATCAACGGCGGCACGTATCGCACCGCCGCGCCGAACCAGTATCGGCCGAGCGGCACCGTCTACGCGCAGGGCCGGCGGATCCGCGGCTTCACCGACGCGCCGGCCGTCGGCTTCCGGAACGGCCACGCCTACATGGGCGCCCGCAACGCCTACCGGCACGGCGCCAGGTCGATCATGAACGGCCTCGCCTACCTCGTCACCAACGGCAAGCCGCTGCTCCACCACTCCCAAGCGCCATGGACGACGACGAAACAGTTCACCTGTGGAGCGCCCGGCACCGACGGCGTCTACGGATGTTCGCGTAGCGCGCTCGCCATCATGCGGACCGGCCGCGTCGCGCTCGTCGAGATCGGGCACGCCTCGATGCCGCTCGCCGCGAGGATCCTCGCCAGGCTCGGCGCGAAGAGCGCGATCACCTTCGACTCGGGCGGCGCAGCCTTGATGTGGACGCTCCAAGGCTCGCACAACACGGGCAGCCGCACCCAGGTCGGCCATCTGATGGGAGCGACCGTCGGCTCGGCTTGGAAGCGCAGGATCCCCGACGCGCTGATCGTGAACGCGAGGCCGCTGTGAACCTTCTCGTCCACATCATCCTCGGCTTCATCGCCCTGGTCTCGGTCACCGCGATCGTCGTGGCGGCCGTCGACGAGTGGAGGGGCGTGCTGTGACCACCATCATCGCCTGCGTCATCAGCTTCTTCTTCGGCTCGACGTGCGGCCTGCTGCTCGGCGGCATCGCCGCGGCGAGTGCCAGAGCAGACGAGCGCGCCCGCGAAGCAGCTTTGGCGCAGCGACTCAGCGACAGGCTTGTGCGCGACTTCCACGTCGTGCGAGAGGAAGACGGGACGGAACACATCGTCCCCGTCGAAGACAGCTCGCCGCCGGCGGGCTGAGAAACCAGCGGCCCGGCCGAAAGGTGTTCCCCCCGAGGCCGAGCCGCAGATACAGGAGGAAGGTTATATGAGGCATCGGAGCAACCTCGTCGTTGGAGGCGTCATCGGCGTGATCGCGCTGCTGTGCATCGCGGTCGTCGCCCAGGCGAGCGTGAAGAACTCGGTCCAGCCCGGCAAGCTCGTGTTCGGCCAGGTCGTGTCGGGTCAGCACCCGAACCGGCTCGTCACGCTCCACAACGGCACCGGCGCGAACCGGCGCATCAAGACGATCGGCATCGCCGGCTCTGGTGGCTACGTCTTCACGATGCCGAAGAACACGGCGGCGCTCGCCGCGACCGGCCTGCCGACGTGCACCGTCGGACTGGTGTTGCCGGCCGGCGCGAAGTGCGCCATCGACATCCGCGTTCACACCGTCCGCGTCGGCTGGTGGCGCAGCGTTCTCCACATCGTCTACCGCAACGGGTGGTTCAACAGCGGCAGCCTCGAAGCGCACGTCGTGCCAGCGCCGACGCCGGCACGGTCGACGACACCGGGCTCGTGCACCTCGCTGTCAACGATCAGCGAGGTGTGCGCGTCGTGAGCACGGTTGAGCGGATCGTCGCGCTGCCCGACACCGTCGAGGAGGCCGTCAGCTTCGGCGTCGTCCTCCTCGACGAGTGGGCGCCCGGCTGGGCGGGGAGCATAGACGTCGACACGCTCTATATGAGTGACGGCGATCGGTGCGTCCTCGGCCAGTTGTTCGGCGGGTACGACTATGGCTGTGACCGGCTCGGCTTGTATGAGGACATGCCGACGCGGTTCGGGTTCAACGTGGATGGCCAGAAGCCGTGGCAGCCGCTCGAGGATGAGTGGCGCCGCGTCATCACGGAACGGCAAGAGGCGACGGCGTGATGAACGGCGCCGCCAGACGGGGTAAGGACGCGCCTTCGGGCGCGTCCTCCCGGTCGGTCACTACCGCTGCGATCGACGCGCTCGTCACGTTCAGCGAGGCGGAGCGCGTTGTGGGTGCGGTGCTGGCCTATGAGTCATTCGCTGGGATCTTGGCGGAGCTCGCGCTCGCGCTCGAAGAGGTACGCGACCAGCTCCGCGAGGCTCTCGGTGGTTCGCCGCTTGGGCTGAACGTGGACGGGGTCCTGGTAGCGATGGCGCGATTCGATGAGGAGATCAAGCATGTCCAGCAACTCGCCGGACTCATAGACGAGGAGGAACCAGATGCCGAGTAACGAGGTCACCGTGCTGCCCGAAGCGGGCAGGCCCGACACCACCAAAGCACTCGCCCTCGCCGGTGGGCTGAACCTCGAGGAGATCAAGAGCATCGGCACCGTCTTCTTCCAATCCGGGATGTTCCGGGACACGAAGAGCGCCGCGCAGGCGATCACGAAGGTGATGGCGGGGCAGGAGCTCGGTGTGCCGCCGATGCAATCGATGCGCGGCATCCACGTCGTCGACGGGAATCCGCAGCTGAGCGCCGGGTTGATCGCAGCGTTGGTGAAGCGCAGCCGCAAGTACGACTACCGCGTGAAAGATCAGAACGACACGGTCGTCGTGCTCGAGTGGTTCCAGGACGGCGAGCCGGTCGGCGAGTCCTCGTTCACGCATGGCGAGGCGGAGACCGCGAACCTGACGAGCCGCACGAACTGGAAGACGTACACCGAGGACATGCTCTTCGCCCGCGCCTTGACCAGGGGCGCGCGCAGGTATTGCCCGGACGTGTTCGGCGGCGCCGTCTACGCGCCCGGTGAAGCCGCTCCGGACGCCGATGACTTGCCGCGGCCGATGATCCAGCAGACGCCACAGGGCGGCTACACCCCGCCGCGCGTCGCCCAACTCCACGAAGAGTCCCGCTCGGCGTCCTCTGCCCATGAGGGTGCGGCCCACACCTCGGACGCTCCTGCGTCCGAGGCGCCGAGCGGGACGGAACCACACTTGTTCCCGCCGAGCGATGAGGAGTTGGAGGCACTTGAGGCCGACCAGCACCGCGACCCGACCGACGGAGACTCGTGATGGAGCGCGTGGTTCTCGTCGCTGTATCGACCGAACTTGCCGAGCAGATGCTCGAGGACGACGGCTTGCCTCTCCGGCGCGACACGCGCGTTCGGCTAAAGCCGGCGGACGACTGGGAACGCGAGATGACGGGCGCGACCTACTCGATGATCTTCACCGAGGAGCGTGACCCACGATGACTACCGACCTGGCACGCCAGGAAGCGCAGGCGATCACCGACCCCGCCACCGGCGAAATCATCGACCGCGCCGACACCGCCAAGGTCGCCGACCTCTACCAGCGCATCCAAGAAGTCCAAGCCCAGTGGAGTGAGGCTCGCGCGTGGTGCGCCCGCGCGTTGATCGACTCGGCGGACGCGCGGTCAGAATGGACGTTCAACATCGGTGGCGTGGATGTCACGGTCGACCCGCCGAGCAGCGCCAGCATCGACTGGGACGAAGAGGAACTGGCGAAACTCGAGGAACTCGTGTCGCCTGAGCGGTACGGAGAGCTCGTGAAGCAGACGGTCGTCACCAAGGTTCAGACCGTCAAGCTCAAGGCGTTGGCGCGGCGTGTTGGGCCGGAGTCGGTGATCGGTCAGATCATCGCTCGGGCTGAGCGGCGCCGGCCAAAGCCCAGATCGGTGAGGGTGAAATGACGGTCCTCGCGAAGTGCCCCAAATGCGGCCGCCTACTCGCTGTCTACGGCGGCAAGATCCGCACCCATGTCCCGCGCGGCGGATGGTCACAGACTCCATGTCCCGGCAGCGGCGCCCACGTCGAACCGGCGGAGATCCGACGGTGACGGAGCGCCTCGCAGACCTCCTCACAACCGCGGTTCGTGAACGCGCAGCCGCGTACGCCCAGCTGACCGAGGCGAAGGCGCGGATCCGCGAGCTCGAAGAACCGTTCAAAACGGCGGAGCAGGTCGCGTTCAAGCTCGGGTATAGCGTCGACACGATCTATGACTGGGCGCAGGCTGGGAAGATCCCGGTCGTGTTCCGCGCCGGCGGCCAGATCCGGTTCGACCTCACAGACGTCGTCGCGGCGCTCAAAGAGGCGGAAAACAATGGGTGATCCCATGGTCAGAGCGTGCCGCTGCGACGGAACAGGCAAGATCGCCTACCACCACGAGCTGCGCGACTCGGACGGCAACGTCGTCCAGATCAGCAGTGGATGGAACCCATGCTCGTGTCGCACGGGCGAGGAGCCGCGCGCAGGTGAGGCCGCGACCTGGAGCACTGAGACGCCCTACGTGGCCGCGTGGCAGAGCGAGGTAGGCCATGCCTACATCGAGGTCAGCGTGTCCGCCGAGGTGCCCTATAGCGCCGACGTGCACCGACTGCACCGACACGGCAACCGCTACTACCCGACCACAATCGACCTCCAATGCGAGTCGCGCGAGATGACGTTCCTCTTCCCGGAGGAGGTGCGGCGGCTTTCGCGCCTTCTCATGGAGGCGGCAGACGCGGCCGAGCGCATCGACAAGCCCGACCAGGCGGCGTGCGGCCACTGGGCGCCCTGCGACTGCGAGGAGACCACACAATGAACGAACGTGCGGCGACGTTCCGGCCGCGGTTCACCGACCTCGACAAGCGGTTGATCCTTGCCGCTGTCCGCGAGATGCACAAGCGCGACCGTGCTGATCGGGACTGGCGCAGGCTGACCATCACGTTCGGCCGCCTCTGCGGCTACACGCCAGAAGAGGTGCTCGATGACGACTGACCATGGGTTAGTGGATCGTGCGGTAAAGCCCACCAGGGCGCAGAAGCGCATCCTCGCCGCCTGCGCGGACAAGGGCATCGTGGTCACGGCGCTGTGGTGGGAGCCGTGGGAACCCGCGAATGAGATGGAAGGCATCGGCGGCGGATGGACCATCGAGACGAGTAATAGCCGCGTGGACGGCCTCATCGGTTTGAATGTCTCCGAGGCCGTTGAGTTCATCGAGCGATTCGGGAAACTGCGGTGACTCTCCCCGCGCATAATCCGTTCGGCCTGATGATTTTCAGCGTCGTCGTGTGGTGCGTGATATACGCGGTGTCGCGAGAAGACCGCAGGACTATGACGCCTGAACGATCCACAGTGGATCGCGCAGTGACGCACGTCTGCGCTTACGTGCTGGAGTTCTCAGACGGCGGCCCGGATGAGGCGCGACTTCTTCACGCTGGCACGCTGGAGGAGTGCGACCGCACGGCTGACTCGATCCCCGCCGCCTCCTACAACGGTGACCGGCCAGTTCGGCAGGCGCACGTGATCGTCACGACGGCCGAGTCGTGGCAGGAGGCCGCAGACCTATGACCGATTTGTGGATGAACCCTTGGGCTGCCGGTAACGCTGAAATCGAAAGTGCTGCTCGAAGGGCGCGGCTGCGGCGCGAGCAATCAAAGCAAGGAGGAGGACTGATGGCTGACCGGATCACAACAGATGACCCACGTCGCCCGTGCCCTGCCTGTGGGTCGCCAAACGGCGGCGGCTATATCACCCCCGGCTGCCCGGACTGCGATTGGCGGCTCGCTGTCGATCTGGACTGGCCGGGACGCCGCGATAAGACACCGATGATCGACCCAGTACGGATAGGTTCGACCGTGGCTGAGGTAGAGCGGCGATCTAGAGGCGGTCGGCCCGTTGGGAGGTCATCCGCGCACGACGACGCCGCGGGCGATCAGGGACGCCCTCGAAGCCCTCGAAGGAACCATGGGACTATGACTCCCATGGTTCGACCCCGAGGCCATGCCATCACGATCTACGTGGCCGACCACGCCACGAAGGAACAGGTCGAGCACATCCAGCAGACGCTCCAGATGGCCGTTGACAAGCTGCCCGACCGCGCGTTCATCATCGTGGACTTGCCGAAGGGACTGTCGGCCGATCTCGCCATCCAGTTGAAGCACGAGATGCAGCAGATCGCCGACGAGGTTTCGCGGGAGTTTCCTGGTGCGTGACACGCACGCGATTATCGCATGGGAGATCCTCGACAGACCGATCCACCGCGGCGATTCGGTGACTGTCATCGACGGTCGGCTGGTGGTTACCCGCCGTTCATGGTGGAGGAGGCTGCTTCATGTCTGACCACGCGATAGTGGATAGTGCGGTGCCGCGATACAAGGCTGGCGAGAACCCCGTGATCGCGTGGGCCGACCAGATCTGGCGCGGCGCGACCTCTCATTGGGAGGTTCAGGAGATGCTCGCGGCCTTCGGGAACGACGCCATCGACTACGCGCTGCGGCAGATGCCGAAGGACACACAACTATGACTCGCATTGTGCCGTGGTTCTGGTGCGCTGTCTGCCGTCGATTCCGACGCGGAAGCCATATGCGCTGGCCGAACGGATCAAAGGCGTGCGCGACGTGCGTGGCGAGGTGGAACCTTGGACGCTGACCATACGACTGGCACTCCCATGGTTCCGCTTGAGGATCGCGGCAACGGTCGTCACTACTTGTGGGAGCGAGACGTCCCCGGCCTGCCGCACGCCTGGTTCTCTCAGATGACGACCACTCCCGAAGCGCCGCCCGGTCGCGGATGGAGGTATATCCGTGCGATCTGACGACCGCATGAGTGTGAACCCCGTGGTAGGCGTCGGCATGGACGATTGGCGCGACGACCCCGAGCGGCGCTCGCTGGACGGGTATCCGACCGAGAGGGAGCGCGAGATCACGAACAACGCCTTCCGCATGGGCTGGCAGCGCGCCTTGCAGACCGTAACCTCGCGCT
>Ga0207652_10000541_pt1 | contig 38299 bp, 32 predicted proteins | sample KBSC63BmetaG_FD_184334 | JGI IMG/M metagenome (GOLD analysis project Ga0207652, IMG submission 184334) | Corn rhizosphere microbial communities from Kellogg Biological Station, Michigan, USA - KBS C6-3B metaG (SPAdes) (version 2) | ecosystem: Host-associated > Plants > Roots > Rhizosphere ...
CAGGAAGTTCCGAAAACGTCATTGGACTTCATCCGTTCATTTGGTTTGGCAAAGACCGCAAAAATTATAGATATTGGCGGCGGCGACAGTAGACTCGCTGATTATTTATTGGATGAAGGTTTTGAAAATATTACGGTGCTTGATATTTCAGCCAAAGCACTTGATAAAGCAAAAAAACGTTTGGGTGATAAAGCACAAAAAATAAATTGGGTAGTCAGCGACATTACAGAATTTGAGCCCGATAGCACTTTTGACGTGTGGCACGACAGAGCGACTTTTCATTTTCTTACAACAAGCGACCAGATTGTAAAGTATATAGATACAGCAAGAAAATCTGTAAATGGATATTTGACAATTGGAACGTTTTCAGACCATGGACCTGAAAGATGTAGTGGACTCTCAATAAAGCAATACAGCGAAGAAGCTTTGACCGCAGAACTTAAAAACGGTTTCGACAAAATACGTTGCATAACAGAAGATCACAGAACACCTTTTGATACGACACAAAGTTTTTTGTTTTGTAGTTTTAAACGGCACTTGAATTGAGTGACACATCAAAGACAAATCGCCATTCTTTCTTGGTTCGCCATTCATTATCTTGGTCATGCAAACTTTAACTGCGACCGAAAAAATTAAACCTAAAATGTAATTGAACAGGAAAATTGGGAACCGAATAGTCGAAGATAAAATAAGGTTTTACAAAACGCCGCTAAGACAGATGGAAAGGTTTCAAAAATTCACGTTACGGTTGAGTATCAACCCTGAAACCCTTAAAGGCAAACCCACCTTTCTTAAAATAAATCTTAGTCTTATTCACTCCTTTATTCAAATGAATTTTTCCTGACAGTAAAGAGACCATAAACTTATTTTCATCTCCGGTTGCAGCAATGGCAATATTTTGAGAAATTAGTTGATCGTTTATGTATAGATCGATTACGCCATCACTGTCACTCGTGTAAAATGAAAGGAAATAATCACCGGGTCTTTTTACAGTTGTGGTATAAAGAAGCCACTCGTCGTCCTCAATACTGAATACATAAGGCTCACCGTTTTTATCACTTTTTATATCCACGCCACCGTTGCGGTAAGTGCGGCCGCGATTGCCTTGTGTGTGAACGCCGGGTGTATATTGATAACTCGCAGTGTCGAGATCATTGTAGGCAAAACCATTTCTTCCAAGGTCGTAATCAACCGCATTTATTTTTGTATCGCCTGAAATAATATTTGGTTTGAAAGGCAATGTTGAAGTGGAATAAACCTGTCGAAACATTGCGTCAGTCACGTCTTTGTGATAAATGTTGTTTTCGATCTTTATGTTTTCGAGAAGTCCGTTTAAGATTTTTTGTGACCTAATGGAATCGGGTTTTGGAGCATCTCCTTTGCAATAATCTACAAACAAATTATAATCGTCCGGCTGTTCTATTTGCAGTGGATTATTGATGCCCATCTTTTTCAACTGCCACCAGCACCAGCCAATGTTGTTATCTTCCATAAGTTTGATCGTGTTGGTAAACCACGTATTCGAATTTTCGCCGCTTTCGCCAAGCCACAAAGGAACGTTGTATTTATCCCGGTAATCGAGGAAATTCTGAATCGTTGCTTTGGTAGAAAAATTGCCATATTTATGAAAACTGATTACGAGATTATTATCCCAAAGCGGAAACATCCCGCGGTAATTATTGGCAAATCCATTTCCCTCTAAAAAAATGATGTGGTTCTTATCCACTTCTCGAATTGCTTTGGTAAGGCGGATAAAAAAATCGCGCAAGGGAATACTTCTTTTTTCTTCTGTACCTCTTTTATCTTCCGGATTATCGAAACCCCAATTGGTTTCATTCAAAATGTCATAGCCGCCGATGTATGGTTCATTGGCATATCGCTTTGCCAGTTCTTTCCACAAGGCAACAGTTTTATCCTGGTTTGCCTGCGATTGCCACAGTGAAGGTTCATCAGGATTTCTGTCAGATATAGGAAGATCATTTCCTTGTCCGCCGGGAGCCGCATGCAAATCAAGTATCAGGTAGATTTTGTTTTCCTTACACCATTTGAAAAGATCATCCACCATTTTAAAGCCTGTTGGCAGCCAGGTATTTTTTCCGGCAACCGGTTCATCTTTTACAGCGAGCGTGAATAAGTCATAATGCATCGGCAGCCGGATAGAATTAAATCCCCAGGATGCGAGCGAATCAATATCCGTTTTTTGTGTTTCGTTTTTGAGCCATTTTTCATAAAAAACATCCGTTTGTTTTTTTCCAATCAGTTCGGTGATCTTTTCTTTGATCTTATATTGCTGGCCAAGAAACCCGAGATTGAACATGTAACCTTCCTGGAGCATCCATCCGCCCAAACCCATTCCTTTTAGAATAAAATTTTTATCAGCATCATTTTCCAAATGTTTTCCATTCACTTTTAAAAACCCCTGAGCATTAGAATTTATACAACACAGAGTAAAAGCGACTGAAAGGATGAAAGCATGCAGGCATATCTTTTTCATAAAAAATTAGTAAAGTAAATACGACCGTTAATGATAAAGTGTCAATAAACAAAGAAATATGATGGATTTACGTTCTCTTTTTTTGAACGTGTCTCTTAGTGGCTAAATGACAATAGTGGAAATGCTGTGTGCTTTTGAAACTGCCGGCGCCCACTGGCCATTGATCCATAAATGATAAGGGATTTCATTGCCTGTCATATTTAAAACAACCACAGCCAGTTTCCCGTCTTTATTGATAAATGAAGTGGCTTGTAAAAAGCTTCTGTTGCTGGAAGCGCTTACTCTTCTTGCGCCTGGTCTGATAAATTTAGAAAACTGCCCAATGTACCAGTATTCATTGGTATAAAAAAGTTCACCTGTTTTTACATTCCCGACTAATGGTGCAAAGCAAAAATTGCCCACATGGTTCGGGCCGCCAGTCTGGTCAACAAGGATGTTCCAATCTGTCCATGCCGTAATTCCATTATTTAGATCATTGAGCATATTATTTCCATACAATTCGCCGAGGCTCCAGTTGTGTATGCTATCCATATCAAACTTTTCTTTGCAACCTTCGGTAAACATTAAATTGACATTTGGAAAAGCTTCGTGAACACGTTGTTCATTTTCAAAAAGAGGCGTAGATTTTGTCCAGTTTTCATACCAGTGAAAACCGATTGCCCAGAAATATTTTGCAGCCTCCGGGTCATTTAATAAAACACTCGCCCGCTGAAACATCAGGTCGCGGTTGTGATCCCAACCGATTATTTTTATGTCTTTCAGATCACTTCTTTTGAGTGTAGGCCCTAAATTATTTTTTACAAAATCACGTTCAGCATCGGCGGTATAAATGCACGATTCCCAACGCTGTGTTGCCATTGGTTCATTCTGAGTAGAAACACCCCAAATGGGAAGTCCTTCCTTCTCATAAGCGCGAATAAATTTTACAAAATAATTTGCCCAAAGCTGGTAATATTCTTTTTTCAAAAATCCTCCGTGAAGCATGTCGTTATTGGATTTCATCCATGCCGGCGGGCTCCATGGCGTTGCAAACATCAGCATTTTCCCATTCAATTTTTCATTCACTTTTTTTAATAAAGGAATGCGGTATTTTTCGTCGTGTTGTACACTGAAACTGTTTAAAGAACTGTCATAATCCTGGATGTAATTGTAGGTGTCGCTGGAAAAATCGCAACTGTTGATATTGGTGCGCACCATATTATAACCGATACCGTCTGTAGTATCATAATAGGCTTTTAAAATTTCATCCTGTTTATCTTTTGGCAATTTGGCAAATGTTTCTGCCGAAGCATCTACTATTGCTCCACCAAAACCGGTAATGGTTTGAAACTGATGTGTGGGATCAACAAAGATGCAAACATCTGTTTCCAATGGCTGCGGATGATTTTCAAAAGTGAGTTTATCAGACAGGCTGATACGTTCTTTTGTTTTTTCAGCGGTGGTATAAACGACCGGAATTTTTCCTTCAAGAGAAAAACTGATGTTTGCATTTCCGTAAGGATTTGTCTTTGAAGTCTGGGGTTGGTGATGGCTACAGCCAATTGTTATTAATAGAAGAGCAAATGAAATTTTTTTGAAATTCATAATTATTTTATTTGATAGATGCGAGGCAATAAATGTAAAGAAGATTCAGTAATTTATTCCAATCGTTTTTCAATTCTTCTATCGGGAATAAACCACATAAGGGCAACAAAACAATAAAGTCCTAAACTGATCCATGAGTTTATAAATGTAAGCAGGATCCCGATCGCATAAATAACCACAGAAATGACTCCTTTAAAATCATTTCCGATAGATGTGGCGAGCAACGAATCTTTGCCATGAAGCTGGATCAAAGCATGCAACAGAAAATAATAAGCTATGCCGCACATAAATAAAATAATTCCATAAAGAGCAACCGTTGACGGACTGAAATGATTTTCACCCATCCATGCAGTAACAAAAGGAACCAGTGAAAGACAGAAAAGCAAAAAAATATTTCTCCACAGAACTTTGCCATTTACATGCTTTACCACCTGGAATAAATGATGATGATTGTTCCAGTAAATGCCCAGGTAAATAAAACTAAGCACATAGCTCATAAACTTTGGCAGCAAGGGTTTCAGCGCTTCGAAAGTATTTCCTTCCGGCGCATGTAATTCCAAGACCATGATGGTAATGAGAATGGCAAAAACCCCGTCGCTGAATGCTTCAACTCTTCCTTTGTTCATATTTTTATTTGAGACGGAAAAATAAATAATTCTTCTGTGTTTAGGATTGCCAACTTTTGAAAAGTTGCTACTGTGCAAAGGAAAAAGTTAGGACAAATAAAAAAACTGCTTATTTGTCGTTTTATTGTAATGGCTTTTTTTCAATTTTTATCCGTTAGAATGAAACAATTTTTTAAAAAAAGTTGAGAATTGAAAAATCGTAAATTGCAGTATGCCCGAAAAAATGATCCCTTACGAAGAAACCGTATTTGTAGATTCTACAAAACCTGTTTGGAATTACTCGCTTTTTACTGAGGAAGATATACGCAACTTTGAAAATGGGACACATTACAGCCTGTATAAATTATTTGGTTCGCATCCGCTTACAGTTCTAAATACGGCAGGATATTATTTTGCAGTATGGGCGCCAAACGCAACTTACATCAGTGTTGTGGGAGATTTCAATAATTGGGATATTCATGCACATCCTTTATTTGTGCGTCTGGAACGATCAGGAATTTGGGAAGGCTTTATCCCCGATTTGGCGGAGTATTCCAACTATAAATATTATATTATTGGTTTCGAAGGGGCACAATTATATAAAGGCGATCCCTTTGCTTATCATTGGGAATTAAGGCCGCGAACTGCCTCGAAAACGAAAAATATCCACTATCAATGGAATGATTCATCGTGGATGGATAAACGCAAAGATTTTAATTCGCTTCAGTCGCCCTGGAGTATTTATGAAGTGCACCTGGGAAGCTGGATGAAACCAAATCCATGGGATGAGGATTCCTTTAATTCTTATAAACAAATGGAGGAGCTACTCGTTCCTTATGTAAAAAAAATGGGTTTTACTCATGTCGAATTTATGCCGGTAATGGAATTTCCTTTTGATGGAAGCTGGGGCTACCAGGGCACCGGCTATTTTGCGGCAACGTCACGCTTTGGAACGCCTGAAGATTTGATGAAATTGATCGAAGCATTTCATAAGGAAGACATCGGCGTTATTCTCGATTGGGTTCCATCACATTTTCCAAATGATGCGCATGGCTTATATATGTTTGACGGAACGCATACTTATGAATATGCGGACATGAGAAAAGGATTTCATCCTGATTGGAATTCTTATATTTTTAATTACAAAAGGGGAGAGGTGCGTTCCTTTTTAATAAGCAATGCACGTTTTTGGTTTGATAAATATCATATAGACGGGATGCGTGTAGATGCGGTGAGTTCCATGTTGCGCCTGGATTATTCACGAAAAGAAGGAGAGTGGGAGCCAAATGAATATGGAAGAAATGGAAATATTGAAGCAATTGCATTTATAAAAAGCCTGAATGAAATGGTGTATCGCGATTTTCATGATGTGCAAATGATCGCTGAAGAAGCCACAGACTGGCCACAGATCACTGGGCTTACAACATCCGGTGGTCTGGGTTTTGGAATGAAATGGATGATGGGCTGGATGCATGACACGCTTGATTATTTTAAAATCGATCCTTTATTCAGAAAAGATTTTCAAAATAAATTTACTTTTAGCATGGCCTATTTTTACGATGAAAACTTTATTTTGCCATTGAGTCATGATGAAGTCGTTCATGGAAAATCGCCGATGATCTATAAAATGCCGGGAGATGAATGGCAAAAATTTGCAAACCTGCGTACGCTTTACACTTACATGTACACACATCCCGGAGGAAAATTGCTTTTTATGGGAAATGAATTCGGGCAAACATCTGAATGGAATTACGATACCGAACTGGATTGGAAATTACTTCAATTTGACCCACATAAAAAATTACAACAGTGCCTTGCCGATCTGAACAAATTATATACTTCTCAAAGTGCATTTTTTGATTACCAGTTTGATCCGAAAGGTTTTGAATGGATTGATTTGAACCACCGTGACGTATGTGTGATGTCGTACATGCGCAAAGGCAAAAAAAAGAAAGATAATATATTGGTAATTTTCAACATGACTCCGGTTGAAAGATATGATTGGAAAATCCAGGTGTATGAAAAAAGTGATTGGACTCAAATCTTTTGCAGCGATGATGTGCAATATTGGGGAACCGGAAAATTTACCAACCAGGAAATAAAAACCGCTCTTTTGGATAAAAAAAACAAATTGTTTGAAATAAACATGAACCTGCCGGCGTTAAGTGGTATCGTGCTTCAATAGTATTTTTTAAAATCATTATTCCATGAAACGCTTTCTGATCTTTACTTTCATCAGTTTTATTGCGCTTGCTTCTTATTCACAAAATAAAGACAGCGCCCAATTTTATTTCAAAAAAGGAGTGGAGGCAAATAATGCAAAATTATATGCTGTCGCGGCAAAACATTTTGATAAAGCCATTCATTTCAATCCTGATTTTACTGAAGCGTACATCGCCAATGGCAAAGTAAATCTCTCCATGCGCATCATTGGAAAAGCACAGGAAAATTTTTCAAAAGCTTACGAATTAGATCCAAAGAATAATGAAGTGATATCCCAGTTGGCCACGTTAACTTTTAACAACCGTCAATTTGAAAAGGCGATTGAACTGGCCCAAAAATGCGTGAATTGTGAGAATGCTTCCTACATTCTGGGAATGAGCTATTATAACCAGCAGGATTATGGAAAAGCAGAAAAATATTTAAAAGATGCGGTTGGTAAAGATGATAAAAGTGCAGAAGCCGCTTACACTTTAGGGCGTACTTACCTCGAATTGGAAAATGAAAAAAGCGCTATTGCACAATATGTAAAAGCAGTTCAATTGGAACCAACCAGAAGCCAATGGGCCTACGAACTGGGACTTATTTATTATAATCAGAATGATTTTAAAAGTGCGTTGAAATATTTTGATTTGGCTGCAAATAATGGTTACAATAAAACCACTGATTTTTATGAGAATTACGGATTTGCTCAACTTTATGCCGGTGATTCGGAAAATGGGATCAAAACATTAAATGTGGTGATGGAAAGAAAACCAAATAATAAAGAACTGCTCAACAATATTGCTCACGCTCTTTATGAAACAAAAAAATATAACGACGCGCTGAATTATTTTCAAAAACTTTTGGAACTGAATCCAAAAGATGCGCAATCATTATACATGTGTGGAATGGTCCTTCAAAAAACGGGGCAGAAAGAAAAAGGTCAGAAACTTTGTGACAATGCAATCGCAATTGATCCGTCTTTAAACAAATACCGGCAAAAAAATGAAATGCCTTCGGGGCTTTAATTACCTGATTTGTTCATGGAATGCAGTAAATGAACTTATAAACGAAATTTTGTTATTGGGGAAATCAGCGTTGAGCAAATTAATTCATCATCAAAACATTCACGCTTCTTTGTAAAATATTAAAAGCAATTTCGGCCATCAGGTTTTCTTTATCAAGTGTGGGATTTACCTCGGTGATTTCAAAGCAGCAAATCTTCCTGTTTTGCATAAATTTACTTACGAGGTCTTCGGCTTCTCTTTCCTTTAAACCGTTGTGGACAGGGGTTCCGGTGCCTTTTGAGATAGAAGAATCCAGGCAGTCAACATCAAAGCTTACATAGATATCGGTGCATTCTGTAAGAAATCTCAAAGCAGCTCTCACCACATTTTCAGGTCCTTTTCTTCTCAGTTCATTAGCGGTAATTACTTTCATTCCATATTTATCGATCAGGTTTTTTTCTTCTTTTTCATAATCACGCAGTGCGATGAACACAATGTCTTCCGGCAAAACTTTCGGATTAATATTGCCAACATTTTTTAATTGCTCCCATTCTTTTATTGTTTTTTCATCCGGATCGTGCATCTTACTTTCGCTATTGTCTTCGCCGATTGAAGCTGATAAGGGCATTCCGTGCATGTTACCTGAGGGCGTAGTAAACGGCGTATGAAGATCAGCATGTGCGTCTATCCAGATAACGCCAAGGCGGCTATTTGGCTTTGCCATTTTGATGCCAGCAATGGTACCACCAGCGGTACTGTGGTCGCCACTAATTACGACGGGGAAAAAATTGTTTTTAATCGTTTCTTTTACCGCTTTTGCAACGCGGTCATACATGGTCAAAACACCGGTTATTCTTTTGGCATAGGGAGATTGAATCGGTTCAAACAATAATCGGTTTTCTGTTTCTACTTTTTCTGATGGGAAATGAACAAAAAAATTGCTCATAAAATCCAATGCAGCAATTTTGATCGCTTCTACGCCCAAACTCGCTCCACGTGTACCGGCGCCTATTTCGCTGGCAACTTCAATCAGTTTGATATTCTTCATAAATGATTTTAAAAGTGATCTTTCTTCACCAAACCGTGTTTCATTTGCAATTTAAACTTTCTGATATTCATCTCAAATTATACCTCATCTTTTTGCAAATGTTCGCATCTTTTAGCAGCAAACAAACAAATACGGGCTCTTTATATTTATAGTTATACAGTTTTATTTTCAAATAAAAAACCTGCAAATTCTTTTGCAGGTTTATACTTAAATCCAAAAAATGCTTTTATTAAAATTGCTCTAATTTGCTAAAGAAAAAATCTCCTTCGATTTGTGCATTTTCATCACTATCGCTGCCGTGCACTGCATTTTCACCAATTGATGCGGCATATAATTTTCTGATGGTTCCTTCTTCAGCCTGTGCCGGATTTGTGGCGCCGATCAGTTTTCTAAAATCTTCCACCGCATTTTCTTTTTCAAGAATGGCAGCAGTGATTGGTCCGCGGCTCATAAATTCTACGAGTTCTCCATAGAAAGGGCGTTCTTTGTGAACCGCATAGAATTCACCGGCCTTTGCGGCAGAAAGATGCGTCATTTTCATAGCAACAATTCTGAAACCAGCTTCGTTGATGATTTTTAAAATCGCGCCTGTATTTCCCTTGGAAGTGGCGTCAGGCTTAATCATTGTAAAAGTTCTGTTGGTCATTTTTTTTATTTTGGCTGCGAAGGTAAAGTTTAGCCGTGAATTAAAACAAAGACACAAGACCGAATTACACAAATTTTCACGAATTAAAATGACCTAAAAATTGGCTTAATTTTCTTATAGCAAATTGATAGAAACGATGTGGGTATTTTATTAACTTTTACTGTTTCTTTGCCATTTTGTGAGGAAAATCAGATAATAAGGTCAATTAGGGATTTGTGATTCTGTTACTAAGGTAATAATGTTCGGTTCCAACTTTTTCTAACACTGTAAAATTTAAACTTCTCAACCTTAGTAATAACCTGCCACTATATCAATTACAACCTTATTACCTTGATGTCTTTTGTTACCACTATTTTTGATGAAGCATCACTTTTATGACAGAAACAAATAAAATTCGTTTAATTCATTTACTAAAGCATGCGTACTGCGAAAAAAATGATAATATTGCCAAGTAAAATAAATGAGAACTGTATTTGAAATATTACCTTCCTCTGTAAATCCGGAAAGCTGCAAACTTCTATGTGAAGTAAGTAACGAAGGCTTTTCTTTTTGTATCAAAAATGAAGAAACAAATTTATTTTTAGGATTGGGAGTTTACCATTTTGACAAAAACAAACCAGCTGTCGGGTTGCCTATTGCGCTGCAAATTCTCTTTCATCAAAAAGAAATATTTTCAGGGAAATTTAAAAAAGTATATGTTGTATATTCCTTTTGCCAAAGCACACTCATTCCATTTTCTGTGTATGACCGGGATAAAAATGAACTTTTGATGAACGTGATGTTTGGCGATCTGGGGCACAATGAAACGATCCTGACGGATGTATTGCCGGATCATTCGCTGTATAATTGTTACCGTATTCCTACAGCGCTTTTGGAAGTAATTCAAACCCAATTTCCGGATTCATCCTGCTCGCATCAATACTCACTTTTATTAAAAAATCTACCTGTCGAAGATGATCGCCTGGCTTTAATTTTCTACACGCAAAAGTTTGTGGCGTGCTTAATAAAAGAAGGAAAATTTCAATTGGTCAACTCTTATAATTTTGAAACACCGGAAGATGTTTCTTATACTTTATTAAATATTTGCAAGCAGTTCAATATAGCCGATCCTCATTTGATGATTCATGGATTACTTGAAGAAAATTCGCCGCTTTATAAAGACATCTATAAATATTTCAACAATATCGAATTGGCTTCTTTGCCATCAAACTCTGTTTACTCAGATGAAATAATGAAATTTCCTTCTCATTATTTCAGTTATATCTTTGCAATCGATTCATGCGAATAATAAGCGGAAAATATGGTGGAAGAAAAATAAACCCGCCTTCCAAAATGCCTTATACTCGGCCAACAACTGATGTTGCAAAGGAAGGATTGTTCAATATAATTGAAAATAATATTTCCATTCCCGGCATTAAAACACTTGACATTTTTGGCGGCACCGGTAGCATCAGTTATGAGCTCGCGTCGCGCGGAGCGGCAGATCTTACTATTATCGAGAAAGATCCGAAGATGTATGAATTTATCAAAAATAAAATTGCAGAATTAAGAATTGAAAATTGCGAAGTGATAAAAAGCGACGTTTTCCGTTTCCTGGAAAATTGTACAGAGAAATTTGACTTAATATTTGCCGGGCCTCCTTATGCTCTTAAAAATATTGATGATCTACCACAAATTATTAGGGAAAAGAAATTGTTGCGCGAGAATGGTTGGTTCATTTTGGAACATACGCCGGCAAACCATTATGAAAATGAATTGCAGTTTAAAACAATGCGGAATTATGGAACAACGGTATTTTCAATTTTTATAAATAAATAGAGAAAGCTTGAAAAAGTTTAGAGAGGTTGTTGAAGCAGGTTGAAATGGTTGGAGAGTTTTAAAAATTCCGGTTGCGAATCACATTTCGCAACTCATCATTTACGACAATGACGCCAATATTTATAACAGGAACAGGAACTGATGTAGGTAAAACATTGATTGCTTCCATTGTGACAGAAGCTTTGCAGGCAGATTACTGGAAGCCTGTGCAGGCGGGCTTTGCAGACGGAACCGATTCCTTAAGAATTAAAGATTTAATATCGAATAACAAGACAACGATCCATCCGGAATTATATGTTTTGGAAATGCCGGCTTCGCCACATTTGGCCGCACCGGCAGAAGGGAAAGAAATTAACTTAAAAGAGATCATTCATCATTTACCCAAAACACAAAACCAATTAATTATTGAAGGAGCCGGAGGATTAATGGTTCCTTTAAATCAAAAAGAATTGATTTTAGACCTGATAAAAGAATTAAATGCAAGAGTTATTATTGTGAGCAAAAATGAATTGGGAAGTATCAATCATTCTTTGCTTACTGCTGCAGTTTTAAAAAAAGAAAAAGTAAATGTTTTGGGTTGGATCTTTACAGAAGAATATAAAAATTACCAGGAAGAGATAGGTGAGTGGAGCGGTTATCCGGTGATCGCAGGGGTAGAACATTTGCCGGTTATTTCTAAAGAAACCATCAAAGCAGAAGCGAATAAATTGCTTCCAAAATTGAAACTTTTTTTATGACAAAAAAAGAACTGAGATATATTTTTAAAGAAAAAAGAAAAGCGCTTTCTGTACACGATATTGAAAAATTCAATGATCTTATTTTGATCAATTTTCAAAAATTAAAATTGCCTTTTATCAATTGTGTACATACTTATGTTGCCTCGTTAAAGCTTGGTGAACCGGATACAGCACCGATTGTAAGGTATCTTCAATTTATAAATCCATTAGTAAAAATCGTGATCCCCAAAATTGATATTCATTCAGGAAATATCAATCACTACCATTTTGATGAAGCGGTGGAATTGATCACCAATTCCTATGGAATTGATGAACCAAAAGAAGGAAATCTCATCAAAGAAGATGAGATAGACCTTGTTTTGATACCATTGCTTGCATTCGACAGAAAAGGTTTCAGGGTTGGTTTTGGAAAAGGATATTATGATAAATTTCTTGCGCGCTGCAAACCAAATGTTATTAAAACAGGATTAAGCTTTTTTGATCCAGTAGACGAGATAAATGATATTTCAGGCTTTGACATACCTTTAAACTTTTGCATTACGCCAAAAGAAATATTTTCATTTTCATTATGAGAATGTAAAGGTTTTATTAAACGAAAAGATTATTCATGCTCAAAAGCTTCCGGTATATTTTGCTCCCATTTTCATTCCTTTATGGCGGTATTCTTTGGGTACGTAACAAGTTTTTTGATAAAAATATTTTGCGCTCTGCTACTTTTAATTTCCCGTTGATATGCGTTGGAAACCTGGCTGTCGGCGGAACCGGCAAAACTCCGATGGTAGAATATCTTGTAAAACTTTTGTCTGGTAAATATGAAGTAGCAACTTTAAGCCGCGGGTATAAAAGAAAAACAAAAGGATTTGCGGTCGCTGCTGAAGACACATCAGCCGTCGATATTGGCGATGAGCCAATGCAGATTTATCAAAAATTTCCCAACATAACAGTCGCCGTGGCAGAAGAAAGAGTTATTGGAATACCACAATTGCTTTTCGGAAAACCGAAAACAGAAATAATCATTTTGGATGATGCCTTTCAACACAGGGAAGTAAAAGCCGGATTAAATGTTTTATTAACTGATTACAATAATCTTTATTACAAAGATATCTTATTGCCGGCCGGCGATTTACGCGATATAAAAAGCAGCAGTAAAAGAGCCGAGATTATTATCGTTACCAAATGTAAGCCAGACCTGAATACAACCGAAAAGAATAAAATTATTGATGAACTGCGGCCATTATCCAATCAAAAAATATTCTTTACAAAAATTGCATACAATACCTTGTATCACTTGTTTACAAAAGAAACGTATGTGCCGGATCCCGATTCAGAAGTGCTTTTAATTTGCGGTATCGCCAATCCGCAACCAATAAAAACAATACTGGCGAGCGAAGTCGCTTCTTATGAATTATTGCAATATAAAGACCATCACATTTTTAATACAGATGATTTAAAGGAAATAAAACAACATTTCGAAAAAATAAAAAATAAGAAAAAATTTATTGTTACTACAGAAAAAGATGCGGTGAGGCTTGCAAAATTTGAAAAAGAATTGGCAACATTTCCGGTTTACGTTTTGCCAATGGAACATCAATTTTTATTTGATGAAGCAAGGGAATTTCAAAATGAAGTAATTCAGTTTGTAGAATCCTTCAAAAAAGTATGAAAAAAGCGAGAGAATTGATATCTGAAATGTATTAAATTAACACTTTAAATTCACTAAAAACACTAAACATTAGATCAATTTTTTTTGCTTCACTTGTTATTAAAGATTACTTTCCTCGAAATACAATTTCTTCATAAGAATTTGAAAAAATTATGGAATGGTAATTATTTTAGAAAACCTATTTGTAGTTCAATTACAAATCTGCTATGATCAATTTCAAAACCAATTTAGAGAATTTTATCAGCTGGGAATGCATCTGTATAAAGTAGAAATTCATAAAACTAAAATTGCTCTTCGCATATCTGATAATACAGTAATCATTGGTTGCTTTCTTAAAAATTAGTTTTACGTTTCTGGTATTTGACTTTAATATTTTTCCTATAATTTATATTATGTTAAGTAGACTGTTCTGAATCCGTCAGTACGCTAACAAATACTTAGATTTCTTTTTTCTCGCCTGCATTCACTTCTATCCCCTCGGCTTTCAGTAAACAAACAAATAAACCCATTTCTGATTTAGAAAATGAAACAAAAAACCCTGAATTGCTTCAGGGTTCGATTATTTAAATTTAAAAGTAATCAGTTTACAAATTTCGCATCTGCCTGATCATATTTATCCTGGTATTCTTTCAGGTGTGTTTTATCGCCAAGGCTTTGATAAATGTTCTGCAATAGATTTACAACAGATTTATAACGCGATTTTTCGGCTTTTTTATAACCCTGTTCTAAAATACTCAACGCTTTTTCAGCATAAGGCACCGCTTGTTTCAGAAATGCATCTCCCTGGTCTGAAAGATCTTTCTTTTGTTTTGTCTGATCAGGAGTTAATTTCGCACCTTTTATTTTTGCTGCATCTTCCAGCGTAGTGATTCCTTTGTTATAATAGAACTGAGCATATAATAAGTTTACACTTGAATTTGCTGGGTCCAAAGCCAGTGCTTTGTCCAGTTGCGCCTGCAAAGTTTTCATCAGATTATCCTGGTTCTGTATGGCTGTCCCTTGATCGCCACTATATAAATAACTAAAGATCTCTGTTGCATAATTTAGATGATAACGCAGGCTGTCCGGATGTTTCGTCGTCAACTCCTCATATTTTTTGAATAATGCAGGACGATTTTCATTTTCCCGGTAATAATCCATTTCTACAAAATCAAAATAATCGTCTTTCGGAAAAAGCTCTTTACCCAACGTGGCGTATTTAACCATATTGGCAGAATCTTTAGCCTCTTTATAATCAAGAGTCAGCCACTGGTAAGGCAATTCAAATGCAGGATCAGCAGTATCTGCTGCATTATGCAATCCTTTAATATGAGCATCAGCGATTTCTTTAAAGTATTTGCGGGCCATGTTATCGTTCTTTGCATTCAAAGCTGCCTTAGCAATGTTTAAGACCAGTGTTGTATCAACAGCTCCGATTTTAGCCCAACCTTTTTCCCTGATATATTGACCGACATTATCAGCTTTAATAAAGAGATTCATGGCTTTGGCAAAACCCGCAGTATCAGATTTTCCTGCAGCCTCATTAAAGGCATTAGCAGCTTCCTGATAATAGCCGGCATAAATACCAAAAATCGGCTGGTAATTATCTTTTACAGTCAATAAAGTCAACTTTGCATTGTTGGAATCCGCCATTGCTTTTTTAAATGCATCAAAAGCTTCTGCATACGGATCACCCGTAAATAAGCTTTTATAAGCAGAACTATCAGCTATTGTTGCATAAACTTTACTCTTTAAATAAAGAGCTTCTGAATTATTTGGGTCCTTTGCCAAAATCCCATCAATTTCAGTTTTGGCTTTGTCCCACTTCTTGTCATTTACATAAGAAGTTGCTTTTTTAATATCTTGTCCAAAAGTGCTTGCGACAAGAAAGGTAAATAGAACCGGTAAAAGTATTCTTTTCATGTGTTTGTTTTTTTATTGATTATCAAGTTCATTGTCTGCTTCATCTGAAATTTCACTGTCAATATCATCTGCTGCATCATCTCCGGCTGACTCTTCCGTTTGCAGCTCGTTTGCGGATGGAATAATTGCATCATTTTCTACGTCTTCTTCAGTCACAATTTGAGTTTCGCCGCTCACCTCTTCAATTTCAGTATCGTTTAAATTGGTAATAGCCGCAATTTCATCTCCTTCATCTAATTTGATCAGTTTCACACCTTGTGTAGCTCTTCCTGCTTCACGGATAGACGCGATTGACGTGCGAATAGTTACACCGGATTTACAAGTAATCATTAAATCCTGCGTTTCATTAACATTTAAAAGTCCGATTAATTCGCCTGTTTTTTCTGTAACATTTATAGTTTTTACCCCTTTGCCGCCTCTGTTGGTAATTCTGTATTCTTCAACAGCAGTTCTCTTTCCATATCCTTTTGCGCTCACAACCAGTATACTAACCTGCGGATCATTAACATTTACACAAATCATACCAACTACTTCGTCAGTTTCAGCATCAACAGAAATTCCAAAAACCCCTATCGCTCCTCTCCCGGTCGGCCTTACTTTTTCTTCCGGAAACCGGATCGCACGGCCACTTTTCACTGCCATCATGATTTCCTGGTTACCATCGGTAAGACAAGCATCTAACAATTGGTCGCCTTCATTCACCGTAATGGCATTAATACCATTTTGCCTTGGCCTGGAGAAATCAGCAACTTTTGTTTTCTTAATAATTCCTTTCCGTGTACAAAGTACGATATAATGGTTATTTATATATTCTTCATCCTGAAGATTTTTTATGGTAATAATCGTTCTGATCGCATCATCTGAAGGAATTTGAATTAAGTTTTGAATTGCACGCCCCTTACTTTGCTTATCGCCTTCGGTAATTTCATAAACCTTGAGCCAGAAACATCTTCCTTTTTCTGTAAAAAACAATAAAGTATGATGTGTTGAAGCAACAAATAATTTATCAATATAATCTTCTTCTCTTGTCCTGCTTCCCCTGGCACCACGGCCGCCACGTCTTTGCTGGCGATATTCTGTAGCAGACGTCCTTTTAATATAACCCAAATGAGAAATTGTGACCACCACATCTTCTTCCTCTATAAGATCTTCCATACTGATTTCGTCGGCCAGGTAAGTAATTTCTGTTTTGCGGGCATCACCAAATTTGTCTTTGATCTCTGTCAATTCATCCTTAATGATCTGGAATCTTTTGCTTTCATCACCAAGAATATCTTTCAGCTTTTCAATCAATCTCATTACTTCTGCATGCTCTTCCCTGATCTTTTCGCGTTCCATTCCGGTAAGGCGTTGCAATCTCAATTCAAGTACCGCTTTTGCCTGGATTTCGCTCATGCCGAAATCTGAGATCAAACCGTCTTTTGCAATATCAGGAGTAGATGAAGCACGAATCAGTTTAATCACTTCATCCAAGTGATCTAATGCAATCAAAAATCCTTCTAAAATATGCGCTCTTTCTTCTGCTTTCTTTAATTCAAATTTTGTTCTTCTGATCACTACTTCATGCCGGAAATCAACAAATTCACGGATCAAATCTTTAATGTTCAAAACATGCGGCCTTCCTTTTACCAAAGCCACATTATTGATCCCAAAAGAAGTTTGTAGTTCAGTATGCTTATACAAATGATTGATTACCACTTGTGATATCGCATCTTTTTTCAAATCAACTACAATCCTGGTGCCTTCTTTATTGTTGCTTTCATTATTAACATCCGAAACGCCTTCGATCACTTTTTCGTTGATGAGATGTCCGATCTTTTCGGTAAGTGCATCGCGGTTTACCTGGTAAGGAACTTCTGTAATAATGATTTTTTCCTTGCCTGTCTTTGAAGTTTCCACGGTTACTTTTCCGCGTAAAACCAGTCTTCCACGACCTGAATGCATCGCTTGTTTGACGCCGTCGTAGCCGTAAATAATTCCGCCGGTCGGAAAGTCCGGTGCTTTCACTATTTTAATTATTTCATCAATCGAAATTTCACGATTATCTATAAAAGCAATGCAACCGTCGACCACTTCAGAAAGATTATGTGGTAGCATATTGGTAGCCATACCTACAGCAATTCCGCTCGCTCCGTTTAAAAGTAGTTGTGGAATACGGGTTGGCAATACTGTCGGCTCGTTTGTGCTGTCGTCGTAATTCAATTGCCAGTCAATCGTATCTTTCTCAATATCATCCAACATTGTTTCTGCAATTCGCTCCAATCTTACTTCTGTATAACGCATTGCTGCCGGGAAATCGCCATCCTGGCTTCCAAAGTTTCCCTGTCCGTCAACCAACGTATAACGCATGCTCCAATCCTGCGCCATCCTGACGAGGGTTCCATAAATGGATGAATCCCCATGTGGATGATATTTACCCATCACATCACCGACAATACGCGCTGATTTTTTATAAGGTTTGTTATACGTGTTTCCCATTTCATACATGCCATATAAAATGCGGCGATGAACCGGTTTCAATCCGTCGCGGGCATCTGGCAGCGCCCTGCCTACGATCACGCTCATTGAATAATCAATGTAGGCGGATTTCATTTGTTCTTCAATATTTACGGGAATAATTCTTCCGCGTGGCTGGCCATTTTCAGGCAATTCTTCTCCTATTGTTTCCATAATTTTTTACTATTTGCAAATATACTTTCTAAACAGCGTTTTTCCTTAAAAAACAATATTTTTAAGGAGATATTTTTCACCATTTTTTGCACGGAAAACGGGCTGAATTGTCAGAGGAATTTGATAAATAATTATCATCAAAAATTGACTTTCCATGGTCAACTGAGTTAATTTTTAATGAGCAACAGCAAACGAAGAAATATGATGGTTTTATAATTACCTTCATCTCTTTTAGTTTATCTTATTTTATTTATAATTTTTTTTGAAAGTTTAAATCATTCTTTTTATGAAATCATTTTTATGCATTCTATTCTTATTTTTTTCAATGAATATGAAGGCGCAAACCATTATTGACCGTGATCCTGAGATTGCAGAAATGGTTTCTGATGTTTCACCTGATTCTTTGCAATTCTACATAAATACGCTTGTTGCTTTTGGAACGAGAAATACACTCAGCACACAAACAGATTCTAAAAGAGGAATTGGCGCTGCCAGAAATTGGGTATTGAAAAAGTTCAATGAATTTGCAAAGGGTTCAAACGGCAGGCTTTCAGCAATGATAGACACCACCACGATTCACGCAAATGGGAAGCGAGTGGATAAGCCGGTTGTTTTAGTAAATGTCGTAGCTACTTTAAAAGGAACCGATCCAAATGATAGCAGGATCTTTATCATCAGTGGCCATTTGGATAGCCGGCGCAGCGATGTGATGGATGTTGTTGGTGATGCTCCGGGCGCCGATGATGACGGAAGCGGTACTTCAGCTGTGATAGAATGTGCAAGGGTGATGTCAAAACATTCATTTCCTGCAACCATCATTTTTGTAGCAGTTAGTGGAGAAGAACAAGGTTTGCTTGGTTCTACTTTTATGGCTAATAAGGCAAAAAAAGAAAACTGGAACATTGAAGGTGTTTTTAATAACGATATAATCGGCAGCAATAACAGCAATGAAACCGACATTATAAACAATACCAAAGTGCGGGTGTTTAGCGAAGGAATTCCAATGTATGAGACTGAAAAAAACATCAAAAGAATCATGGCGCTTGGATTGGAAAACGATAGTAAGTCACGGCAACTGGCACGCTACATAAAAGAGATCGGCGAACGTTATGTTGATAATCTGCAGGTTCAAATGGTTTACAGAACAGATCGCTTTTTAAGAGGCGGCGATCATCTTCCTTATTTACAAAATGGTTTTACTGCTGTGAGAATTACGGAGATGAACGAAAACTTTACCCGCCAGCACCAGGATGTGCGCAAAGAAAATGGAATTGACTATGGTGATGTGGCCAAATGGATCGACTATGAATATTTAAGAAAAAATACCGCATTAAATTTATGCAATTTGGCAAATTTGGCGAAAGCGCCGTCGACACCGGAAGACGTAAAAATTGAAATAAAAAATTTATCTAACACTACTTCACTTTCATGGGAAAAACCTAAAAGTGGGAAAGTAAATGGATATTATGTGCTGATACGCGAAACAGTGAGCCCGGTTTGGCAAAAAAAGTTATTTACCAAAGAAAATAAAATTACGCTCCCCTATTCCAAGGACAACTATTTCTTTGCTGTTCAATCGGTAAATGAAACGGGAAATGAAAGTTTACCGGTGGTGCCAATCGTTACAAGATGAATATTGAACAACAAACAAAGAAATACTTAGAATCAGTGTTTCTGAACGTTGACCGCTATTATCATTTCATTACGTCACTATTGGTTTTTAAGTTGCTTTTTGTTGTCAGTGCTGTTTGTCAGCAAAGCAATTAACGAATATACCGAACCGATGATGATGAGATTAAAAATGAAATTCCTCAAGGTATAACTTATTGAATGCGATCTGCTGTCAATAACAATAAATATATGAACGGCATAATAAAGTGCACCAATTAAAAATAACCAGCCGATAATTGACACAGGAATAAAAAATATTCCGATCCTTTTAAACCAATGTAATTTCATTTGACTGGTTTGAAAGTGAATAAATCAGCAGCTGATCAGCCGTTCGCATCTCATTTGGCTGGCGTAATAATAATATTCCGGTAATCAATTGGCCCGTGATCGCCTTGTAATAAAATGGGTCCTGGGGCGGCTTCATCGCTATTAATAGCGCCGCCGGTGATGCCCGGGATTTCCTGGTTACAAATGATCATCTTTCCATTAGCAACGATGGTAACCATTCTGCCTATTAAAGTAATATCAAACGATTGCCATTCTCCTGGGGCCTTTGCCACCATTTCGCTCGGCGGTAAAAATCCATAGATAGCACCAAACAATACATCAGACGGTTCCTCTCCTTTGCTGTCTATAACCTGCACCTCATATCGGCCACGAAGATAAACGCCGCTGTTGCTTTCTGCCGGATAGCGCAGCTCGATGTGTAATTTGAAATCCTCGAATTTTTGATTGGTTACAATGTTGGAACCGGAATGAGGACTTCGTAAAAGTCCGGATTCTACCTTCCATTGGTTTTCGCCGGTAGCGTGCCATTGGCTCATATCTTTTCCGTCAAAAAGGTGAATTGGTTTTCCCCATTGCGGTGTTGTTTTTCTGCGTAGCGACGGCGCTCTTTTTGCCGTCCATTTATAAGTATTTCCATTACTAAAAGTCATAGTGCCGCTTAAATTATCGCCTTCCAGTGTTCCTTCTACTTTTAGATCATTTGGTTCACGTTCCCATTGTGGCGGAATAGAAAAACTCATTTTCCCATTTTCCATATTAATTCTTGAAATAGGACGGGCACTGCCGCCGGGCCCAACAAAACGGCCCACAAGCATTTTCAATCCGGAATGTTTTACTTCCAGCCACGAAGGAGTCATTTTTCCATTTACATCAATGGTAATATCCCATCGTCCTTGTATTGCAACTGTGTCAGATTGTTGTGCATGACTTGTTTGTCCGTTAGATTTTTTCATAGATGCTAAAATTACAATCATCAAAACAAAAAAGAAAATGCGTTTTGTGCTCAGGGTAAATACTTTTTTCATGCAGACAATTTATTTTTTTCAAATTACAAAATAAAATTTAATACAAAATTATTTTACAACAAAGCAAGCAAATAATACGATTTTCAATTTTTCTATTTTTCTCATTTCCCATTACCGCAAATTTTGTGTACCGTATTACACAAATTTTTTTATTTAAAACGAAGAGATTTTAAAAGAGTTTTTTTTCCGCAGTTCAACACGTTTACATTCAGAGACAACGGTGGAAGTATTTATTGCCATTTATAAAAAAACACACCAGCATTTGAAATTGAACCTGCTGGCACAACGTTTGAAAAAAAAGGGATATGGAAAGAGAAATCGATTCTTCAGAAGAAAATAAACAACCTCAGAAGGATGAACACATGCTAAATGAAGAAACAAAAGTGATACCTGTGATAGAGGAATTTTTGAAGGTAGATAAGAAGTTAGTTGAAACAGGCCGCATTCATGTCAGAAAAGAGATTGATAACGAAGAGAAACAAATCGAGATTCCACTTCTAAATGAATCTTATGAAGTAGAAAAAGTTAAAGTAAAGAACCAAATCTTTGATCAGGTTCCATCAATCCGGCATGAAGGGGATGTAATAGTCATTCCGGTAATAAAAGAAGTAGCAGAAATAAAGATCAGGTACGAAGTGACTGAAGAAATTCATTTGAAAAAAAACAAAACAATCACTACTCATACAGAACAGGTAACGTTAAAAAAAGAAAAGGTAATTGTAGAACGTGAAACACCAAAAAAGTAATGTGAAGCTAAAATTAAAAATATTTTTTACTCATAAAACCGAAAGACATGGCAGAATTAAATGTACAACCAAAAAAGAAATCACCAATTGGTTGGATAGTGATTATCATCATTATCGTACTGATTATTTTATATTTTATTTTTCGCGGATCGAATTCAGGAAATAACCGGATGAATAATACCGCTACAGACACAACCAGTATGACGAATAACAAGGACACTAATCATGTAACAGCCAACGATACAAACAATAATACAAATAACGCGGTTGCGGCGACATCAGGTTGGGAAGGAATTAATTATAGCGCTCCCACACAGAACTATTCCGAAATTACTGACAAGAATATTGAAGTAAGGAATGATAATAAATACGCTGTTTACAGCCTCGGCGAAAACATTCTTTTTGATGAAAATAAAAGCACCATTCGCCCTTCTGCAGATAAGGATCTGAAGGAAATAGCTGCATCTATAAAGAAACGCTTTAGCAATGATGATGTGAGGGTTTATGGATTTACAGATTCCCTTGGCAGCAAAGATTACAATAAAAATTTGGCAGAAGACCGAGCCGCTGCCGTTGAATCATGGCTTGTAAAAAACGGCGATATCAGCAGTAATCGTATTTCTCTTAATGCTGTTGGTGAAGCACGACCTGTAGCAACCAATAAGACAGAAAAAGGCCGGCAGGAAAACAGAAGAGTTGAAATCGTAGTGAAGGAAGGTTAAGTGAGTAATTTAAATTTTGTAATGCTGATCACTATGGAAAACCAAAAAAATATTTATAAACATTTTATTTAACCGGAAAGCTGACACTTTCACAAAACAAAAATTATGAAATACACAGATGATATGCCGGACCGCTTGCACGAATTGAACGGCAGTAATTTTGAAATAGCCAAAGGCCAGGAAGATATTACCGGCTGGGATGTAAAAGATTCTAAAGGCTATATAGTAGGTAAAGTAGATGATCTTGTATTCGATAAAGAATCACTTAAGGTAAGATACCTTATTTTAAAATTAAAAAAGGATAAAGACCTTGGCATTGATAAAAGCCGTAAAGTGCTGGTACCAATCGGTATGGCACAACTTGACCGCGAAGATGATGAAGTTTATCTGCAAGACCTAAATATCGACCGGCTCAATTCCCTTCCTGATTATGACAAGGATATGCTGAACCGGGAAATGGAAACAAAAACCTATAATACCGCAACAGGAAGGACTGTGCCAGTTGCAACCGGGGATGATTTTTATAACAATGATTACTATAACGATACAAATCTATATAAAAACCGACGCGAGAGAACTGCAGAAAGAATAAACGAGGACATAAAAGATAGGAATGCTGAGGAAATAGCAGATCGTGATAGGCGGCACATAAAAGATTGGAATAATGAGCCGATAGCAGATCGCAATGCTGAGCACGTAGCAGATCGGAATGATGAGAGAGTAGAAGATACAAATATTGAAGATAGGAATATTAAAGAAAACAGAAACAGAGAAACTACCATTCCAGTGATTGAAGAATCGATGGAAGTAGGCAAAAAAGTTGTTGAAAGAGGTGGCATCCGGATCAGGCAACGTGTGGTAGAAAAGCCAGTTGAAGAAAATATTAATCTCAGGGAAGAACACGTAAAAGTGCATCGGAAAAATGTAGACAGGCCTGCAACTGACAGCGATTTTGATGCAAATGATCAGGATATAGAAATAAGGGAACATGCAGAAGTGCCGGTGGTGAATAAAGAAGCACGGGTAGTAGAGGAAATAAAAGTAACGAAAGAAGTAACAAACAGGGATGAAAAAGTGAAAGATACTATCAGAAAAACAGAAGTGGATGTGCATGATCTGAAAGATAAAAAGTGATGAGGTACGAATGGTAAGACCGGCTTTATTTGATCATCAAAAATGGTAGAAATGGATGAGCAGTTTTCCCGCTGCTCATTTGTTTTTTTTTAAGAAATGACAATTTAATTCAGAGCAGAAAAAAATTTTATTTTTTACTCATATTTCCTGTGAAAATTGCTTGTAACTTTGGCTATATGTGCTTTTATGACCCCATCTCCCCCATTTAACCAGGTAATGGATTTGTTTAAAAATGCTAAACAAAATTCCATTCTCTTATTAAACACGGAAGGAACGATACTAGCGCTGAACCCTGCTTTTACACTTCATTTTGGTTACACTGAAAAGGACCTTACCGGAAAAAATTTTTCGGTTTTATTTACAATTGAAGATCAAAAGAAAGGCCTGCCGGAGAAAGAAATTGAAAGAGTACTTAATACAACTCAATCTAATGACAATAACTACCTTGTTGATAAAAATACCGTTGCTACCTGGGTTTCCGGTGAATCACTTTTGGTTAAATTGGCACATGAAGGTATATACATTTTAAAAGTGGTGGAAAACATCCATGTACAAAAAGCTTCGGAAATTTCTTTTAAGGTTTTGAATGATTTTAATGAAAATGTCCTGGCTACAATCAGAGATGCGGTAATTGTACTGGACGAAAACATGAGTGTAATCAAAGCAAATGATGCATTTCTGAAACTGACACGCAAAGAGGAATCGCTATTTCCCGATTTGAATTTTATTGAATTTCTAAAGCAATATGATCCTCACCACCGGCTCACCAATGGATTGAAACAAGCGATTCATTTACAAACAGCGTTTTCAAATAAAGAAATTGAAATTGAAACATTACCGGGAAATAAAAAAATTTTTGAAGTTACTTGTACACCTTTGATCAATTCCCGGAATAACCGGTTTTTGCTGGTCATTCACGACATTACTATTTCTAAGGAAATGGAGAAAGAAAGAGAAGACACCCTGGGATTTGTAACGCACGAATTGCGAAATCCATTAACGAATCTATTATTATCAAATGAACTGATGACAGAGGCGATAAAAGAGAATGATCTATCGGAGATAAGAACGATACTGGGGCGTTTTGAACGAAGCGTACAGCGAATGAATAAAATGATCAGTGGATTATCAGAATCAACTAAAATACATTCAGGAATTTTTGAACTGGAAACCTCCCGGTTTAATTTTGGAAATATGCTAAAAGAAGCGATGGAAGTTACTCAAACCCTAAATCCATCTTTCAAAATCGTTGTAAAAGGCGATGCTGATTTTTCGGTTGTTGCCGATCATCACAGGTTGATCCAGGTTATTACAAATTACCTTAGCAATGCGATTAAATATTCAAACGAAAATAAAGAAGTAACGCTGGAAATCAGTCGTACTGATGTGTCAGTAACAGTGGCGGTAAACGACAAAGGAATTGGTATTCCCAAAGAATCTTTGCCTTATATTTTCGAACGGTTTTTCAGGGTCAAAAAAACACGGAAAATAGAAGGGATCGGCCTTGGATTATATTTATGCAAACAAATTATACACGCGCACAAAGGCGATGTGTGGGTAGAAAGCGAAGAAAACGAAGGAACTACTTTTTATTTTTCAATTCCATTCGAACCAGGCTTTATTTCTTCGAACATTGATTATTTCAGCTAAATTGAATTTCGGCTTATTTATTTGTTGGCTGTAAAATTAAGTGCCAGTAAAGCAGGAAATAAAGTTGAAATGTATTTTTATTATGCCAACACTTTTTCGGTATTTGATAAAACAGTTGTAAATTCTTTTGCCACATCTTCTATCGTTTTATTGCAATTAAAGAAACCGGTAATTTTTCTTATAACGCCTTCTACCAGGGCATCCGGGCAACTGGCTCCACTCGTTATTAAAATTTTGACGGGTTTTTTTTCGGGTAAATAAGAAAGTGTGGTTACTTCTTCTTTTTGGTGCATTTTATAATGCCGGATTTCTTTTGAAGAAATAATTTCTTTTTCTGAACCAACAAAATATGTAGGCAATTTCACTTCGCATAATTCTACAAGATGCGATGTATTGGAACTATTATATCCACCTAAAACAATTGCCAGATCAGCAGGTATATCCAATAAAGCATACACGGCACCTTGATTATCATTTGTTGCATAGCAAAGGGTATCTCTTGTATCAGCAAACCTTTCAGCAATATTTGATTCGCTCAAATCGTACTTTTTCATCATCGTTGCTTTTAAAAATTCGGCAATAGCTTGTGTGTCGCTGGCAAGCATGGTTGTTTGATTTACTACACCAATTCTTTGAAGGTCCCTTTCAATTTTAAAACCTTCGGAATATTGTCCGGCGAAATCTGTATAAAACTTTTCCGGATCATTATTGCCTGTGATATAACCCGCAAGTTTTATTGCTTCCTTCATGTCTTTCACCACAACTGTTGGCGAATGAACTGCGCTATGGCTAAAGGTTGCACGCGTTTCCTCGTGTTGCGGTTTGCCATGAACAATAACGGTATAATTATTTTTCGCAATTGCCTGTGCGCGGTTCCAAACTTTTTCTACAAAAGGACAAGTGGTATTATATTGCTCGATCTGAACACCTGATTCCAATAGTTTTTGTTGTATTTGCAAAGTGGTTCCAAATGCAGGAACAATTACGATATCGCCGGGAGAAAGTTGTTCAAAAGGAATCTGTTGATTGCCTTTTGTATCCATCAGAAACTCCACTCCCCTGCTCCGGAGATCATCATTTACCTGCGGATTGTGAATCATTTCACTCAATAAATAAATTTTTTTCTCCGGATTTTCTTCGATGGTTCTGAAGGAAATTTCAATAGCATTTTCAACACCAAAACAAAAACCAAAATGACGCGCAAGATATATCTGAACCTCACCAAAATCCAAAACACTGGGAGTAAAATCTTTCTTTAATTTATCATCAAATTTCCGTCGGTTCTTTATTGCTGTTATTAAAGAACTTCTATAAATTACGGGCACATTAAATTTTTTCATTTATTCAATTTCAGGCACCAAAGTTACAAACTGATTTTCGGGCAAAGCACCGATAAAAGGAATAATCAGTATTTTTATTTTTTTTTAACCTATAGACATAATATGCCAAATAGAAAGAATTGTGAACATCCAAAGTGGAGTTATTCTAGCAATATTTATGAAGTAAACGTGCGCCAATATACAGCAGAAGGAACATACGTTGCATTTGCAAAAAACCTTCCAAGGTTAAAAGATATGGGCGTGCAGATACTTTGGTTTATGCCCATAACGCCTATTAGTGATAAAGACAGGCTTGGTACTCTTGGAAGCTATTATGCCGCAAAAAACTACGACGCTTCCAATGTAGAATTTGGAACAATGGACGAATTTAAAGATCTGATAAAAGAAGCACATCAATTGGGTTTTAAAGTTATTATTGATTTTGTAGCCGATCATACAGGCAACGACCATCCGTGGCTTACTGAATATCCGGAATTTTATGTGCAGGGAGAAAACAATGATTTTCATCATCCACACGGCTGGACCGATGTTTCCCAATTAAACTATAATGTTCCACAGGTTTGGAAATACATGGTTAATGTATTGAAATTCTGGGTAGAAGACTGTAACGTGGATGGTTTTCGTTGTGATATGGCGCACCTCGTTCCACTTAATTTTTGGTTGTATGCTAAAAGAAAAATGTCGAAGGTAAAAGAAGGACTTTTTTGGTTGGGCGAATGTGAAGAACCTGAATATCACAAAGTATTTGATGCTACTTACACGTGGAGATGGATGCATGCGACGGAAGATTTTTATCACGGGAAAATGAATCTTCAAAGTTTGCTTACAGTATTATATAAATCGGTAACGGAATTTCCCTGCAACTCTTTCCGCGCCTACTTTACATCCAATCATGACGAAAATAGCTGGAACGGAACGGAGTATGAAAAATACGGCGATGCTGCCAAATTATTCGCTGTTTTTTCCTGCACCTGGAATGGCATTCCTTTGATTTATTCCGGACAGGAAATGCCGAATAAAAAACGCCTGAAGTTTTTTGATAAAGATCACATAGAGTGGACTGATAAATTCGAACTGCATGATTTTTATAAAACACTTTTAACGCTGAGGTCTAATAACAAATGCCTTCGTGCAGGAGATCCGAATATTCTTACAAAGATCATCTCGCATCCTGACGATCACCGGGTTTTTTCTTATTTGCGAAAATATAAATCAAACCAGGTGCTGGTGGTCCTGAACTGCTCAAATGAAGGATTAAATTTTGAAGTAAAGAATGTAACCGGCGTTTTTCGAAATGTTTTTGGAGGGGATGATATTACTTTTGAAACGAGTAAACAGGTATGGCTGAATGCATGGGGATACCTGGTTTTTGAAAGAGTGCCGATGCTGAGTTATAAATTAAAATCGTGAGGAGATTGTTCCGATAATATAGCTTTTGTATTCACAGCAAAGCCGGAAATAACGGTAAATCTTTTTTTCAATACATAAAAATCAGGAAAAAAATCTTTCCTTTATAATCAGTTTTTTTAAGATTTAAAAAAATCTGCAGAATCAGTTTTATAATCGTAAAATAAAAATTGTATGACAAAGAAACTTCTATTATCAGCTTTCTTCAGTTTATCAATCTCCTATTTGTTTGCGCAGACCAATGAAATTACAGGCCATTGGACAGGCAAAGTAATGAATCAATATATGATGTAACTTATGATTTTGTAGCACTGGGAGATTCTCTTACCGGAAAAGATACCCATTATGATGGCTCCGTTTCTGACATCAGCAATGGCAAAGTAATGGGCGATAGTATTTCATTTAGTGTACCGATACAAGGGCAAATGACACCGGTTACCGGTAAACTTAAAGATGGAGTGCTCACAATTTATCTCACTGTACAGGGATATGATATTACCGCAGATCTGAAGAAAACGCCATTAAAATAATCAATATCTTGTCAAGAGATTACGTTTGTGCATTACCGTTATATCGTAATAATGTATTGGACAAACGTAACAAAATATATGTAGTTGAATAAGTAGTAAGACAGGCAATTTAATTCCCCGTATCAGTTTTAAATTTTAGAGAAATATAGTTTTCGCCAGCCTCAACGAGTTTAAAAGGCGCTTTTACAGACGCTGGTAATTCATCCCACATTTCGGTAGGCTTGCCTTTGAATGGAATTTTCAACACTGCATTAGAGGATTTATATTCTTCAGCGACAGATTTTACTCCTTTTAATTTTTTCAGACTTTCTTTTAAATTAGCGAGATTCGGATCCTCATATTCAACATTTGAAATCATGATTGCGTCTGTATCTTTATGGCTTTTAAACAGCGTATTAAATGAAGATTTTGCATCGTTGATAGCCATTTTAAGAGAATCAGATGTTTTCTTCAAAGATGGTGCGACAGGTTGTGTTTTTTGTTGATTGCTATTCTTTACCTGCCCTGTAGAAGTAAAAGATAAGGCTAATAATCCAATAAAAAACAGACAGATAATTTTCATTTTTTTAGTTTTAAAAAATTCGAAAAAAATCTTCCTGCAATTGTCAAAGGCAATAAAATCGGAAATAAAATTATTATTATTTCCAAAGAAATACAGAAAAAACAACAACTAAAAGTGTACGATCAAATGGAAAATGACTGAACTATTACAATGTTGGTGTTATTTTCCGTTATATCACAAACAGGATGAAGAGAAAAGAAGTTCCTTTTTTTAATCCAGTAAAACAACAAATACTTTCAATTCTTTTTTGTAAAAAATAGTCTTTTATTTTTTTATGGTAAGAATGGCTACCGTCAATCTACTGACACAAAATAATTTTTCTTGGTCATCGTAAATTTTAATATCCCACACATGCGTTGTTTTACCAAGATGCAAAGGAGATGCGATTGCAACTACGGTTCCATCTTTTACGCTTCGCAAATGGTTTGCATTTATTTCCAGGCCAACGCAGTAATATTTTTCCCGGTCAATAACCAGCGCAGAGCCAACACTGCCAATAGTTTCAGCCAATACACACGAAGCGCCTCCATGAAGAAATCCATAAGGCTGGCGGGTTGTAGGATGCACCGGCATAGACATTTTTAAAAAGTTTTCTCCTATTTCTACCCATTTTAATCCAAGAAATTCAGCCATCGTATTGCTGCTGATGCCCGCCAGATCATCAATGGTAATATTTTTATGAAACCAAATGGACATGTTAAATCAATAAAATTTGTGAAGCAGAAACAGCATTATTTTTTATAAATCGCTTTCTTTACCGCATCGGGCAAAAATTGAGAAATGTCGCCGTTGTTGCGGATTACATCCCTGATTAAAGTGCTGGCGATAGAAGTATATTTTGGAAGCGTTGTTAAAAAAATTGTTTCTACATTATTTTTCAGGCTTCTGTTCATGTCAGCAATTGCTTTTTCGTATTCAAAATCATTTACGTACCGGATACCGCGCAAAATAAAATCAGCGCCAACTAGTTTGCAACAATCTACCGTCAGTCCGTCATAAGCGAGCACACCAATTCGCGGTTCATCTTTATAAATTTCCTGGAGCCATTCCAATCTTTGCTCTTCGGAAAACATTGGAACTTTATTGCTGTTTCTTCCCAGGCCGATGTATAATTTATCAAACAGAGGAAGCGCACGATCAATGATATCTGTGTGTCCAAGCGTAACAGGGTCAAAGGTTCCGGGAAATAAGCAGATTCGTTGCATAAAAGTTTTTGCTTTATTTTAAAATGAAAAACTCAACTAAAAGTTTGTTGATTGCTGAGTAAATATAACACAGCCATCCTGATTGCAACGCCATTTTCTACCTGTTGCAAAATAATCGATTGTTTGGAATCCGCCACATCGCTGTCTATTTCCACGCCCCTGTTAATGGGGCCCGGATGAAGAATCACAATCTCCTTATTTAAACTATCCAACAGTTTTTTATTGACACCATACACAAGATTATATTCTCTTAAAGAAGAAAATAAAACCTGGTTTTGACGTTCCAGTTGTATGCGAAGAATATTCGCGACATCACACCATTGCAAAGCTTTTTTAAGATTATATTCTACACGAATATCAAACGCTTCTTTTATGTATTTTGGAATTAATGTTGGCGGCCCCGCAACCATTACTTCTGCACCCGCTTTTTTCAATAAATAAATATTGCTAAGCGCCACTCTCGAATGCATGATATCTCCCACCAAAACAATTTTTTTCCCTTCTAATTTCCCAAGTTTTTCTTTTATCGAATAGGCATCTAATAAAGCCTGCGTAGGATGTTCATTAATTCCATCACCCGCGTTAATAATTGCCGCAGGAATATGTTTGGCCAGAAAATGTGGGGCGCCGCTGGCACTGTGCCGCATTACCACCATATCCACTTTCATGGAAAGAATATTATTCACTGTATCCAATAAGGTTTCTCCTTTTGAAACCGATGAGCCGGAAGCCGAAAAATTAAGGATATCGGCGCTCAGCCTTTTTTCTGCTACTTCAAAGGAAATGCGCGTGCGCGTTGAGTTTTCATAAAATAAATTAACAATCGTTATATCGCGCAAAGAAGGAACCTTTTTTATCGGCCTTTGTAATACTTCTTTAAATTGAGTCGCTGTAGAAAGAATTAATTCAATGTCTGACAGTTGTAAATCTTTAATGCCGAGAAGATGTTTGGTGGATAGTTGCATTAAAGGTCAAAGCTAAATGAAAAAATGGAAATTGAATTGGAGGCGGAAATAATTTTTTACAGATAAATAGAATCAAATGAAATCAATATTGAGGTGGATAAAAGGTATTGGCATGGCGAATGTTTACAAAGGGGGTTGCCAGTTGGTACCGTACGCCGCCTCAAATTTGCGCTAAAGATTGTGGCATCTATACATTTTTTCAATTAATAAATTGCAGATTAATTGAGTGATTTCAGTCCTTTCATATTAAGGGTACAACAAATATTTAGTACGCATTTTTTTATACTCACTGAGTCCTGGCTCCCAGCTTTTGCGAATCTCGTCTTCACTTTTTCCCTCAATAATTTGTTGTTTAAAAAGGTCTGTTCCTGCGAGGCCGTTAATGCTTCCCATCTGTTTACTTTGAGAGCGGTCAAAGAATTTTTCTTTTTGGGGATAAGCTTCATAAAGTTCCATCATCCATCTAATGTTGATCTTTCCTTTCTTACGAAAAGCAGCCATGTCATAATTTCTCAAATCTAATCCGTAACAGGTTTCATCCTGGTGCAAAGGCGTTTCCGACATTCCCTGCAAGCTAATCGGTGTGAAAGAAAAAGAATAAATGCCTTTTAAAGCAGGACTCCCTAATACAGTAAATGGAATATGAGTACCGCGCCCCTGGCTGATAATCGTTCCTTCAAACAAACACAAAGAAGGATACAGCATAACCGCTTGTTGCGAATTAAGGTTTGGCGAAGGATGTACGGGCAAAGTATAATCCATGTTGTGGGCATAATTTTTCACCGGAATAACTTTAATGTTACATTTTAATTTGCCGGGGAGCCATCCTTCGCCATTGATCATTTGTGCAAATTCACCGATGGTCATACCATGCGTAATCGGTATAGGAAATTTACCGATCCCGGATTTGAATTTCATATCCAATACCGGTCCGTCAACAAAACCATTCGGATCAGGGCGATCAAGGATCAATAATTCTTTTCCGTTTTCTGCACAAGATTCCATTACTTCAGAGAGTACATTTATGTTTGTATAAAAACGGCACCCAACATCCTGGATGTCATAAATCATGATGTCAATCGAAGCCAGGTCTTCTTTTGAAGGCTTTCTTTTTTTGCCATATAAAGAAACGACGGGAATGCCGGTTCCCGGGTCGATTTCATCAGCCACTGCAGCGCCATTACTGGCATTTCCACGAAATCCATGCTCAGGCCCAAAGATGGTTTGGATATGAATTCCAAGTTTGAGCAAACTATCCACACTCGATTTATTTCCAATAATGGAACTTTGATTTACAACCATTCCAACTCTCTTCCCTTTCAAGTAGGGCAGATATTTTTCTACCTGGTCTGCGCCCGTTACGATCGGCTTTTTACTAAGTTCGGAATGATCTGAGTTCTCCTTTTTTATTAATGCTAGAAAAGGAATTGAAATAAATAGAATGGCAATAGTGATAAAACGTAGTTTCATATTTGAATAATAATTGGTGACGAATATATGGCAGACAAACGGTTATTCCTTATTTATGCAAAACATAATCCTTTGCCTTTACTTTGTTTATATGCATTATTGTCTTGATAATTGAACCTTGAAGTAAAGTGTATTAACTTTGAAGATTCTACTTTGAAATTGAACTTAAAAATATAAAATGCAAAATTTTTTAAAAGAATTAAAAATCTCTGAGTTAAATAAAGGTGTTTCTACCGGAACAAAATGGATTTCTGCCTCCGGCGAAAAAATAAAATCGTCCTCTCCTGTTGATGGTAAATTGATTGCAAGCGTAAATGCATGTGATAAAAGAAGTTTTGATTACGTAGTGGAAACCGCGCAAAATGCTTTCCTGGAATGGCGTACATGGCCAGCACCAAAACGAGGCGAAATCATTCGCCAAATAGGAAATGAATTGAGAAAGAATAAAACCACACTTGGAAAACTGGTTAGTTATGAAATGGGCAAAAGCCTCCAGGAAGGAATGGGAGAAGTACAGGAAATGATCGATATTTCTGATTTGGCGCTTGGCCTGTCGCGGCAACTTTATGGTCTTACCATGCACAGCGAGCGGCCGGGACACAGAATGTATGAACAATATCATCCATTAGGAATCGTAGGAATTATTTCAGCGTTTAATTTTCCGGTAGCCGTGTGGAGTTGGAACAGCCTTATAGCAATGGTTTGTGGCGATGTGTGCATCTGGAAGCCTTCTGAAAAAACGCCACTTTGTGCAATTGCGTGTCAGAATATCATTTCAAAAGTTTTTAAAGAAAATGACGTTCCCGAAGGTGTTTGTAATTTAGTAACCGGCGGACGTGAAGTAGGTGAATGGATGTGCAACGATCCAAAAGTCGCTTTGGTTTCTGCTACCGGTTCTACCAGAATGGGAAAAGCTGTAAGCGCCGCGGTCGGTGCCCGGCTTGGAAAAAGCTTACTCGAACTCGGTGGAAATAATGCCATTATCATTACAAAAGAAGCAGACTTGAATATCGCTTTGGTTGGATGTTTGTTTGGTGCTGTAGGCACTGCCGGACAACGTTGTACTACCACCCGGCGCTTAATTATTCATGAGGACATTTATGATGCTTTCAAAAAGAAATTGGTAAATGCATATAAACAATTAAAAATCGGAGATCCTTTAAAAGAAGAAAATCATGTAGGACCATTGATTGACCAGGACGCGGTAAAGGCTTATTCAAATGCTATTGAACAAATAAAAAAACAAGGTGGAAAAATGGCCTTGCCTGATGGAACACTGGCCGGTAAAGGATTTGAAAGTGGATGTTTTGTAAAACCTTGTATCGCTGAAGTAAGCAATGATATGGAAATTGTACAGCATGAAACTTTTGCTCCTATTTTGTACTTGATAAAATATAAAACACTGCAGGAAGCGATCGCCCTGCAGAACGCGGTACCGCAAGGTTTGTCAAGCGCGATCTTTACACTAAATCTTCGCGAAGCCGAAACCTTTCTTTCAAATGCCGGTAGTGATTGTGGAATAGCGAATGTAAATATCGGAACTTCCGGTGCTGAGATCGGAGGCGCTTTTGGTGGGGAAAAGGAAACCGGAGGAGGAAGAGAAAGCGGCAGTGATGCATGGAAAGTATATATGCGCAGGCAAACAAATACGATCAATTATTCTGATACACTTCCATTGGCACAGGGAATAAAATTTACTGTGTGATGAAATGAAATTTGCGGTATTTGTTTGTTTGCTGAAAACATTTTGGCGCTTCGTTCTTTTTGTTAACTCATAATTCTTATTTTTACAGCACTGCATTTTTCGGGATGTAGCGCAGCCCGGTAGCGCGCTTCGTTCGGGACGAAGAGGCCGCTGGTTCGAATCCAGTCATCCCGACTTTTATCTTTTCGAAATTTAATATTTTTTTACAAATCTTTACTTAAACACGCATTAGTAGCGCATTACAAATAGGAATCAGCAATCTATGTCATCCGAACCATGGCTTTTATAACACCATTTTCAGGTTTTAACCAGCTTTCAAATTCATCTTTTACATCTTTGAATAAAACACGATGCGTGATATACGTAGCCGGATTTACTTCTTTCTTTTTCATTGAATGGATTACATGTTCAAAGTCAGTTCTCGTGGCATTGCGGCTACTCATTAATGTGCCTTCTCTTTTATGAAACTCGGGATGGCTGAAAGTAATAGGACCCTTTTGAAGCCCGATTAGCACATAGCGTCCACCATGAGCCATATATTGAAAACCGTTATCGATCGCTTGTAAATTTCCCGTAGCATCTATAACAACTGTCGGCATATCACCGTTTGTAATACTGAGTAATTCCTGCGTAATATCAGAACTGAGCACACTTAAAGTATTTCTGACATTTAGTTTCTCCCTGCAAAATTCTAATCGTCTTTCGTTAACATCGAGTACCGTAACTTTTGCTCCTGCAATCCTTGCAAATTCGATCGTTCCCAATCCGATTGGCCCCGCTCCAATTACTAAAACATGTTCACCTTCCTTTATTCCGGCCCTCCTGACACCATGCGCCCCTATTGCCAAAGGTTCTACCAATGCCAATTCATCAAAACTCAAGCCTTCCCCTTTAATGAGAGAGTTGGAAGGCACTGATAAATATTCCGCCATTCCTCCGTCACAATGAACACCACATACCCGGATATGGGTGCAACAATTTGGTTTTCCCATTTCACAAGCGATGCAACGGCCACAATTAAAATAAGGGATAAAGGTCACCGCTTCGCCAGTTTCAAAACCAGGTGCGTCATCAATCTCTATTAACTCTCCTGATAATTCATGGCCTAATATTCTTGGGTATTCAAAAAAAGGTTGTGTCCCTTCATAAGCATGAAGATCAGTGCCACAAATTCCAATCCGCCTGATTTTTATGATTGAATTGCCTTTTACCAATTCAGGTTTTTCTGCCTCCATATATTTATATTGCCCGGGTTGAGTACAAACGAGTGTTTTCATTTTATTGTTTTGATTCACATCTATTATTTATTTCGAAAGCCTAATCAACTATCATCTTATAACGTTCAATAATTCAAAAAAATCCCCTTAATACTGAATTACTTTTGAGAAATTTCAATATCAACAGGCCCCAGCAAACCATCCTCCAGAAGCGGTCTTCCACTCAATCTGTAAGGCGCATTTGTATGAGTAATCCTTTTATCTTCCGGGAGCTGATGATCTCCAATCAATCTATTTCTCCAGGTATTGACCACTTCAATTGTAAGCTGATTTTCGCCTTGATGTACAGCTTTTGTAATATCCACCCGGAAAGGATCGGTCCACGCTATTCCGCAATTCACTCCATTGATCATTACTTCCCCTATATTCGCTACTTTCCCCAGATTCAGGTAAATTGGTTTGTTTTTTATTTTAGAAGTATCCCAAAAAAATGTATTGGTATAAGAAGCTGTTCCTGAATAATAGCGAATGGAAGAATCTGCCTGCTTGCTCCAATCCATTAATGTATTAAAAATTACAGGACTTTTGGGTCCACCAAGTTTAGCATCAAATCTTACAGTCCAAACTCCTTCAATTTTTTGAACACTCTTTGTTTCCATCCAGTTTTTACCATTCTCAGCGGATTGCTGATTTGTCGACTTTTTCATTACAATAAAGACCGAACCGTTCTCGGTCAGTTGCACTGGTAACAATGTTCTTCCTTTTTTGAATTGCCATGTTTTTGCGGTCATCGTCTCACCGGTAACTGCATTCCACAATTCAGGTTCGCGTCCTTCCACCCGAAGTGATAAATTGACTTCTCTTTCTTTATCTTGTTGGTTCGATATAAAATAAATATCCAGACCTGGTGCAGCCCTATGTGTCCATGCAATTCCCGTTGCAGGTTTACCGGAAACATCGGTGGCAGTAAAATCTCTTTCTACTCCAAGGCCTTCAAATGAATTAGCTTCAAATGGCGTTTGCACTACCCTACCTTTACCCACTTTCCATGAAGTAAAACCAAATTTTTTGCTCTCTTCTTTATGATTCCAAATTGAATCGACAATTTCATTTATTTCTTCGTCTGCTGTCTTGGGATTATGCAGGCCAATAGAATTTTGAGGTTTGTTGCTGACCAATAAAGTAGCGCCATCTTCTACCATCTCTTTTAATTTTCTTGCTACCTCCACCGACATCCAGGCTGCATTTGGCGACATTTTCCTATCGCCGGGTATGACCAGCAATTTATATTTTGCACCTCCTTTCAATTCTATATTGCCATTATTTACTTTAGAAAAATGCAGTAGCGCATCTCTATTATAAGAATCGTGAGCATAACCGTTTAAAGGATTTACCCAATCTCCAGAATTAATAATATTTGCTGAATGAAAAACTCCTGGTGGTGATTCAGTGACAGGCTCGCCCAAATTAAGAAGTCGCTTTTTTTCTTTGTTTACTGTAGCTTTTCCAAAAATTCCCGGTAAAGTTGTTACGAGCCGATCAGGCAATATAGCCCGCCTGGGTATTTCTTCGCCGGTAAAAACAGCTATGTCAGTTACCGGCTTTCCAATTTGCAACAAAAATTGGCAACGCCTTGCATAATCTACCCAGGCTTTGCCTTGTTTCCACCAGGTTTGATCTCTTTGAAAAAAAAGTCCGATGCCATCCAGTGTCATGCCCGGCTTTTTATCCAATGAGGGATTGTGCATAAAAACATGATAAACCAATCTGTTGATTCCTAAAGCATAATTTCTGTCCTGCAAGGTTTTCAACATTCCCGGATATTCATCCCACATTAAACGTAATTCTGTAAATGCCTCTGCCTGGATGATCCGTTTTCCATAAATATGCCCAGCAGAAATAGCATCCAGCATATCATTAGGCTTATCGTGTGTCGGGCTTCGCAACCAAAATTCGCCCATCGGAATATCAACAGCATTATAATGCAACATTCCGTCGCTTATCATGGTTGGAGCCACGCTTTCTGCTGTGAATGCACACCCTTTTTTATGGGCAAGATTTGCAAGAGTGACATAAAAATTATCGTGTAAAAGCTCGACCATCGTTTCCCTCATATCGTGTAGAAATCGTTCAGAAACATCAGCGCTTTCGATCGGGACACCAGCCATTACAGGCAGGTAAGGATATAGATCATAGCCACGACGCTTTTTAAATTCTTCCCTGAAAACGGGCGACCAGTTCTGGCTTCCACATTCCCAGCTGTCCACATGAAATATTTTTAAAACA
>Ga0207652_10000542_pt1 | contig 38273 bp, 36 predicted proteins | sample KBSC63BmetaG_FD_184334 | JGI IMG/M metagenome (GOLD analysis project Ga0207652, IMG submission 184334) | Corn rhizosphere microbial communities from Kellogg Biological Station, Michigan, USA - KBS C6-3B metaG (SPAdes) (version 2) | ecosystem: Host-associated > Plants > Roots > Rhizosphere ...
GTTGTAGTTGCCGCACTCGTGCTCGGTCTGCATCACCGGCCCCTTGGGCGCCAGCGTCGCCACCGTGCTTTGCAGGTTCCACTGCAGGCCGAACCCCTTGACGACGTCCAGCGACGACGCGTCACCGGCCACGGCGGTGGCGATGTTCGCGTCGGCCGGCGCCGACATGGTGCCGCACCAGATCTCGGCGGTGACCTTCTGCTGGGCGAACGTCGGGCCCAGGTAGGTCTTGAAGAAGGCGACCAGCAAGGACTGGGTCCAGTGGACGCGGGCATAGCCCGGTTCGTTCTGGGGATGAACGGCCCCGATGGTGATGCCGACCTTGCCGTACTCCTGGACGAACTTCGCGAGGTACAGCGCATAAGCCTGCTGCGTCTGCGCGTCGCTCTTCATGTTCGAGCTGCCGTCTTCCATCCAGCTGGGCGGGATCCAGGGGCTGCCCCACAGGTGGATGTCCGCTTTGATCTGCAGCGCCGCCTTGATGTACGGGATCAGCTTCTGCTGATCCCGCGCGATGGAGAACTGCGACATCGAGTAGTCGCCGGCCGTGTCATCGAGCGTGTACCAGCTCATGGCATAGTCGCTCGCGCCGATGGGCACACGCCCGTAGACGAAGTTCGCGCCCGCCTGCGCGTCGAAGAGCAACTTCATCGCGCTGGTCACCTGATCGGGACTGAGGACCGACAGCGCGTCCCAGCCCGCTTCGTTGAAGGCGCCACCGAACCCGTCCCAGCGCTGGTACTTGGTGTTCTGATCGACGTTCACCGTCGCGGTGCCGGTGCTGACCTTCGTGACCTGCCCCGGCATCCAGTAGGCATTCGGCGCCGACGTCATCAGCTCGGGCGGCGACGAGCCGCTGTCGGGAGCCCCACCGCTGCCGGTCTGCCCCCCCGAGCCGCCGCCCGTCCCGGTGACGCCCCCCGAGGACGCGCCGCCGCTCGCGCCCGTGTCGCCGCCTGAAGAGGCGCCGCCCGTGGCGGCGGTCGCGCCGCCGCTGCCGGACGCGCTGCCCCCGGTCGCGCCCGAATCACCGCCCGAGGACGTGGTCCCGCCGGTGCCCCCTGCCCCGCTGCCGCCGGAGGCGCTGGAGCCTCCGCTCCCGGCAGCGCGTCCGCCGCTGCCGGCGGAGGTGCCGCCGCTGCCGGAGCCGCCCTGCAGCACGCCGTCGATGCAGGCGCCGAAGCCGTCGCAGCCCGCCGAGGCGACGCAGCTGTCCAGGGCGTTCTGGGCGTCGGTCCGACCCGCGCCGTTCATCGCGTTCAGCGCGTCGTTGATCGCGTTCTTGCACTGGCTGACGGTTATCCCCGACAGAGAGTTGCAAGAGCCGGCCTTCTGGCAGACGTTGCCGGCGATGTCGTTGCCGGTCTGATGACAGGCGGCTCCCGCGACCAGCACCGCGGCGGCCGCCCATGGCAGGAAAGGTCTCCCTCGCATCACTCCCCCGGATCCGCCGACGGCGACCGCGCTCAGAACTGGTTGAAGAACATCCAGACGTTCGCGGCGTTCCAGCTGCCCGACTCTTGCCCGTTGTCCGGGTAGGGGGTGTGGTCGCCGTTGAACGAGCAGAACTCCAGGGGATAGCCCTGCATGCAGCCCATCTCGTTCGTGCAGACGTGCGCCCCGCTCATGACCGCGGTCGGGGTCGCCCAGGTGCAGCCGTTGGCCTTCGCGAAGTTCTGCGCCAGCCCGACGCCGTTGCTGTAGTTCAGCACCGAGTCGTGGGTGCCGTGCGACGCATAGTACGCCACCGGCTTCGAGGGGGTGCAGTTCCCGCTCAGCTGCGACCCCGAGTACACGGCGACGCCGCGGATGTAGCCGTTGGCAGCCCCCAACGGGCGCTCGCAGGCCGTCTTGTACGACATGCTCCCGCCGTAGCTCCACCCGTTCGCGAAGATCCGGCTCGTGTCGACGCAGAAGTTCTTCTCGATCTCCTGCACCAGCGCATCGGCGTACATCAGATCGGCGTTCCCCTGATTGGGCCAACCGCAGCCCGAGTCACCGCTGCCGGTCCCGGAGCAGGGCGAGCCGCTCGACTGGGTCCCGTTCGGCGCGATGAAGATGGCCGTGTTGTTCGATTGCGGGAGCAGGTTGTAGAACTTCTGGTTGTACATCTCGACGTCGTTCCCGTTCAGCTCGTGATACGTGATGATCAGCTTGTACGGGTGCGTGTTGTCGTAGTTGGTCGGGACGTTCAGGATGTAGCGGCGCTGCTGGCTGCCTGACGTGAACGGGATGCGCGTGCCGTTGTTGTACATGCTGCTCGCGATGCCCGGGGCCTTGCCGCACCCCGCTGACATCCCGGACGGAGCACCGGAGCCGCCGCCGCCGCTCATGCCGCCCGAACCGGCCCCGGCCGCCCCGCCGGTGCCGCCACCGTGAGCGCCGCCGGCCGGACCGCTGCCCCCCGACCCCATGTTTCCCCCCTCGCCCTTCGCGCCACCGGAAGCGCCCCCCGTTCCAGCCGCGGCGCCGCCGGTCCCGTGATTGCCGCCCATGCTGTTGCCGCCGCTGCCCGTCGCCCCGCCGCTCGCCTGGCCACCGCTGCCCTTGGACATGCCTCCCGTCCCGGGAGAGCCCCCCGTCCCCGTCTTTCCGCCCGTGCTGGAGGAGCCGCCGGTCCCCACCGCCGCCCCGCCCGACCCGGTCGTGCCCCCCGTGCCGCTGCTCCCGCCAGAACCCTGGGAGCCCCCGGACGAAGACTGACCCCCGGTACCGGTGTCCGAAGGGGACGTCGAGCCGCAGCCCGCGGCGCCCAGTGCCACCAGCGCGGAGCCAAGAAGAAAGCAGCGAACGGAACGTCGGGGAATCATCGCGTCCTCCGGAAATTGCTCTGGTTTGGGGGGCCGGCTCTTTGGAAATAGCGCGGCGCGCGGGCACGAAGACCACGTGTCCACGATCGCCTACTGTCGCGAGCCGGCGGAATTTGTCATTCCGTCTTACGAATTCGCGAAATCGCAGTCTGCATGCCGATCGCAGAAAGGGAGCCGCACTTCGCCCCCGCGACAGCGGACCCGCAGTCGCACTCTGCCCGGCGGTTCGCGGCCGGGCCGTCGTTCAGGGCCGCGTCACTGGACTTCGATGTGACACTGGGCGTTGCACCCATCGGCGTCGGTCTGATTTCCGTCGTCGCACTGCTCGTTCCATGCGCTGTCGACGTGACCGTCGCCGCAACGGGACACCGTCCGGCACCCTGGCGCGCACCCGTCAGCGCCGTAGGTGGACAGGTTGTGGCCATCGTCGCACTGCTCGACACCCGACTCCACCTTGCCGTCCCCGCAATAGGGGCCGAGGCCATGACAGCCGGGCAAACATCCGCCGTAGCGACCGTCGTTCACGCCGTCGTCGCAGATCTCGTCGCCGTTGACGATGCCGTCCCCGCACTTCGCCGCACAGACGGTCCGCTTCCGGTCGAACTTTCCCAGCGTCAGCTTGTAAGACGAGTTGCACACGTGACGCTCGGCCTGGAAGATCGCGATCTCGTAGACGTTGCCCACCGTCAGGCCGAACTGAACGGCGGTGGCCGCGTCCAGGGTGATGCCGCCGCTGCTGGCGCCGTGGACGCCGCCCAGATCGACGGCCAGCTGACCGTTCACGAACACCCAGACGTCATCGTCGCCGATGAACTGCAACGCCTCGTTTCCCTGGTACTGGAACCAGTAGCGCAGCTCGCTGGTGAAGCTGTAGTTGTGATCCACTTTGTCCTTGTCGCAGCTCCCCAGGTACGCGATCTCGGGGCCGTCTGGTGGCGTCGCCCACCCGCGATCATCGAGGGGGAAGAAGGGCGGGGTCAGCCAGGCCGCCGCCGTGGTGCTCCATTGCTCGGAGTGGTCGTAGACGTACGTGCCGTCCGGCTGCATGTCCAGGGTCAGGGTGTCCAGAACCGTCTTCCCGAGCGATGAGTCGTGGTACCACTGGTTGAAGTCATCGGCCGTGGTCAACTGCGAGTTGGTCACCACCGGGATCGTCATCAGCGGCCGGCGGTCGGGCCCCAGGACGGACTGCACCATCCCGGGTACCACCCTTCCCGAGACGCCCTGCTCGAAGTTCGGGTGTCCACCGGGCGCCGTCCGGTTCATGAAGTCGCGGAAGATCACCGGAACCGTCAAGTGACCGTCCTCGGCCTCGCCGACCTGCTGGCAGTCCCACTGAGCCTCCAGATGGCAGTCGGCCGAGCAGCCGTCGCCGGAGGTGTTGTTGCCGTCGTCGCACTCCTCGCCGGCCAGGGTCAGCCCGTCACCGCAAGGTGAAGTGCAGCCCATCGTCCCCATGCACACCGGCTCGGCGCGACAGTCCGCCGCGCAGCCGTCGGCGCCGACGGTGTTCCCATCGTCGCACGACTCGTCCCCCTCCTTCTTGCCGTCACCACAGACGGTGGCGTGGCAGGGCTGCCCGGCCGACGGGCAAGCAAAGCCGGGTTCGACCTGACAGGTGGCGCTGCAGCCGTCCCCGGGATCGGTGTTGTGGTCGTCGCAAGCCTCGGCCCCCCTCAACTGGCCGTCACCACACACGGGCAGGCAGCGCGCGCCGCTGGCGGGACAGGACCAGCCGTCTTCGACCCGGCAGGTGTCCGAGCATCCATCCCCCGAGCTGTCGTTGTGATCGTCGCAGGTCTCGTCCCCGTTGATGGCGCCATCGCCGCAATGGACGGTGTAGGTGCACGGTTGTCCCGGCTCAGCACAGAGCCAGTCCGTCTCTGTCTGGCAGGTGGCGGAGCATCCATCCCCGCCCGTCTGGTTTCCGTCGTCGCACGTCTCCTTGGCGGAGTCGATGTGGCCGTTGCCGCACGCGTCGCAGCCGGTCCCGGGGCTCGTCGTGCCTTCGCATCCCACCTCGAACGACGCGGGGCGCTCGAACACCAGGTCGAAAGACACCGGCTCGCTGATGGCCGCGTCCTGGGGACTGGGAACGGGCTGCCCGCCCGATCCGGTGTTGGGTGTGGACTGCGAGACATTCGCGCACGAGACGGCAGCCACGACGACCAATGGCCAGCCCCGGCGCGCCAACATGCGGCCTGTTCCCACGCGCATGAGTTGTCGCGAACCGGCGTGGCTTGGTCAGGTATTCGCACCTGGCGTGCAGATCGAAACGCGTCGCAGCGTCGGCGCGATGGCCGAGCGATCGAGTATCAGCTTGCCTTACACGCACCGTGGGAGTGGGACGTGATATTCATGCGCTCTGCCCATGACAGAGGACGCGCGACCGGATCCGCTGCTGGGGCGCACCGTCGCCGACGGGCGCTATCAGGTGCTGGCGCTGCTGGGGGTGGGAGGCATGGGGACGGTGTACCGGGCGCTGCAGCACCCCCTCGAGAGGCAGGTGGCGCTGAAGCTGATCCACCGCGAGCTGGCGATGAACGAGACCATCGTGGCCCGCTTCGAGCGCGAGATGCGCATGACGGCTTCGATCGAGCATCCGCACACGGTGCGGGTGTACGACTTCGGACGGATCGACGGGCAGCCCTTCCTGGCCATGGAGTACCTGGCCGGCCGTTCGCTGCGGGCGATCCTGGACACCACGGGCGCCCTGCCGCCCGGGCGGCTGGCGGCCATCGGGCTGCAGATCGCGAAGGCACTGCGCGCCGCGCACCAGGCGGGCATCGTGCACCGCGATCTCAAGCCCGACAACGTGCTGCTGGTCGACGGCTACGGCGAGCGCGACTTCGTGAAGGTGCTGGACTTCGGGATCGCGCGGCCGCTGGAACAGGATGCCGGCTTCCAGACCTCGGCGGGCGCCATCATCGGAACGCCGGCCTACATGTCGCCCGAGCAGGTGAACGGCGCGCCCGTGGACGCGCGCAGCGATCTGTACGCGTTGGGGGTGATGCTGTTCGAGATGGCGACGGGGGCGCCCCCGTTCGCGGGGCCGATGACGGCGCTGCTGATGGCGCAGGCCCAGCAGCCGCCGCCGTCACTGGACGGCTTCGATGCCATCCCGGCCCCTGTGCGCGCGCTGATCGCCCGGCTGCTGGAGAAGGCGCCCGCGGCGCGGCCGGCCAGCGCGGACGAGGTCATCGAGGGGCTCGCGCCGTTCGTGGCCGGCGACACGACGGGAGGCACGACGGCTCCGCTCCGCACGGCCATTCTACCGGCATCGCAACGGGAACAGACGCCGCCCCCGGCCCCCTCCGCCGGGGGCACGCTGGTGCTTCCCGAAGCGCAGCCACCACGCGATGATCGGCGCGCGCCTGGCATCAGCGCGGCGCGCGGTGGGGCCGGCAGGTGGCTGATGCTGCTGGTCGGCGTGGTGGTGATCGCAGGCGCGGGCGCGCTCGGGTATCGCCAGCGGCGCGCCCCCGTGAGCCACGCCCCGTCCCAAACGGGCGACGCACAGAAGCCGCACGCGACGGAGACCGGGCGCGAGCCGATCGCGCCCGAGATCCTGCAGCGGTTGACACCCGCGCTGCAGGCGCCCGGCGAGCCCTCCTGGCCGCCCGAGTGCCGCGGCCGGGACGCGGCGGCGCTCGGCCGGCTGAGCGAGGTGACGCCGGCGGTGATGGAGACGGCCGCGCCGGCGACCCTGGCAGCCCTGCGCGCGCTGCCCCCGTCCTTGCCGGAGCGCTGGGTGATCGAGGCGCGGGCCACGATGGCGACCGATCCGGTCGCCGCCGCCCAGGCGTCCGAGAAGGCGGTGGCGCTCTGTCCCTCGTCGGCGGTCGCTCACAACCTGCTGGGGAACGCCCTCCAGCGCACGCAGCAACTGGACCGCGCCGCGCGGGAGTACCGGGCGGCGATGAACCTGGACCCCGGATTCCTGGCGCCGGTCTTCAACGTCGGGCTGCTGGCGCTGCGGCGCGATGACCCGAAAGGCGCGCTGGCCGCCTTTCAGGCGGTGGCAGGCATCGACGCCAACTACCCGAACCTGCCGCTGGTCCGCGCCGACGCCCACCGGCGGCTGGGGGACGCGGCGGCGGCCCGGATCGATCTGCAGGACCAGGTGTCGCGACACCCGCGGGTCGCCGAGGGATGGCTTCAGCTGGGGCGCGCGCGCGCCGCCGACCGCGACAAACGGGGCGCCCGCGACGCCTTCTGCCACGCGAAGGCGCTCGGTGACGCGACCGCCGCCGATCTCTGCCGCGGCAAATAGACAGAAGTTCCGTCAGCGGATCAGCCGATCCAGGTCGCGGCTGGCCAGGGCGAAGTCCGGCTGATCCTGCAGAACGTCGTGCAGCAGGGCGCGCGCGTTCTTGCGGTCGCCGCTGTCGATCGCCATCAGCGCCCGCCCGTACGTCACGGCCGTCTTCGTCTTCAGCTTGCGCGGCGGCCGGGCTGGCGCGCGCGCGGGTAGCGGCGTCGCGCCGCCCGAAGGTTTCGCCACCGTCCCCAGGGCGCCACGCAGGCCGTCGGCCAGCGACTGCTCCAGCGCCAGGAAGTCGTCCGCCTTGCCGGTGGCCCCGATCGACTTGAGGACCTCGCCGGTCTCCACGTCGACCAGGCGGGCGTCGGCGCGGAAGCTGTTCAGCGCGTCGAAGTAGCTGCCCAGGACCAGGTACCGCGCCCCCAGCAACTTGCCGAGGCGGGCCGCCGTGCGGGCGTCGACCTTGCCGCTCGCCGCCAGGTGCTGCTCGTTCAAGACGTCCTGCAGCCGCTCGCGCTCCACCACCCTCACGCCGTCCACCGACGTCAGATCCGAGATCAGCATCTGCGCCAGGCCCTGGCGGAGCGGCTCGAGCGCCGCGTCCTTGCCACCGTAGTCGAAGTACATCACGGCCATCGTCACCGGACGCTCCGGCGCGGCCCGGCCCTGACGCGCCCCGGCCGCCAGCATCGCCACCACCAGAGCGCCCAGCGCCAGCCGCAATCTCGACGAGACCATGCGGCGATGCTGTTCCGCGGCCGCGCGCCTTGTCAACGTGACCTCAGGGGGCACCAAGACCAAGCGCGCCGACGCTCGCGTAGCCAAGCTGGCGGAACATCACCCCCGCGAAGCCGTTGCGGTCCGCCGGCGCGCGAAAGGAAACCTTTCGGCTCCCGGCCGCCAGTTCCAGCGCGCCGCCTTTCAACGATACCGTGACGTCCAGGCGGTCCGCCTTCGGCAGGGCCAGCGGGTGCTCCTCGATGACGGTGGTCAGGATCTCTTTGGGGACCCCTGTGTTGGGGTTGCGCTGGTTGTCGGTGTCCTCGGGCTTCGCGATCACGAAGCGCGCCAGCCGCGCCACCCGATGATCCAGCAGCGCGACGAAGCCGGTGGTGGGCAGCTTGTCGTCACCGCGCGCCTGCTGGATCCCGAACGCGAACCCGACCTCGGGCACGTCGAAGGCGCCCGGGATGTGGGCCGCCTTGGCCCGCGCCAGGTGATCCGCCACGCCCGCCCGGAAGTCATCAGGCATCGCGAAGCGCACCGTGAACTTGCCGCGCAGGTCCTGCCAGGGTTTGCCGCCCGCCAGCAGCAGCAGCGAAGGGGCACCGCCCGGCGTGAACCGGCGCTCCTGCACGTCGGGCCAGTACCGCACCTCGGACGTCCGCCGCCGGTCGCTGCGCGGGCCGGTCGAGATCTCCCCCTCGCTGCCCGCGTGGATCAGCCAGACCGGCACGTCGCCCACCAGGATGTAACCCCGGGGCATCCCGCGGCTGCTCAGCAGGTAGCGGTACCCCTCCGCAGCGGGCGGCGAGGTCATCAGATACTCCTTGATGATCCGCTCGCTGTTGGTGACCCCTCCCAGCAGCAGCATCTCGCGGACCAGGTCCGGGCTCTTCGACGTCTGCACCAGCTCCAAAATGTGCTGGTTCGTCTGGATCTCGGCCGCGTCCTTGCGCATGGCGTACGCCTGACTGGCGTCGGCCCGGCTCTGTTCGGCCAGCAGCGCGGTGCTCCGCTCCAGCTCCAGCTGGTCGCGATACAGCGACGCGAAGAATGTCCGGTTGTAGTTTTTCGAGCGGGCGTCTTCTTCCAGCGCCACGCGCCACCTGTCCAGCCGCTCGGCAAAGCGCAGCGTCCCCTTGCCGTCCACCAGCAGCGCGTTCACCAGCGCGTCGTGGCTGCTCTCGGGGTGCTGGCAGTCGTTGAACGCGCGGGTCAGCTCCTCGACCACCAGCCGGCGCCGGATCCCCACCATCAGGTGCTCCAGTTCCGCCCACGCCGCGCGCACCCAGTCGGTCACGCTCTGGTCCTTGCCTGGGTAGGTCCACCCGTGCTCGCTGGGGATGGGCGGGATGCGCGGGAACAGGGGCGCCGCCTCGGCGACGTACCGGCGCTCGAGCTCGTCGGCGGTGCGGTCCAGCGCGAACTGATCGCCTCGCGGCCAGCGCAGATCGAACTGATGCCGGTACCCCTTGGCCAGCAACAGGATGGCGGCGATGCGGTCCTGCTGCGCCTGGCCGCCGCCCGGAGCGCTGGCCAGCTTCCACAGCTGCTCGATGGCCGGCGCCCACTTCGCGCTCTGCTTCGCCTGCTTCTCGCGCGCCTCACGCTCCGCCTGGCTGTCGGCGGCCGTGTCCAGCGCCTGCGCCTTCTGCTTCAGGTCGGCGACGATGCGCTGGTAGTCGTCCAGCGTGCGGGCCGCCAGCTGGAAGTCCTTGTCGCGCTGGGTGGCGTCCGCCATCGCGGTGATGGCGTCCTGGTAGCGCTTGTCATCGAAGGCGGCCAGGCCGCGGCTGAACGACCGGAACGCGTCGAAGTCGGCGGTCTGCACCTTGGCCAGCGCGGCGCGCTCGCGCGGCTTCAGCGTGATCCCCAGCGAGTCGATCACCTTCTGCCCCAGCTTCTTCTCCAGCTCGAAGAAGGCGTCACGCTCGCCCTCGATCTGCTCGGCCACCAGCACGTCGCCCGTCTGCACCGAGAACAGCCGCGCGTCGATGCGCATGCGCGTCCCCACCACCGTGAACGTGCCGCCCAGCAGGTGCGTGGCGCCCGCCAGCTTCCCCACGCGCGCGGCGGTCGACTTGTCGATCTGTCCGCTGCGCCCCAGCTTCAGCTCGGCCTCCACCTCCTTCAGGCGCTCGCGCTCGACCAGGCGCAGGCCCGGCACCTGCGCCAGATCGGTCGCCACCATCGACTGCAGCCCCTTGCCCAGCGCCTCCAGCTCCTTGTCGGTGGACGCGCTGGTGAACTCCACGACGGCGATGCGCGGTCCCGCCGGCGCGGCCGCGAGCGGCGCGCTGTCTGCCAGAAACAGCGGGAGCAGCGCCCCCACGGCGAACCACACGACGACGAACCGATCCAGGACCCCCGAACGCGGCATCGCCGCACTGTAACATCGGGCCTGCGCACGCGGTCCGCGCCAGCCAGGTCCGCGGCGCATCGCGATCGCGCGCGCGTGCGCCGCGTTCGGGCGGGGGCGCTGTCCGGCAGCGCCGCCAATCACGCGCGGCGGGACGAAGCTACCAGACCGTCAGGGCGTGGCGGCCAGGGCCGCTTCCGGCTCGGCGCACTCGAATCGCTCCGCCATCCGCGGCAGCACCAGCGCGCTCACCAGCTCTTGAATCGTCGGCCGGCATCCGCCGCAGCCCGTCCCCGCACCGCAGGCCGCGCCGATCTCGGCGACCGTCCGCGCGCCTTCGCGAATGCACTTCCGAACCGTCTTGTCGCCAACTTCGTGACAGTGACAGACCAGCAAAGGGGGCCTCCGTCGTGGTGGTCCCAGAATGTAGCGTATTGATATTCACTTTCAATATCAGTTTTCGAAAAAATTGCCCCGGCCCCAAGGGCCCGTTTTCGCTGGCTTTCGTGTACGATGACGCGACGATGCGAGGCGACGCGGACATCATCACGGCCCTGAACGACATCCTCACCAGCGAGCTGACCGCCATCAACCAGTACTTCGTGCACTACAAGATGCTGGAGAACTGGGGCTACTTCCGCCTGGCCAAGAAGAAGCGCGAGGAATCGATCGAGGAGATGAAGCACGCCGACCGCCTGATCGCGCGGATCCTGTACCTCGACGGCGTGCCCAACCTGCAGCGCCTGGGCCCGGTGAAGGTGGGCGAGGACCCGCTCGAGATGAACAAGCTGGACATGGAGCTGGAGCAGGAGGCGGTGGTGCGGCTGAACAAGGCCATCGATCTATGCGGCAAGAAGCTGGACGCCGGGACGCGCGAGCTGCTGGAGTCCGTGCTGGTCGAGGAGGAGGACGCCATCGACTGGTTGGACGCCCAGGCCCGGATCGTCAACGACATCGGGCGCGAGCGCTATCTATCGGAACAGCTTCGCGAATAGCGCGATTGACTTGGCCGGGGGTCCATCTCAAAGTCGCGGGGTGGGCCCCACCGCAGCGGACAAGCAGACCCCAAAACGGCGAACCGGCCGTCGCGCCTCGGAAGAGACCGAGCGCATCTGGAAGACCTTCCTGGTCAACAAAGGCCTGAACGCGTCCAAGACGCGCGACGATGTGGTGACCGTCTTCCTGGAGACCACGTCACACATGGATCTGCAGTCGCTGCACGAGGCGGTGCGCCGCCGCCATCCCGGCATCGGCTTCGCGACGGTGTACCGGACCATGAAGCTGCTGGAGGACGCCGGGCTGGCGCACGCGCGCCGCTTCGGTGACGCGAAGGAGACGCTGTACGAGGTGGCCGCCGGCCGCAGCCACCACGACCACCTGATCTGCGTGAGCTGCGGGAAGATCGTGGAGTTCGTCAGCCCGGAGGTGGAGCGCCTGCAGGACGGGATCGCCGCCAAGCACGGCTTCGAGCTGAACCGCCACCGCCACGAGCTGTACGGGCGGTGCCCCGAGTGCCGGGGATAGTCGGATAGATAGAGGTCCCCGCTCGTCGCGCGATGATCGACGTCGCGGGCGGCTGTATGTGAAGGCGTCCGGTCAATTTTGAAATTGACATTGATTTTCAATTCTAATATCTAGGGCGGTGTGAAGCGGTGGTGCACTGCCCTCTTCGGCGCGTCGATGAGCCTGTTCGCGCTGTCGTGCGACGCGGATCCGACGCCCATGAGCTCGGGGCAACAGCCCGTCAAGCTATTCGGGGCGGCAGATCCCTTCGACGTCGCGATCGCCGGGTTGAGCAATGATGACCAGTTGGCCTTCACGAAGGGCGACAACCTCTTCGGCCTGAGCCTGCACGACTACGACGGGCTGGGGCCGCTTTACACGCGCACCGCCTGCTCGGACTGCCACACCGAGGCGGCCCGCGGGCCAGGTTCGGTGCAGAAGATGGTGGTGGTGCAGGCGGATGGCTGGACCCGCGCCGACGATCAGTCGAAGCTGCCCTTTGGCTTCACGGTGCACCCGCTGCTGACCGCGGGAGCGAGCACCGCCATCGTGCCGCCCGCCGGCGATCCGAGCGTGAAGGTGACCAGCCGCCTGGGACCACCGGTTCTGGGCCGCGGCTACATGGAGGCGGTGCTGGACAGCGAGATCGAGCGCGTGGCCGCCGAGCAGGCGGCCCGCCCCGACGCGATCCACGGCCGGATCAACCACGTCGTCTACGCCTCGCAGCCGAACCCCGATACGCGCTTCCACACGCACCAGCCGGGCGACATCGTCATCGGCCGCTTCGGCGTGAAGGCCCGCATCGCCACCCTGGACGACTTCACGGCCGACGCCCTGCAAGGCGACATGGGCATCACCAGCCCGCTGCGCCCGACAGAGTTCGCGAACCCCGACGGGCTGACCGACGACCTGCACCCGGGCGTCGACCTGACCATCGACAGCGTCAACGGCCGCAGCCAGTACGTACGGACGATCGCCATCCCCCGACGCGTCGCCGGCGATCCACGCGGCAAGGACCTGTTCGATCAGGCCCAGTGCAGCGCCTGCCATGTGCCAACGATGCATACCCGGTCCGACTACCCCATCGGCGTGCTGGCCGACATCGACGCGCCCATCTACACCGACCTGCTGTTGCACGACATGGGCGTCGAACGCGCCGACGGCATGACCGAGGGCGAGGCCACCAGCCGCGACTTCCGGACGGCCCCCCTCATCGGCCTGCGTTTCACGAAGCCCTATCTGCGTGACGGCAGCGCCTCGACCATCGAGGAGGCGATCCTCGCGCACGGCGCGACCGGCTCGGAAGCGGCCGCCAGCGTCGCCGCGTACCAGGCCCTGTCCCCCGACGACGCGGCCCTGCTGCTGCAGTTCGTCTCGTCCCTGTAGTGCACGAAGCTCGAAGAAGGAGAGTCCGATGCCGTTCCGTCGAACCGTGAGCCCCCGGCTGGTCACGACCGCGCTGGCCGCCGCCGTCGTGGGCGCCTCCCTGCAGCTGATCGGATGTGGCAGTGATTCGCCGGCTGATCAGAAGCAGCAGGTGGCCAGCGCCATGCAGACCTCGATGAAGGGCGACCTGACGGACCTGTGGCAGGCCTCGATCGATCTGCAGGCGGCGGCGCCGCTGCCCGCCGGCCGCGGCTGGGACCCCACGCTGGATGCCGCCGCCATCGCGGCGATGAAGGCGGCCTGGGTGCGCGCCCGCGCCGCTTACGAGCACGTCGAGGGGGCGACGGCGCCGATCTTCAGCGACGTCGACATCTCGATCGACGAGCGCTACGACGGGTTCCTGGCCACGCTGGGCGCCGCCGGCGATCCGGATCCGTTCGACGGCGTCGGTGTGACCGGGATGCACGCTGTCGAGCGCATCCTTTACGCCGACGTGATACCGGCGAACGTGGTCGCCTTCGAGGCCACCATCCCCGGCTACGCCCCGGCGGCTTTCCCGGCCACCGACGTCCAGGCCGCCGCGTTCAAGAACGCCCTGTGCGCCAAGCTGGTCGCCGACGCCAAGTACCTGCTGGATCAGTGGACGCCGCAGCAGATCGACGTCGACGGCGCCTTCACCGGCCTGGTCGGGCTGATGAACGAACAGCAAGAGAAGGTGAACAAGGCCGCCAGCGGCGAGGAGGAGTCCCGCTACTCGCAACGCACGATGGCCGATCTGCGCGCCAACCTGGACGGCACCCGGAAGATCTACGACCTGTTCAGCGGCTGGCTGAAGTCGAAGCCGGCCACCACGATGGTGCCGTCTTCGGGCGCGCAGATCGATGCCTCGATCCAGACGGGCTTCACGTCGCTGGGCGGCGTGTACGCGACCATCGCGGGGGACGCCATCCCCGCGCCGCCCCGGACCTGGGCGGCCGAGAATCCGTCGGCCGCCGATCTGATGACCCCCTTCGGGATGTTGTATGAAGCGGTCCACGATGCGGTCGACCCCACCATGCCCGGCTCGGTGGCCTATCAGATGAACCAGGGCGCCACGCTGCTGGACATCCCGGTGTTCGCTGAATGAGCCGACAGCCGTCACGCCCCTGCTGGATGCTCCCGGGCGCCCTGGCGCTGGGACTCGGCGCGGCCGCGTGCGGCGGCGGGGGCGCGCCTCCCTCGGCGACCGGCACGCAGTTCATCGCCTACACGAAGGACTTCGCGGGCTACCAGTCCTGGCCGTCCAACACCATCAGCGACGCGCAGCCCGCGGGGATGACCCACGTGGGCGGCGTGCGCACCATCTACATCAACCAGCTTCCACCGCCCGACGCCACGGTGTTCCCGCAGGGGACGATCATCGTGAAGGAGACGGCGACGGACGGACGGATCTTTGCCCAGGTCAAGCGCGGCGGCGGCTACAACGTCGTCGGAGCGCTGGACTGGGAGTGGTACGAACTGGGGATAGCAACGAACAATGCCATCGGAATCAAATGGAGCGGCGTCGGTCCGCCGGCAGGCGAGCAGTACGGCGGCGATCCCAACGGCACGTGTAACAGCTGCCACGTGGCAGGAAAGAGCAACGACTATGTCATGGCGTCCTGGCTCATCCTGGGGGCGAACATCGGTGCGCTCCCGGGCGACGGCGCCGGCGGCGCCGGAGGCGCGGGTGGCGACGGCGCGGGCGGTGGCGGGTCCGGCGGCCTGGGTGGAGCGGGCGGCGCCGGGCCCCTGTGAGGCGATGGGCATGTCTTCCCTGTCCAGATTGATGCGCGCCTCGCTGGCCGGCCTGGTCGGTCTGTCTCTGCTGGCGCTGACCTCATCGGCGCGCGCGAACCCGCGCCCCCTGCCCTTCACCTACCAGTCCGAGTCGCTGGCCAAAGGCACGGGCGAGGTCGAGCAGTTCATCGACTTCATCCCCACCCAGGTGACGAACGCCAACTCCGGCGCGCCCACCCACTATCTGGCCACGCAGTTCCAGACCGAGATCGAGTACGGTTTGACCGACAGGCTGGAGATCGCGCTGTACCTGATGTTCGTGCCCCAGCCGAACCCGTCCGTGTTCACCGGCGTTCCGGAGCTGACCATGGGCAACGGGGCGTCGCAGCGCATCCGCTACCGCTTCGCCGATCCGGGCGCCTGGCCGGTCGACGTGGCCGTGTACGGCGAGGTCACCGAGAACGATCACGAGCTGGAGCTGGAGGCGAAGATCATCCTGCAGCGCCGCATCGGCAAGCTACGCCTGATCACGAACCTGTGGGCCGAACGCGAGCTGTACTACACCAACGCCCGCGAGTGGGTGCTGAACCCGACGCTGGGCGCGACGTACGAGTTCTCGCCGAAGTTCCACCTGGGGATCGAGGGATGGATGCGGGCCGAGTACCTCGACAATCAGGTCGGGGAGCGTGAGTTCGACCAGGGCCCGCACGTCTTCGTCGGCCCCGCCTTCATGTTCAACTTCGGCCCGGTCTGGTGGACGACCGGCGCCTACGCCCGCGTCACGGATCCGCACCACGACAACCAAGCCGGCGACGCCTTCGGCCGCGTCTGGGTCCGCACGGTCGTCGGCCTGGGCTTCTGACGGGCGTCAGCGCCCGGCCCAGCCGAGCAGCAACACCAGCCAGCCCGTGACCAGGGCCAGCGTGCCCACCAGGCTGAGCAGGGCCGCCGCGCGCTGAAGAGCGCCGCCCGCCAGCACGAACGCGTTCACGCCGGCCGCCCGCCACAGGTACGGCGTGACGTTCAGCCAGCCCGACACCGCCAGCAGCGCCGCGGCCAGCCCGTCACGCGGGCCCGGCAGCGCGTGAATGCCGGCGGCCGCCCCGAACTGCATCAGGGACAGCATCACGAAGTCCAGGTGAATGCTCATCAGCACCCGGGGCGGCGGCCAGCGCACACCCAGGCGCTGCCCCCAGGGCTGCATGGGAATCAACATCGCGTAGCCCAGCAGCGACGCCACCAGCATCTCGGCGGCGGCGCTGACCAGTAACCAGGTGATCGGTCCGTTGTTCATCCCCCCATGCCACCATCAGCGGCGCCGCCTGGATTGAATGAATCTGCTGCTCCGGGGCCGGGGCGGTGCCCTGCAGCGACATCCGGCTGAAGACGGAGGGGGTGATGCCCATCATCTGCACGAACGTGCGACACAGGTGGGCGGCGTCCGAGAACGCGTTCTCGTGCGCCGCCGTCGTCACGTCGATCCCGGACGACAGGTCGATCATGGCGCGGCGCAGGTGACGCCAGCGGCGGTAGCGCACCACCGAGATGCCCAGCCAGTCGGCGAACAGGTGGGCCAGCCGGCCTGGCGACAGGCCCACCAGGCGCGCCAGCTCGGGGATGCGATCGACGGCCGCGGGTTCGTCGTCCAGGCGGGCGACGGCGCGGCGCACGCGCGGGTCGAGGGGACGCGGCGGCAACGGTCCCAGCACTTCCCCGACCACCGCCGCCGTGGAGGGGAGCGTGCCGTCGGGGCTCTCGGACAGCCGCGCGATGATCGCCTCCGCGTCGGCCCGGGTCCATCGCCTGCCACCACGCTCTTGCGCGGCCGCCACCTGGCGCCCCAGCGGGCTCTGCGGCTCGACGAACACCAGCGCCACGCGACTGTCGCCGGCGTGCACCGCGTGGCCCTCGTTGGGCGCCACCACCATCAGCGGGCCGTTCAGGGCACCGCGCGTGGCGCTCTCGACGCGCACGCGACCGTCCAGTGGCACGACCAGCTTGAACGCGTGGTGCGCGTGCATCGGCGTGTCGCCCCCCTCGCCCACGAACAGGCCCCCGTTGCTGTCGTCCAGCAGGATTCGTCCCGACCAGGCGCCGTGCCCCATCGCGCCAGGATACCCCGAGGCGGGCACCTGGTGAGACACCGGCTATTCTTGCGGCATGAGCATCATCGAATCGCTGAAGAAGGCGCTGGATCCCGAGCAAGCGCGACGCGAGGACGAGGAACGCCTGGTGGTGCGGAACCTGCCCCAGCGTGAGAACGAAGGGCCGCCGGCCGCGACCTACGTCTGCCGCGTGTGCGGCCACCAGGGGAAGGAGAAGGTCTTCTGCCCCAAGTGCCTGGCCGAGACGATGCGCAAGCAGGACTGACCAGGCCGTCAGCCCACGACCAGCTTGTAGCCGGTGCCGTAGATGGTCACGATGTGGCGCGGGTTGCCGGCGTCGTCCTCGATCTTCTTGCGCAGCTTCACGATCACGTTGTCCACCCCGCGCGTCGAGGAGGCGCTCGACACGCCCCAGATCTTCTCCAGGATCTCGTCGCGGGTGACCGGCTGGCCGCCCCGCTCGTGCAGCAGGCGCAGCAACTCGACCTCGTAGAACGACAGCGCCACCTTCTTCCCCTTGCGCAACATCTCGTGCGTCCGCGGGAAGATGGTGCAAGCGCCGACGCGGATCTCCTCCTCGCGCGGGGCGATGCGCTGCAGGCGGCGAAAGATGGCGTTGATGCGCGCCAGCAGCTCGCCCACCGAGAACGGCTTCGTCACGTAGTCGTCGGCGCCCACCTCGAGCCCGCGGATCTTGTCGCTCTCCTGCGAGCGCGCCGTCAGCATGATGACGGGGATGGTGGGGTTCACGGCGCGGATCTCCTCGCACACGCTGAAGCCGTTCATGTCGGGCAGCATCAGGTCCAGCAGCACCAGGTCGGGCCCGCGCTCGCGGGCCAGCCGCACCCCTTCGCGCCCCAGGCCGGCGGACACCACCTCGAACCCCTCGAACTCCAGGGCGTCGCGCAGCCCGCGCACCAGATCGGGCTCGTCCTCGACGATCAGGACGCGGCGGCGGGCGGCGGGGACGCTGGAGGCCGTCATCCCTTCACCATGGGCTTCACCGGCCGCAGCGCCGCTTCGACCTCGACGGGGGGCGGGGTGATCCCGACCGGCGGCGGCGTCACCCCCAGGGGGGCCGGCGTCTCACCCGGGGCGGGGTGCTCGGCCGACGTGGCCGTCACCGGCGCCGCCGGCAAGGCGACCGTGAACGTGGCCCCCTGCCCCGGCGCGCTCTCCACCGCCAGGCGGCCACCGTGCGCCTCGACGATGTGCTTCACCAGCGCCAGGCCGATGCCGCTGCCCCGCACGTTGCGGTCGCGGGCGGTCCGCGCCCGGTAAAAGCGCTCGAAGATGCGCGGCTGCTCGTCGAGGGGAATGCCGGGTCCCCTGTCGCGCACCGACAGCGTCACGCCGCCGGGCGTGCGGTACAGGCGCACGTCGATGTCCTTCCCTTCGGCAGCGTACTTCACGGCGTTGTCGACCAGGTTCAGCAATACCAGCGTCATCGCGTTCTCGTCCATGCGCACCGCCGGCAACCCGGGCTGGATCTCCGTCCGCAGCCGCATCTTCTCCTTCTCGACGCGGTAACGCGCCAGATCCAGCGCCCGCTCGATCACGTCGTCCAGTTGCCCCTCGGCGAAGTGGTAGCTGGCCTTGCCCCGCTCGATGCGGGCGAAGTCCAGCACGTTGTCGATCAGGTGCGACAGCCGCTCGGCTTCGCGCGTGATGATCTCCGCGTACTCCTTGCTGCTCTCGGCGCCCTTGTGCTTTCCGGTGGCCAGCAGCTCGCCGAACATGCGGATCAACGACAGCGGCGTCTTCAGCTCGTGCGACACGTTGGCGATGAACTCGCTCTTCATGCGCGAGGTGCGCCGCTCGGCCGCCACCGAGAGCAGCACGATGGCCAGGCCCACGCCGATGATCAAGGTCGACACCGGAATCAACAGCACGCCCAGCAGCCGCTCGGTCTCGGCCTGCGCCTGCAGCTCCTCGACGTTCTTGGGCAGCGTCTGGATCCGCCACGCGTACAGCGTCTTGCCGAACGACGCCTCGTAGAGAAAACGCTGGTCGCGCTGGGACACCGGCTGCCCGAACACGGGACGCGCCACCTCGTCCAGGATGGCGATCTTGCGGTCACCGCCCAGCTCGCGCACCTCCTCGGGCAGCCACTCCTTGGCGATGAGGGTCAGGTTCATGCGCGCCGCCACGTAGTAGGCGTCGCCCGACTCGGACTCCTTGGCGGCGTAGGCGATCAAGACCGAACGTCCGTCGAACAGCTGGTGCAGGTGGCGGAAGTTGCCCGGCTGCGCGGGCGTCCAGGGCTGCAGCGACTTCCAGTCCAGGCCCCGCACGTAGCTGGGCCAGTGCTCCTGCTCCCGGCTGCGCTTCTTCGGATCGCCTGTCGTCGCCGGCATGATGGCGCGGATATGCAGATCCTTGTCCAGCACCGCCACCGACTCGACCCCCTTGGGCAGCTCGATCTCGGACGGCGGGTCCTGATCGCTGTCCTCCCATTCGATCTGCTTGAACAGCTCGAAGTCGGCGGTGTCGATGCGCTGCTGGATGCTGCCCGCCAGCGCCTGGGCCAGCTGGCGGTTGCCGTCCATCAGCGAGGCCTTGCTCCGTTCGGAGGCCGACTTCGCATACCGGAAACCGTAGGTCGACAGGGCCAGCGTCGCCGCGACGATGGCGGGAAAGACGAACGCCAGGATCAGCGAGATGCGCGCGCCCTGCCTTGGCATCACCTGTAAACGTTAGCCCAGATGTCGAACTCGTACCCGTAATACCAGCCCGCCACCGCCACGCCGCTCGGGCCCATGGCCATGGCGGGCGCGTAGACGGTGTGGTCGTTCTTGGTCTCCAGCAGGACGCCGGGGGCCCAGGTGGCGGTCGCCGCGTCGTAGTTCCGCGCCCACATGTCGAAGCGCGCGCCCGACCGCTTGCGCCACACCAGCGCCACGTTGCCCGCCGCGTCGTGGCCCAGCGACGGCGACGTCACCCAGCTGAAGTCCCCCGAGGCGTCGTCGCTGGCGTCGTCGTCGGTCTCCATCGCCATGGCCCCGCCCCAGGGCTGGTTCCAGGCCGCCCGCGAGGTGTAAACGTTGTACTTCGTCTTGATCTTGAACGCCCAGGCCACCGTGGCGGCGCCGCTGTCGTCCAGGGTCACCACCGGCGACGGCGTGGGGTCGATGACGGCCCCTTCGGCGATCATCACGGGTGCTTCGGGCGAACCGGTGGCGGGATACCGCTGGGCCCACAGCTGCTCGGTCGACGTGGTGTCCTGCAGCCACGTCAAGATCGACTGGCCCGCGTTGTTCGCGGCCACGTCCGCCGAGTACGCCCCTCCCCCGGTGTAATTTTCGACCAGCGCGGCTGCGCTCCACGTGCCGCCCGAAAAACGCGCCTGCCAGACGCTGAGCTGATCCTGGGCCGTGCCGTCGCTCTGCTCCCACGTCACGATGCCGGTTCCGGTGCTGGTGACGGCGACCGTCGCGTAGCGCTCGTCGGAGTCCGCGGCGGCCAGCAACACGTGCGGCGCCGTCCAGGTCCCGTTGACGCGCGCGCTGGCCGTCAGGGTGAAGTGGTTGTCCGGCGGCACGTTCTCGGTCCAGACGACGACGGCCGTGCCGTCCGGACCCATCCCCAGCACCGGCTCGTACAGGTTCCCCGTCGTGGTGATGGCCGAGGGCGCGGTCCAGTGCGTGCCGTCGGTCGACGTGCTCTGCCAGATGCCGTGCTGGGGCACGTCCGGATCCTGCTGCCACACCGCCAGCCAGTTGCCGTTCTTGTCGACCGCCACGTTCGGCGTCTCCATCGCGCTCGTCATGGGGCTGCCGTCGATCACCGTCTCGGGTCCCCAGGTCCCCTTGCCGTAGTCGTAGTAGACCGCCGCCAGCCCGGAGCCGTGCATGTAGACGGCGACGATGTCGCCCTTTCCGTCGACGGCGAAGATGGGCACGTAGTTGTCGACGGTGTCGGTCGTCTCGGCCAGCATGGCGCCCTGCCAGGCGCGGCCGGACTTGCCGCCGGCGGCCATGCCCCCGGCGCCGCTGCCAGCGACGTTCCCGGCACCGCCGGTGGCCACGCCACCCGTGCCTGGGCCGCCCCCCGCCGCGCCGCCGCTGCCGGGCATCATCATCCCGCCCGAGCCTGGCCCAGGACCGCCGCCGCTCGCGCCGCCGCTGCCGGGGTTGTTCATCCCGCCGCTGCCCGGCGCGGTTCCGCCGACGCCGCCGCTGCCGGGCGCCATGCCGCCAGCGCCGCCGGAACCGCCGCTGCCCCCGTATGGAGCGAGGTGCAGGGAGACGGACATCGATGTCTGGCCCGGCGTCACCGTCACGCTGACCTGTTCGGACATGGCCACCGGATTTCCGCCGCTGTCCGCACCGGTCGCCGAAACCGTCACGCTGCCGGTGACATCCGCCGAGACGTGAACGCCGAAATTCGCCGGCGTCTGTGAAACGGTCTGGGGGAACGTGGCCGTTGCGACGCTCTTGCTCCCCTGATTGACGTTGATGGTGATGGAAGACAGGCCCGTCAGCTTGGAGTTCGAAGCGTCCACCACGACAGGGACCAAGGACTTGCCGGCCTTGGTGCAGCCGGCGGCGAGCGTCAGCCCCGCCAGCAGGACCAGGCAGCCCAGCGGCGCCTTCGACTTCATCTCACGCGTCGTCATCATCAACCCCCGCACGTCATTCCCGCGCCACAGGGCGCGTCCTTCGTCTTCGTGAACACGCCCGCCGCGGCAGCGCCGCCCAGGCCCCCCACGACCACCACGCCGATGATCGTCCAGAACCACCACTTCGTGTACACGGGGTGCGACTCCTCCTGCGGCGGCGGAGGCGGCGGGTTGTTCAACGTCAGCGACGGCGGCGGCGTGGCCGGCCCGCTGTCCGTCGCCGGCGGCGGCGTGACCGGCGGCTTGGCGGACGGCAGCGGCTCGACGGGCGGAGGGGGAGTGGCGGCCTGTTCGCGCTGCTTCTTCAGGTCCTCCATCTCCTTGATGTAGCCCTCGACCTCCGTCCGCTCGTCCGGCGTGACGCTCTTCGCCTTGCGCAGGTACTCGCGGAAGCTGCTGATCGCCTTGTCGGGATCGCCCAGGTTCTGGTAGCAGCGCCCGATGTTGCGCAGGTAGTTCGGGTGCAACTTCTCCGCGTACAGCTTCACGAAGATGTCCAGCGCATCCTGGTACCGCCCGGCGGCGAAGTCCTCCCGCGCCTTCATCTCGCGGTGGTCCACCTCGGCCACCACGGGTCGCGCCACGGCCGCCAGCGCCAGCGCGGCCACAAACCCCACGACGATTCGCCTGTTCATCTCGCTCCTTGGAATCACAACGGTCTCACAGCTTGGCCGGCTCTTCTTCCTGTTGCGCCGGACGATGGGGACGGTCCTTCTGCGAATGCTCGCCGCCGTGCTTCACGTGCTCGGGCGGCTTTGCCGCGTGCGCGGCAGGCTCCTGATGGGCCTCGGCGGGCTGGCTGACGGCGGCCAGGCTGACCATCTCGCGCGTGTCACGGGACAGGTTCAAGGTCAGCGTCGACGGTACGAACCCGGGCTTCGTCACCTTCACCGTCAGCGTCCTGTCGGACGCCGGCCGCACCATCATCAGCGGCGTGGTCCCCAGCGACGTGCCGGCCGCGACGTCGGTGACGGACGCGCCCGAGGGCTCGGAGTCGATGCTCATCTGCACCGTTGCCAGCGTCTTGGGGTCGGGCTGTGCCGTGCCCGCGCCGGGATCGGCGGGCTTTTCAGCCGGCGTCTTCGTCCCCCCCAGGCCGCCCTTCTTCATGGCCAGCCAGCCGCCGCCCGCCAGCAGAACGACCAGGGCCAACCCGCCGAACAGCATGCCGCGATTGCCGGACGTCTTCACGGTCGGCGCGTGGCGTTCGCCCGTGCTGCCGCTCATCGTCGTCGCGCCCGTCCCCACCTTCGCCGGCGCCGGCATCGTGATCGCGGCGGCGCGCCCCCCCGCGGTGTTCCCCCGCATCGTGTCCGCGATCAGATCGGGCGAGGAGATCCCGCGCATCATCACCGAGTCGCCCGCCGCGTTGCGGATGTCCAGCTGCAGCTCGGTCGCCGAGCGCTGCCGCGCGTCCGCCGACTTCTCCAGCGCCTTCATGATCAGCGCCTCGATCGGCGCGGTGACCTCGGCGTTCAGGTCGCGCAGCGACGGCGGGCGCACGTTCAGGTGCATGTTCACCAATTCGCCGAACCCCTCCGACACGAACGGGGGGTGGCCGGCCAGCATCTCGAACATGATGATGCCCAGCGAATAGATGTCGCTGCGGTGGTCGACGGCGCGGGTCCCCAGGCACTGCTCGGGCGACATGTACACCGGCGTCCCCATCAACATCCCCGTGCGCGTCTGCATGCCGCCGCCCGTGGGCAGCGTCTGCAGCTTGGCGATGCCGAAGTCCAGCACCTTGACCATCTCGCGCGCCGAGGGATCCCCCGGGTGCGGCACCACGAACAGGTTGTCCGGCTTCAGATCGCGGTGGACGATCCCCTTGCCGTGCGCCGCCGCCAGCGCCGACGCGGTCTGGTAGGCGAACTCCATCGCCTCCCGCACCGGCAGCTTGCCCGCGCGCCGGATGCGCGCCGACAGCACCTCCCCCTCCAGTAACTCCATCACCAGGTAGGGCACCCCCTCGGGCGTCGTCCCCGAGTCGAGCACCTCGATGATGTTGGGGTGGCGGATGGCGTTCGCGGCGCGCGCCTCGTTCAGGAAGCGCACCAGCAGCTGCTGCTCGCGGATCATCTCGGGGCGCAGGACCTTGATGGCCACGCGACGGCCGATCTGCGGGTGCTCGGCCAGATAGACCGCCCCCATGCCCCCTTCTCCCAACAAAGAGAGGGCACGATAGTTGCCGAACCGCTGGCCAATCACTGGCGACCACAATACCGGGTTTCGCGCGGTCACGCGACTCGACAGCGACCGCGATCGCGGTGATTCTCAACGGATGAAGAGCAGCACGAAAGCGGCCCGAGATCACCATCGCCATTTTCGTCCAATGCGGCCGCATTCGGCCCTCGGCCGGATGCTGGAGGTCATGTCGCGCGACGTGACGACCTTCACCGGCAGCTCGTGGGCCTTCGCGGTGGCCGCGCTGGTCATCGTGGGCTGGCTGGTCAGCGGCCCGTTCTTTCACTACTCGGACACCTGGCAGCTGGTCATCAACACGGGCACCACCATCGTGACGTTCCTGATGGTGTTCCTGATCCAGCGCTCGCAGAACAAGGACTCGCTGGCGCTGCAGCTGAAGCTGAACGAGATCGTGGCGGCGCTGGTCGGGGCCAGCAACCGGCTGATCGACATCGAGGATCTGACCGAGCAAGAGCTGCGCGCGCTGCACCAGCACTACAAGGTGCTGGCCGAGATGGCGAAGCGAGGCGTCGACCTGAAAGAGTCGCACTCGGTGGAGGAGGCGATGTCTCGTCACGCCGCCAAGGAACGGCTGCAAACGAATCCGCACCTGATCAGGGGCGCCGGCACGCCGCCGGACGACAGCGGCGTCCGCTGAACTGTGATTGTCACGCCGGCCGAGGCACGGCCTTGCGCAGCAGCAACTCGACGTGGCCCTGGCGCACCAGATCGGGCAGACGCCCCACCCGCTTGAAGCCGAGCTTGCGATAAAAGCCCAGCGCGCCGGCGTTGCCGGCGTCGGCCGACACGTACAGCCACCGGCGCGGCGGCGTGCGCGCCTCGACGGCGGCCATCAACGCGCGGCCGATCCCCTGCCGCGCCGCTTCGGCGCGCACCGCCAGCAGGGAGACGAAGTTCCCCAGCAGCACGCCTTCCTGCATCGCCACCACGCCGGCGACGCGCCCGGGCCGCCCCGGGGCCGACGTCTCGATCGCCGCCAGCACGCCGCCGCCGCCGGCCACCCGGCGCAAGAAGCGCGACAGCCCCGCGGACTGGTAGCCGAGCGACCTCCACGGCTCGAGCGCCGCCACCCAGGTCGCTTGCCGCCCCGCCAGCGCCGCGGTGGCCGCGCGGATCTCGATCAAGGGCGGCCCCGGCTCATCGGGGCTGCGCCCGGGTCCCCTGGGCCGGCTCGCGGGTCACGGCGGGCGCGCGCTTCCCCCCCTCGGTCGCCCAGCGCATCCTCGCCGCCGTCGGCGCGTGTCCGGCCAGCTCGATCACGGTGGCCGGCGGGCGGGGTTCAGCGGCCCGCACCGGGGGCGGCGCGCGAAAAGGAGGTGGTTGAACGGTCGCCGGCTCGGGGACGATCTGGGGGGCAATCTCCGGCAACGGAACGGTCGTGTCGATGACGACGGGCGACGCCAGCGCCGGTGGCGCGGGCGCGCTCTCGGGCGCCGCGGCGACCTCCTGAGGCTCGGCCGGCGCCGCCGCCGCGGGCGCGCCCAGCAACTCGGACAGGTGCACGAACGAGAAGCCGCGCGCCTTCAGCTCGCGCAGGATGCTGGGCAGCGCCTCGGCCGTCTTCCACCCGCGCCCGTTGATGTGAAAGATCACGATCGAGCCGGGCCGCGTGCGCCGCTCGACCTCGCGGATCATCCCCTGGGTGGTGGTGGCCGCCGCCGGGTCGCCCGAGACGACGTCCCACGACACGACGGGCAGGCCGCGCTCGCGCACCACGTCCAGCATGCGATCATTGAAGTCGCCGAACGGCGGGCGGAAGGCGACCCCGTGCTTGCCGTAGCGGCCCAGCGCCGCCTCGGTCTCGTCGACTTCGCGCTCCATGTCGTCGTTCGCCAGCTTCGACATGTGCGGGTGGTCGTACGAATGGTTGCCGAACTCGATCAGCGGATCGGCTGACAGCTCGCTCATCACGCTGGGATGGAACTCGACCCAGCGGCCCGAGACGAAGATCGTCGCCGGCACGTGCTCGCGCTGCAGGATGCGGTAGACGTGGCGATCGAACCCGTAGCCGTGCGTCTTCGTGGCGCAGGCGTCGAAGGTGATGGCGATGCGGCTGTCGGGGATGTCGAAGCGGGTGACGATCGGCTCTCGCGCGAAGGCGCGCGGCGCCTGGCCCAGCGTCGAAAAGATCGCGCCGGTGAGCAGCGCGACGCCCAGCATGAATCGACGAGCAAAGTTCACGTTACGACAGCTCCAGCAACATCACGATCGCGTCTTCCTGATTCTCGGCGTAGTAGTTCGGCCGCACGCCCACCGAACGAAAGGCGAAGCGCCGGTACAGGCGCTGCGCCGACACGTTCGAGCGGCGCACCTCCAGCGTCATCAGCCGGCACGGCACCTTGCGCGCCACGTCGATCATGTGCGCCAGCAGCCGCGTGCCATGCCCCTGCCGGCGCCACTCGGGGTGGGTGGCGATGTTCAGGATGTGCAGCTCGTCGGCCACCAGCCAGTAGTTCGCGAAGGCGGCCAGCGTGCCGGTGGCCGCGTCCCGCACCACGTCCACGCGCGCCCAGGCGCGTCCCAGCTCCTCGATGATCGCCTCGCGCGACCAGGGCGAGGGAAAGGACAGGCGCTCGATCTCCATCACCGCGTCGATGTCGCCGCGATCCATGGCCAGGATGTCGACCGGTTGGGGAACTTTCGAGAGCGCCATCGGAGAGACCAGACGAGAGACCCAAAACGAAACCCGACACGTTATGCGGGCGGCTTTTCGACCGCAATCTCGGCCGCGGGAGCCCCCGCTTCCTGCGATGGCATCGCGCGCGTGATGGCGGCCCACAGCTCGGGAACGCCCTCGCCCGTCTCGCCCGACGCCAGCAGCGGGCGGGCCGCCCCCCGGGGCAGGACGTTCTTGCCGTTCAGGGACGCCGCCAGCGATCCGCGCAGCTTGCCGCGCTCGCTGGTGGACAGCTTGTCGACCTTGGTGAAGACCACCTGCACCGGAACGGACAGCGTCCCCAGCCACTCGAGCAGCTGCGCCTCCTCGGCGGCGACGCCCCGGCGCGAGTCGACCAGCACCACGAACAGCGCCAGCGTGGGCCGGCGCTCGGCGTAGCCTTCGATCAGCGGCTGCCAGGAGGCGCGCTCGGCCTGCGACACCTGCGCGTAGCCGTAGCCGGGAAGATCGGCGAGGCGCAGGTCCCGCCAGGCGCCGCTGCTGCCCTCGCCGAAGCGCAGGTCGTAAAAGACGATGCCCCGCGTCCGGCCAGGGGTCTTCGAGGTGCGGGCCAGCGCGTTGCGGGCCGCCAGCTTGTTCAGCAGCGTCGACTTCCCCACGTTCGAACGCCCCGCGATGGCCACCTCGGGCGGACCGACGGGCGGCAACGAAGCGAGCGCGCGCGTCTCGGCCACGAAGACAGCGGACTGGACGCGAGGAGCGACGGCTGAAGGACGATTCACGCTCGTAGGGTAGCATCGCCGGTGTGACGACGGCGCCTGCCACCCCATTTCGCCTGATCGGGCTGACCGGGGGCATCGGCACGGGGAAATCGACCGTGGGACGGTTCCTGACAGCGCGCGGCTTTCCCGTCATCGACGCCGACCAGCTGGCGCGGGCCGCCGTCGAGCCGGGCACCCCCGGCCTGGCCGACATCGCCGCGGCGTGGCCCGACGTCATCGGTCCCGACGGCCGGCTCGATCGGGCGCGCCTGGGACAGCGAGTCTTCGCCGATCCGACCGCGCGGGCCCGGCTGGAGGCCATCCTTCACCCGCGCATTGCCGCCCTGTCGAACCAGCAGGCGGCGGCCCTGGCGGCGGCCGGGCACCGCGCGGCGTTCTACGAGGCGTCGCTGCTGGTCGAGACGGGCCGCCACCGCGATCTGGACGGCCTGCTGGTCGTGGACGCCCCGGAGGACGTCCGCATCGCCCGCGTGGTGTCCCGCGACGGCACCACCCCGGCAGCCGTGCGCGCCCGCATCGCGGCGCAGCTCCCCATGACCGACAAGCGCCGCGTGGCCACCGCCATCATCGACAACGCCGGCGACCTGCCGGCGCTGGAAACCCAGCTCGACCGCGCCTTGACGCAGCTCGGGTTACCCCCGAAGGGCTGACGATCCACGACGGCCCGCCGGCTCAGAGCGGATCGTGATTCGTGTCTTCCAGGTCATGCTCGACCGGAACCGCGGATCGATCCGGCGCGAGATCGGTCTTGGTGTCCTCGATCTCGACCACGTAGTCGGACTCACCCTGAAGCAGCACGGCGCGGGTGTGCTCGCCCAGCTTGGACGTCATCTGGGGCTCGGCCATCATCGGCACGCCGTCCGCCTCGCTGTCTTGCACCACGTTCGAGGGGGCCAGGCTGGCGCCGCTGTTTCCGTCGGCGGCGGGGCCCTGCATGCGCATCGACGCGGCCATCAGCGCGGGGATCGGCGACGCCAGCGTGGGGCGGCGTGACCGCTCGTTGGCCCTGGACGGCGCGTCGGAGGAACCGGAGGCGGGAGGCATGGGGGTCGCGCGCCGCTCCGGCGCGTACTGGGGCTCGGTCGACTCGGCCACGAGCTCCGGGTCGATCGACTCGGATTCGCTGCTGTCGGCGAAAGAATCCATCGCCCGGCTATCGACATTCCGGGGCCCGTTCTTTACCCCGATCGCCGCGCCGCGTGGCTCACCCGTGGCCGCGCCGGCGCGGGCGGCCGGGCGATGGGCCCGAGAGGCGCCGGAACCGGGCCAGCCGCTCCGGGGCCAGCTGCCCCGCCGCCAGCGCCGCCTGCACGGCGCAGCTTGGCTCACCGGCGTGGTTGCAGTCACGGAAGCGGCACGCCGCCGCCAGCGCCAGGATGTCGGGGAACGCCTCGGCGCTGTCCTCGGCGCCGGTCAGCTGGATCTCGCGCAGCCCGGGTGTGTCGATGATCAACGCGCCCCCCGGCACGGCGAACATCTGGCGATTGGTGGTGGTGTGCCGGCCCCGGCGGTCGGACTGGCGCACCGCCGCCGTCCGCTGCGCGTCCCGGGCCAAAATGCGGTTGATCAGCGTCGACTTCCCCGCCCCCGACGAGCCCACCAGCACGATGGTCCGCGCCGGAAGCAACTCGGCCACCAGCGCCGGCGGCAGGGCCGGGTCGGCCAGGCCCGTCGTCGCCACCGGCACGTCGACGGTGACCGCGCGCAGCTCCTCGTCCTCGCGCGCGTCCGGCGGAATCAGGTCGGCCTTCGTCAGCACGACCAGCGGCCGCGCGCCGCCGGACCGCACCATGGTCAGGTACCGATCCAGGCGCCGCGGATTCAGATCGCCGTCCAGTCCCATCACGATGACCACCGTGTCGACGTTGGCCGCCAGCACCTGCTCGTCGGAACGTTCGCCCGCGACCTTGCGTGCGATGCGGGTGCGTCGCGGCAGAACGAAATGAACGGTCGTGGGTTCGTGGTCCTCGTCCGGGCGATAGGCCACCCAGTCCCCCACCACAGGCAGGTCGGCCGGCGTGCGACAGCGGTGGCGCAGCCGGCCCGACACCCGCCCCTGCCATTCGTTCAATTGCTGGCCCGAGCCGTCCGCCAGCGCCAGCACGCCGCGGCCGTCCGAGACCACGCGGGCCGCCGCCCACCCCGGCCCCTCCAGCGCCGCCAGCGCGGCCGCCAGGTCGTCATCCCATCCAAGGGGCCACAGCTCCGCCGGCGCGGACGAACGGGACGTCATTCGCCCGGGAAGATACCCCGCGCGCCGGTCGAACCGCGACAGGCGATTTTGGGCGCCTGGCAAGCTGGTCACCCGGGGCCGTCCGTGATTTCATGCGCCCATGTCGATCCGCCCCCTGTTGAAGTTGCTCCTGGTCGCTGTCGCCGCGCTGCCGGCCTGCGCCAGTTCTCCCGGCCCAGCCCCCGCCGCGCCGTCGAACGGCGCCTTCCCCGGCACCGGCGCGGTGACGGCGCTGCCGGCGCCCACCACCGGACCGTTCGATTCACTGGAGGGGCCGCTGTGGGTGCCTGCCCAGAGCGCGCTGCTGTTCTCGGACGTGATCGAGAAGAACGGCCCGGCCGCGCACATCTACCGCTTCGATCCCGCCACCCGGACGTACAGCGTCGTGCCGACGCCCGAGACCAGCCCCACCAGCACGAACGGCCTGGCCGTCGATCCGCAGGGGCGCCTCATCGCCACCGAGCGGTACAACGGCCGCCTGGTGCGCGTCGAGCCGGACGGCAAGCTGACCGTGCTGGCGTCGCGGTGGCCGGCCGCCGACGGCCCCGCCCTGAACGCGCCCAACGACGTGGTGGTGCGCGCCGACGGGAACATCTACTTCACCGACAGCGACTGGGGGGTGCGGCCCGACGTGCCTCACGCCCCCATGGCGGTCTACCGCGTCTCCCCGGCGGGCGAGCTGTCCCGGGTGCTGGAGCTGCAGAAGCCGAACGGCATTGCCCTGTCTCCCGACGGCGCCACGCTGTACGTCGGCAGCGACACGCAGGCCAAGGTGTGGCGCCTGCCGCTGGACGCGAGCGGCGTGGCGGGCGACCCCGCGCTGCTGATCGACGGCGCCGCCGTCCCCGAGGGCTTCAAGGTGCCGGACGGCATCTGCGTCGACGACGCGGGCAACCTGTACGTCACCAACAACGACGACGCGGTGAAGGCGATCGTGGTGTTCGATCCGGCCGGTCACAGCCTGGGCCGCATCGCCATGCCGTTCCGCCCCTCGAACTGCACCTTCGGCGGCGCCGACCGCCGGACGATGTATGTCACCACCCTGCACTCGGTGTTCGAGCTGCGCGTCCCCACCCCGGGGCTGCCCTGAGCCGCGGACAGGGCGCGCCCCAGGGCGAAACAGCGCGCAGATTTGACATTGGACGCGAACCTCCCGAGCATCGCTCCGTGCGTCTGTCATCTCCCGTCTCGACGACCCTGACGGCGGCCTTCTTGGTCGCGATCGCCTCTGCCTCCGCGCGCGCCGCGGACGACGTCCCCACGGCGCCGGTCCCAGGAGCGACCGCCACGTTCAGCGTGGTGGAGATCGGGCCTGCCACGCTGCCGCGCAGCCTGACCGCCGATCTGGAAGCGGCGGCGGCGGCCGGTCTGGCGGCGGCCGGCGCGAAGGTCGTCCCCCGCGTGCCGACCGCGGGCGAGCCGGGCCCGAACACGCTGCTGCGCGGGACCTGCCAGGTCGAGGGCAGTACCTACCGCATGCACCTGATGCTGGAGGACGCCCAGACCGGCAACACGCTGGTGGCGCGTGACGACGTCTGCGAGATCTGCACCGAGAAGGACGCCGCCGACGCCGTCAACATCGCCGCGTCGGCGCTGAAGACCACGCTGGATCACACGGCGCGGACGATGCCCCAGGCAGCCAAGCCCGTGGCGCCGCCCCTCGAGACGAAGCCGCAGCCGGCACCGCGCCCGACCGTGGGCGCGCGGTTGCGGAAGATCTTGCCGTGGGTCGCCATCGGCGCCGGCGCCGTCGGCATGGGGATCGGCGCCTACTACTTGGCCATCGACGGCAAGGAAACCCAGTGCCCGTCGTCCGGGGGCATCTGTCCCCGTTTGAACGACAGCAAGACCTGGGGGATCGAGTGGCTGGCCGTCGGCGGGGCTGTCGCGGCCACCGGCCTGGTCTTCGTCCTCATTCCGCCCCGCACGGACGCCCCGAAGGCCACGGCACCCCCGCCCCGTACCATCGGACTCGGCGTGCTGCCCAACGCGGTTTCAGCCTGGGGCACGTTCTAGGGCACTAGACAGTATTTCCAGCGCATCTCACGTCTTCCAAGCGCTGCCTGGTGGGAGATGCTAGATTGCGCGCCAAAGGAGACACCACCATGCCGTTCGGACTGGGAATGGGCGAATTGGTCATGATCTTGGTCATCGTGACGGTCGTGTTCGGCGCTACCAAGCTGCCGGCGCTGGGTGATGGGCTGGGTAAGGCGATCAAGAACTTCAAGAAGTCGATCGACACCGACAACCACGACGAGCCAAAGGGCAAAATCGAGAGCCGACCTGAAAGCCCGCCGAAAGCAGAGTAGGCTCGCTCACGTTTTCCGTAGACCTCGAGCGCGGGACGGCGCTACTCTATAGGGGTTGTCCCGCTGCCTTCGACGCGCGTTCCTGGTAGTGGCGCTGGCGTTCGTGGCGCTGGCGCCGGTGGTGGGATGGGCGGCCCGCACCGCTGACGATTTTCGGCTCGCCACCGCGGATCTGCTGGGCGCCCGGTCCGAGAAGGTGCGTACCCAAGCTGCCCTGGTCCTGGGGCGGCTGCGCGAGGCGCGCGCGGTCCCCTTCCTGCTGCGCGCCCTGGCGGACGTCAGCCCGGTGGTGCGCGCCATGGCGGCCGAGGCGCTGGGCGAGATCGCCGACGAGACCGCCCGCCCCGGCCTGGAGGTCGCCGCGAAGGACCGGAGCCCGCTGGTCCGCCGCCACGCCGTCACGGCCCTGCGGGCGCTGGCCGCGAACGACGCGGAGGCCGTCATCGCCGTGAAGTCGATGGGCGATCGGACGAACAAGGCGTCGCCACAGCTGCGCAGCCACATGCGGCAGGTGGTGGCGGGCGAGCTGCGGGGCATCAAGCGGCACGCGCCCGGCGGGTTGGCCGTCGACGGCGCCATCAAGGTGCTGGGCGTGTCCACCCGCGCGGACATGGTCGAGGTGAAGTGCGCGGTGGAGTTGATTCTGAGCACCGGACGTGGCAACGCCATGGTCATGATGTCGACCGGTGAAGCGAGCGTGCAGCGATACAAGCGGCAGTTCCGGCCCGCCATGCAGGCCGCGATGGAGATGGAGGCGCTGGAGCACGCCATTCACGGCGCTTCGGACGAGCTGCGCGAGCACTTCGCCGCCCAGGGGCTGTGACGGTGACGGCGCGCGCTGCCGCAGCCGATGGCCACCGGACGATCTTCGTCGGTGACGTCCACGGCTGCCTGGATGAGCTGGCCGCCCTGCTGCGCCTGGCCGAGGTCGATGGCCAGCGAGACCGCGTGATCCTGGTCGGCGACCTCACGGCGAAGGGCCCCGACTCGCAGGGCGTGCTGGCCTTGATCCGCGAGCGCGGCTTCCAGGCGGTGCTGGGCAACCACGACGCCAAGGTGCTGAGCCTGGGCAAGCACGAGAGCGCGGCGGCGAAGGATCCCGACATCGGCGAGCACGCGCGCGTCGCGGCCACGTTGAAGGACGCCGACTGGGCGCTGCTGGAGAGTCTGCCCCTGACCATCCCCGTCCCCGAGGTGAAAGCCATCGCCGTGCACGCCGGCCTGGTGCCGGGTGTTCCGCTCGACGCGCAGCCGCGAAAGTTCCTGCTGAACCTGCGCAGCATCACGCCGGCGGGCGAACCTTCCAAGCGGGTGAACGAGGGCGTCCCCTGGGCCAGCCTGTGGCCGGGCCCCGAGCACGTGGTGTTCGGTCACGACGCCGTCCGCGGCCTGCAGCGCCACCCGTTCGCGACCGGCCTGGACACCGGCTGCGTCTACGGCGGCGCGCTGTCCGCGCTGATCCTGCCCGCGAACCGCATCATCTCCACACCGGCGCGCCGTCCGTACGCGCCGATGTGAGGACGAGCTACTTGTTGCCGCTGAACACGCGGAAGAGCCGCTTGATCGGATCGTAGAAGCGATCCGCCACGCGCTCCTTCAACGGGATGATGGCGTTGTCCGTGATGGTGATGTGCTCGGGGCAGACCTTGGTGCAGCACTTGGTGATGTTGCAGTAGCCGATGCCATGCTTCTGCTTCAGATCGTCCACCCGGTCGGCCCCGTCGATCGGGTTCATCTCCAGCGCGGCCGTGTAGACGAGAAAACGCGGACCGATGAACTCGTCGGTCTTCTGGTGGTCCCGGATGACGTGACAGACGTCCTGGCACAGGAAGCACTCGATGCACTTGCGGAACTCCTGCGGCCGCTCGACGTCGGCCTGATCGACGCGCCAGGTGCCGTCCGCGGCGTCGGGCTTCCGCGGCTCGAACTTCTTGATCGTCTTCTTGACCCGGAAGTTCCACGAGACGTCAGTGACCAGATCCCGGATCTTCGGGAACGCCTGCATGGGCTGGATGGTCACCGGCTGGGACAGGTCCAGATCCGACAGCCGGGTCATGCACATCAGCTTCGGCATGCCGTTGATCTCGGCCGAGCACGAGCCGCACTTGCCCGCCTTGCAGTTCCAGCGCACGGCCAGATCGTTCGCCTGCTCCGCCTGCACGGCGTGGACGGCGTCCAGCACCACCATCCCCTCGCCCGCCTCGGTCTGGTAGTCCTTGAATTCGCCGCCGTTCGCGTCGCCGCGCCAGATTCGAAAAGTGGCCTTGGCCATTACTTGTTCTCCTCGATGACCTGCTTCAGGTCGGCGCGAATCTCCGGGATCGGTCGCCGCTCCAGCACCATGCTGCCGCCAGGGCCCTTCTTGACGATGTTGTTGAACGTCGCGTACTTCGGATCTTTCTGATCGAAGTCGTCGCGGAAGTGCCCGCCGCGGCTCTCCTTGCGCTCGATCGCGCAGCGGGTGACCGCCTCGGCGCAGGTGAGCAAGTTCTTCAGGTCCAGCGCCGTGTGCCAGCCGGGGTTGTATTCGCGGTTGCCCACGACGCCCACCTTGGCGGCGCGCGCCTTCAGGCTCTGGATCCCCTCCAGCGCCGCCATCATGTCCCCCTCGGTGCGCACGATGCCGACCTTCGCCTGCATCATGTCCTGCAGCTCGTACTGGATCTTGTACGGACCCTCACCGTCACCCGACGCCGAGGCGCCGCGCTCGAACGGCTCCAGCAGCGCGCGCGCCGCCGCCTCGACCTGATCGGCCGCCGGCGTGATGGCGCGGTTGTCCTTGGCGAACTTCGCCGCGTGCTCACCGGCGCGCTTGCCGAACACGACCAGGTCCGACAGCGAGTTGCCGCCCAGTCGGTTCGCCCCGTGCAGACCGGCCGCCACCTCGCCGGCCGCGAACAGGCCCGGCACCGTCGACATCTGCGTGTCGCCGTCGACGCGGATGCCGCCCATCGCGTAGTGCGTGGTGGGACCGACCTCCATCGGCTCCTTGGTGATGTCCAGCCCCGCCAGCTGCATGAACTGGTGATACATGCTGGGCAGCTTCTTCTTGATGTGCTCCGGCGCGTTCGGCAGCTTCTCCTTGATCCAGGCGATGTCCAGGAAGACGCCGCCGTGGGGGCTGCCGCGGCCGGCCTTCACCTCGCGGTTGATGCAGCGGGCGACGTGGTCGCGCGTCAGCAACTCGGGCGGGCGGTTCGCGTTCTTGTCGCCCTGGGTGTAGCGCCAGCCCTCTTCCGGATCCTTGGCCGTCTGGTTGCGGTAGTTCTCCGGCACGTCGTCGAACATGAACCGCTTGCCGTCCTTGTTCCGCAGCACGCCGCCTTCGCCGCGCACCCCTTCCGTCACCAGGATGCCGCGCACGCTGGGCGGCCACACCATGCCGGTGGGGTGGAACTGAACGAACTCCATGTCCATCAGCTCGGCGCCGGCCTGATAGGCCAGGCTCTGGCCGTCGCCGGTGTACTCCCAGCTGTTGGAGGTGATCTTGAAAGCGCGACCGATGCCGCCCGTGGCCAGCACGATCGCGCCGGCGCGGAACAGGCGCGGGTAGCCACGCTCGCGGTCGTACCCGAAGGCGCCCACCACCCGGTCGCCGTCCTTCAACAGCGCCGTCACGGTGTGCTCCATGTAGACCTGGATGCCCTGATGGATGCCGTGATCCTGCAGGGTGCGGATCATCTCGAGGCCGGTGCGATCGCCCACGTGCGCCAGCCGCGGGTAGCGGTGGCCGCCGAAGTTACGCTGCAGGATCTTGCCGTCGCGGGTGCGGTCGAACACGGCGCCCCACGCCTCGAGCTCCCGCACCCGGGCGGGCGCCTCCTGAGCGTGCAACTCGGCCATGCGCCAGTTGTTGATGTACTGGCCGCCGCGCATGGTGTCGGCGAAGTGGACCTTCCACGAATCGCGGTCGTCGACGTTCGCCATCGCCGCCGCCATGCCCCCCTCGGCCATGACGGTGTGGGCCTTGCCCAGCAGCGACTTGCAGATGAGGCCGACGGACACCCCCGCCGCCGACGCCTCGATGGCGGCGCGCAGCCCCGCGCCGCCCGCGCCGATCACGATGACGTCGTGTTCGTGGGTCTGATACTCGGAAGCCATATTAGAAGATTCTCCAGTCGGTGATGACGCCGGTGGCGCACAGGCGGATGTAGATGTCGGTCCAGGCCACCCACACCAGGCTGCACCACGCCCACTTCGGGTGGTGTCGGTTCAGGCAGCTGACGCAGTCGTAGGCCTTCTTGCGGATGGGCCGGCGCGACAGCACGTCGAACACGCCGCCCACCAGGTGGCGCAGCGAGTGGCAGCCCAGCGTGTAGCCGCCGATCAGCACGACGTTCACGATCATGACCAGCGACCCGACGCCCAGGCCCAGCTTCTCGTGGCCCGACGCGGGATCGAAGAACCACAGCGCGTGCCAGGCGTCGATCGACAGCAGCACGATGAAGATCAGCGCGAAGTACAGCGCGTAGCGGTGGATGTTCTGGATGATGAGGGGGAGCTTCTGCTCGCCCCGGTACTCCTTGCGCGGCTCACCGACGGCGCAGTTCACCGGATCGGCCCAGAACGCCTTGTAGTAGGCGCCGCGGTAGTAGTAGCAGGTCATGCGGAACGCCAGCGGGAAGATCAGGATCAGCATCGCCGGCGAGTAGCGCAGGAACGGCGGGAACAGCCCGGTCAGCCAGGGCGGCGGCGCGCCGAACACGGCGTGCGGCGACAGGCCGAACAGCTCGGGAGAGTACAGCGGCGACAGGTAGTTGCCTGACCAGTAGTTCTCGCCCTGCAGCAGCGCCCAGGTGACGTACACCACGAACGAGGTGAACACCACGAACGTCAACAACGGCATGGCCCACCAGGCGTCGCGGCGAGCAGTTTGACCGAACTTGAGTCGCTTCAGCGGAACATCGACGGCTGCCATTTTTGTTTTGTCGGATTTCCCTGCGGGTTGGCCGATGACGGGGGTCGGCTGGCGCAGGAGCATATGCATCCGACGACAACTTTCAATGAGTTCCGGTCCCCTCTCCTCGCGCAGCGACGCGCAGCGAGGGGAGGGCCAGGGAGGGGAGTCCGGCGACGGCAAAGTCCGAATTTCCCTCCCGGATCGCCGGCTCCACTTTCCGAGTCGCTCGGTTAGGATGTCGCCACTTATATGTGGCGGGCTTGGCTTATCGGTGGAATGGCCGTGCTGGCGGTGGGATGCGGCAAGTGGGCTGACGACTCCGCCTGCGACGGTCAAGGTTGTTTCTTCACCGCTGACGAGTGGGCGCGCGTGAGGAGCCTGGCGAACGTCTCCGCCACCCCGCCCCGCCCCGATCCTTCCAACGCCTACCTGCCCATCGTCGATTGGCAGGCGCGCGCGCTGGCGCCCGGCGCCAGCGACGATCCCGACGGCACACTGATGCCGCAGCCCTGGTCCGCGATCCCGTCCGTCAATCTGGGCTGGCGCCTGTATCACGAGCCCGCCCTCTCGGGCAGCCTGAGCAACGTCGACACGCTGGGGCAGTTCGCGCCGAGCACGCGCGCCACCACGTGCGGGCAGATCGGCCTGTCGTGCGCCAGCTGCCACGATCCCAAGCACGCGGGGTCCGACTTCACGTCGCAGCCGAACACCGTATCCATCGGCGCGGGCTGGTACGACGTGAACATCCAGCAGACGCTGAACGCCGCCCACTACCCCATCCTTTACTGGAACGGCCGCACCGACACGCTGTGGGCGCAGGCGGCGCAGGTCATGGAGAGCGCGGTCTCGATGAACGGGCACCGCATGAAGAGTTTCTGGGTGGTGGCGAGTCCGGTCTATGCCGCGGACTACGCCGCCGTGTTCGCCGACGGGCCGGCCGTGCAGGAGCTGGCGGCGCGCCTGACGCCCCCCGCGGCCGACGCCGCCATCTCCGCCTACCAGACGCAGTACGCGACCCTGGCGGCGGCTGATCAGGCGATCGTCACCCGCGCGCACGTGAACGTGGCCAAGGCGATCGCCGCCTACGAGTGGCTGCTGTCCAGCGACGGCTCGCCGTTCGATCAATACGTCGCCGGCGTCCCCGGCGCCGGAGACGCCTTCCCGCCCGCCGCGCAGCGCGGACTGAAGCTGTTCATCGGCCGCGCCTCGTGCATCGACTGTCACAACACGCCGCTCTTCTCGGACGGAAAATTCCACGACATCGGCATCCCGCAGGAAGGCGCGCACGTGCCGACGGTCGCCGCCTGTACCAATGCCAAGTGCGACTGCGTGGCCGCCGGTGACGCCGGGCCCGGCACGGCGGGCGCATGCCTGCCCCTCGGGGCCTTCGCCGGCCAGGAGAAGCTGGCGACGCAGGCGTTCCGGCGCGGCACCGCGTTCGACGACAACTTCGCCGCCAACCCGGATTCGCCGCCCCCCGCCCCCGTGGCGCCGGATCCGCGCTGGATCGGCGCCTGGCGCACCCCCAGCCTGCGCGACGTGGCGGAGACCGCCCCCTACATGCACGACGGCGCGCTGGCCACGCTGGGCGACGTCGTGTGGCACTACGATCAGGGCGGCGGCAAGGGCGACGTGATCGGCACGTCCGAGCTGGCGCCTCTGCTCCTCAGCGCGGAGGATCGTGACGATCTGGTCGCC
>Ga0207652_10000544_pt1 | contig 38182 bp, 35 predicted proteins | sample KBSC63BmetaG_FD_184334 | JGI IMG/M metagenome (GOLD analysis project Ga0207652, IMG submission 184334) | Corn rhizosphere microbial communities from Kellogg Biological Station, Michigan, USA - KBS C6-3B metaG (SPAdes) (version 2) | ecosystem: Host-associated > Plants > Roots > Rhizosphere ...
TGATGTGTGAAAGTGGTAGCGCTTGAGGTAGGTGTCGCGGGCGAGGGTGAGGATCAGCTTGCCACCCGGCTTGACTATCTGGACCGTGCCCTGATCGGACTGGGTAGTGCGGAAGCGGATCCGCATCCTGTCGTAGCGACAGTCTCGGTTGGGGGTGAAGCCGTGAACCGGGTGCTTCGGGTGAAGGATGGGCACCGCCACGAACGAGGTGCGGTCGAGCACGAGCGGGTCGCGCTTCAGCCGTTGCGACCAGGCGAAGGCGGTGAGTGTGGCGAGGACGAGGAGGGCGAAGACGAGGCCTGCCCAGACCTCAGCCTTCGCTCGCGGCATTGTCCTCGCCGACGATCACGGAGACCGGCGCGCCGCCGGAAACCGATTCGATGTCGGCACTCATCAACTTCACCTGCGAGATCTCCAGCGCCTTGGCGACCTTGCGGGCTTCGGGGCCATGGCCGCGCTCGAACATGACGATGCTTTCGGCGAAGCTGGTGCTGCTGTTGGTGACGGCACCGAGCTGGAAGCCCTTGCTCTCGACTTTGTCGCCGAATTCAGCCGCAAGGCCGGGCACCGCGGTGCCGTTGAGCACGGTCACTTCGATTTCGCCCGGCTTGATCGCCTTCGCAGGCTTGGCCTTGCCGCCCTTGCCGTCGGCGGAGTCCGAACCCTGCGTGGCGACGTAGACGGCGCCGGCGGCGATCAGCAGCACGACGATGAAGATTCCGACCAGGTAGCGCGGCTCGGCAATGCGCGAGCCAAAGCTGGAGAAGCCCTCGCCGAGGCGCTCGCGCCGCGTCAGTTCCGGCAGGCCGGCGTCGCGGCGGCGGCGGCGCTCCTCGCGCTGGTCGAGCGCCTCGCGTTCGGCGGTGCGGGCATCCTCGAGAGCGCGCAGCTCCTCGGCCCGCTTCGCCGCGGCTGCCGAGGTTGAGTCCTTGCGCTCGGTATCGCGCTCGGGCGCCGAGCCGGCCCAGTCACGCAGGCGGCGGATGTCGCGCGCCTGAGAGAAGGCGAGCATGGCGAGGACAGCGAGGCCCAGAAAGGCAGCCAGGCCTGCAAAGGCGCCGATTTCCTTGATCAACTCCACTGGGTGGCTGCGAGAGGCTACTCGTCGTAGACGACTGCCGCCGCGTCACCGCCGGGGGCGGTGATCATCTCGACGACACGCTGGGCCAGATTAGCCTCGTCCCCGGCCATCACCAGGTGCTCGAGCGAGTTCAGCGTCGCCTCGATCCACTCGGGATCGAGCGGGGCCTCGCGCACCGCTCGCTGGATCCGCCGCGCCGCGGTCGGCTGCCCGCTCTCGGCGAAGCCGAAGAGCTCCTCGTGCAGCTTCTCCCCCGGCCGCGGCTTGGTGAACTCGATCGCGATGTCGGTTTCCGGCTCGTAGCCGGCAAGCCGAATCATGTTGTGAGCGAGGTCGACGATCCGCACCGGCTCGCCCATGTCGAGGACGAAGACCTCGCCCTTGCCAGCGCCGATGTCGCCGGCGCGAATCACCATCTGCACCGCCTCGGGGATGGTCATGAAGTAGCGCGTCATCTCGGGGTGGGTGACCGTGACCGGCCCGCCGCGCTCGATCTGGCTGCGGAAGATCGGCACGACGCTGCCTGAGGAGGCGAGCACGTTGCCGAAGCGGACGCTGGCGAAGCGGGTGCCGGGATGTTTGCGCCCGGCCGACTCGACGATCCACTCGGCCATCGCCTTGGAGGCGCCCATCACGGTTTTCGGGTTGACCGCCTTGTCGGTGGAGATCAGAACAAAGCGCTCGACGTTGGAGGCGGCGGCGGTCTCGGCCGTGATCCTGGTCGCGATCGCGTTGTTGCGCACGGCCTCAAGTGGGTTGGCCTCCATCAGCGGCACGTGCTTGTAGGCGGCGGCGTGGAAGACGACGCTGGGCTTGAAGCGCTGCATCACCTCCAGCATCCGGCCCGGCTCCTTGCAGTCGGCGAGCACCGACTCGACGTTGGTGCAGTGGCGCTCCTCGACCATCTCGCGGTCGATCTGGAAGAGGTTGTCCTCGGCGTGGTCGAGCATTACCAGCAGCCGCGGTTTGACCTGGGCGATCTGCCGGCAGAGCTCGGAGCCGATCGAGCCGCCGGCGCCGGTGACGAGGACGATGCGGTCGCGCAGGTAGGCGCCAACGCGGTCGAGCTCGCGCACGATCGGGTCGCGGCCGAGCACGTCCTCGACCCGCACCTCGCGCAGCTGCTTGTTGAGTTGGACGCCGCCGCGCAGCAGCTCGAAGACGGTCGGCAGCGTGCGCACCGGGATCTCGCGCTCGCGACAGGCGGCGACGACTTTCGCCCGCAGAGTCCCGGGCGCGGAGGGAATCGCGATCACCACCTCGTTGGGCCGGGTCTCATCGAGAATGGCCTCTATCTGCTTGGTCGAGCCGAGCACCTTGAGCCCGAGCATGCGCATGCCGCGCTTGCGCGGGTCGTCGTCGACGAAACCGATCGCGGTGACGCCGATGTCAGGGTTGAGCTGCAGCTCGCGCACCACCATCTGGCCGCCGGAGCCCGCGCCGATCACGAGGACCTCGCGCTTGGGGACGCGAGCCGAGCGGGAGGGGCGTTCGACGATCAGGCGCACCGCCAAGCGGGCCCCGGTGATCAGCATCAGGGTGATCAGGAAGTCCATCACCGCGACCGAGCGCGGCAGGTTGTGAGCGAAGGGCCGCAGCACGGTGAAGGCAACGACGAGGATCGCGCTGGCGGCGGTGACGGCGCGAACGATCTGCAGGAAGTCGCGACCGCTGACGTAGCGCCACCACTTCTGGTACATGCCGAAAGCGGCGAAGACGATCAGCTTGAGGGCGATGACGAAGCCGATCGACTGGGCGAAGAGGACCCAGTAGCGGTGCGGCAGGTCATTCTGGTCGAGGAAGCGCAGCCGGAACGCCAGGTAGTAGGCGAGGGCGATGAGGGCGCCGTCGGCACAAACCTGGAGGACCCGGTTGCGATAGACGGGATGGTTCAACCGGCGCATAGGAGGCAGGCCGAGTTTAGTCGTTGCGGGGCCGACCGACGCACGTATGAGGGTGTTTGAACTCCTCTACCCGGCTCTACCCCTACGATGTGCCGCGCCGATGCCGCACCCCCTCCTCTTCGCCGACCTGAGCGGCCCGATCGTCGATTTCTGCGTCAACGTGATCGAAAGCACCGGGCTTGGCGGGATCTTCCTGCTGATGGGAGCGGGCAGCGCCTGCATCCCGATCCCCAGCGAGGCGGTGATGCTGTTCGCCGGCTTCAGCGTCTCCAACGGAGATCAGACGCTGCTCGGGGTGACGCTGGCGGGGCTGGCGGGAAACATGGTCGGGTCCTGGCTGACCTACGCGGTCGGCTACTACGGCCGCATCGACCTGCTCGAGCGCAACAAGCTGATCCACATCAGCCCGGCGCGGCTTGCCTGGGTCGACGGCTGGTTCAAGCGCCACGGCGACGCGACCGTCTTCCTCGCCCGACTGCTGCCGCTCGTGCGCGCCTTTATCTCGCTGCCGGCCGGGCTCGCCAAGATGCCCTTCTGGCGCTTCACCTGGCTGACCGCGCTCGGCTCGCTGCCCTGGGTGATCGGCTTCGCGCTGGTCGGCCGCGCCGTCGGCGACAACTGGGAACAGTGGCGCAATCACCTCCAGGTGCTGGATTACCTCGTGGTCGTCGCGATCATCGGGCTCGTTGCTTACGCGATCGTCAAGCGGCGGCGCGCGGGGAATACGCCGAAAGACGAGGACCCGACGCTCACGCCCGAGCCAGTCCGCTCGCCGGGCGCTTGAGCGCGGCGGCGGACGAGCGGATTCCGGTTGGGCGCGCGATCGCGCTCGGCATCATCCAGGGGCCGGCGGAGCTGCTGCCGGTTTCGAGTTCCGCTCACATTGTCCTCGTTCCCTGGCTGGCCGGTTGGGACTGGGAGGCGATCGATCCCGAGGTGCGCAAGAGCTTCGAGGTCGCCCTGCACACCGGCGCCGCGGCGGCGCTGCTGATCGGCCAGCGGCGCCTGATCGCCGAGGAGATGCGCGCCTTTGACCTACGCGGCGCCCTCGTGCTGGCACTCTCGTTCATGCCCGCGGCCGTGGTCGGCTACAAGCTCGAGCGGGCGATCGAGCGGCATCTCGGCGGGCCGCGGGCGACCGCCTACGGTCTGCTCGCCGGCGCCGCGGCGATGCTGGCGGCCGACACACGGCCGCAGCTGCGCGGCCGTGGCGAGGCGGGAGCCGTCGACGGCCTCGCCCTCGGCGTCGCCCAAGCCACCGCCCTCGCTCCCGGCGTTTCGCGCAACGGCATCACCCTGGCGGCGGCCCGCTGGCGGCGCTTCTCCCGCGACCAGGCGAACCTGCTCTCGCGCACGATCGCACTGCCGATCATCGTCGGCGCCACCGCGCTGAAGGGCACCCGCCTCGCCCGCCGCGGCGCCTCGCCCGAGCTGCGCCGCTCGCTGGCGATCGGCGTCGCCGCCTCCTTCGCCTCGACCCTCGCCTCGCAGCGGTTGATCGGGCTGGTCGAGCGCGACCGCGCGCTCTGGCCTTACGCCGCCTACCGCGCCGGCCTGGCCGCCACGGTGCTGGCGAGACTCAGGCAAAGTTAAGTCCAAGGAATCCCGATACTCGGCCTGCTCCCAGCGCGCGACCTCCCGACCTGCCGGGACGCCTGAGAGAATCGGGCACATGAGCGACGCCTACGCCAAGGCCGGAGTCGACCAGGGAGCCGCCGACTCGGCGGTCGCCGGCTTGGTCAAGGCGCTCGGCGCGATCCAACTCGACCGGCCCTCGCGACAGGTGCCGCTGCCGGGGCACTACGCGAGCGTGATCAAGCTCGACGAGCGCACGGGGATCGCGCTCTCCACCGACGGCGTCGGTACCAAGCTGATGGTCGCCGAGGAGTTGGGTCGCTTCGACTCGATCGGGATCGACTGCGTGGCGATGAACGTCAACGATGTGATCTGCGTCGGCGCCGAGCCGCTGGCGATGCTCGACTACATCGCGATCGACCGCGCCGATCCGGCGGTCTGCGCCGAAGTCGGCGTCGGCCTCGCCCGCGGGGCCGAGCTGGCCGGCGTCGAGATCCCCGGCGGCGAGCTAGCCCAGCTCGGCGAGATGGTGCGTGGGGTAGACGTCTCCGGCGCCTGCTTCGGTACGGTCGCGCTGGACGAGATCGTCGATGGCTCGGCCGTGCAGCCCGGCGACGCGATCATTGGCCTCCCCTCCTCCGGCCTGCACTCCAACGGCTATACCCTCGCCCGCTCGGCGCTGGAGGGTGTAGTGCTCGGCGAGGACCCCGAAGGGCGGCTCGGCCGCGCGCTTGGCGAGGAGCTGCTCGAGCCGACCGAGATCTACGTCAAGCCGGTGCTGGAGCTGCTGCGCTCCGACGTCGAGGTGCGCGGGCTCGCCCACATCACCTCGGGCGGGCTCGGCAACCTGACCCGGCTCGCCGCCGAGGTCGCCTATGAGATCCCCGAGCCACTACCGGTGCTGCCGATCTTCGAGCTGATCGCCGAGCGTTCCGGCACCTCGGACGAGGAGATGCACGAGGTCTTCAACATGGGCTGCGGTTTCTGCTGCATAGTCGCTGGCGATGACGAGCGGCGCGCGGTCGATCTTCTCCGCCCCCACTACCCTGGGGCGAAGCGGATTGGCTCGGCGGTTGACGGGCCGCGCGAGATCCGCCGCCACTGAATGGAAGCCCGCCCCAGCAGCGCGATGATCGGAACAGTGCTTTCCGGCCGTTACCGGCTGGAGGCGAAGCTCGGCAGCGGGGGGATGTCGACGGTCTACCTGGCCCGCGACCAGACGCTCGACCGGCAGGTGGCGGTGAAGGTGATGCACCGCGAGATGTCCGAGCAGGCCGACCAGCTCGAGCGCTTCCGCCAGGAGGCCCGCTCGGTCGCCAAGCTCTCCCACCCCAACGTCGTCTCGGTGATCGACGCCGGCGAGGACGGCGGCCACCCCTACATCGTCTTCGAGTACGTCGAGGGGGAAACGCTGAAGCAGCGGATCAACCGCGACGGAGCGCTGGCGCCCCAGGAGGCGATCGCCTACGCGATCGAGATCGCCCGCGGCCTCTCGATGGCGCACGCGCGCAACATGGTCCACCGCGACATCAAGCCGCAGAACATCCTGATCGACGCCGAGGGGCGGGCGAAGCTGACCGACTTCGGCATCTCGCGCCAGCTCGAGCAGGACGGCATGACCGCGACCGGGCGGGTGCTCGGCACCACCGACTACGTCGCCCCCGAGCAGGCGATGGGGCACAAAGTCGACCCCCGCACCGACATCTACTCGCTCGGCGTCGTCCTCTACGAGATGCTCGTCGGCCAGGTCCCCTTCTCCGCCGACAGCCAGGTCGGCGTGGCGATGAAGCACGTCAACGAGGAGCTGCCCGATGTGCAGCGCCGCCGGCCCGAGGTCTCGGCCGCGGTGGCGCTGGTGGTCGAGCGCGCCACGACCAAGGACCCAAACCAGCGCTACCAACAGGTCGGCGAGATGATCGACGATCTCGAGACGGCCCTGGAGGTTGAGGCCGCTCGGGCCGGGTCCACCACCGGCGAGGCGACCAGCATCCTCGACGCGGTGCCGGCACCCAAGCGCAAGCTCCCCGGGCCGGGACGGCGCAGCTGGGTGGCGATCGTCGTCGTCCTCTTGATCGCCGCGGCCGTGCTGGCAGCGGTCCAGCTGATCTCGAACGGCAACATCGGTGGTGGTGGCGCCAACAAGGGCAAGGGCAGCGCGATCTCGATCAGCTCAGCGACCGACTACGACCCGGAGGGCGACGGGCACGAGGTGGGGAGCAAGGTCGGACTCGCGGTCGACGGCGATCCGACCGGGACCGCCTGGGAAACCGAGCACTACGAATCCGACACCTTCGCCGGCACCAAGACCGGCCCCGATCCCGGTGTCGGCATCTACGTCACCACCAACGCCGCGGCCAAGCCGGAGAAGATGATCGTGCGCACGCCGACCCCAGGCTGGGACGCCCAGGTCTTCGCCACCGACTCCAGCCCGCCGGAAGACCTCTCCGAATGGGGCGAACCGGTCGGCATCGCCGTCGACGCCGGCTCGAACCAGGAAATCGACCTCACCGTACCCTCCCCCGCCAAGTACTTCCTGCTCTGGTTCAACAAGGCCTCCGAAGCCAACGACCAGTACGGCGGCTACCAGGTCGAGATCAGCGACATCAAGCTGCTGCGTTAGCCGGTGGCTCAGAACTCGTAGGAGCGGGCGCGCTGGTGCCGCTCGATCGCGAGCGCCACGAGGCGGTCGCAGAGGGCGGGGTACTCGAGGCCAGAAGCCCCCCAGAGCTTGGCGTAGACGCTGGTCTCGGTGAAGCCCGGCATGGTGTTGATCTCGTTGACGAGGACGGCGCCGTCGGGCTCAACGAAGAAGTCGCAGCGGGCGAGGCCGGAGCAGCCACCGAGGCGAAAGGCCCTCACCGCCAGCTCGCGCACCTCGTCGATTTGCTCGGCCGGGATCGGCGCCGGCACGACCAGATCCATGCCGCCCTCGCGGTACTTGTTCTCGTAGTCGTACCAATCGCCACTGGCGACGACCTCGCCCGGCTGGGAGGCGTCCGCCTCCTGGTTGCCAAGCAGCGAGCACTCGACCTCGCGCCCCGCCGCCGGCGCCTCGATGATCACGCGCGGATCGTGGCGGCGGGCCAGCTCGACCGCGGCATCCAGCTCATCGCCCACGCCGCCGACCTTGCTGATGCCGACGCTGGAGCCGAGCCGCGACGGCTTGACCCAGAGCGGCGCACCCAACCGCTCACAGCGTTCGCGCCAGCCCGGCTCCCCCGCGTCGACGAAATCGACCTGGGGGATTCGGGCCTGGGCGAAGAGCCGCTTCAGGGTCAGCTTGTCCATGCAGGCAGCCGAGGACAGCACGTCTGAGCCGACATAAGGAACGTCCAGCCACTCGAGCAAACCCTGCACGCTGCCGTCCTCGCCGAAGGGGCCGTGCAGGGCGGGAAAGACGGCGTCGGCACCCAGCAGGCCCTGGCCGGGTACCAGCTCCAGGCCCGCGCCCTCATGGGTCCAGGCGCCTTCGCGAGAGATCGCCACCCGCAGCGCCTCGTGACCGGCCTCCTCCAGGCCGCGCGCCACCGCTTCCCCCGAGCGCAGTGAGACGTCGTGCTCGGAGGAGCGGCCGCCGCTGAGGACCGCGACCCTCATTCCGTTTCTTCGGCTTCCGTTTCGGCCGCCCCGACGGCCACCTTGCCGACGACCAGGGTCACCGTGCTCCCCGGCTTCACTTCCGAGTTCGGTGGCGGGAACTGGTCGGTGACGCGGCCGACCTGCGAGGGAACTTCGGTTTCCTGTTCCTGCACGACCGGCTTGAGGCCCGCCGCGCGCACCGCTTCCACCGCTTCGGCGCGTTCCTTGCCGATCACGTTGGGCGTCGTCGCTTTTTCTTCACCCTTGGAGACCGTGATCGAGACGGTCGAACCAGGTGGCAGCTGTGAGCCGGCGCTTGGTGCTTGGTGGATCACCTGCCCTTCGGGCGCGCTGTTCGTCACTTCTTCGACGTTGGGGACAAACCCGCGGCCGCGGATCTGCTGCACCGCCAGCGACCGCTGCGAGCCGACCACGACCGGCACCTTGGCCAGCTTTGGTCCGCTGGAGACCCTGAGCACCACCGTGCTTCCCTTGGTCGCGGTTTCCCCGCCCGAGGGTTCGGACTTGAGCACCAAGCCTTCTTCGACCTCTTTGGAATGGACCGATTCGGCCTTGACCTTGAAGCCGGCACCTTCGAGTTTTTCTTCGGCTTCCGCACGGTTCAGGCCCGCGGTCGAGGGCACCTTGGCGCTGCCCGGGCCGGAGCTCACCGTCAGCGTCACCTTCGGCTTCGAGCAGAAGAAGGTGAGGAAGTCGCAATCTTCAGACGCCTGATCCGCCGGTGGCGCCGCGGCCGGGTCCTGCTCGAGCACTTCGTTGGCCGGTGCTTCACGCTCGACCCGCTTGACGTCGCCGACGCTGAAGCCGTCCTGCTGCAGCAACGCGATCGCCACGTTGAGCTGGTTGCCGGTGACGTTGGGGACCTCGGTCGTGGTGTCGCGGGTCAGGGCGAAACCGACCAGGAGGCCGATCAGGACCGCGACCGCGATCAGGATCCAGATCTGGCGGCGGCGCCTGCGTCCCTCGTCCTCGGGGTCGATGCCCTCGGCGACCGGCTCCTCGGGCACGGCGACTACCGGTGGGAGGGGAGCGAAAGCGGCAGTGTTGTCGGCGCCGCCGCCAGGGTCCTTGAGCGCGCCGTCGATCGCGGCGATGAAAGCGTCGGCGCTCTGGAAGCGCTGGCCCGGCTCCTTCTCCAGGGCTCGCATGACGACGGCGTCGAGAGCCGGCGAGACCTGTGGGTTGATCGAGCTCGGCCGCTGCGGCGCTTGGGAGACCTGTTTCATCGCGATCGCCACGGCGGAGTCGGCTTCAAAGGGAACCCGCCTGGTCAGCGCCTCGTAGAGCATCACCCCGATCGAGTAGAGGTCGGAGACGGCGGTGACCTCGAAGCCCTGGGCCTGCTCGGGGGAGAGGTAGTGCGGCGTGCCCAGCACCGACCCGGCCTGGGTGATCTCCGAGACTCCCGCCTGGGCGATGCCGAAGTCGGTCACGGTCGCCTTGCCCTCGGCGTCGACGATCACATTCTGTGGCTTCAGGTCGCGATGGACGACGCCGTGACGGTGAGCGAAGCGGGCGCCCTCGAGGACCTGGCGGATCAGCCCGGCGGCCTGCTCGGGAGCAAGGCCGGCGTCGATCATCTGCTTCAGCGTGCGTCCCTCCAGGTACTGCATCGCGATGTAGTAGTTGCCTTCAAACTCACCACGGTCGAAGACGGCGACGACGTTGGGGTGCTGAAGGCCGGCGGCGGCCTCGGCCTCGCGGCGGAAGCGCTCGACGAACTCCTTGTCCTGGGCGAAGCGCGCGTGCAGGACCTTGAGTGCCACCCGGCGCTGCAGGTGACTGTCATCGGCCAGCCAGACGTCCGCCATCCCCCCCGAGCCAATCCGCTCGAGCACCCGGTAGCGCCCATCCACCACAACCCCCTGCGAAACCTCAGTCACCCCTCACCTCGCTGGTCGACGGGGCTCAAAACAGAGGTATAGATCGCTTTCAGGCCCATCGGCGGCTGTTCTATCTCATTCACCGTTCAGGATCGTTTCCGCGACGTCACGGAATATCGGCGCGGCGACGTCGTTGCCGAATTCTTCCGTGCACTCCACCGTTGCGGCGATCGCGATCTTGGGGTCATCGGCCGGGGCGAAGCCTATGAACCAGGCCTGATTCTCTTCTTCGCCGCCACCACAAGCCTTGTTGCCCGGTGTTTCCGCGGTGCCCGTCTTGCCCGCCACCCGAACGCCGGGAATCGCCGCGTTGGTACCAGTGCCTTCCGCAACCACACCTTCCATCGCGGTGGTCAGCTCTTCCGCGGTCTTGGCGCTGATCGGCTGACTGTATTGGGAGGGATCAAGCCTCTTCGTCACCCGCCCGTCAGGGTCGACCACGCGGCTCCAGATCTGCGGCTTCATCAGCTTGCCCTTGTTGGCGACGGCGGCGGCGACCTCCGCCATCTGCAGTGGGGTGACCGCGAGCCGCTCCTGGCCGATCGCCACCCGAGCCAGATCCACCGGATCGTTGGCTCCCAGCAGTTCGCCTTCTTCGTTGAAGACACCGCTCTTGTAGACCTCGCCGGAGGGAAGGTCGATCGCGGGCGTTGAGTTGAAACCAAATTTTTCCATGTATTCGAACAGTGTGTCCTCGCCCAAGCGTTGGCCGAGTTGGCCGAACCAGGTATTGACCGAGTTGGTCAGGGCGGTATCGAGGGTCGCTCCCGGAAAGCTCTCGCCGAAGTCATTTTCCAGCGGCGTGCCTTCGACTTCTAGGCTCCCCGGCGCATCGATCGGGGTCTCGGGGGTGATCGTGCCGCTTTCCAAACCGGCGGCCGCGGTGACCACCTTGAAGGTCGAGCCGGGCGGGTACTGGCCCTGCGTGGCGCGATTGAGCAGCGGCGTTTCGATTTCGTTGGTGCTCAGCTTTGAGAATTCGTAGGGCACGCGGTTGGGGTCATAGGGTGGGTTCGAGGCCATCGCCATCACCCGCCCGCTCTTGGGTTCGATCGCCACCACAGCGCCGTAACCGGCGGCTTCGAGGTCGGCGAGCGCGGTTGCCTGGGCCGCCGGGTCGAGGTTGGTGACGATGTCGTTGCCCTGCTGATCGCGGCCGCGCAGTTGGTCGAGAATCGAATTGAATTCGGATTCGTTACCGACTAGTTCGTCGTTGTGGAAGCGCTCGAACTCGCTGTCGCCGAACTGGACGAAGCTGTAGCCGATCGGGTGCCCATAGAGGCGGCCCCGCGGGTAACGGCGCACGTAGCGCTTGCCGGAGCCGTGGCCCTTGGCCACCGAGCGGGCGATCACGGTGCCGTCGGCGGCAAGGATGCGCCCGCGCTGGATTTGCTGCTGCTCGAGCAACGGCCGCTTGTTGGCGTTCTTTTCGCGCAGCGCCGAGGCGTCGAACACCGACCAATAAGAGGTGAAGCCAACCAGCACGGCAAAGAGGACGACGAGGAGGCCGAAGAGCTTGATGATCTGGCGGTTCATGTGACCGTCCGTGAATGGACCGCCTCCCTGCGAGCGCGGTCCGAGACGAGCAGCAGCAGGGCCAGGAGGACGAAGTTGGCGACGATCGAGCTGCCGCCGTAGCTGATGAAGGGCAGGGTGACACCGGTCAGCGGGATCACCCTGGTGACCCCGCCGATGATGACGAAGGCCTGGATCGCGAAGACGGCGGTGAGGCCGGTGGCGAGCAGCTTCGAGAAGCCGTCATCGGCGAGCAGGGCGATCTTGAAGCCGCGGGCGGTGATCAGCAGGTAGGTGAGGATCACCGCGCAGGCGCCGAAGAGGCCGAGCTCGTTGACGATCAGCGAGTAGATCGTGTCGGTCTGCGCCGCCGGCAGCAGTGCGTTGTCGGTTCCGGGGATCGTGATCAGCGACTCGGCAAAGCCCTTGCCGAAGAGACCGCCGTCGGCCTGGGCGAAGATCGATTGCAGGATCTGATAGCCGCTCGTCTGCGCGTGGGGGTAGGGGTTGAGCCATACCTCAACCCGGTCGTGCACGTGCGGCACGGTGGCGGCGAAGAACCAGGCGCCGGCGAAGAACATCGCCATGCCGATCACGACGAAGGAGAGGCGGCCGGTGGCGACGTAGAGGAGGGCGAGGAAGGCGGCGAAGAACATCAGCGAGCTGCCGAGGTCGCGGATGAAGACGAGCATGAACATCGAGGCGCCCCAGACGACCAGCATCGGCCCGAAGTGCTTGAGCGGCGGCAGGGTCACCCCGAGCACGCGGCGGGCGCCGACGATCAGCACCTCGCGGTGCTCGCGCAGGTAGGAGGCGAGGAAGACGACCAGGCAGATCTTCGAGAACTCGGCCGGCTGGAAGGCGAGCGGACCGAGCTTGACCCCGAGGTAGGCACCGTTGACTTGCTGGCCAATCCCCGGCAGGCGCGGCGCCATCAGCAGCAGCAGTCCCACCCCCGCGATCGTGTAGCGGTAGCGCTCGAGCACGTCGTAGTCCCGCAGGAAGTGGATCGTCGCCGCGAAGAGGACGAGGGCGAGGACGAACCAGTTGGCCTGGTCACGGGCCAGGCCAGCATCTATCCGGTAGACCATGACCAAACCGAAAGCCATCAGCAGCGCAACCAGCGGGAAGAGGTAGGGATCGGCGTTGGGAAGCCGCACCCGCAGGTAGAAGTGGGTGGCGAGGCAGACGGCGAAGAAGTAGGCCCCGTAGATGAGGCTGAGGTTGTCGAGCTGCGCGTTCTCCTGGGCGAAGACCGCGGCGAAGCCGGCGGTGAGGAGAAGGGCCACCGGGACCAGAGCCATCAGCTCCCGGTTGCGGGCCGACATCAAAGTGCCGCCCGCATGCTCTGCTCTCGCACGCACGCGCTCATCGACCCCGGTTGCCTCGCGTCCGTGCTTCCGCGGCCGCTGCGGGCGGGTTTTCGATGGACTGTTCGATGTCTTCGACCAGCGAGACAGCGTCTCCGCGCGAGCGCAGGTCATGGCCCGTGACGGCGTCCTGGCGCCGCGGGGGCAGCGAGGAAGTTTGGATCGGGCTGGCGTAACGCTCTTCGTAGAGGTCGACGCCGAAGGGCAGTTCATAGGGCAGGCCCCGGTATAGAGCGACCCGACCGCTGCCGTCGGTGCCGAGGAACCAGATCTGGCGGTTGCCGTACCAGGCGCCGAATGCGAGCGCCCCAAGCACGACGAGGACAGCGAGCACCTTGAGCGCCCGGCGCAGGCCCCTCCGTGGCTGCTTGGCGGCGAGCTGCTCGCGGCGGTCGCGAGCCGCTGCCGCGGCGGCGCGGCGGCGCACCTCGGTCGTGGTTAGGCCCGCCTCGGCGGCCGTGCTGCCGATCAGCGTCGCGTCCTCGTGGCTCTGCTGGGGCGCGGCGGCGTCTTCGAGGCGGAAGGCGAGGGCGGTGATGTTGTCGCGGCCGCCGGCGCGGTTGGCTTCGTCGACCAAGGCCCGCACGGCGGCGCTCATCGAGGCGGCGCCGGCGAGCAGCTTGGCGATCTGCTCCTCGCCGAGCATCGTCGTCAGCCCGTCCGAGCAGATCAGGAAGACGTCACCGGCGGCGGCGGAGACAGTCTGCAGGTCGGGTTCGACCTCCGGCTCGGGGCCGAGCGCGCGGGTGATGATCGAGCGCTGCGGGTGGTCCTCGGCCTGGGCGTCGGTGATCTGGCCCTTGCGACGCATCTCCTCGACCAGCGAGTGATCGCGGGTCAGCTGCTCCAACTTGCCGCCGCGCAGCCGGTAGGCGCGGCTGTCGCCAACGTGGCCGATCGCCACCTCTTCGCCGGCCGCGTCGACGATCGCCGCGGTCAGCGTCGTGCCCATGCCCGCCCGCGAGGGATCGGCCCGCGCGAGCTCGTGAATCGTGCGGTTGGCGGCGAGGATCGTCTCGCGCAGCACCTGCTCGGGCGGCCCCTCGGGAAGGTCGACGTCGAAGGCGTCGGCCGCCGCTTTCGAGGCGACCTCTCCCGCCTGCGCCCCGCCCATGCCGTCGGCGACGACGAAGATCGGCGCGCGCACGAAGAAGGAGTCCTCGTTGGCGTTGCGCTGGCGCCCCGTGTCGGTGCGAAAAGCCTGATCGTCGATCCGCAGCATCTGCTTATCCCGAGGCCTCGTACCTGAACTCGGTGTCGCCAATCCGCACGACGTCGCCGTCGACCAGCTCCGCCTCCCCGTTCAGGGTCGCGTCGTTGAGCAGGGTGCCGTTGGTCGAGTTCATGTCCTCCACGTAGGTGCGGCGGTCGCGAGTGAAGATCCTGGCGTGTACGCCGGAGGCGTAGCGATCGTCGATCCGCACGTCCGCCTCGGCCGAGCGGCCGATCGAGAGGCCGCCGATCAGGTCGAAGCGCTCGCCGGGGTCGAGGCCGCCGCCGCGCTCGGCGATCAGCCAGGCATCGCCGACGCCGGGCTGCGGGGAGAGGCCGGGGACCTGGTGGAAGCCGGTGGCGTCGGGTGCCGGGGAGGCCGTGCGACGCAGGTCCTTGAGCGCGCTGCGGGCGATCCAGAGCAGGAAGAGGTAGAGAACGGCGAGGAAGCCGAACTTGAGGAAGACGGAGATCGGGGCGTAGTCCACTAGGCCGCGATACTCAGGTCAATGGTTTGTTCGCGTCCCGATCGCCACGGACTCGAGCGACCGGCGATCACCGTGACGATCGGGACGCTCACTGCTCGATCTCGAACAGGAAGGTCGTGGTGCCGACAGTCACCTGGTCCCCGGGGCTGAGCCGCGAGGAGGAGACGCGCCGGCCGTTCACCTTGATGCCGTTGGTCGAGCCGAGGTCCGCGATCGTCCAGTCGCCGGTCGGGGAGCGCCGCAGCTCGGCGTGGCGGCGCGAGACATTGGGGTCGGGGAGCACGCACTCGGCGCCCTTGGAGCGGCCGATCGTGGCGCGCGGGCCCTCGAGCACGTAGCGGCGGTCCTCGAGCGAGACCACAGCTCGGGTGGCGACCATCGCTTCCGCGCGCTGTTGCGGGCTGGCCGGTGCGGGGGGGCGCTCTTTGACCGCCGAGTAAACCATCGTGTGGCCCTCCTCCCCCTGCCGCGGCGCCTCCCCCTCGTGCGCCGGCGGCTTGACCAACCGGGTCTGGATGCCGAACTCGCCGAGGCGCAGGCGCTCGTCGGTCTTGAACTCGACCGCGGGACGGGTGAGCAGGTCGTAGTCGCGGCGGCGGGCGTGCTCGAGCAGGTAGCCGGATAGCTCCTGCTCGAGTGAGCGCTCGTAGCCTTCGAGCTTGACCCGGTCCTTGCTCGAGAGGTAGACGATGTACTCGTTTGGCACGTAGACGCGGGCGACGCCGGCGGTCTTGTGGGCGTCCATCTCCTTGGCCAGCTTGCGGGCCAGCTCGACCGGCTGCACCTCAGAGCTGAAGGCGCGGCTGAAGACCCCCTCGACGAGGCCTTCGATCCGACTCTCGAGGTTGCGTAGAACGCTGATCGGTGGGCTCCTTTTCGCGAGCGGCGCCAATTCCGCCGGCCGGCGGGGGAAGGCCGCTGAAATCCTACGGGAGCAGGACGCCGTGACCGACGGCGAGCCATGCCCCCAGGGCGGCGGCCAGGCCGATCGCGCCGAGGCGCAGGGACAGGGCTCGCTCACCGCGAGGCGGCTGGTCGGTGAGGCGATCGAGTGAGCTTTCGATCGCGCCGCCCAGCTCCTCCAGCGACGGGCGGCGATCCGGGCGGGTCTGCAGGCAGGCGTCGACCGCCTCGCAGAGCTCGCGCGGCAGGTCGGGGCGCAACCTGCGCAGGGGCCTCATGCGGGTGCCGATCGCCCGCGCGGTCGCCGCCGGGGTCGAGCGGCGGGTCGGGTTCTCGCCGCTCCAGCTCTCGTAGAGCATCAGGCCGAGGGCATAGACGTCGGCCTCGGGGCCGGCGGTGCGGCCCTCGGCCTGCTCGGGAGCCATGTAGGCGAGGGTGCCGACAACGTCACCGGGGGCGGTGAGGGCGGCGCCGTCGGTGAGGCGAGCGACGCCGAAGTCCATCAGCTTGGCGTGCGGCTCCCCCTCCTCGGTGACGAGCACGTTCTGCGGCTTGATGTCGCGGTGCACCACCGCGCGGGTGTGAGCGTGGTCCAGCGCCTCGCAGAGGTCGGCACCGATCTCGCCCACCTCGCGGTCGCTCAGCGTGCCGTCACGGTTGAGCTCGGCAAGGGTCGAGCCGTCGACCAGCTCGGTGACGAGCAGGGCGTTGCCGTCCTCCTCGCCCATCTCGTAGAGGGTCACGATTCCGGGGTGATTGAGCCTGGCCGCCGCCTGCGCCTCGCGCAGGACGCGACCGGATCCCGGCGCGCCGGCCGATTCGATCGCCTTGACCGCCACCGGCCGCTCGAGGCGCCCGTCCCAGGCCTCATAGACCGTGCCAAAGCCGCCGCTGCCGATGCGGCGCTCGATCAGGAAGCGGTTGAGTACGAGCGAACCGACCAATGCACTCTGCGGCTTCGCCGCGAATCCGCTTCCTCCTGCGACATACTCCCTGCTTCTTGGAGGATTCCGCCTCATCCCGGCCGGGTCGACGGCCCCGGCGCCGGCGTCGCCCCGAGCGTCAGCAGATTCTGCTGCGGCGCGGGCTGGCGCTTGGCGGTGGCCTGCTGATCCTGATCCTGATCGTGCTCGGGGTCAAGGGCTGCCTCGACGCGCGCAAGAACCGCGAGCTCAGCGACTACGCCCGTAATGTCAGCGAGATCGTCGAAGAAACCAACAAGACCAGCAAGTCCTTCTTCGGCAAGCTCGATGAACCGGGTGGACTCTCGGTAACCGAATTCATCAGCCAGGTCAGCGCCGATCGCAGCGCCATGGACAACTACGCCAGTCGCGTCGACGGCCTCGGCGCGCCGGGCGATATGAGCCACGCGCAGAACGCGCTCGAGTTGACCTATGAGCTGCGGGTGAGCGCGATGGACGAAATCGCCGAAAAGATGAGCACCGCGCTCGGCGACGTCGGTGCCGAGCAGGCGACCAGGGCAATCGCCGCGCAGATGCGCAAGCTGCTCGGCGGTGACGCACTCTACGCCGCCGTGGTGCGCCCCGAGATCAACGGCGTTCTCGCCGCCAACGGGATCGAGGGCTCAGACGTGCCGAAAAGCGTCTTCCTCCCCGACGAAACCCGCTGGCTTGACGAAAGTGAAGTGAGCGCGGCGTTGGGGTCGGTGAGCGGCTCGAGCGGCGTTTCGGGGAACGGCATCCACGGTCTCGGTCTAATCAGCACCAGCGTCAGCGGCACGGAACTGACCGCCGAATCCACCACCTCGGTCATCAGCGAAGGCACTCCGGAAGTCGAAGTCGAAGTCGCCAACCAGGGCGAATCGACCGAGAACGGGATCGACGTCTCGGTCAGCGTCAGCGGTGGCACGACCCTCTCCGGCACGATCGACAGCATCGCCGCCGGCGAATCGGAAACCGTCGCGATCCCGCTGACCCCGGCACCCAGCGGCGAAGTCACCCTAAAAGTGAAAGTCGACACGGTGCCCGGCGAGAAGGTCTCCTCAAACAACGAAGCCAGCTACAACGTCGCCTTCGAATAGGCGGGCTGCGGTCGTGCGGATCGCCTATCTGGGGCCGGCTGGGACCTTCACCGAGGACGCTCTGCGCGGAGCACTGGCCGACGGGGTCGGGTTCGAGCCGCTGCGCACGGCGACGATTCGCGAGGCGATCCTCGCCGTCGAGCAAGGTGAGGCCGATCGCGCCCTGGTTCCCTTCGAGAACTCGATCGAGGGCTCGGTGCGGGTCACCCTCGACACCCTCGCCTTCGACGCCCAGGGGGTGGCGGTGGTCGGCGAGCATGACTTCTCCGTGCGAGCCCATCTGATCGCGGAGCGACCGCTGGCGCTTAGCGCTGTCAGGACGGTGCTTTCCCATCCTCAGCCGCTCGCTCAATGTGCTCGCTTTCTGCGCGAGCAACTTCCCCAGGCCGAGCAGATCACCGCGACCAGCACCGCCGAGGCGGTGCGCACGGTCTGTGAATCGCCGAGTCCGTACCCCTCGGCCGCCGCGATCGGTGCGCGAGCCGCCGCCGAGCTCTACGGCGGCGTCGTCCTCGCCGAGGGGATAGAGGACGAGGCCAACAACGTAACCCGCTTCGTCTGGATCGCTCCCGCGGGCACCGAAGCAAGCGGCGGCGAGGCCTGGAAGACAACCCTGGTTTTCTCCGAGCTGGGCGAAGACCACCCCGGCGCGCTGGTCAACGCCCTGCGCGAGTTCTCCAGCCGCGAGGTCAACCTGACACGAATTGAGTCGCGGCCGCTGCGGCTCGGGTTGGGCCGTTACATGTTCTTCTGCGACCTCGAGGGCGCACTCTCCGAGGCGCGGGTCGCGGAGGCCGTTGGGGCCTTGCGAGACAAGGCCGAATCGGTTCGAATTCTCGGTTCATACCCGACGCGGTAGGTCGCCTGCGTAGAATTCCCGAGCAACATGGCACGTGTGCTCGTACTCAACGCAACGTATGAGCCAATCAACGTCTGCACGTTGAGGCGGGCCGCTGTGCTGCTGCTGAAGGAAAAGGCGGAGCTACTGGAGCGCCGCGAAGGGGCGATCCACTCCGAGCACATGACGATGGAGCGCCCCGACGTGATCCGCTTGACCAACTACGTGCGGATTCCCCGCGAAGCACATCGCCGCAAGATCACCCGCCGGGCCGTGCTCGCCCGTGACTCCTGGACCTGCCAGTACTGCGGCTCACGCAAATCCGGCCTCACCGTCGACCACGTCATCCCCCGCAGCCGCGGCGGCAAGTCAGTCTGGGAGAACATCGTCGCCGCCTGCGCGGCCTGCAACCGCCGCAAGGGCAACCGGCTGCCGCGCGAGATCCACATGCATCCGCGGAGCACGCCTAAGGCGCCGGGGCCCAATGTCTTCATCCAGGTGGCGAGTCCTTCGATTCCGCCTGCGTGGCAGCAGTACTTGCCGGCCGCTGCGTAGGGCGGTAGGTGGGGGTCTCGTAGTTCCCAGCACCTTCGCCCTGCGGGCTGCGGTGCAACCGAGTGGGCCGCTGACGCGGCCCTTTGAAGCACTCTGCGGAGCCGCTTCGCGAGGAACTACGAGACCCCCACCTACCGCCCATCCCTGCGAAGCCGAAAACTGCTGCAAAGCGGCGGAATCGAGAACCGCGAGAGCTTCTTGAGACGAGAGAGGATCCAGCGCAACCGCGTAGCTCAAGCTTGTGCGAAACGTGTCGCGTGGCTTTGCGGTAAAGCTTCTCGGACTCGATCGATCTCGGCGGGTAGCGGGGCCGGTTGAGCTTTGGAGGGGTGTGTTGGGGCTCTGGGGATCCTCGCGAAGCGGCTCCGCAGAGGGATGTGAGGGCCGCGCAAGCGGCCACCTGATTGCACCGAAGCCCGAAGGGCGTAGGTGCTGGGATCCCCAGAGCCCCAACACACCCCTCCTCTACTCCGCCGGCTCCCCCTGCCCGTCGTCCTCGCTCGATCCCGAGTCGTCGTCGACCACCAGCGCCACCGCCGATACGCAGTCGTCGTCCTTCATGTTCATCACCCGCACCCCCTGGGTCGGGCGACCCATCTGGGAGATGCCGCCGGCGCGGGTGCGCTGGACCATGCCGTTCTGGGAGATGAAGAGCAGGTCCTGGTGCTCGCGGACGATCAGGGCACCGGCGAGGCCGCCCTTCTTTTCAGTCAGCTTGGCGGTCAGCACGCCTTTGGTGCCACGGCCCTTGACCGGGTACTCGGAGACCGATGTGCGCTTGCCGTAGCCGTTCTCGGTGACGACGAAGAGCTCGGAGTCATCGCGGGCAATGTCCATCGCCAACACGCGGTTTGGCTCACCGTTGACCTTGGATGAGACGTTCATCCCTTTGACACCGCTGGTGTCACGGCCCATCGCGCGCACCGCCTCCTCGGAGAAGCGCGACGCGTGGCCCGACTTGGAGACGAGCAGGATGTCGTCGTCACCCGAGGTGAGGCGCACCTGGACCAACTCGTCGGAGTCGCGAATCTTGATCGCGATGATCCCGTCGGCCCGGATCGGCGTGTTGTAAGCCGCAAACTCGGTCTTCTTGACCAGGCCCTGGGCGGTGGCGAAGACCAGGTACCTGTTCTCGCTGAAGTCGCGGGTCGGGATCACCGCAGTGACCTTCTCTCCCTCGCGCAGCGGCAGCACATTGACCAGCGCCCGCCCTTTCGCCGTCCGCGCCCCCTCGGGCAGCTCGTAAACCTTGAGCCGGTAGACCTTGCCGCGATTGGTGAAGAAGAGCAGGAAGTCGTGGGTCGAGCAGATGTGCAGGTGCTCGATGTAGTCGTCCTCCTTGAGGTCCATCCCCATCACGCCGCGGCCGCCTCTGTTCTGCTGACGATAGGTCGCGAGAGGCAGGCGCTTGGCGTAGCCGGAGTGGGTGATCGAGATCACCATCTGCTGGTCGGCGATCATGTCCTCGATGTTCATGTCGCCCTCGAAATGGGTGATTTCAGTGCGGCGCTCATCGCCGTAGCGCTGGTCGATCTCGTTGAGCTCCTCGACGATCACGGCGTCGATCCTGGCCGGATCGCCGAGGATCGCGCGCAGCTCGGCGATCCGCTTGGCCAGTTCTTCGTGCTCCTCGCGCAATTTGTCGGACTCCAGCGCGGTGAGCCGGGCCAGGCGCATGTCGAGGATCGCCTGAGCCTGCTCAGCGGAGAGCTCAAAGCGCTCGATCAGGCCGGTCTTGGCGGTCTCAGTGTCGGCCGAGCCGCGGATCAGCTCGATCACGGCATCGAGGTTGTCCAGGGCGATCAGCAGTCCCTCGAGGATGTGGGCGCGGGCCTCGGCACGGCGCAACTCGTGCTGGGTGCGGCGGATCACCACCTCGCGCTGGTGGCTGACGTAGTGCTCGATCAGCTCCTTGAGGCTGAGCGTCTTCGGCACGCCGTCGACCAGGGCGACCATGTTGACGCCGAAGGTGCTCTGCATCGCGGTCCGCTTGTAGAGCTGGTTGAGCACCACCTCGGGCGGGTCGCCGCCGCGCTTGGTCTCGATCACCAGGCGCATGCCGGAGCGATCGGACTCGTCGCGCAGATCGGAGATGCCGGTGATCTTTTTGTCGCGGACCAGATCGGCGATCTTGGTGATCAGGCCGCCTTCGCCGCCCTTCTTGACCATGAACGGCAACTCGGTGACGATGATCGCGTCGCGGCCGCCCTTGAGCGGCTCGACGTGGGCACGAGCGCGGATCCGCACCGAGGCGCGGCCGGAGGCGTAGGCGTCGCGGATACCTTCAGCGCTCATGATCCCGCCGCCGGGGAAGTCGGGGCCCTTGACGTGCTCCATCAACCCTTCGAGGTCGATGCCCGGGTTGGCGATGTAGGCCTTGACCGCGCCGATCGACTCGCTCAGGTTGTGCGGGGGGATGTTGGTCGCCATCCCAACCGCGATCCCCGCCGAGCCGTTGACCAGCAGGTTGGGGAAGCGGGCCGGCAACACCAACGGCTCCTGCTGGGACTCGTCGTAGTTTGGCCCCCACTCGACGGTGTCGGCCTCGATGTCGCGCAGCAGCTCGGTCGAGAGGCGGGCGAGGCGGGCCTCGGTGTACCGCATCGCGGCCGGCGGGTCGTCGTCGATCGAGCCGAAGTTGCCCTGACCGTCGACCAGCATGTAGCGCAGCGAGAAGGGCTGCGCCATCCGCGCCAGCGTGTCGTAGATCGCCGAGTCGCCGTGGGGGTGGTACTTGCCCATCACCTCGCCGACGATGAAGGCGGACTTCCGGTAGGGGCGGTTGGGCTGCAGGGCGAGGTCGTGCATCGCGTAGAGAACCCGCCGGTGCACCGGCTTCAGTCCGTCGCGTACGTCGGGCAGCGCTCGCCCGACGATCACGCTCATCGCGTAGTCGAGGTACGACGAGCGCATCTCTGTCGTCAGCTCGCGCTCCTCGATCCGCCCTCCGGTGAGTGCTTCCGCGCCCTCCACTAGATCCACCTCCCCTTGGCCGGTCGCCCTGAGCTACACATCGAGGAACCGCACCTCCTTTGCATGCCTTTCGATAAAGGCCTTGCGTGGCTCCACCTTGTCGCCCATCAGGTCGGTGAAGATCTTCTCGGCCATCGCCGCATCATCGATCTGAACCCGCTCCAAGGTGCGGCTGGCAGGGTCCATCGTCGTCTCGCGCAACTGTTCGGCGTTCATCTCGCCCAGGCCCTTGAAGCGCTGCATGGTGACTCCGTGGCGGGCCAGGTCCATCACCATCCGCCGCAGCTCGGCGAACGACTCCGCCGTTTTCTCTTTCTGCTCGAGCGAGATCTTGAACGGCGGGCGGCCCACCTGGCTCAGCAGCTCGCGATGGGACTCGACCAAGCGCCGGTAGTCATGCGATTCGAACAGGCCGGCGGAGAGCTCAAAGGCCTTCGCCAGACCATCGCGCCGGTGGACCGCGCGGACGAGGATCTCGTTGCCGGCTTCGGAGACGATCTCGGTGTCAAACGGCTCGACCTCGCCGGCGTCGCCGTTGATCACGTCCTTGACCTCAGCGAGTGAGGTGACGCCACGATCGAGGATTTCCGACTCGCCGAGGAAGCGGATCAGCTCATGACCGAAATCGGCCTGCAGCGAGTCGGCCCAGCCCTCATGCTCCTTCAGCCGCCGGTTGAAGCGCTGCCAACGAGTCGCGGTCAGCTTGTGCGTCTCCGCGGCGGCGTCGGTCACCTCCATCTGCTCGAGCTTGTCGCGGAGCAGCAGCTCCTCGAGCTCTGACTCCTTCTCCACGTAGGTCTCCTGCTTGCCGTTCTTCAGCTTGTAGAGCGGCGGCTTGGCGATGTAGACGTAGCCGGCCTCGATCAGCTCCGGCATCTCGCGGTAGAGAAAGGTGAGCACCAGGGTGCGGATATGAGCACCGTCGACGTCCGCGTCGGTCATCAGCACGACCTTGTGGTAACGCGCGTCTTTGACGTCGAACTCCTCGCGAATGCCGGTGCCGACTGCGGTGATCAGCGCTTGGATCTCCTGGTTGGAGAGCACCTTGTCGATCCGCGCCTTCTCGACGTTGATGATCTTGCCGCGCAGCGGCAGCACCGCCTGCGTGTTGCGATCCCGCCCCTGCTTCGCGGAACCGCCGGCGGAATCACCCTCGACTATGAACAGCTCGGCCAGGGCGGGGTCACGCACCGTGCAATCGGCCAGCTTGCCCGGCAGGGTCGAGTTCTCCAGCGCCGACTTGCGGCGGGTCAGGTCGCGGGCCTTGCGGGCCGCCTGGCGCGCTCGAGCCGCGTCGACCGCCTTGCCGACAATCCGTTTCGCCTCGCTCGGGTTCTCCTCGAAGAACTCGCCGAGCTTGCGATTGACCGACTCCTTGACCAGCCCCTCGATCGGCGGGTTGCCGAGCTTGGTCTTGGTCTGACCCTCGAATTGCGGATCGGCGAGCTTGACCGAGATCACCGCGGTCAGTCCCTCGCGCACGTCGTCGCCGGTGAGGTTCTCGTCTTTCTCTTTGAGCAGGCCCTTGCTGCGCGCGTAGGCGTTGAGGGTGCGGGTCAGCGCCGAGCGGAAGCCGGAGAGATGGGAGCCGCCCTCGTGGGTGTTGATGTTGTTGGCGAAGCTGAAGATCGATTCCTGGTAAGAGGAGTTCCACTGCATCGCCACCTCGACCTGGCCATCATCGGTCTCGTTTTCGAAGAAGACCGTCTTACGGTGCAGCGGGTCCTTGTTCTCGTTGAGGTGGGCGACGAAGTCGACGATGCCGCCCTCGTAGTGGAAGATGTCCTTCTGTCCGGCGGCGCGCTCGTCGATCAGCTCGATCTTGAGGCCGCGGGTTAGGAAGGCGGTCTCGCGCAAGCGCTCGGCCAGGGTCGCGTAGTCGAACTCGAGCTCGTCGAAGATTTCAGCGTCGGGCAGGAAGGTGATCGTGGTGCCGTGTGAGTCGCTGCTGGCGCCGCGGTGGAGATCCGCCTGCGGCTTGCCGCGTTCGTAATCCTGGGTCCAGATCGCGCCGTCGCGGCTGATTTCAAGGTGGAGCTTCTCGGAGAGAGCGTTGACGACCGAGATGCCGACGCCGTGCAGACCGCCGGAGACCTTGTATCCGTCGCCGCCAAACTTGCCGCCGGCGTGGAGCGTGGTCAGCACCACCTCGGCCGCCGGGCGCTTCTCTTTTTTCAGTTCGTCGACCGGGATGCCACGACCGTCATCGGCGACGGTGCAGCTGTTGTCCGGGTGCAGGACAACGCGGACGTTGTCGCAGTAGCCGGCAATCGCCTCGTCGACCGAGTTGTCGAGCACCTCGTAGACGAGGTGGTGCAGACCACGCGGCCCCGTCGAGCCGATGTACATGCCGGGTCGCTTGCGAACCGCTTCCAGACCCTCGAGGACGGTGATGTCCTTGGCGCCGTAGGACTCTGAGCCGCCTTTTTTCTCCGCGGCCGTATTCGTCTTCTCAGGCAATTAATCCCTTCCCGCTCTCATAGAAAACCCCGACCGTTTGGGCTCTTGCCGCCCAGGGTCGGGGCAGAAACACAAGTTGACATAAGGATACCAGTTCGGACCCCCCGGAAGCCTCCGTGGAGGAAATAAAAGTCCTGCAAATCACGGTATTTGAAATTGATCTCACTCATTACTCACGCGAAAGCGCAAACTCTGCGGCGCGCGCGCTCCGAGCCTCTCCCGCAGCCGCTCGAGCAGCTGCGCTTGCATCAAATCCAACTCCTGTGCCCAGACGGAATCTGAGCAATCGACCGTCACCTCCCCCCCGCGTTCAGAAACCGGTTGCGCAGCCGCCGCGATGCGCTCGCCGACCAGCTCGACCCAGACCGACTGCAGCAAAGCCAGGCCCGTCTTCGGAGCGGCGGCCTCGAGCGCGGAGCGCAGGGCGTCGGTGGCGGGCCGGGGGGCGCGGCGGCGGCTCACGCGGCGGCGATCTTCTCCTCGCCCAGCGGCATTCGCACGATGCTGTCCCGCGCTTGTGGCGGCAGGGAGTCTTCGTCGGCAGCGGTGATCACCGCTTGCCCGGCGCCGCTCAAGCGCTCGACCAACCGCTCACGGCGCTCGGGATCGAGCTCGCTCATCACGTCGTCGAGCAACAGCAAGGGAACGACCCTGCGAGCCTCCAGCAAGGCGTCGCGCTCGGCGAAGATCAGGGCCAGCAGGGCGGCGCGCTGCTGGCCCTGGGAGCCGTAGCGGCGTAGGGAGCGCGTTGCGGCGCTGAACTTGATCTCGTCGAGATGCGGGCCCCAAGACGTCCGCCCCAGCCGCAGGTCGGCCTCGCGACGCTCGCCGAGGCCGATTCGGATCTCCTCCGCCGAGCCGGCGGCCCGCGGCGCGTACTCGACTTCCCCCCCGCCCTCCAACCCGAGCTCCGCGGCGGCGGTCGCGAACGGACCGCTGAGCTCGGCCACGGCCTCAGCCCGGGCGGCGACCAGCGCGGCGGCAGAATCGGCCACCGCCGCGTCCCAGGCATCGAGCTGGGTCGTGGGGCCTTGGCCGCCGGCCAGCCGGGCGACCAGGGCATTGCGCTGCGCCAGCGCCTGGCCGAAGCGCTGGCGCAGTTCCGAACGACTGGGCCAGCGGGCGGCGATGAAGCCGTCGAGGTGGGCGCGCCGCTCCGAGGGCGGGCCCTTGATCAGGGAGAGGCGATCAGGTGAAAAGACCGCGACGGGCGGGCGACTGCGGGTAAGCGTGGCCGGGTCGGAAGGGCTGCCGTCGAGCAGGTGACGGCGGCCCTCGGCGCGGCTGACCGACGCGAGGAAGTGACGCTCAATCTCATCGTCATCGCGAACCGTCGCTTCAGCGCGGGCAAAGGAGCCGCCAAAAGGGATCAAATCGCGGCGATCAGAGGTCCGAAACGAGCGCCCCGTCAGGGCGAAGTAAAGCGCCTCGAGCAGGTTCGTCTTGCCGACCCCATTGGGTCCGACGAGGCTGAGAATGCCGGCACGGAGCTCAACCCGCGCTGCGTCCAAACTCCGCGACGGCCTCGCTTCGACGGCGGTGACGAGCACCGGCCGGGGCTCACACGTTGAGGCGGATCGGCATCACCAGGTAGCGGAAGTCTTCGTTGTCGACCGGCTGCAAGAGCCCCGGGCGCAGCGGCGAGATCAACCGCAGCATCACCTCGTCGCCCTCGACGCTTTCGATCCCCTCGCGCAGGAACTCGGGGTTGAAGCCGATCTCCAGGGGCTCGCCCTCGAAGGCGGCGGGCATCGTCTCCTCGGCATCGCCGACGTCCGGAGTCGATGCGGCGATCTTGAGCTCACCGGGCGAGAACGAGAGCCGCAGCGGCGCGTTTCGTTGCGCCAGTTGGCTGATCCGGCGGGTGACGTCGAGCAACTCCGGCCGCGGCAGCCGCACGTCGTGCTCGTAGGACTCGGGCAGGAGTTGTCGAAAGTTGGGGAATTGCCCCTCGATCAGCCTCGTGTTGAGGACGATCGCCCCTGCCTTGAAGATGGCCTGGTTGCGCTGCAGTGCCACCGAAACGGCGTCGACTCCGTCAACGGAGACGACGCGGCCGAGCTCGCGCAGCGCCTTGGCCGGAATGTTTGCCTCCAACTCGCCGCCGATCGCGCTCTCCAGCTCAGTGCGCTTGACGGCAAGGCGGTAAGAATCGGTGGCGACCATCGTCATCTCCGAGCCGCTGGCGCTGACCAGCACCCCGGTCAGCACGGGGCGCATGTCATCGCGAGAGGCGGCGCGCGCGACCAGGTCCACCGTTGCGGCGAGCGCGGCGGCCGGGATCGAGAGCGGCTCGCCCTCTTCCTCGGGGAAGGCGGGGAAGTCCTCGCTGGGCAGAACGCGGAGGTGGAAGCTCGAACCACCGCTGCGGATCTCGACATCGCGCTCTGACTCGCGCAGCTCGATCTCGACAGTCGGGTCACCGAGCGAGCGCGAAACCTCGGCGAGGAGGCGGCCGGGGAGGAGGACCGAGCCGTCGCCGTCGACTTCAGCCTCGAGCTTCGTCTTCAGGCCCATCTCCAAATCGGTGGCGCTGAGAGTGACGCCGTCGCCGTCCGCGTTGAGCAGAATCCCCGAGAGAGACTGGGTCGCGGCGCGGGTTGACACAGCTCGGGAGACGACCGAGAGCTTTGCGACAAGCTCGTCTCGTTTGGTTGTCAGCTTCAAGTGATTGATGCCTTCTTAAGTTGGGTTAGTGCTTGTGGAAAAGCAGGGAAACGCGCTCCGCTCCGCATTGAACAGCGATTTGCCGGCTGTGGAGGGCGCTGTGGGAAAGCATTGATTCTTACAGTGTCGTCGGCCGTCAGGAGTGGCCTGTGGAGCTCTTGTGGATAGCGGCGCGCAACTCTTCGACCCGCGCGGCCAGCGCCGGGTCCTCCCCGCAGCGGGCTTCGGCCCGCCGAATCGAGTTGAGCACCGTCGAGTGGTCGCGGCCTCCGTAGAGGCGACCGATCTGAGGCAGGGAGAGGTCGGTCAACTCCCGGGTCAGGTAAATCGCGACCTGGCGAGCGTTGAGCGGCGTGGCCGAGCGGGTCGAGCCCACCAGCTCGGCCCTGGAGATACCGAAAGCCTTGGAGACACGCTGCTGGATCTCCTCTACGGGTGAGTGTTCGGAGCCCCGCGAGGTTTTCGGGATCACGGCATCGACCAGCTCTGTGCTGAGTGGCCGGGCGGTGAGCGAGGCGTGGGCGATCAGGCGCGTCAGGGCACCGTGGAGCTGGCGGACGTTGATGTCGATGCGACGCGCCAACTCGGCGAGCACGTCTCCTTCGGTGTCGATCCCGGCCTCGCGCACGAGCCGGCGCAAGACGGTGAGGCGCGTGGCCAGGTTCGGCGGCTCGACGGGGATTGTCAGGCCCCACTCGAAGCGATCGCGCAGGCGCGACTCGAGGCTCGAGAGCTCGCTTGGCATGCGGTCAGCGGAGAGTGCGAGCTGGCTACCGCCTTCGTAAAGGGCGTTGAAGGTGTGAAAGAACTCATCCTCGGTGTGGCGCTTGCCCTCGAGGAACTGGACGTCATCGACCAGGAGGACGTCGAGATCCCGGTAGCGGCGCTTGAACTCCTCGGCGCCGGCGCTGCGCAGGGCGGTGACGAACTCGTTGGTGAAGCGCTCCGCGGTTGTGTAGCGAACGTTGAGAGCCGGCGCTGAGGCCTCGAGGTAATTTGCAATCGCAACCAGGAGGTGCGTCTTGCCGAGCCCCGGCGGTCCATGCAGGAAGAGGGGGTTGTACGCCTCCGAGGGCGCCTCGGCCACCGCCAGCGCCGCCGCGTGGGCGGCGCGATTCCCCTCCCCGATCACGAAGCGATCGAAGGTGTAGTTGACGTTGAGGCCGGGGCCGGCGGCCACCGCCTCCTCCGCGTCCGCTTTTCCCTCGGCAACGAGGCTGACGTCTCTGAGCTGGCCCCCGGCGCCGAGCAATGCCTCGCGAATCAGGCCGGTGTAGCGCCGCTCGGTCCATGCCCGGATGCCTTCCGGCGCTGAGAGCAGGAGGGTCTCGGAGCGGCTGCCGACGACCCTCAGCGGTTCCAGCCAGAGCTGGAACGTCGAGGCCGGAACAGAGGCCCGCAAGCGGGCTTGCACGTCGTGCCAGAGGGAGTCGAGGTCTTGTTGCGCCGCATCATCTTGCACCGGCGGCCGACCATAGCGGCGCCTCGAGGGGCCGAAATCGGTCCCTCCGCAAATGCCGCCGAAATCATTTTGATGGCGAGTTCCCTTGCTTGGCGGCGCGTCCGTATACTGCGACGCCCGATGAAGCGGACTTATCAGCCGAAGAAGCGGAAGCGGGCCAAGACGCACGGATTCCGGGCGCGCATGAGCACGCGTGGGGGTCGGGCGATTCTCAAGCGCCGGCGCCGCAAAGGCCGGAAGCGCCTCACTCCCTAGATGGCGGGGAAACGGCGCCGCCTTTCACGCAGCGGCGAGTTTGACCGCGTCTATCGCGACGGATCCTCACATGCAACCCGTTATCTCGTTCTCTACAGCTTTCCCCGCAAGGGCGAGGAAGAGGAGGATGAGGTGAGGCTCGGGGTTTCGGTCAGCCGCAAGGTTGGCGGTGCGGTTGACCGCAACCGGGTTAAGCGGGTTCTGCGCGAGACCTTCTGGGGATTGTCCGATCGCCTCCCGGCGCAGCACGACTTCGTCCTGGTCGCTCGGCCCGAGATTGGCGACTTGATCGACCGCGAGGGTTCCTCTGGGGTGCGCGCCAGCATCGAGGAGGCGCTCTCGGGTTCCGCCAGGAAGAAGCGTTCCACGTGAAACGGGTCTTCCTGACCATGATCCGCGCCTATCAGCGCTGGATCTCGCCCGCGTTCTCCCGGCGCTGCCGCTACGAGCCGAGCTGCTCAAGCTATGCCGTCGAGTCGATCAGCCGCTTCGGGGTCATCCGCGGGACCTTGCTGGCAACGTGGCGGCTGCTGCGCTGCAACCCCTTCAGTCATGGCGGCTTCGACCCGGTTCCAGGCCGGTTCACGCTCAAAGTCGGGCCCGTGGACCCCGCCGCCCATCACGGGGAGGCGCACACGTGATCCTGGCGGCGAACATCCTGCAGCCGCTGGTCGACGTCGTAAACACGGTTCTCAAGTTCTTCCACGACGACGTCGGGCTGAACTGGGGGATGTCGATCATCGCCCTCACCATCTCCACCCGGGCGATCTTGATCCCGCTCACCTATCGCCAACTGAAAGGCATGCGGGCGCTGCAGGCGCTGCAGCCTCAGATCAAAGAAATCCAGGCGAAGTACAAAAACGACCGCCAGCGCATGCAGCAGGAGATGATGCACTTCTACCAGGAGAACAAAGTCAATCCCTTTGCCTCCTGCATTCCCCTGATTGCCCAGCTGCCGGTTTTCATCACCCTTTTCTCTGTCCTCCGGAACGAGCTTCCCGAGGACATCGGCTGCAAAGCGGGCCACTGTGGCTCAGAAGCGTCGTTCCTCTTCATCCACGACCTCACCGCATCGGCGCATGGGGGCGAACTGGCCGCTCTGTTGATCCTCTACGTCGGCACCCAGCTGGTCTCCGGCCTGATCATGTCGGTCACCGCCGACAAAAGCCAGCGGATGATGATGGCGGTACTGCCGTTCATCTTCGTCCCCTTCGTGATCAAATTCCCGGCCGGCCTCGTCCTCTACTGGATCACCACCAACTTCTGGACGATCGGCCAGCAATACGTGATCCAACGGGTCATCCCAGCCCCCGTCGCCGCAACGCCGGAGGGGGCATTGGCCGCGAAGGCGGCCAAGCCACCGCCACCGCCGCCGAAAAAGAAGAAGAAGCGGCGATAGGGGCCGGCGGGAAGGTCCCGTCGAACCCGGCACCGCCCTGCCGGGCGGTGCAATGCAGAGCCGCTTGCGCGGCCAAGATGCACTTTGCAGAGCCGCTTCGCGAGGATTCCGACGGGACCTTCCCCGCCGCCTTACGTCCATGAGCTCCTCCTGTTGGAGAAGGCGTCTGGAAATGCGGAAAGACAGAAGCATTCACTTAACTGTCTTCCGCGCATAGACTGCTCGCGTGACCGGAGCTGACGACTGGCCGCAGGAGCCCGCTGAGCGGGTTCGGGAGCTCGTTGAGGAGGTGCTCGACGAGCTCGACCTGGCGGGTGAGGTGGAGATTGTCGAGGGCGACGATCGAATCACTGCTTCGGTAGTTGGCGACGAGGATTACGGCCTGTTGATCGGCAAGCGAGGGCAGACGATCGACGCGCTGCAGCTGATTGCCTACCAGGCGGCGTTCCGGGGGATGCGAGAGCGCAAGCGAGTCGTAGTGGATGCCGCCGGGTACCGCGATCGCCGCAGGGAGACGCTGACGGCGCGGGCGGACCGGGCAGCGGAGCAGGCGCTGAACGAGAACCAGTCGGTCGAGCTGGATCCGATGAGCGCGCAGGAGCGCCGCGTCGTCCACGAGCACCTCAAGGAGCGCTCGGGGGTCGAGACCTACAGCGAAGGGGACGAGCCGCGTCGGTGCGTGGTCGTCGCCCCCTTGGTTTCCGAGTAGCCAGCGGTCCGGTAGGGGTTTCGCTTAACTTTTCGGTGGAACGGAGTTGGGCTGACGCCCGGAGGTCGGTGACGAAAAAGTGCAAGACGCTTCACCCCTACCGGACCGCTGGCTAGACGACGCGCAACGGGCGACGATCACGCGGGTCTTGGAGCTTCTGGAGACCGAGCGCGCGTCGGTCAGCTCCGTGACCGAGCCCGATCGGGCCTGGCGGGTGCACGTCGCGGACAGCCTCACCGGGCTGGGATTCGAGACCCTGCGCGAGGCCCCAACCATCGCGGATATTGGCTCTGGAGCAGGGTTTCCGGGCCTTGTGCTGGCGGTTGCCCTGCCCGGCTCCCAGGTTGATCTGGTCGAGTCGGTGGGGCGCAAGTGCGACTTCATCCAGCGCGCGATTGATGCCGCAAGGATCGCCAACGCTCGGGTTATCAACGCCCGGTCGGAGGATCTCGCCGCCGGCGAGGGGCGCGAGGCCTACGCGGCGGTTACCGCCCGCGCCGTCGGCCGACTCTCCACCCTCGCCGAGCTTGCTTCCCCGCTGCTCGAAGACGGCGGCGTCCTCGTCGCCTGGAAGGGCAAGCGCGACGCCGAGGAGGAGGCGCAGCTCAAAAACGCCTCCGCGACCCTGGCGATGCGGCCCGAGGAGATCCGCCATGTCGGGCCTTTCGCCGGCAGCGAGCATCGCCATCTGCATCTAATCCGCAAGGCCGCCCCAACACCACAGAAGCTGCCGCGGCGTGCGGGCATGGCCAAGAAGCGCCCGTACGGATCTCACGCAAACTAGTCTGCCTGGCCATGGGCGTCGTCTACGCGATCTCCAACCAGAAGGGCGGCGTCGGCAAGACGACGACGGCCGTCAACGTCGCTGCCTGCGTGGCCGCGGCCGGAGCGCAGACGCTTCTCGTCGACCTCGATCCGCAGTGCAACGCGACGGTGGCCCTTGGCGCCGAGCGCGACCTGCACCCCTCTTCCTACGACTGCCTGATCGGCGAGGTCTCGGTGGCCGAGGCGGCTCGCCCGGCCGGACCCGACAACCTCTGGCTCGTGCCCGCCAATCGCGACCTGGCCGGCGCCGCGGTCGAGCTGCCGCGAATCGAGGGCTCCGAGACGCGCTTGCGCGAACGGCTCGGCCCGGTGCGCGAGCGCTTTGCCTACACCCTGCTCGACTGTCCGCCCTCGCTCGGCCCGGTCAGCGTCAACGCCCTCACCGCCGCCGACCGGGTGGTCGTCCCGGTCCAGGCCGAGTACCTGGCCCTGGAGGGACTGGTGCAGTTCCTCGACACCCTGGCGGTGATCCGCCGTGAGCTCAACCCAACGCTCCAGGTGTCGGGGCTTTTGGTCACCATGCACGATGAGCGCACCCGCTTGGCGCAGGACGTCGAGCAGGAACTGCGCCGGCATTTCCCCGAGATGGTCTTCGACACAGTCATACCGCGCAGTGTCCGGGTTGCCGAGGCGCCCAGCTTCGGCCTGCCCGTGATCGACCACTCGCCGCGATCGCGCGGCTCCGATGCTTACCGCGCCCTCGCCCAGGAGCTGGCCGAGCGTGGCTAGCACGGCGAAGCGCGGCCTCGGCAGCGGCCTGGCGGCGATCCTTCCCGAGGCCGGCAGCGAACACGCCGGCGAGTTGCGCGAGTTGCCGGTCGAGGTGATCAAGCCAAATCCCAACCAGCCACGGACCAAGATCGACCCCGGGTCACTCAGTGCCTTGGCCGCCTCGATCGAGGCCAACGGCGTGGTGCAGCCCCTGTTGGTCCGTCCCCTGCCCGACGGCAGCTACGAGTTGATCGCCGGCGAGCGGCGTTGGCGCGCGGCGCAGGCGGCGGGCTTGGCCAAGGTGCCGGCGGTAGTGCGCGACCAGGAGTTGGCAGAGCGGCTGCAGGTGGCGCTGATCGAGAACATGGTCCGCGAGGATCTCAACCCGGTTGACGAGGCGCGCGCCTGCGCGGCTCTGGTCGATGAGTTGGGCCTCTCCAAGGAGGACCTGGCCCGCCGCGTTGGTCGCAGCCGCCCCGCAGTCTCGAATTTGATTCGCCTTCTCGATCTTCCCGACGAGACTCTCGAGCTGCTTGAGTCGGGCGATCTGAGCGAGGGGCACGGCCGCGCCCTCCTCGCCGCCGACGGAAACGACGTGCGCCGTCGCCTCGGCCGCGACGCGGTGAGGGGCGGGTGGTCGGTCCGCGAGACCGAGAACAGGGCCAAGCTGGCTGGCCAGCCAAAGAAAAGGAGAGCTTCATCGAGGGCGCTGGCCCCGGAGGAGGCAGAAGCACTGCGCGATGTCGCCGACAAGCTCGAGTCGGCGCTGGGCCACGAGGTCAAGCTGCGGCCCAAGGGAGGGGAGATAGCGCTCGAGATTCGCTTCCAGGATCTGGACGACGCGCTCTCCCTGGCGCGCAGCCTCTCGCGCGGCGGCGCCTGAGCGCCGCGCTCAGGCAGCCACGATTCCCCCGCTATCCTTCGCTTGGCTCCGGGCGATTAGCTCAGTTGGTTAGAGCGCGTCTCTGATAAGGACGAGGTCCCTGGTTCGAATCCAGGATCGCCCATTCGTGCAACAGATGCAGATCTACGGCGTCAGCTTTGACATGGTCGGCAAGCAGCCGATCGTCTTGCTGAAGACTGTTGACAGTAATAAGTTCCTGCCGATCTGGATCGGGCACCCCGAGGCGGCGGCGATCCTGATGAAGCTGCAGGGCGCCTCGACGCCGCGGCCGATGACGCACGACCTGCTTTCCGACATGCTCGACCAGCTCGATGCCAAATGCGAGCGCGTCTCGGTGACGGAGCTGCGCGACAACACCTTCTACGCCTCGATCACGGTTTCGGTCAACGGCACCGAGATGGAGATCGACTCGCGGCCCTCCGACGCCCTCGCCCTCGCGGTTCGGGTCTCGGCCCCGATCTTCGCCGACGAGGACGTGATCGAGGAGTCGGCGATCGAGTTCGAGCACGACGTCGAGGACACGGAGGAGGTCGTCGACAAATTCAAAGAGTTCCTCGACGAGGTCACCCCGGACGACTTCGCCAAAGGCGAAGATTCCTGAGACCGACTCGGCACCTGCTGGATTCGGCCTCAGGCCCCGGTGGGCGCCATGGCGAGGTCGAGGATGCGCTCTATCAGCTGCTCGAACGACATGCCCGCCGCCTCGGCGGCTTGGGGCAGGAGGCTGGTGTCTGTGAGCCCCGGGATTGCATTGACCTCGAGCACCTGCGGGCCGTCCTCGGCGAGGATCAGGTCGACCCGCGAGAAGCCCGAGCAGCCGAGCGCCCGGTAGGCGCCGAGCGCGGCCTCGACCACGGCCGAAGACTCATCAGCCGTTAGCTCGGCGGGGCAGACGAAGGCGGTGCGGCCAATCTCGTAGCGTGCCTCGAAGTCGTAGACGTCGCCACTCTGGGGAATCGCCTCGACCACCGGCAGCGGCTCGTCGCCGAGCACGCTGACCGCCAGCTCGCGGCCGTCGACGAAGCGCTCGAGCAGGACGCGGTCGTCGTAGCTGAAGGCCGAGACCAGCGCCTCCGGCACGTCAAACCAGTTCTCGGCAAATTTGATTCCCAGCGCCGACCCGCCGCGGCTGGGCTTGACGACGAGCGGGAAGCCGAGGCGCTCCTCCAGGCCGGTGAGCGCGTCGGCCGCGCCGAGCTCGCGGAAGGCGGTCTCGTTGAAGGCAAACCAGTCCGGCGTCGGGATGCCGGCGCCGCGAAGCTCGTGCTTGGCAAGCACCTTGTCAATGCAGCGAGTGCAAGCGGCGACCCCTGGCCCGGTGAAGGGGATGCCGAGGATTTCGAGCAGCTCCTGGGCGGTGCCGTCCTCGCCACCGGGACCGTGCATCGCGACGAAGGCGATATCCGGTCGACCGGCGGCGAGCTGCTTAACCATCTCGCCGTTGGCCTCTAGCGGCAGCACCTCGTGACCGAGCCGCTCCAGGGCGTCTTCGACCCGGGCGCCTGAGCGCAGCGAGACGCCCCGCTCAAGCGAGCGGCCGCCTTTGAGAACCGCGATCTTCACGCCCCCTCGGCCTTTCGGAAAGGCAGCACGTCGCCACCAAGGGCGTTGTTGAACGGCTCGAGCTCATCGACCGCCACCTCCTCCGTCTCGCCTCCAGGGGTGGCGGCTCTTGCGTCCTTGCCCTGGGAACCCTTGTCCGTAATGGCGCCATAAAGCTCGACCTGCTCCTCGACCACGCGGCCGATCCGGCGGATGCCCTCGCGCAGCTCGTTCTCACCGCAGCCGGAAAAGTTGAGCCGCATCGAGTTGCGACCGCGACCGTCGACGTAGGCGGCTTGGCCCGGCACGAAGGCGACGTCGTCACGCAGCGCCTTCGCCAGCAGGTCGCCGGTGTCGATGTAGGGAGGCAGGGTGGCCCAGATGAAGAGGCCGCCGTCGGGTTCGGTCCAACTCGCCTGCGGCGGGAAGTAACGGCCCAGCGCCTCGATCATCGCGTCGCGCCGCTCGCGGTAGAGCTCGGTCAAGCTCTCGACGTACTCGCGCCAGCGACCGTCGCTGAAGTACTCGCGAACGAAGTACTGGGTCAGGGTCGAGGTGCAGAGATCGGCGGCCTGCTTGCCCAGCACCACCTTCTCCATTATCGGCGGGGGCGCTACCGCCCAGCCGAGGCGGATGCCGGGGGAGAGGATCTTCGAGAAGGTGCCGACGTAGATGACGAAATCGCCGCCATCGAGCTGGTAGAGCGGCGGCAGCGGCTCACCGCCGAAGCGGAGCAGGCCGTAGGGATTGTCCTCGACCACGAGCAACTCACGCGAGCGGGCGATCTCGACCAGGCGCCGTCGCCGCTCCAGCGACATCGTCACCCCGGCGGGGTTCTGGAAGGTCGGCACCGAGTAGATGAACTTGGGTCGCCGACCTTCGAGGTCGAGCCGCTCCAGGGTGTCCTCGAGTTCGGCGATTCGCATCCCCTCGCCGTCGCACTCGATCTGGATCGTCTCCGCCTCATAGCTGCAGAAGACAGGGATCGCCCCGGGGTAGGTGGGCGCCTCGCAGATCACCACGTCGCCGGGATCGACCAGCGCCTTGCAGATCAGGTCGATTGCCTGCTGGCCGCCGGTGGTGACGATTACGTCGTCGGGGTCGGGGAGCATCCCCTCGGCCCCCATCACTTCGACAATGCAGTCGACGGTCTCGCTGAAGCCCTCGGTCGGGCCGTATTGCAGCGCCTCGGCGGCCGACTCCTGAGCGATGCGGGTCATCTGGGCGGCGAAGGTTTGGGGCGGAAAGGACGAAGTGTCCGGCAGCCCGCCGGCGAGCGAGATCACCTCTGGCCTCGCCGTCACCGCCATCAGATCCCGCATCGCCGAGGAGCGCATCACCCGCGTGCGCTCGGCGAAGAGGCCCGCGTAGCGCTCCAGATCGCTGCTGCTGGCGTGCGCGCGACGCCGATGGGGCGGTTCGGACATGGGGATAGTGTGGCGAATCCGCGCCGCCCCGCCCGGGGAGTTAGGTTTTCGGCGTGGGATCTTTCTCCGGCATCTGCCTCGAGCTCGGCCTCGGCATCGCGATCGGGATGCTCGCCGGCACCACCGGCACGCACGGCTCCGCCCGCGGCCGGATGACGATCCTCGCCGGCGTGATCGCGATCGTCATCGGCTTCCTGCTCTCGGGGACCGCGAACGTCGGCTCCTTGGCCGGCGCCTTCTTCTGCCTCATCGGCGCCGTCTTCGCCTGCCTGATCGTCAGCGACGTGGTCAGCTCGGCGTCGCGCCGCGAGGGCAGCGGCGGCGGCGCCCTCGGTTTCCTCGTCTCGCTCGCCACCCTGATCGTCGTAGCGATCGCGATCCTGATCTCCCCGGCAATCCTCTTGATCATCGCTGCCTTGGCCTGGCTTGGACTCTCGAGACGCAGGCGGGCTCAACGCAAACACGCCGGCCTCCGCGTCCTGCGTTAAGACCAATCCCGGTAGGGGTGGAACGTCTTGCACTTTTTCGTCGCGAGCCGGCGGCGCCAGCCCAGCGACTCTCCACCGAAAAAGTTAAGTGGAACCCCTACCGGGATTGGTCTTGGGGGCCGCTCGCGCGGTTGGGGATGATGCGCTAGTGCCCGCCAAGAAGCTGATCCTCACCTACGTCGACTCGCTGCGCACCGACATGCTGGAACGCACCGTTGCCGAGGGCCGCGCCCCCACCTTCGGTGCCCTGATCGAGCGCGGCGTGCTGATCCCCGACTGTGTCTCCAGCTTTCCCTCGGTAACGCCGGTTGCCAGCGCCGAGATGGTCACCGGCCGCGGCGCCGACGAGCACTGGATCAGCGGCATGAACTGGTACCACCGGCTCGAGCGGCGCTACGTCGAGTACGGCTCCTCGCTGGAGGCCACCCGCGCTTTCGGGGTCTTCCGCTCGCTCTACGACCTCGTCTACAACATGAACCTCGCCCACCTCAACCCCGCCGCCGAGACCCTCTTCGAGCAGCTCGACGACGCCGGCCTGCGCACCGCCTGCACGCCCTTCCTGATCTACCGCGGCCGTCACCGCCACCAGGTCTCGCTCGAGGGGCTGCTGCGGCGCGCGGTCGACGCGACCCGGCTCAAGTTCCGCCACCACACCTGGGGTCCGGCCGAGCTCTTCTACGGCGACCTCTACGCCAGCCGCGAGGTTCCCTGCAGGTCGACTTCGATCCCCGGCAACCGCGACGGCTACTCGGCCTGCTGTTCGGTCGAGCTGGCCAAGTCCAACGGCTTCGACTTCCTGCTCTTCTCGCTCCCCGACAACGACAATTACTCGCACCGCCACGGCCCGCAGGCCAGCGGCGAGTCGATCGCCAAGGCCGACCACTGCTTCGGCAAACTCGTCGAGTCGGCGGGGGGCCTCGAGGCCTTCCTCGACCGTCACGCGGTGATCCTTCTCGCCGATCACGCCCAGACCGAGGTGCATCGTGGCCTGCCGCTCGCCGAACTGCTGAGCCGTGAGTGGGCCGTGCTGCAACCGTCGGAGTCCGAACCGGAGTCGGCTCAGATCGCGGTCAGCCCGACTGGCCGAGCGGCCTACGTCTATTTGCTACCGGGGGAGGGGGAGCGCGCCGATCCCGAGGCGCTGCGCCAGGCCCTGACCGTGATCGAGGGTGTCGACCTCGTCTGTCGCCTCGAGGGGGCCGACGGGCGGCCGCTGGTGAGGATCGAGCCGGGAGCACCGCGGGACGGCTGTAGCGCCGTGGTCCTGGCCCACGCCGACTGGCATCCGGGAAACATGCTCTTTCGCGACAACCATGTCGTCGCGGTGATCGACTACGACTCGGCGCGCAACCTCCCGCGTATCGTCGACGCCGCCAACGGCGGGCTGCAGTTCTC